>Ga0081538_10006782_pt1 | contig 10007 bp, 10 predicted proteins | sample TabmetS5T2R1_FD_71022 | JGI IMG/M metagenome (GOLD analysis project Ga0081538, IMG submission 71022) | Tabebuia heterophylla rhizosphere microbial communities from the University of Puerto Rico - S5T2R1 | ecosystem: Host-associated > Plants > Roots > Rhizosphere ... | reverse complement strand
TGCGCACGATCGGCAGGATCGACCAGCCGTGCTCGGCCGGCGGCGACGGCACCGCCCACTCCAGGGTGGCGGCGCCCCAGGGGTTGTTGCCCGCCTCGTCGCCCCGCCGGTAGCTGCGGGCCACGTTCCAGATGAACACAGCGATGCCCGTGATGATGACGAGCACCCCGATGCTGGAGAGCAGGTTGTAGGGCTCCCAGCCCAGGCCGGCCTCATAGGTGTAGACCCGCCGGGGCATCCCCAGCAGCCCGACGATGTGCATCGGGAAGAAGGCCAGGTTGACGCCGACGAACAGCAGCCAGAAGTTCCACCAGCCCAGGCGCTCGTCCAGCAGCCGGCCGGTGAACTTGGGGAACCAGTAGTAGACGCCGGCGAAGATCGGGAACGCGACCCCGCCGATCAGCACATAGTGGAAGTGCCCGACGACGAAGTAGGAGTCGTGGGACTGCAGGTCGAAGGGCGGGGCGGCCACCATCACCCCGGTGATCCCGCCGATGACGAACGTCACCAGGAAGCCCACCACGAACAGGAACGGCGTCCGCCACACCGGACGGCCCGCCCAGATGGTGGCCAGCCAGGAGACGAACTGCACCCCGGCGGGCAGGGCGATGACCATGCTGGCCGCGGCGAAGAAGCTCAGCACCAGCGTCGGCAGCCCCACGGCGAACATGTGGTGCGCCCACAGGCTGAACGACAGGAACCCAATGGCGACAAGGGCGCCGACCTGCCAGGTGTAGCCGACGATCTGCCGGCGTGCGAAGGTCGCCACGATCATCGAGACCACGCCGGTGGCCGGCACGAACTGGATGTAGACCTCGGGGTGGCCGAAGATCCAGAACAGGTGCTGCCACAGCAGCGAGCTGCCACCCCGCTGGGGGTTAAAGAACTGAGTGCCGAAGCCCCGGTCCAGCTCCAGCAGCAGGCTGGCGATGATGAGGGTGGTGAAGGCGAACAGGATCATGAACGCCATCACCAGCACCGCCCAGGCGAACAGCGGGATGCGGCTGAGGGTCATGCCGGGGGCACGCATCTTGAGCACCCCGATGATGATCTCGATGCCGGCGGCGATCGCCGCGACCTCGGCCACCCCCAGCCCCAGCACCCAGAAGTCCAGGGCCAGGTCGGGTGAGAACTCCAGGCCGGACAGCGGGGTGTAGGCGAACCATCCGGCGTCGGGGACCGCCTTGAACAGGGTGCTGCTGTAGTAGAGCAGCCCGCCGAGCAGGAAGGTGTAGTAGGAGAAGGCGCCCAGTCGGGGGAACGGCATCTCGCGGGTGCCCAGCAGCAGGGGCAGCAGCAGGATGGCGAAGCCCTCGAAGATGGGCAGGATCACCAGGAACATCACCACCGTGCCGTGGTTGGTGAACAGCTCGTTGTACAGCTGCGGGCTCACCAGGCTGTTCTCGGGCACGGCCAGCTGCATGCGCATGACGAAGGAGTCGAAGCTGCCCCCTAGCAGGAGGAAGAAGAAGCCGGTGAGCAGCAGCCGGGTGCCGATCTTGTCGTTCTGGACCCCGGTCAGCTGCCCGCGCAGGCCGGGCGGGTCGGCCCAGAGCCGGTTGAGCTCCTCGCCCGTCATCGGCTCGGTGACCGCCGGCGTCTCCCGGCCCGATGGCCCCAGGTCAGCCACGGCGGTCAGCCACCCACGCGGCGAACCGCTCCTCCGGTTCGGCGACCACGGTCAGCACCATCCTGGTGTGCTCCAGGCCGCAGAACTCGGCGCAGCGGCTGGTGTGGACGCCCGGCTGGTCGGCCTCCAGGACCAGGGTGTTGGTGCGGGCGGGCAGCAGGTCGAGCTTGCCGGCCAGCTCCGGCACCCAGAAGCTGTGGATCACGTCCGCCGAGGTGAGCTGCAGGTTGACGCGACGGCCCACCGGGAGATGGAGCTCATCCCGCACGGTGACCCCGTGGGTGGGGTAGCGGACCTCCCACCAGAACTGGTGGCCAACGACCTCGATGACCAACGCCTCGGGCGGGGCGCTGGTCGGGACGAACCGCATCGCCCGTACCGTCGCCCCGAACACGATGAGCAGGATCACCAGGGGCACCACCACGCCGCCGACCACGAACCAGCGGCCGAACGAGTCCTGCCCCTGCCGGTCCGGCTGTGGCTCCCCCGCCGGCCGCCGGCGGAACAGGCCCAGTGCCAGCACCACCACGACGGCCACGAACACCGCCCCACCGAGGCCCAGCATCAGCCAGAACAGGTCGGCCATCGCCTCGGAGACCGGGCCTTGAGGATCGAGTGCCCCGCCCCCGGGCTGGGCGGTCACCATCCACCTACCTGCGTCGTTCAAGGCACCAGCAGCTGCGCCATCTGGACCTCCCACGCGGCGGCGTACGCACCCGCAGAACTCTACAAAGCCGGTGTGCCGGGTTAAAGGCCGCGAGGTTTCCACTCACGTGCGAGCGCGGTCAGTCACGGTGGCTGCGCCGGGCGCGGGGGAGGTTGAGGCCGAGCGTGAGGTCCGCGAGCCTGATCATGAAACAGACTGCGGCGCCGATGATCAGGGCGGCAGGACCGTAGGCGTCGGCGGCAGCTGCTCCGACGACGATCGCGGCGCCGATCAGTGCGGGGATCGCGTAAAGCCCCTCTCGGAGCACGATGGGGACCTGGCGGACGAGGATGTCGCGGAGGATGCCGCCGCCGATGCCCGTGATCGCGCCGAGGATGACGGCGGGTGCGCCCGCAAGGCCGTAGTCGAGTGCGGTACTCGCACCAGTGACGCAGAAGAGCGCGAGTCCGGCCGCGTCCAGCACGTCGATCGGCCGTCGAATCCGGCTGAGGAGCGGGTAGGCAAGGAAGGTGACGAGACCGGCGCCGCCGGCGACGGCAAGGTAACGCCAGTCACGGAAGGTGGTGGGCGGGACGCCGATCAGCAGGTCGCGGGTGATGCCGCCGGCGAGGCCGACCACGACGGCGAGCACGACGACGCCGAAGAGGTCGAGCCGTGCACGCACACCTGCCATGCCGCCACTGAGCCCGAACGCGAACGTCCCCGCGAGGTTGAGGACGAGCAGCAGCATGGGGTCGAAGCCCGGCATCATGGCTGCGTCGGAGGCTACACGGCGCGCCAGGCGGACGCGAGGCAATCCCGTCTGGTCGGAGCCGGACCGTCAGCTGTCGCAGAATCGTACGTCCCTGTGAACCCCTCGCTCGCCGCCCAGGCCGCTAGCCGCGTCCGGTCTGGCCTGTACCTGGCCCGTACCACCACGTCAGCGGGTTGCGCGGGCATGCTCAGGGCACAGGTTGCGCACCGCGCTGCTGACCAGCGCTCTGGCTTCGGTGGTCGTCGGGTGGGCCTCCGACTGCACAAGTCGCTGGACGACCTGACCGAACCCCAGACCCTCGATGCCCAGCCCCTCGCACACGACCTTCCCGAGCCGCAACAGCTCCCCATCCGAGGCGGCGGCGAGGTCTTTCGTGCCGAAGGTCATCGCCCTTGCTTCGGCAACGAACGCTCCCGATCCTGCCGTCGCCATGGCCGAGGAGGTGGTGGCATCGGCTGGGCTGTCATCGCGTTCGGCGCTGCAGCCCGCGGCCGGCGCCGTCAGGAGCCCGAGGAGGACCACCTGCTGCATCAGCCATCGGACGACTCCTCGCACCGTTCCCCCCCCATGACTCGCCCGGATGTTGAAGCGTCAGCGAGCCGAGCGTCGTTACAGGAGGGCCAGCACCTCAGCGGCCGGCCACGACTGGCGGAGCGCTCCCTGGAAGTCATGCGAGGGCGAAACGCGCTCGTCCGCTGGGCAGTTCTTCTTCAGGAGGTGCTGCCATGACTGAGGCGCAGAAGCTTGCCGACCTGGTGCCGGTCGAGGTCCTGACCGAGGTGAACACCGCCATCGCGGTGCTCGAGATCCAAGGTCCGGCCATCACCGAGGCGCTGCGGCAGCTCGACCGGGCGACCACGATGGCCTGGAAGGCCGTGAACATGCTCGGGGTAACCGACGACGAGTGGGAGCTCGTCCAGCGTGAGATCGGTATCGAGCGTGGCTGGGAGGCAGCCTACCAGCTGGTATCCGGATTCGACCTGCCGAGCATGCATCCGTCCGCCGACGTAACGCCTGAGGGGTCGTAGACGCTCTTCTGGTGCTACGCGCCTGCCAAGGGGACGCGGATGCCCCCGGTTGCCACCCACGCCGGGGGCGTTCGCCTGTTCCCGAGGTAACGCCGGCAGCGTCGTTGGCGTTGGTTCATAGGTCGAGGTCGAGTGCTCCCAAGGGAGCTCCATCCATGGACGACCATCGGCCCCGTGGACCGGGTTGCCACTACCCAGCCCGGTCCGGGTGCGGCCCCGGGGAGGAAGGCCCCCGGGGCCGCTTAGGTCCCTCAACCCGCCGTGCGGAGGAAGTCGATGCTCGAGCGCTATGAGTACAAGGTGGTTGAGGTCCGCGAGAGCCTGGTCGGCGGCAAAGCGAGCCGGGACCCACTTGGCCCCAAGCCGGGGCGCTGCTCAGGCAGAGTTGCCGCGGGCGTGCTGCGCGAGATGGTTTGGCACGCGCGCCTCTCCGGCGCCATGTTCGTTCGCTCGAATGAGGATTGGTGGTAGTGGTTTCGGCCGCCGGGGTGGGGGTAGGGCGTGACAGGACTCCTGCAGAACGCGTCGGCGGGAGGCGGTGGAGCGGTGTTCGAGATGCCCATCTTGAAGCCGGCCGACGACGGCGAACGGCCCTGACATGGCCGGCATCGTGCAAGCAGCCCCTCCTTGGCGACGACCAGCCGAGAGGGCTACAGGGGGCCGCTGCCGCCGGTCGGTGATCGGCGCACCGCGACGTCCTCCGGCTGTTCGCCGCCTCGGCGCCGCTCGGGCTCGCCGTGGGCGCGTCGGCCGCGGAAGGCGAGGATCATGTACTGGAGAAAGGAGTCGTGATGGCAGGCCAGATCACGCTCACCGAGCAGGAGGCGCGGGCGCTTTCCTCGTTGCTGGATCGGGCCAGTGACCGCCTGGCGACCTACGAAGAGCAGACCCATCAGGACCGCCGGCTGGCCGAAGAGATTCGGGAGGCGGCAGGCGACCTGGTCAGCCGGATCGGCCGTAAGGGGTCGACGGCCTAGCCACCCGAGCGCGTCCCCCGGTGGAGATCCGCCGGTCGGACGGCCTGACAGGGCAGGACGTCGCCGTGCAAGCAGGGCACACCAGGGGGCACCGCAGATCGCCCGAGGACCTGGTCCGGGTCCTGCGCGCCAAGGGGATCCGGGACCGCCGGGTCCTGGCCGCCTTCCGCGCAGTGCCCCGGGCCCGGTTCGTGCCCCCGGCCGCCGCTGGCCAGGCCTATCTCGACGAGCCGATCCGGATCCCGCACGGACAGGTGACCACCCAGCCCAGCCTGGTCGCCGGGATGGTGGCGGCGCTGGGGCTGACCGGCACGGAGCGGGTCCTGGAGGTCGGCACCGGACTCGGCTTCCAGACCGCCATCCTGGCCTGCCTGGCCGGCGAGGTGATCTCGGTCGAGCGCTTCCCGGCCCTGGCCGAGCAGGCACGGGTCAACCTGGCCGCGGCCGGGCTGAGCCGGGTCACGGTGGTGGTCGGCGACGGCACCCTGGGCGCCTCTGACTACGCCCCCTACCAGGCGATCGTGGTCGCGGCCGCCTCCCCCCAGGTCCCGTGGCCGCTGGTCGAGCAGCTCGCCCCCGGGGGCCGGCTGGTCCATCCGGTCGGGCCGGGTGGCCGGGAGCAGGTCACCGCCTTCCACAAGGAGGCGGGCCAGCTGGTGGCCGACGCCCGGCTGACCTCCGCCTACTTCGTCCCCCTGGTCGGAGCCCATGGCATCCGGAGCCGGGAAGGCGGGGACGAACGATGACCGTGACGGTCGCGCTGGCCGGGGACACCATGCTGGGTCGGGGTGTCGCCCGCACCCTGGCCAGCACCCCGCCGGCGGCCCTGGTCGCGCCCGAGGTCGTCGCCGCCCTGGGCCAGGCCGACCTGGTCGTGCTCAACCTGGAATGCTGCATCTCCGAACGGGGACGGCCCTGGGAGGCTCCGGGCAAGCCGTTCTTCTTCCGGGCCCCACCCCGGGCGGTCGAGCTGCTGGTCCTGCTCGGGACCGACTGCGTCACCCTGGCCAACAACCACGCCCTGGACTACGGCGCCGACGCCCTGGCCGACACCCTGGAGCACCTGGCCGCCGCCGGCATCGGCGCCGTCGGGGCCGGCCCCGACCTCGAACAGGCCCGACGCCCGGCCGTGCTGGCCGCCAACGGGCTGCGGGTCGCGGTCGTCGGGGTGACCGACCACCCGGCCGACTTCGCCGCCGCCCCTGACCGCCCCGGGGTCGCCTACGCCGCCCTCGGCCAGGAGGTGCCCCGGTGGCTGCTGGACTTGGTCCGCGACGCCGGCGCCCTCGCCGATGCCGTGCTGGTGACGCCCCATTGGGGGCCGAACATGACCACCGAGCCTGTCCGCCACGTCCGCCGCACCGCCGCCGCCCTCCTGGATGCGGGCGCCACCCTGGTCGCCGGCCACTCGGCCCACGTGCCCCACGGCGTCGCCGGTCGGGTCCTGTACGACCTGGGGGACTTCCTGGACGACTACCGGGTCGACCGGCGGCTGCGCAACGACCTTGGCCTGCTGTTCCTCGTCACCCTGGACGCCCGGGGGCCGGTCCGGCTGGAGGCAGTCCCCCTGAAGCTGGAGTACTGCCACACCCGTCCGGCGACCGGCGAGGACGCCGCCTGGATCCGGCGCCGCTTCCGGGCCGCCTGCGCCGCCCTCGGCACCACCGTCGAGGACCAACCCGACCGGCTGGCCATCAGCTGGCGGTAGCCAACGTCGAGGCCGCCGCTGGGCATCGTCAGCCCCGCGACCCGCGCCGCGACGTTCACCGTGTGACCGAAGTAGTCACCGTCACGCTGGATGAGCGGGCCCGCGCTCACGCCGACGCGCGCGGGCGGCAGCCGCGCGGCCGCCGCCTCCCCCACCAGCTCCAGGCCCCATCGAACCGCCGCCGAGGGGTCCGCGAAATGAAGCATCGCCCCGTCACCGAGCATCTTGACCAGCCGACCCCCAAGCTGGATCGACGTCCTCCGGACCAGGTCGGCGAGCCTGTGGACCTGATCGGCCGCGGTCTCGTCTCCGACTTCCTCGGTCATCCTCGTGCAGCCGCTCAGGTCGAGGAAGGCGATCGCGGCCGGCGCTTCCTCGGGCCGTCGCTGAACACCGGCCTGGTCCAGGGCAGTCTCCAGGTGCTCCACGGTCGCCCGGCGGCATTCGGCGCAAGTTGCCGGGATGTGCCTGTTCGTGGTAGCGGTTGGTCACACGTTGGTCTCCCCCCGGGCCAACCCCAACCCTGTGGTCGGCGGCCGTCCCCCGAAGTGCTTGTGCCGCTGGTGCCAGGAGGAACGTTCGTGCGCATACGCCGCCGAAGCCGGCGCCGACACCACTGCTGATCACACCCGACTTCATCCGTGTCCCCTCGCCGGAGGCAGTCATGGCCGTCCTGCTCTTTCTGCTGGCAATTGCCGGCGGCGTTCTGGTTGGCGATCTTGTGCTCGAGAACACCGCCGCTGGAAGCGTCACCGTGCTGGACCGCTCGTTCACCGGCTACACCCAGGGTCAGTGGTTGGCCGCGGTCGCCGCGCTCGGGTTTGTGATCGGTGTGCTGGTGATCGGGTCGGTGACCCTCAGGCGATCCCGTCGTGTCCGGCGCCGAGAGCTGCGCCGGGCCGAACAGGACCTGACCGCCGAGGTGGCTGAGCTCGAGCGGGAGAACAAGAACTTGCGGGACGAACTGGCGCGTCGCGCCGCGATATCGCGTCGTCCAGGTGCAGGTGCCATGCCGGCAGACCTGGCTTCCGCCCAGATGGCGCCCGGCGGTGAGCGGCGTACCCGGGCCTATTCCGCCCCGGCGGATCGTCACCCCGAACCAGTCTACGAGGAGGCCAGACGGGCCACCCGCCTCCGCGGCAGCGACATGGATCCTTGATCTGGAGCTGAGAGGTATCTGAAGGAGCCGATTGGCTCGGCGCCTGGTGGAGGCTAAGCGAGCACTTCCCGGTTACCCCGGTGGACGTCCCCTTCGGGCAGTCCCGACTGACCCTTGACACTGCCGTACGGATTCCTACTGTCGTCCCATGCAGAGATCCATGCGAGCCGCCCGCTTGGTGGCATCCGCGACCCTGCTCGTGCTCGTGGCCGGGGGAACGGCGGCAGCACAGCCGGGACAGGACCACGAAGATCGGCGCGAACCGACGGTGCTGCCCGCCGAGCCGTTGCCGTTGGGACCGGACGACCTGTCCGAGGAGCGCACGACCCGCCGGTTGGAGCCGGGCCTGGTGCACACCAAGATCGTGCGCGGTCACAGTTCGGATCAGGACCGTTGGACGGTGACGGTCGGGTTCGCCTCGACAGCGGCGGAGCGGGATGCGTTCGCCGCCCAACTCGAGGAGGCTGGTTTCGAGCCGCGGGCGGACCCGGCCGCGGAACGGGCTCCCGACGGCTCGATCCTCGGGTGGATGGTTCGCACGGGCGCATTCGTCGACATGGCCGAGGCGGAGGCCCTTGCGGCGCAGGTGATGGAGGCCGGCCTGCCGGCGAGCGTACAGAACACAGCCGAGGATGGCGGCTACGCCGAGGGCCCATGGGTGGTCAACGTCCTGACCGTCGATACGCGGCGCTACCGCGGTGAGCTGAGCGCGGCCCTGGCCACCGACATCGTTCCCGACAAGGAGACGACCTCGTCGATCGCGGGGCGGCTCGGCGCGACCGCGGCCATCAACGGCGGCTTCTACGTCGTCAACGAGACCATGGGGACACCCGGCGACCTCGCCGGAATCTCGGTGCTCGACGGTGAACTGGTCAGCGAGGCTGTCAACGGCCGTCCCGCGCTCGTTCTCCCCCACCGGAACGGGCGGGGAGCGAGCGTCGACCGGGTCACCACGCGGCTGCATGCGCGCGCTGAGGACGGTGCCCAGCGACGGGTGGACGGCCTCAACCGTACGCCGGGGCTGATCTTCAACTGCGGCGGTGTCGACGACGAGCCGTTCGACCGGCCTGCTCACGACTACGTCTGCCGCGACGCCGACGAGCTCGTCGTCGTCACCCCTGCCTTCGGCGAGACCGCGGACGCCGGCGCCGGCTTCCAGGTCACCCTCGACCGTCGTGGAGTCGTCACCGCTCGGCAGGACGGGCGCGGCGGGCCGATTCCCGAGGACAGCGTGCTCGTGCAGGCAACCGGCGAGTCGGCGTCGTGGCTGTCGGTCCACGCCCCGCTGGGTTCACGGCTGCGCATTTCCCAGGATCTGCGCGACGAGCGCGGGCGACAGGTGGGCCTCACGCCCCGGACCGACATGGTCAACGGCGGTCCGACGCTGGTTCAGCGCGGCCAGGTAGCCCTGCACCCGGTGCGGGAGGGCTGGAGCCCTGAGGACATCGAGTCGACCGACCGCGGCGGCTTCTACAACGGCTGGTACGTGCGGCGCAACCCACGGACGGCGGCCGGCATAGGGCACGACGGCACGCTCCTGCTCCTCACCGTCGACGGGCGCCAGCCCGGCTACAGCATCGGCACCTCGATCCGAGAGACCGCCCGGCTGATGGAGTATCTAGGCTCCCGAGAGGCGATCAACCTCGACGGCGGCGGCTCCACGACGATGGTCGTCCATGGCGACCTTCAGGGGCGACCCTCGGACCCGACCGGGGAACGAGCCAACGGGGACGCGTTGGTGCTACTACCGATGTAAGTCACGGTGACCGCCCCTCGGTGACGCAACCGTCGCCGATGGCGAGGAGGGAGGATCCATGACGACCGCCTCGACCCCCACCCCCACCACCAGCGGCAGCGGCGATGGCAGGACCGCCCTGCAGGCGCGGGTGGACGCCTTCGCCTCGGACGTGATCGGGCGCATCAACCAGGCGATCATCGACCACAACATGACCTATGAGGAGTACGACGCGGTCAAGCAGTGGCTGATCCGGGTCGGCGAGGCCGGCGAGTGGCCGCTGTTCCTGGATGTCTGGGTCGAGCACACCGTCGAGGAGCTGGCGGCGCACAGCCGCCACCGCAGCCCG
>Ga0081538_10006781_pt1 | contig 10009 bp, 16 predicted proteins | sample TabmetS5T2R1_FD_71022 | JGI IMG/M metagenome (GOLD analysis project Ga0081538, IMG submission 71022) | Tabebuia heterophylla rhizosphere microbial communities from the University of Puerto Rico - S5T2R1 | ecosystem: Host-associated > Plants > Roots > Rhizosphere ... | reverse complement strand
GGGGGGCCCCGGCGCGGGGAGCGGTAGCCGCCGTTCGCGGACGCCGACGGGCGCCGCCGAGGGTCAGGCCTCCGGTGGGGTCCGCTCCTCGCCGCGGGGCTCGCCGTGGTTGCGCCGCATCCGCTCCTGGTACCGGCGGTGGTCGTCGCGGCCCTTGCGGCGCGCGGCGACCACCTGGGTGTACGCGGCCAGCAAGGCGGCGAACACAAGCGCGGTCACCATGGCGGGCAGCTGGGCGGTGGGGTCCATACGGGATCGCTCCTCGAGGTGCAAGGTCGCTCACCGGATGCGGCCGCGTACCGGGGAGCCGACCGTCTGACCTTGGATCTACCTCGCCAACCCGTCCGCTAACAACAGACCCCAGCCCACCCGGGCCTGGGCCACCTGCGGGCCGCCTCGGTGGTGCCGAACAGGCGGAGTCACGGACGTGGCGGGGTCGCCACGGACGATCCGCTCTAGCCGCCGGGTGGCATCCCCGCCGGCGGGGCGTCGTGCGGCTGCTGGGTGCCACTGGCGTGGGCGAGCAGGCGCGCCAGCCGGTGCAGGTCACCGGCTGGGAGTTGGTCCAGGACGCGGGCGACCTCGACCTCGGGGGCGTAGCGCAGCAACAGCACGACCAGCTCGCGGGCCTGCGCGTGCCGCTCCTGCAGCCAGAGACGACGGCGCCGAGCCGCCTCCTGGTCGCTGAGCTGGTGAGGTTCGGCCATCGGGGTCGCCTCCTTCTGCGGCCGCTGACGCGGGTCAGGCGCGCGTCGCGCAACTGGCAGGGGGGATCCTGCAGGCCGCCGCCAACCGGCTGGTCATCGACCACCCGGGGCCACCCCGCCGCGGCCGGCCGGCGGATTCATCAGGCGCCCGTCGTGGCCGGGTGCGACAACCTCGCGGAGGCTGGGCCAGAATGTGCGGCACCAAGGATGGAAGGATCGCTCATGCAGAGCCCAGACGACGTTGCCCGCGGCCTCGCCGAGGAGGCGCGACCGATCCTCGGCGCCGAGGGCTTCAGCGACGAACGCATCGACGAGCTCGCCTTCGCCTTCGTCAACGACCATGTCGGCGAGGGCGAGGCACAGTTCGTCAACTGGGCGCTCGCGGAAGGACCCTTCGGCCTGGACCCCGAGGAGGGTCTCTGACGCCGCCCACACCGCTGAACGGGGAGGCTTCCCGATGGGTCGATTGGTCATCAACAACGCCGTGACCGTCAACGGCGCCTTCGAGGCGCCGTCGCCCGATGAGTGGCTGGTCCTGGACCCCGACAGCAACAACGTCTCGCTCGAGCAGTTCCTGGTGGCCGACGCGATGGTGCTGGGACGCAAGACCTACGAGGGCCTGGCGGCGGTCTGGCCGCAGCTGGTGGACGACCCGACCCTGGGGCAGTTCGCGGACCGGCTGAACAGCATGCCCAAGTACGTCGCGTCCCGGACGCTACGCGGGCCGTTGGCGTGGAACGCCACCCTGCTGGAAGGCGACCTCGCCAAGAGCGTGCGGGCCCTCAAGGACAAGCACGGCGCCTCCTGGTCGTCTCCGGCGCCGGCGAGCTGGCTCACGCGCTCACCACCCTCGGCCTGGTGGACGAGCTCTGGTTCTGGGTGAGCCCGTACCTGTGGCCGACCGGGCCGCGGATCTTCGATGGTGTCGGGCCGGTCCGCCTGGAGCTGATCGGGACGACCACGTTCCCCTCCGGCGTGCTGCGGCTGGCCTACCGGCCGGCACCCGACCAGCAGGACCGCGCATCCGGTTAGGTCCAGGGACCGCGGCACCTCTCGGTCGACCAGGCACCTGCGGCAGGTCGAGCGGCCTCGCCACCTGGCCCGGGTCGGTAGCCCCAGCGTGCACCTGACCGCTGCCGGTCGACCTCGGGCGGGCAGTCCCTTCCTGGAGGTCGTGGCCCGACCGGCTACCGGCCGGTCGGCAGCCCGGCCTGGCTCCGGGAGCCCTTGCGGGTCCGCAGCGCGTCAGCCTTGGTGCGCTCCGGGAACCGGTTGGCGTACTCGCGCTCCAACTGGAGCATGCGCTCGGTGTGATTGAGGAGCGCCTGGCGGCTGCCGTGGAAGAAGGTCTCCTCGCGGGTCGCGTAGAGGTAGCGGAGCTCACGCTCCAGCGCGGCGTCGTCCAGTCGCCGAGGATCGAGGCCGAACTTCCCCGCCATGGCAGTCCCCTTCCATCCGGCTGGTCGCCGCCCTGCCGGCGTGCCCGGCCACGTCGCTGCCAGCGCGCAACTCCTGCCCGGCCAGCTGGTCGACTCTGCCATCAGCCTACCTCGGGCTCGGTTTGCCCGCGAGGATCGGGAGCAGCAGCGGGTGCTCGGACGGCGAGCACCCGGTTGCGGGCCGCCTCAGCGGCGGGGCCGCGGCACCTCGACACTGAGCCGGGTACCGCCGGTTCACGCTGGGGCCACCAGTTCAGCGGAATTTGGCTGCGCATCGGCGAAGGCTTGGCTGACCGTTTCATACAACTTCGTGCGTGCGCCGCGTGCTTTTCCGACTGAGCGTCTATGGGTGGTACGTCCGTAATTCCGACCGGGATCGGAGGACGTGCCATGACGACAAGGTTCCGCCGTCCGCTGACCAGCGTGCTGCTGGCCGTGTCGCTGCTGGCGACCATCGGCGTGGGGCGCGCGGCCGGCGAGACGCTGGTCGCGGCCGGTGACATCGCGAACCCGCCTGGCGGCGGCCGCGGCGACGTCGCCACCGCCCGGGTGGTCGAGGCGAACCGGCCGACGCTGGTCCTGGCCCTCGGCGACACCCAGTACGAGCGCGGCGAGTACCGGAACTTCCTGGCCGCCTACGACCGTAGCTGGGGCCGGTTCAAGGCCCGGACCCGGCCGGCGGTCGGGAATCACGAGTACATGGACCCGGCCGGACCGGCCGCCGGCTATTTCAGGTATTTCGGTCGACGGGCAGGTGACCCAGGACGCGGCTATTACTCGTTCGACGTCGGGGGATGGCACGCGGTGGCGCTGAATTCGGCCTGCGGCCAGGCCGGTGCGCCGTCGTGCGGCCACGGCTCGCCGCAGTGGTCGTGGCTCAAGCGCGACCTGGCCGCCCACCGCCCGCGTTGCACGGTTGCGTTCTTCCACCACCCCTACCGGTCGTCGGCGGCCCCGTATACCGGCAAGAAGGAGCTCAGCCACCTGTGGGCGCTGCTGGTGGCTGGCGGCGTGGACGTGGTCCTGAACGGCCACAACCATGCCTACGAGCGCCTGAAGCCGATGCGGACCATGGGCAGCGTCGACTACCACGGCGCGCCGTGGACGATCGTCGCCGGCACCGGCGGGCGGTCGCTGATCCCCTACACCTCGGTGCACCGCAACTCCGCGTACCGAACCGTGCGCTACGGCGTCTACAAGATGGTCCTGTTTCCCGACCGCTGGGTCGGCGCCCACAAGGGCACCGACGGCGTCACCCGTGACCTGCACTCGATCGGCTGCCACCGAGCCCGACCCGCCGCACGCCGCGAGCGGTGGTGAGCGCCGATCCTCTCCTCTGGCTCGCACAGCCGTTCGCGGCTCCGCCTACCGACGGGCGACTCCTGGAGGGTTGCGCCGGGAACGGCAGGGCCACAACCGGCGATGCCTGGGGCTGGACAGGCACACGTTGTCTAGCCACACTAGACAGATGGGGCTTGATCCGGGGCTGGTCCGCGAAGCCGAGGCCGCTCGGGAGCAGCTTGCGGTGGCGCAGCATGCCGCCGGGCGGGCGCGGGCCGACTACCACCACGCCGTCCGTCGGTTGCACGCGGCTGGCGCGTCCCTGCGGGAGATCGCCGAGGCGTTGCGCCTGAGCCACCAGCGGGTCCACCAGATCATCGACGACGCCGAGCCGACGCGACCGCGGTGGCGCCGGCGCGCACAGCGGCTGCCGGGACCGCCCGGGCCGTGCTCGTTCTGTGGCCGCTCGCAGCAGGAGTGCGCCAGCCTGATCGCCGGGCCGAAGGTGTTCATCTGCGACCGTTGCGTGGTCCAGGCGGCCCGGCTGGCCGCCGGCGCGGCGGTCGAGGGCAAGGCGGAGACGCCGATGCGGCTGGAGCCGTCGGGGTCGGAGGTGAGGTGCAGCTTCTGCGGCCTGGAGGCCGGGAAGGTGCGGCACCTGGTCGCCAGCGGACTGTCGGTGCGTGCCGGCAAGTTCGGCGACCTGCCCCGGATCTGCGACGAGTGCCTGGACCTGTGCCTGGAGATCCTCGCCGAGACCTCGCCCGCCTGAGCCGCGCCTGGTGGGCCGCCGCCACCACCCCGCGTGGCGACCCGGCGGCCCGATGCCGCCGCACGCCCGGCCAGGCGGTCAAGCACGAATGGGCTCCTCCCCCCCGGCCCGCCTGGTCACGCCGTCCACGCGGTCGTCCTTGACCCGCCAGCACGCGGGGACCACGCTGGCCGGGTCCTGGAGCCCAGCTCCGCGGGAGCCAACCGGTGGAGGCAGCAGCCATGGCTGACACCACACCAAGCCAACCAGACCCGGGCCACCAGCAGGGATCTGGACATGGTGCCGAGCCGGCCGGGCAGTCGCCGGCGCGGGGTGCTGGAAGCCCACGCCCGGCGCGGCAGTTCCGTCCCAGCCGTGCACGCCGTGTGGGCGACGCCATCATCGGGGTGTTCGCCAGGGCGGGCCTGGTGCCCAGCACCTACCTGCTGACCACGCGGGGCCGCAAGACCGGCCGGCCCCTGACGCACCCGGTGACGATGGTGGAGCACGACGGGCGGCGCTGGCTGGTGGCACCCTATGGGCCCGTGTCCTGGGTGCACAACGCCCGCGCCGCCGGGCGGGTGCGGGTGGGCCGCCGGGGCGCCCGGCGTGACTACGCCGTCCGCGAGGTCCCTGCTACAGAGGCCGGGCCCGTCCTCAAGCGGTACGTCGCCGTTGCCACGGCCACCCGACCGTACTTCCAGGCCGGCAAGGACGCCCCGGTCGAGGACTTCGTGGCGGAGGCGGACCGTCATCCGGTGTTCGAGCTGCTCCCGATCGCTGAGCAGCGCCCCGATGGCCACCGTGGAGGCTGACGGGCACACGTTGGCTTAGGAAACGCCGCCGCCCCGACGGGTAACAGGGTGCGACGGACGGTCGCTCACAGCTTGCTGAGCGCCATCCGCACCCCAAGGCCGATCAGCACGGTCCCGGTGGCACGTTCCAACCTGCGGCGGAACCTCGCCCTCGCGAAGAGCTTCCTCGCCTTGCCGACGAGGACGGCCACGAGGAGGAACCATCCGCCATCCACAACGACCTGCACCAGGCCGAGCAGCAGGGTGGTCAGGAGGACGTTCGAATCGGCCGGGACGAACTGGGGAAAGAACGCGACCATGAAAACCGCGACCTTGGGGTTGCTCAGTTGCGTCACTGCCCCGGTCATCCCGGCCTGCCACCACCGGCGGGATGCCGCCGCTTCCACGTCGACCGGGGTGTCCTCGGTGATCCGGCGCGTAGCCAGCCACGCCTGAATACCGAGCAGGATCAGCACAGCGGCACCGACGATGCGCAGCACCGTGTATGCGGTCTCGCTCGCGGCGACCACCGCCGCCACGCCCAGCGCGGAGGCAATGATCCATGCGTAGAGACCAACCTCGACGCCCATGACGAGGGGAACAGCGGCTCGAGCGCCATTGACCGCGCTTTGCCTGATCACCAGTGCCGTCGTCGAGCCTGGCACCATCGCGCCGAGCGCGACAGCGATGAGGAATGCTGCAAACGTTGTCCAGGTCATCCGGCCATTGTGGCACGGCTTCTACCGGAGCTATTGCTGACCTGGTGATCCACCGGGCGGCCGGAACTGGTTCGCGGTGCCGGCCGAGGGTTCCACGGGTGCGACGTGCCGCCCAACGTGCGACCATGACACCGGTAGCGGCCTACAGGCAGCAACAGGAGCAGAGGAGCTGAGATCGTGGACGGCGCGACTGTGTCTGTGGCGGTCGTTACCAGCCGCACGGAGGCGGAGCTGATCGTCGGCATGCTGCGCAGTCACGGCTTGCGAGCAGCCGTGTCGGCGGACGATGCCGGAGGACAGTACCCGCAGATGCAGGCCGAGGGCGTGCACGTGCTGGTTGCCCCCTCCGACGAAGCCTCGGCCCGCCAGCTCCTCGCCCCCGATGACACCCCCTCGTAGGCCGGTCGACCCAAGGCCTATCGGCGACGGATGAGCCGACGCGGCGTGACCCGCGCCTGGACGGCACTGCCGGACAGCCTGCGTTGCCAGGTAGGCGGACTCGATCCGCCGGGGGCCGCGCAGCAGCACCGCTACCCGAACGTGAACACGTACGCCTCGGCGCCGGGCTCGAGGAACGTGACCTCCAGCGTCCGCCCGCGGACCGACCGTCGGCGGCCCGTAGTACCGTGCGGCGATGAGCGTGATCGACTGGCTGCTCGACGGCGACCCCGCCATTCGCTGGCAGGTGCTGCGCGACCTCCGGAACGCGTCCCCCGACGACGTCGCGGCCGAGCGGGCCCGGGTCGAGCACGACGGTTGGGGCGCGCGCCTCCTCGCGCTCGAGGGTCCCGACGGGCTCTGGGAGGGCGGCGCCTGCTTCCCGGCGTCCTACACCGGCGGTGAACCGGGGCAGCCCTGGACGCCGACGATGCACACGCTGCAGATGCTGCAGCTCTTCGGGCTCGACCCGGCGTCGGAGTCCGCCCGCCGGGCGATCGCGCTCGTCGCGGAGAACGGGCGCTGGGAGCACGCCGGTCAGCGCTACTTCGACGGCGAGGTCGAGCCGTGCATCAACGGCCGCACGATCGAGACCGGGGCGTACTTCGGGGTGGACGTCGCGGCGATCGTCAAGCGGGTCCTGGGCGAGCGGCTGGACGACGGCGGCTGGAACTGCGAGGTCGAGAACGGTTCCGTGCGCTCCTCCTTCGACACCACGATCAACGTGCTCGACGGGCTGCTCGAGTTCGAGCGAGCGACCGGCGGGTCCGCGGAGGTACGCACGGCCCGGCACAGCGGTGAGGAGTACCTGCTCGAGCGCGGCCTGTTCCGCCGCAAGAGCACCGGCGAGGTCGTCGACCCGGCATACCTCGAGTTTGCGTTCCCCTACTACTGGCACTACGACGTGCTGCGCGCGCTCGACTACTTCCTCCGGTCGGGAGCGGACCCGGATCCCCGGATGGCGGAGGCCGTGGAGGTCGTGCGATCGAAGCGGCAGCCCGACGGCCGGTGGCTGCTCGACCGCATCCACCCGGGCCGCGTCCACTTCGACCTCGAGGGCCGCGTGGGGACGCCGAGCCGCTGGAACACCCTCCGCGCGCTCCGTGTGCTCAACTGGTGGGACGGCGCCGCCTGACCGTCGGCGCGGAGGCGGTGGCTGCCAGGCCGGGGATCAGCACCGCGGCGACGGCCAGCTGCATGAGGGCCAGCGAAGGATCGTTGGCGACGGCGGACAGCGGCCCAGCCAGGGAGAGCACGCCGACTCCACGCTCGGCTCGGCAATCTGGTCGATTCGAGTCCCGTCATGGTCGGGAGTGGAAGGCTGTGAGGTCGAGGCGGGCGAGGCGGGCGGGGTCGAGGAGGATGTCCATGGTCGTGATGCGCCCGTTCTGCAGCGTGAGGGCGCCAATCGCGTAGACCTCTCCGTCGAGCAGTGAGACCCAGCCGGCCGCGCCGTTGACAAGCGCGGGCCGCGCGACGAGGCCGAGCTGCGAGGCGGCCATCGCTCTGCGGGCGACGTTCTCGGCGCCGCGGACCTCGACGAGGGTCCCGCTGCCCCTGTCTTCGCGGACCACGATGTCGGGATCGAGCACGGCGACGAGGGCGTCGAAGTCTCCGCCGCGCGCGGCGGCGAGGAAGGCTTCAACGACTTCCTGCTGGGCGGCCAGGTCGGCGTCGGGGGTCGTGTCCGCGCCGCGGATGCGGCGGCGTCCGCGGCTGGCGAGTTGGCGCGCCGCGTCGGGCGAGCGGTCGAGGATGGCGCCGATCTCGTCGAAGGGAACCGCGAACATGTCGTGGAGGACGTAGGCGAGCCGCTCTGCCGGCGTCAGCGTCTCGAGCACGACGAGCAGCGCGAGGCCGACGGAGTCGGCGAGCAACGCCTCGTGCTCAGGGTCGATGCCGTCTGCGCGGTCGACGATCGGGTCCGGCAGGTGCGCGTCGAGTGGCTCCTCGCGTCGCCTCTTGCGTGAGCGGAGCATGTTGAGCGCCACGCGTCCGACAGCGGTGACAAGCCAGGCTTCGAGGTTGTCGATCTCGCCGGCGTTCGAGCGGCTGAGCCGGATCCACGCCTCCTGGACGGCGTCGTCGGCCTCGCTCGTGGAGCCCAGCATCCGGTAGGCCTCGGCTCGCAGCCGGGGCCGGTGTGCTTGGAATCGTTCCGCCAGCCAGTCGCGCTCGTCCATCGACCTGTAGACCCCTCCCGGGCGCTGGATGTGACGTCACGTCTCCGTGCCGCCGGGTGTCTTCCCCTTGATAGCGCAAACGAAAGGAGGCGGATCATGGCGACGTACCGCGCCCGATCTGCTCTGGGGGCGGAGGCCGTGACGCCGGAGACGCAGGCCGCCGCCGCCCGCGACGACTTCGTCACCTACGACGAGCCCAACGGGCCGGACCTCGACGCCACACGCTGGAGCCCGGCGCGCCTGCCGCTCCCGACCGGCGGCGAGCACGTCCCGCTGGACCCCAACGCGGAGCTGGCCGTCGGCGAGGGCGAGGTGCGGGTGACCATCCCGCGCTTCTCGTTGTCGCACGACGCGTTCCAGGCCGCCGACAGCGCCAAGTACCTGATCTTCTCGACGCGCCAGTTCCAGCTGCCGCCGGACCGGCCCGCGGCGTTCGCCGTCGACCTCGCGGTCAAGAACATCGGCGGGGACCCGGGGGACTACCGCCGCGGCATGGCCGCCTTCCAGGTGTTCGACTTGCCCGTGAGCAAGCGCGCGTTCTCCGTCGTCGGCACCGCCACCCGCGTGTTCGCGATGGACGAGCAGCTGGGCAGCTGGGGAGCGCGCGAGCCGTTCATCCACGTGGTCGAGTCGCCGTACGAGGACTTCGGCGACGACCTCACCCGCCTGCGCACCTGCGAGGTCACCCTGGACCGGAGCAGCTCGACCGCGGCCTGGCGCGTCGACGGCCGCACGGTGTACGAGGCCGGCACCTTCATCCCTGAACGGGTTCGCATCGGGTTCGGGGTCTGGACGATGCTGCCGGTCCGGGACGGTCGCAGCCGCTCGCTGGAGGGGCAGGGCCTGCAGGCGCGGTGGCGCCGGTTCCGGGTGCGCGGGGTCGACGCGTAAGCCGCCACGGGGGCGCACCGCGGTGACCACCGGAGCCGCGCTGGGGCTCGGGCGGGCGTCGGCGTGTCCCCTGGCGGGCGGGGGCGCCGATCAGACAGCGGCGCGGCGGTCGGTCAGCGGTTCGCCGGGTGGTCCCAGCGGCCGCTGACGTCGGCCCAGGTGGGTGGGGGGCCGGGCAGCGGGGCCGGGGTGGGGCTGCGCAGGGCGTCCAGCAGCAGCCCCAGGTAGCGGTGGCGGAGCTGGCGGGTGCGGCCGGGGTCGCCGAGGCGGACCGAGGCCAGCTGCTCGAAGACGAAGGCGAGGTCGTTGGCGTCCAGGTCGGCGCGGACCGCCCCGGCGGCCTTGGCGCGCTGTAGCAGCGCCGCGGTGAGTGCCTGGGCCCGTTCGGCGTCGTGGTACAGGTCGGGGGTGGGGGGAAGGTGCCGGCCAGGCGCAGGGTGAAGGCGTGGGTGTCGGCGTCGACGACGCGGGCCAGGAAGCCGGCGAAGGCGGCCCCGGGGTCGCCGTGGTCGGCCAGGGCGGCTTGGGCGCGGCGGCCGCTGAGGGGTGGGATGGTGGGGTCTATGCCGCCCATCGTACTTGAACGGAATGCTCTATTCCACTATGGTGGAGCGGAGCGGTCCATTCCGAGGACTGCCCGGAGCCGTGCAGGAGGGAGCCCCAGATGAGCGACACGGCCAACCGCCGCGCCCGCGCCGACGCCACCATCCGGCCGTTCCGCCTCGACGTCCCCCAGGCCGACCTGGACGACCTCCGCGACCGCCTGCACCGCACCCGCTGGCCCGACGAGCTGCCCGGCACCGGCT
>Ga0081538_10006780_pt1 | contig 10009 bp, 12 predicted proteins | sample TabmetS5T2R1_FD_71022 | JGI IMG/M metagenome (GOLD analysis project Ga0081538, IMG submission 71022) | Tabebuia heterophylla rhizosphere microbial communities from the University of Puerto Rico - S5T2R1 | ecosystem: Host-associated > Plants > Roots > Rhizosphere ... | reverse complement strand
ATCTGGCTCTCGGTGGTGGCGTCCACGCTCGAGGTGGCGTCGTCCAGGATCAGGATGCGCGGCTCGGCGAGCAGGGCGCGGGCGATCGCGACGCGCTGGCGCTGGCCGCCGCTCAGCGTCAGCCCGCGCTCGCCAACGAGCGTCTCGAGCCCGTCGGGCAGGTCGTTCACGAGGGAGCCCAGGCCCGCGCGCGCCGCCGCCATCAGGATCTCCTCGTCGCCTGCCTCCGGCCGCGCGTAGGCGATGTTGTCCCGCAGGCTGGCGGAGAACAGGAAGGCGTCATCGGAGACGACCGCCACCTCCCGCCGCAGCGACGCCGGATCCACCTCCCGCACGTCGACGCCGTCCACGAGGACCGACCCGCGCGTGACGTCATACAGCCGCGGGATCAGCATCACGAGGGTCGTCTTGCCCGAGCCCGTGGGGCCGACGAGGGCAACCGTCCGCCCCGCCTCGACGTCGAGGTCCACTCCGCGCAGGACGGGATCGGCGCCCTCGTAGCCGAAGCAGACATCGCGCATCTCGACATGCCCGGCACCCGGCGGCAGCTCCGGCGCCCCGGGCGTGGCCGTGAGGCGCGGCTGCCGGTCGAGCAGCTCGAATACCCGCGCGCCGCTCGCCACCGCCCGCTGGGCCATCCCGAGCGCCATGCCGAGCATCCGCATGGGCGACGTGAGCAACAGCACGTAGCCGTAGAAGGCGACGAAGTCACCGACCGTGATGGTGCCGTTGATGGCCTGGCGCCCGCCCACGAGCAGCACTGCCGCCAGCCCGAGCTGGGGGAGGAACCCGATGAAGGGGGAGTAGTAGGCGCGCAGGCGGGTGGAGACCATCGACTGGTCGAAGACCCGCTTGACGGTGTGGCGGAAGCGCCGCAGCTGCCGCTCCTCCTGGGCGAATGCCTTGACCACTCGCACTCCGCCGATGTTCTCCTCGGCCTCCGCGGTCAGTTCGGCTATGCGCTGCTGCACCTCCTGGCTCGCTGGCCGGTTGCGGCGGCCGTAGCGGAAGGCGATCCAGATGACGAAGGGAGTCGGCGCGAGGGCCACCGCCGCAAGCCCGGGCGCGACCGCGAACATCACCGCGGCCGCGATCACGATCGTCAGCGCCGACTGCAGCATGAAGATCAGGCCGTAGCCGAGGAAGAAGCGCACCGACTGCAGGTCGACCGTGGCGCGTGACATGAGCTGCCCTGTCTGCTGCGAGTCGAAGAAGCCGAGCTCGAGCGAGTGAAGGTGCTCGTACATGCGGTTGCGGAGGTCGTATTCGACTCCGAGCGAGACACGCCCGGCAACGAGGCGCCTCGACACGCTGAACGCGAGCCGCAGCAGCCCCGCGCCGGCCACTGCGAGCGCAAGCGGCCAGAGATTGACCGTGCCGCCACGGATCTCGTCGATCGTCCGGCCGACGAGGAAGGGGATGAGCACGCCTGTGCCCATCGCGGCCGCGGCCAGGAGGAAGGAGACCCCGACGCCCCCGCGATACGGGCGCAGGAAGCCCAGCAGTCTCCAGAAGGTGCGCACGACTTACCAAGAGTACGCGGGGCCGAGCCGGGAAGCACCAACGCGCTGGCCGCCTCGCTCGCCGAGACCGCCGGCGGCGCTCTCGTGGTCCTCGGCGCCCCGACCCCGCTCGCTGCCGCCCTGCTCAACGGCAGCATGTTCACGGCCACAACCTCGTGCTGATCGCCGCCCTGACCGCGCTCGTGGAGACCGGGCCGGGCCGGCCGTCCGTGGACGGCGAGCGAATGCGCGGCATCGGCTGGGCGCTCGCGGCCCTGGCCGCCGGCGCGGCGGGATCGGCCGCCTCGATCGAGCGCGGCCGGCGAGCGGAGCCGGAGCCCGAGCCACGTCGCCGCTTCGTGCGCGAGGCCGAGCAGGCGCCGCCGGGCGCGACCCCCAACCGCCGCCCGAAGTTTCACCGGCGGGGGTTTGGAGGACCCTCGCGGGGGAACGAGAACCAGTGTCGTGATGACCCCGGCATCCGCACGGCTGAGCCAAGGAGAGCAGCGGGCACTTGCCTCCTTCCTGGCCGGCCGGATGCCGGCCGGTCAGCTCCACGCGGAGCTGTGCCGCGCCCGGGAGGCTGCGCTCGGAGCGGCCGACGAGCGCGTCGCGGCCGAGGCGCCGCCCGAGGTCGCGCCGGCCCCCGCCGCGGCCGCCCTGCACCCGGCCTAGGTCGCTCGGGTCAGCCGCCCTCGTCGCGGCGCCCGCCGTCGCCTACAGGCTTGCTGTCGGACGTCGCCGGAACGGCTTGGGCGGACCCGTTGTGCCGGTCGGAGAGCTCGTGGATGTATTCGGCGACCAGGGCGGCGTCGCGCCGGCGGGTGCGGGAGGCGTGGTCGCGGGGGAAGTCGGATGTCGCGCGGCTGTCGGGCATGGCATCTCCAGAGGGCCTAATACGATGGATGTCGTACAGTAACAAACCGTTCGATGGTCCTCGTACAATGATTCTCACTCACCCGGAGCGCGACCAGCTCGACCTCGCGACCGTGCTCCATGCGCTGAGCGATCCGGTCCGTCTCGGGATCGTCACGGCGCTCGCGGCGGGCGGCGAGGAGCGGAGCTGCGGAAGCTTCGACGTCTCGGTCACCAAGTCCACCTGCACGCACCACTTCCGGGTACTGCGCGAGGCGGGCCTGATCCACCAGCGCCAGCATGGGACCACCCGCCTCAACAGCCTGCGACGCGACGACCTCGAGGCGCGCTTCCCGGGCCTCCTCGAGACGGTTCTCGCGGCGGCTCAGGCCGGCGGCCGGTCGCCCACCCAGTAGCGCGGGCCTGGTCCGAGGCGGCCCGCCCGATCCTCTGGGTTGGCGAGCTTGCAGCGATCGAGCGAGAGGCAGCCGCAGCCGATGCACTCGGTGAGGCCGACCTTGAGCCGCTCGAGCTCGGCGATGCGCTCGTCGATTCGCGAGGTCCACCCGCTCGAGAGGCGCGACCAGTCGCGCCGCGTCGGGGCGCGGTCGGGCGGCAGCTTGGCGAGCTCCATGCCGATCTCGTCGAGCGACAGCCCGATGCGCTGCGCGAACACGATGAAGGCGATGCGCCGGAGCACCGGCCGCGGGTAGCGGCGGTGGCCGGAGCCGGCGCGCTCGGAGGTGATCAGTCCGCGCTCCTCGTAGAAGCGCAGGGCCGAGGCGGCCACGCCGCTGCGCGAGGAGACCTCGCCGATCGTCAGGAGAGAGGACACGCCAGAAAGGAAAGCAAGCGCGCCGCGGGCGACCGGCTAAGCGTGCCCGACCGGCAGCCGCGGGCGGCGCTCCCGCGCCACGTAATCGCGGAAGGCGCGCTCGAACGCGTCCCAGTCCATGCCGTCGCCCGACGGCGGTGGCTCGTCCGGCGTGGGCTCGTCGCCACGGCCGTCGTCGCCGTCCTCGACCTTCCGCGACCAGAAGCTCAGACCGGCGAGGGGACCGCCTGCCGCCAGGGCCACAGCCGCGGCCGGGCCATCGAGGCTGTACGCCCCGGCGGCAAGCAGTGCGAGTCCCAGCCAGCCGGCGACCAGAGAAAGCGGGTACACGCGGGCAAGCCTGCGGCGAAGCTGGGGCGAGCGCGCGATCAGCGCACCCGACGAGAAGGGGGCCGCGACTACCCACGCGGCGAGGAGGGACGGGACAAGCACCGCTGGATCAACGCCCGGCGCCGTTGGGTTCTCGCGTAGGCTGCCGGCCCGATGGACGACCTGGCCGCCGACCTTCGCAACCGCTGTCTCGTGAGCGGAGACTTCGTGCTCCGATCGGGCCGGCGCACGGACATCTACCTCGACAAGTACCGCGCGGAGGCGGACCCCGACATGCTCCTGCGGGCGGCCAAGAGGATGGCCGCGGACGTGCCGGCCGGGACCGAGCTGCTCGCCGGTCTCGAGCTCGGCGGCGTCCCGATCGCCGTCGTTCTCTCCCAGGTGACCGGCCTGCCCACCCGCTTCGTGCGCAAGCAGCCGAAGGAGTACGGCACGCGGCTGCAGGTCGAGGGCGGCGAGATCGACTCGCGGCAGGTCACGGTGGTCGAGGATGTGGTCACGTCGGGCGGCGCGGTCGTCGACGGCGTGGAGGCGCTTCGCGCCGCGGGGGCCATCGTGGAGGCGGCGGTGTGCCTGATCCTGCGGGACGAGAGCGCCATCGCCCGGCTCGGCGAGCACGGGGTCGAGCTGCGGAGCGCCTTTACGCTCGCGGAGATCGAGCAGCCGTCAGGCTGAGCTCCGCCTCCATGGCCGCGGGATCGGGCGGCCGCGAGCGGAACGCGGCGCCGTCGCGCTCGTAGCGGGCGACCCGGCCGGCGATCCTCATCACCCGCCGCGCCTTCAGCGGCGAGAGGAGGTATCCCGGGGTGCGGGCGAGGAATGCCTCCGACCCCAGGCTCACGGCATCCGCACCCGCCCAGAAGTACTCGCGCGCGTCGTCGAAGGTGCGGATGCCGCCCGAGGCGATGATCGGCAGACGTACGCCGGCCTCGCGCAGCTCCGAGATCACGCGCAGGCAGATCGGCTTGATGGCGCGGCCGCTCATGCCTCCGTAGCGGTTGGTGAGGAACGGCTCGCCCGTCTCGGGGTCGAGCCGCAGGCCCTTGACCGTGTTGCAGGCGGTCAGGGCGGCGATGCCGTGCTGCTCCGCAAGTCGCGCGGCGGCCACGTAGTCGTGGTCGGGCGACAGCTTGAGCACGAGCGGGTGCGAGCTCTCGGCGACCGCGGCCTCGAGCACCTCGTCGATGATGCGCTCGAACGGGAAGTTCACGTTGTGGCAGGAGACGTTGAGCTCGAGCGCCGCGATCGCGCCCGGCTCGACCGACTCGCCGACGCGCGCGACGAGACGACGGAAGTCCTCGCCCGAGAACCCGCCCAGCGACACGATCCGGTTGAGCTGACCGGTGCGCGGAAAGTAGTCGCGCAGATACGCGTCGATGCCGATGTTGCACCAGCCGAAGGCGTTCAGCCATCCGGCGTCGATGCGGCGCAGCGCGCCGGAGTACATCCGGAGCAGGCGCGGCCAGTCGCGCACCCGCCAGTCCGTGCGGGTCGTGAAGTGGCCCTCGCGCGGCTCGAGCGTGAGCGTGCGGGTGGTGACCGCCCCGAGCTTCTCGAGCGGGAGGAACTGGGCGACCGGGCTCAGGCCGTACGGAACCAGCCGGGCGGGGGGCCGCGCGCCATAGCCGACGAGGCTGGCCGCGGCGAGCGTCCGGTTCCGAAGCCGCACTCCGTTGAGGTCGATCATTGGCGCGCTCCGACGTTACCAACGGGCCCGCCCGGAACCGCCCGCCAAGTGGAATCATGTACCTCGATCCCCGAGCCACCCGAGGTGGTCCAGATGTGTCACGAATGGTGGACGCGCCGCGAGATGCGGCGCGAGGAGCGGATCGACGAGGAGCTCAGGTATCTCCTCGATGAGGAGGAGCGCCGGGCGCCGACGCCGCTCGTCGAGCAGGAGCGGGAGCCCGCAGATCCGGAGCGCCCCGTGGTCGAGGCCGCCACGCGGACATAGCCGCATGTGCGGGCGCGGCCTCGCGGCCGCGCCCGCCCCGCGGCGGTCAGCCCTCGAGGAGCGCGAGCTCTGCCAGCCGCCCGAGGTTCTCGTCGAGCCCGCGGCTTCCGACCTCGCCGGCGAGTGCCGCGCGGTCTCGCGTTCCGTCCAGCAGGACCACGAGCCGCCGGGTGCGCTCGTCCAGGGCGACCGTCTCGTGGTCGAGCGTCGTGACCATCTCGCCCAGCGTCGCCTCACGACGAGCGAGATCGCTCGATCGCGGGCGCTCCCCGGGCGCCGCCACGGTCGCCGGGGCGTAGGCGTGAAGGCGGATCACGTTGGCGTCGTAGCCCCGCAGCCAGAGGTCGGCGAGGGCGCTCTCGCCGGCGTGGTCGATCTCCGTGCCCAGCCGTGTGCCAGCGCGTTTCAGGACGGTCTCGAAGCCGAGCCGCTGCGGCCAGACCATGCCGAGCTCGAGCAGGGCGGCCTTGAGCACGGGATGGTCGGTGGTGAGGGTCGCGCCGGCCGTGGTGCGGAACTCGACCTTCGAGCGACCGGCCGGCTGGGCGCGCGGGGATGTCGGCCGCACCGGCGCGGCGGCCAGCAGGCGGCGCGCGGCGCCGCCCACGGGGCCGGCCGGCAGTCGCACCTCGGCGCGGCAGAGCAGGCTCTGGCGGTAGGCGCGGCACTTGAGGAAGTCCAGGTACTGCTCGCGCGCGATCCGATCGTCACCGCAGCGCGCGAGCAGCTCCGCGGCCCGGGCCGGCACCGCGCCGGCGGTCATCTCGAACCAGTCCGCCTCGGCGAGGTACTGGAGCCGGTGCCCGGCGGCTTCGGTGACGAAGTCGGTGAACAGGACCGGGCGGTTCCCTCGCGCGAGGTCGTCGTGGTAGAGAACGGCGTCGCTCCGCTCGCTGAGGCGCTTGGCGTAGGCAGCCGAGAAGCGGCGATATGGATCGTCGCCCGGGATGCCCTCGGCCAGCACGGCCAGCATCTCGCGAGCGGCCTGCAAGCGCTCTCGCGGGCGCGCGAGCGCGCGGCCGTGAAAGCGCATCACGTCCCAGGTCATCGCGCGAAGGTGCCCACCGGGCAGGGCGTTGTAGCTCACGTACGCCACGCCCTGCTTCTCGAGCACGGCCCTGCAGAGCGCGAGCAGGCGGTCGGCGACCCCCTGCGGGACCCACGAATACACCCCATGAGCGACGACGTAGTCGAAGCGGCCGAGCTGCCCTGGATCGATCGTGGCCAAATCCGCCTCGGAGAAGGTCACGTTCGCCACACCGAGCGCCGCGGCGCGCTCGGTCGCGGACGCGACCGCCGCGGGTTCGAGGTCGACGCCGACGAACTCGCTCGCCGGAAGCCCCGCGGCCATCGGCACGAGGTTGCCGCCGTCCCCGCAGCCCAGCTCGAGCAACCGGCAGCGGTCCGGCGCCGCGGGCTTCATGCCCATCAGCGTGGCGTTGGCCGCAAGCCGGTCGGGGTGGCTCTGCGGAAAGGCCATGCCGGGGTAAGGAACCTCGCCGTACGCGGCGCGGGTCTCGTCCGCCGCCGGCCCGATGGGCGCGCCAGGCTGTGGCACGGCAGCGCGATTGCGCTTAAGGTGGCGCAGAGGCATCCGAAGCCTCAGTCCCTCCGACTGAAAAGAGGACTCGCATGCGCCGGCCCAGGCTACTCGTACGCGGTGCGATTCTGTCCGTCTTCGCCGCTTTCGGTGTGGTCGCGCCCGCCGAGGGCGCCGACTACTTCCTCGAGATCAACGGCATCCCTGGCGAGTCGCAGGACGCCAAGCAGGCCAAGAGCGTCGACGTGCTCTCCTACTCCTGGGGGGTTTCCCGCCCGCCTACCACCAGCAGCACCGGCGGCGCCGGGGGCAAGCCCACGCTGAAGGAGCTCACCATCCACAAGCGAGTCGACGTGGCAAGCCCGTTGCTGTTCAGGCGGCTGGCCGCCGGCCAGACGATCAGCAGTATGGAGCTGATCGGCCGAAAATCAGGGGCGTCGCCGCTGATCTTCCTGCGGTACTGCTTCCAGAATGTCCAGGTCACGTCGATTCAGCAGAGCGATGCGACTGGCGCCGGGCCCGCACCCGAAGAGGACGTGACCTTCTTCTACGTCGCGGTGTCGGAGCAGTACACGCGGCAGAACCCGGACGGCAGCATCGGGCAGACCGTGTTCGCCGGCTGGAACTCCAACACCGGAGTGCTGATCAGCACATATCCCACGACCTGCGGTTTCTAACTCGGCGAATCCGTTCGACGTAAGCGGTGCGGGATCTCGGCACGGAGCGCCGTCCCTGCTCCGGCTGGACTGACGATCTCGAGCGAGCCGCCCAGCGCCTCCACGCGGTCCGCGAGGCCTCGGAGGCCGGATCCGCTGGTTGGGTCGGCGCCGCCGACGCCGTCGTCTGAGACCTCGACGACGACGTGCCCATCACCCGCGGTGACACGAGCGCGGACGGTGGACGCCTGGGCGTACTTCGCGACGTTGGTCAGCGCTTCGGCGATCAGGTAGTACGCCGCGGCTTCGACGCGCTCCGGCAGTCGATGGTCGGGGATCTCCTCGATCTCGACCGGAAGCGGCGCTCTGGAGGCGAGCGTCTCAACGGCTGCTCGCAAGCCGCGATCGGTGAGGATCGCCGGATGGAGCCCGCGGGCGAGCTCGCGCAGCTCCTCGAGCGCGAGGGCGAGCTCGTCGCCCGCATCCACCAGACCCGCGCGGGCGCCGGCCGGATCGGACTCGAGCTTCCCCAACGCCAGCCGCAAGGAGAACGAGACCGCGACGAGGCGCTGCTGCGCGCCATCGTGGAGATTGCGCTCGAGGCGGCGCCGCTCGACGTCCCCGGCCGTGACGATCCGCGCCCGCGAGGCGGCGAGCTCCTCCACCCGGGCGTGGAGCTCGTCGTTCAGACGGTGGACCTCCGCATCCTGCGCCTTCCGTTCGGTGATGTCGGTGTAGGCGACCATGTTGCCGAGGACGCGCCCGGATGCGTCCCTGACCGGGGCCGCGGCGATCGAGACGGCCACGAGCGTACCGTCCTTCCGCAGGCGCACGGTCTCGTAGTCGTTCACCCTCTCGCCCTCCCGCACCCGCACGAACAGCTCCTCCGCTTCCGTGCGCTTCGAAGACGGCGCCATCGGGAGTCCGCCAACGCCAAGGATCTCATCGCTTGACCAGCCGAAGATGCGCTCGGCGGCGGGGTTCCAGAGCCGGATCCGCGTGTCCAGGCCAAACTCGACGAGCGCCAGCGGCGATGCATCGATCAGCGCCTGCAGCTGCCCTTCCTGCCGCCTACCTTGAGCCAAGCCGTCGTTCCTCGGATCGGCGCACCAGCCGCGAGGCGCGGCGCATCCGCAGCTTCATCGCCAGTGGGACTCCGGCAAAGGCGCCTCCAACGGCGCCGGCAAAAAGGCCTTGCCGCGGCGATAGCCGCCCGGAGCGCGCCAGCCAGCGCGCCCCGGCCGCGGCGTGCGGAGCCATCAGCACACCGGCCGTCACGACACCCGGGTTGTAGCGACGCTCCCGCATCGCCGCGCCAGCATGGAAGAGCACGTTGCCGACCTCCATCAAGAGCACGCCCGCGGCAACGACAGGCGTCCGGCGCCACAGCGCGAGACCGGCGACGGCGCTGAGCCAGCCGCCGGTGACGTTCACGTGGAACCCATCGCGCTCGGTCAAGGGCCAGTCCGGCCGGTTGCTGCCCAGCACCCGCGTATTGCAGAACGGCAGGAAACCGCCTGGCCACACCCACTCCTCGGACTGGTGACTGACCAGAACCGGAAACGCCAGCCCCGCCACCCACGCGCCGTCCTCTCGTAGCTCGCCGCGGCGCGCGGCCGCCAACAACCAGGCCGGCACGACCAGCCCGGCCGCAACCCAGGGCCACCGCCCGTGCGTCTCCAGACGCATCCCAGCGAAGCTATCGCTTCGCTTCGAGCGGCGTACCGTCCCGCGAAAGCCTTGGGGGTAACACGCGGGGTTCCCCGCTTGTCCGCGGTCGGGGATCTAGGGAGGATTGGCCCTCCCCGAAACCCAACCGCAACGAGAGGGCTGACCGTAGATCGCATGAGCAGGATCGCCGACTCGCACCTGTCGAACAAGGACCTCGCGCCGACCGGGCCCGAGCAGCGCACGTGGGGGACGTACCACCTTGCCGCGCTGTGGATCGGGCTGTCGATCGTGATTACCACCTACACGCTCGCCTCGGGCCTGATCGCCGCCGGCATGGAGTGGTGGCAGGCGTTGCTCACCGTCGCGCTCGGCAACCTCATCGTGCTGATCCCGATTCTGCTCAACTCACACCCGGGCACGAAGTACGGCATCCCGTTCCCGGTGCTGGTTCGGTCGAGCTTCGGTATCCGTGGCGCCAACGTGGCGGCTATGGCGCGCGCGCTGGTGGCGTGCGGCTGGTTCGGCATCCAGACCTGGATCGGCGCGCTCGCGCTCGACACGCTGATGACCACGCTGACCTCCGGCTGGGCGGACGTGACCGGGCACAAGGCGATCGCGTTCGGCGTGTTCTGGGTCGTCCAGGTGGCGATCATCCTGCGCGGCATC
>Ga0081538_10006779_pt1 | contig 10009 bp, 9 predicted proteins | sample TabmetS5T2R1_FD_71022 | JGI IMG/M metagenome (GOLD analysis project Ga0081538, IMG submission 71022) | Tabebuia heterophylla rhizosphere microbial communities from the University of Puerto Rico - S5T2R1 | ecosystem: Host-associated > Plants > Roots > Rhizosphere ... | reverse complement strand
AAGGGATGACCTGTGCGATCACCGGGCCCTGGAGGAAGGGGCCGCTCTAGTGCCGCAGCGCAAGCTTGGCTTGCGCGGCGGCAGTTCAGCCGGTTAGCAGCGTGGTGTCGGCTCCGTCGCCCATGGCCTCCGGCCCGGGGCCCTCGGCAGCGGCGGGCTCCGGCGAAGCCGCCCCCAGCTCGGCCGCTCCGACCGGGCCCTTGCGCCCCTCCGGCTCGAACCGGTAGCCCACCCCGAAGTGGGTGTGGATATAGCTCCAGTCGGGCGACGCGCGCTCGAGCTTCTGGCGCACCTTACGGATGAAGACGTCCACCGAGCGGTCGCCGTGGGCCATCGCGTAGCCCCAGACCGCCTGGTAGATCTCCTCGCGCTGGAGAACCTTGCCCTTGGCCTGCGCCAGTAGTTGGAGCACCTCGAACTCACGCCGCGTGAGATCCACGCTTGTCGACTGCACGAAGGCCTGGAACTGGTCCGCCCGGATCTCGAGCTCCCCGGCCACAAGGGGACCCGATTCCACCCGCGCCGAAGCCCGCTTGCGGCGGCGCACCACCGCCTCCACGCGCGCGAGGACCTCCTCCGGATGACACGGCTTCGTGACCCAATCATCGGCGCCCAGCCTGAGGCCGCGCACGCGCTGGGACACGGTCGAGCGGCCGGTGCAAACCACTATCCCGAGACCCGGGAGCGCGCCCGACACCCGCTCGAGGAACTCCCAGGCGCCCGGGCCGAGCAGCGCGAGATCGACGACCAGTGCGTTCACGCGCATCGCGATGAACTCCTCGGTCCGGGGCGGCGCCTCCAAGCGGCGGTACTGCCATCCCAAATCGCCCGCGCGCTTCACCAGCACACGGACGAACCCCGAATCCGAATCCAAGATGGCGAGCCGGAGTTCGGACATCCACCGTGAGTGTACGTGACGGGCCGGACTGTACCGCGCACTACATGGCCATTTACAGCATTTTCACAGGGGGGAAACTCGCAAGTAACGGACATTCGTGACGTGCCTGGCAAGGTCGCCCGGCGATGGAAGCCGCGGTCAACCGCGAGGTCGTGCGAGCCGGCGACCTGGAGATCAGACCGGCCGAGTTCATTGCGCTCGCATCCGGGAAACGTCTGCAGCTGACCGTGCGCGAGCTGGAGCTGCTCACCGCGCTCGCCGAGCGCTGCGACCGCATCGTCAGCCGCGAGGAGCTCTACCGGGTCGTGTGGGGAGAGCCCTACCGCAAGTCCGACCGCTCCGTCGACGTGTACGTCGGCAAGCTGCGCCAGAAGCTGGAGGACGCGCTGCCGGGACGCCGCTTCATACACACCCACTTCGGCTTCGGCTACCGCTTCTCAACCGAGCAGCGAACCGACTGAGGCACCCCTTCACATCTTTTTCACAGGGCGGCGACAGGTCGATAACAGACTTCTCGCGGGCCGCTGAGAGTGTGAGCCGCCGGGTTGAACCTATCTAAGGAGAAGACGGGATGAGGAAGCTGCTCGCGTTTGCTGCCTGCGGCGTGTTCGCCCTCGGCGTGGCGGCCTGCGGCGACGACGACGACGGAAACGGCGGCGGAGGTGGTGGCGGCGGAGGCGGCGACCTCTCCGGCAGCATCAGGATCGACGGATCGAGCACGGTCGGTCCGTTTGCCCAGGCCGCCGCCGAGGAGTTCCAGGGCCAGAACCCAGAAGTGAGGGTCACCGTCGGCACTTCCGGGACCGGCGGCGGTTTCGAGAAATTCTGTGCCGGGGAGACCGACATCTCCGACGCCTCGCGCCCGATCGAGGACGACGAGGCCGCGATCTGCAAGAAGAACGGCATCAACTACAAGGAGGTCCAGGTCGCGAACGACGGGATCTCGGTCGTTACGAACACCGGCATGAAGGTGGACTGCCTGACCATCGAGCAGCTCAAGGAGCTGTGGAACAAGGGTTCGAAGGTCAAGAGCCTCAGCGAGATCGACTCGAGCCTCCCCGATACTCAGCTGAGCCTCTTCGGCCCCGGCACAGACTCCGGAACCTTTGACTTCTTCACCGAGGAGATCAACGGCGAGGAAGGCGTATCGCGTACCGACTACCAGCCCTCCGAGGACGACAACGTGCTGGTGCAGGGCGTGGAGGGGTCCGACGGCGGCCTCGGCTACTTCGGCTTCTCGTACTACGAGCAGAACCAGGACAGCCTGAACCTGGTCGCCGTCGACGATGGCTCGGGCTGCGTGAAGCCCAGCGTGAGCTCGATCCAGGGCGGCAAGTACAAGCCGCTGTCGCGCCCACTGTTCATGTATCCGAGCGACAAGGCGATGAAGAAGCCGGAGGTCAAGGCCTTCATGGACTACGTGGTCCAGAACTACGACTCCATCGCCGAGGCATCGCAGATCGTCTCGATGAACCAGCAGCAGGCCGAGAAGGCCACGAGCGCGCTCGGCGCCAGCTAGGTGGAGGCGGCGAGCACAGCGCAGACGAGGCGCGGCGCGGAGGCGATCAGCCTCCGCGCCCCTCGCCGCCGCTGGGGCGAGGCGCTCATCAAGGGGCTGCTGGTCCTCGCCGCCATCATCTCGGTCCTCACGACCACGGGCATCGTCGTCTCGCTGCTCGAGGAGACGATCAACTTCTTCCAGGAAGTCCCGATAGGCGACTACCTGTTCGGCACAGAGTGGACGCCCCTGTTCAATCCGCCCAGCTACGGCGTCCTGCCGCTCGTGCTCGCCACCTTCATCATCAGCCTGATCGGAATGGCCGTCGCCATTCCGCTCGGGCTCGGGGCCGCCATCTACCTGAGTGAGTATGCGAGGCCGGCCGTGCGCAAGACGGTCAAGCCGATCCTCGAGCTGCTCGCCGGCGTGCCCACGATCGTTTTCGGCTACTTCGCCCTCACGTTTTTCACTCCGGAGATCCTGCGCGGTCTGTTCGGCAACGAGGTGCAGATATTCAACGGGCTCTCCGCCGGCATCATCGTCGGCTTCCTCATCATCCCGACGATCGCATCAATCTCCGAGGACGCCATGACCGCGGTGCCGGCGGCTCTTCGCGAGGGGGCGTTCGGGCTGGGCGGGTCAAAGCTCCAGGTCACCTTGCGTGTGGTCTTTCCGGCGGCGCTCTCCGGCATCGTCGCGTCGATCGTGCTCGGCCTCTCCCGGGCCGTCGGCGAGACGATGGTTGTGCTGATCGCCGCCGGTCAGCAGCCGCAGTGGGGAGCGAACGTCTTCAAGCCGATGGAGACCATGACGACCTTCATCGGGGCCACGGGCAAGGGCGACATCTCCACCGGCTCGCTCGAGTACAAGACGATCTTCGCGGTCGGGATGACGCTCTTCGTGATCACTCTGATCATGAACCTGTTCTCGATTCGCTTCGTCCGGAAGTACCGGCAGGTGTACGAGTGAGCGCCCACGGCGAAGCCGTCGCGACACCCGCCGAGGCCGTTGGTCGCCCGACCCCTTCGCGGCGGGTCAAGGACCTCGCCTTCAGGGTCGCACTCCTCGGTTGCATCGGGCTCGCCTTCCTGATGCTGGGAGTGCTCCTCTGGGACGTCGTGTCGGACGGCATCGACAGGCTCAATTTCGACTTCATCACCAGCTTCGCCTCGACCAGTGCGGATCAGGCCGGGATCGAGGGGGCGCTCATGGGCACGATCTGGCTGATGGGCGTGTGCGCCTTCTTCATCATTCCGGTCGGGGTCGCGACGGCGATCTATCTCGAGGAGTACGCGGACAACACCCGCTGGTACAACCGCCTGATCGAGGTGAACATCCAGAACCTCGCGGCGGTTCCCTCGATTGTGTACGGCATCCTCGGCCTCGCCTTCCTGGTGCGTGGGCCGCTGTCGCTGGGGCCCGTCGTGCTCGCCGGAGGCCTGACGCTGGGACTGCTGGTGCTGCCGGTCGTGATCATCGCCGGCCGCGAGGCGATCCGGGCGGTGCCGCCGTCCATCCGCGAGGGGTCCATGGCGCTCGGGGCGACGCAGTGGCAGACGATCTGGCGTCAGGTGCTGCCGGCGGCGATACCCGGCATCGCGACCGGTGTCATCCTCGCCCTCTCGCGTGCGATCGGCGAGACGGCCCCGCTGATCGTGATCGGCACGCCAGTCTTCGTCGCTTTCAATCCGGACGGACTCGATTCGAGCTTCACCGCGATGCCGATCCAGATCTTCGACTGGATCTCGCGTCCCTCGAACGACGTGAACAACTACCTTCCGCTGGCCGCGGCCGGAATTCTCCTGCTGATGATCGTGCTCCTCTGCATGAACGCCGTCGCGATCTGGCTACGGAATCGATACGAGCAGAAGTGGTAGGTGATCTAGAGTGCCGGAGCGCATCGTGGACGAGTCGCAGCAGAACCAGGAGCAGGAGGCCGAGGCCACCGGCCTGCGCCGGCCGCTCGACGTTCATCACGGCGACCACCCTTCGCCGGCGGTAAAGGGCGCCGAGCAGAAGCCGAAGGCGGCGCGCGAGGCGATCTTCCGCCTCGAGGACGTGATGGTGAGCTACAGCTCCAAGCCCGCCGTCCGCAACGTCTCGTTCGACATCGGCCAGAACGAGATCACGGCGCTCATCGGCCCGTCCGGGTGCGGCAAGACCACACTGATCCGCTGCCTGAACCGGATGAACGACCTAATCCCGAGCGCCAAGGTCGAAGGGCAGGTCCTCTACCACGGGCAGGACCTCTACGCCGCGGATGTCGACGCGGTGGAGGTCCGCAAGCGCATCGGCATGGTGTTCCAGAAGCCAAATCCATTCCCGAAGTCGATCTACGACAACATCGCCTTTGGCCCCCGCGTCCTCAGGATGAAGGGCGACATGGACGAGATCGTCGAGCGCGCGCTGGTCCGCGCCGCGCTCTGGGACGAGGTGAAGGACAGGCTGAAGACGAACGCCTTCGGAATGTCCGGCGGCCAGCAGCAGCGACTCTGCATCGCGCGCTGCCTGGCTGTCGCGCCGGACGTGATCCTGATGGACGAGCCCTGCTCGGCGCTCGACCCGATCTCCACCGGCAAGATCGAGGACCTCATGTTGGAGCTGAAGCAGGATTTCTCGATCGTGATCGTCACGCACAACATGCAGCAGGCGGCGCGCGTCTCGGACAAGACCGCGTTCTTCACCGTCGAGCTCGGCGAGGACGAGCACCGCACCGGACGCGTGGTCGAGTTCGACGACACCGAGAAGATCTTCACCAACCCGTCCGACCCGCGCACCGAGGCCTACGTGACCGGCAAGGTCGGCTAGCGGCGGTCGGCTACCGTGCCAGAGACGACGCGGTCTCACTTCCAGGAAGAGCTCGGGGCTCTCGAACGACAGGCCCTCGGAGGTCTCGAGATGGTGGTCACGGCGCTCGACCGGGCGCTCGAGACCGTGCAGCACCAGGACATAGAGCTGGCCAACATGGTCATCGCCGACGACGACCGCATCGACGGTCGCTACATGGAGGTGCACCAGGGCGTGCTGTCGCTGCTGGCGCTTCAGGCGCCGGTCGCAACCGATCTGCGCCTGGTCGCAGCGATCCTGCACCTGATCAAGCACATCGAGCGGATGGGCGACCAGTGCGTGAACATGGCCAAGCTCGTGCCGCTCGCCGGCCACGAGCCACCTCTCGACGAGCGGGTCCTCGCCATCATTCGGCGCATGGGCGCCCAGGCCCGCCAGCAGGTCATCCAGTGCGGGCAGGCCTTCGAGCGCCGCGACGCGGCCCTCGCGCGCGACCTGGTGCGCCAGGACGACGAGATCGACCGTCTCAACCGCGACCTGTTCAAGCTCGCCCTCGAGATCGGCGACGACGCCGACCAACGGGAGTGGGCAATGCACATGATGCTCGTAGGCCGCTGCATCGAGCGGATCGGCGACAATGCCGTGGACATCGGCGAGCAGACCGCGTTCGTCGTCACAGGGCTGTTCCGCGAGTTCGAGGACGCCTCGCACCCGGAGCTCGCGCCCCCCTCCGCTTGATCTGCGCCTGCATAGACATCGGCAGCAACACCACCCGGCTGCTGGTGGCCGACGCCGATGACGGCCGGCTCCGCGAGCTCGTGACACAGCGGGCCTTCACTCGCATCGGTAAGAGCCTCGGTCACAACGGCGGCTCGATTCCGGCCGAGAAGATCGCCGAGACGGCCGAGGTCGTGCGCACGCAGTCGGCCGTGGCGCGTGAGGTCGGTTCGGAGGAGATAGTCGCCGTGGCCACGGCGGCGATCCGCCAGGCGGCGAATCGCGAGGAGCTCGTGGCCGCGGTCGAGGACGCGGGCAGGATGCAGTTGACCGTTCTCTCGGACGAGGAGGAGGCGCGGCTCTCGTTCGTCGGGGCCACCCGGACCCTGCTCCAGCCGGCGGACGGGACGATCGCCGTGATCGACGTGGGCGGCGGCTCCAGCGAGCTGGCCATCGGCGAGCAGCACGGGAACATGGCGTGGTCGGCCTCGTTTCGAATCGGCTCGGGCTTCCTCGCCGATAGCTACCTGCGCTCCGACCCTCCCTCAATCGACGAGCTCGAGAAAGTCCGCCGCCACGTGGTGGGCACCTTCGAGGGACTCGACCCCCCGTCGGCGGATACGGCCGTGGCCGTGGGCGGCACGGCCACCTCGCTTCGGCGGCTGGTCGGCGCCGAGCTGTCGCACGAGACCATGGAGCGCGGCATCCGCGTGCTCTCCCTGACGCCGATCGCGGAGGTGGCCCGGCGCTTCGAGCTCGACACGGAGCGGGTGCGCCTGCTGCCGGCCGGCATCCTCGTGCTCGAGGCGCTCTCCGACGTGCTGCAGCTGCCGCTGCGGATCGCTCGGGGTGGACTGCGCGAAGGGGTTCTGCTGGAGCTCGTCGAGGGGAGGCAACTTGCCTGATACGGCACCATTAGTCAGCGACATGGAAGCCGTCACCGCAACGCCCGAAGCACCCGCACTCGACTCGCCCGAGCTCTTCACGAACCGCGAGCTCTCCTGGCTCCAGTTCAACGAGCGCGTACTCGAGCTTGCCGAGGACGACACGATCCCGCTCCTCGAGCGGGTGAAGTTCCTCGCGATCTACGCCTCGAACCTGGATGAGTTCGTCATGGTCCGTGTCGCCGGCCTACACGACCAGGTGGAGGCCGGCATCGACGCCCGTGGCCCTGACGGCCTGTCGCCCGGCGAGACGGTCGAGCGAGTTATCGACCAGACGCGCGAGCTGGGGACGCGCCACGTCCGTGAGTGGGAGCAGCGCATACGCCCGGAGCTCGCTCAGCATGGAATCCGCGTCATCGACTGCGACGGCTGCGACGCGGCCGAGCTCGAGTCGATCGACCGGATGTTCAGCGAGCAGATCTTCCCGGTTCTCACGCCTCTCGCCGTGGGACCCGGGCGCCCCTTCCCGTACATCTCGAACCTGTCGCTCTCGATCGCCGTCTGGCTGCGCGATCCGGAGACCCGCGCCGAGACCTTCGCGCGGGTGAAGGTGCCGAAGGAGGTGGTGCCCCGCTTCCTGCCGATCGGTGACCGCACGTTCGTTCCGCTCGAGGGAGTGATCGCGCGGCATCTCGACGTGCTCTTCCCAGGGATGGAGATCCTCCGTCACGACTATTTCCGGGTCAGCCGCGACGCGGACTTCACGGTGTCGGATGAGGCCGACGACCTCGTACGCGCCGTCGAGGACGAGCTGCGGCGCAGGCGCTTCGGCGAGGTCGTGCGGCTGGAGGTCAGCGCGTCCATGGACGCGGACATGCGCGCCTACCTGATCGACCAGCTTGGGGTCGACGAGGGTGAGGTGCTCGACGTCGACGGCCAGCTCGATCTCGAGGACCTCTGGGGGCTGTACATGATCGACGGCTTCCGCGAGCTCCGGGACCCTCCGTGGTCACCCGTCACCCTGCCGGCCTTCAGCGACCCGGACGACGGCAAGGCGGACGTTTTCGCCGCCATCCGCGCGGGCGACATTCTCGTCCACCATCCCTACGACTCGTTCGCGACAAGCGTCGAGCGCTTCGTCCAGCAGGCGGTCGCCGACCCGGACGTGCTCGCGATCAAGATGACCGTGTATCGCACCTCGGACGACTCCGCCCTGGTGCCGTCGCTGATCGAGGCGGCCGAGCGCGGCAAACAGGCGGTCTGCCTTGTCGAGCTGAAGGCCCGCTTCGACGAGCGGCGGAACATCGGCTGGGCACGGGCGCTCGAGGAGGCGGGGGCGCACGTGGTTCACGGCCTCCCAGGCCTGAAGACGCACGCCAAGGCACTCCTGATCGTGCGCCGCGAGGGCAGTGGCGTGCGGCACTACGTGCACATCGGCACCGGCAACTACCACGCCAAGACCGCACGTCTGTACGAGGATTTCGGGCTCTTCACCTGCGACCGCGAGCTGGCCACCGACGTCGCCGAGCTGTTCAACGCCCTTACCGGCGCCGCGCGCACGCCGAGCTACGAGCAGGCGGTGATCGCTCCGGAGCATATGCGCGACTGGGTGCTGCGGGAGATAGAGCGCACCATCGAGGCGCATCGGGCCGGCGAGGAAACGCGCATCGTGATGAAGATGAACTCACTGGTCGACAGGCGCTGCATCCAGGCCCTCTACGAGGCGTCGCGGGCGGGCGTCGGCATCGACCTGAACATCCGTGGAATCTGCTGCCTGCGGCCGGGCGTGCCGGACGTGAGCGAGAACATCCGAGTGATCTCGGTGGTAGGACGCTTCCTCGAGCACTCCCGCATTTACGGCTTCCGGCGCGGCGCCGAACGCACGTACTGGATCGGGTCCGGCGACCTGATGCCGCGCAACCTCGACACCCGCGTGGAGCTGATCGTGCCGGTCACGTCCGAGCCGCTGAAGCAGGAGATCGAGGACACCCTCGAACGCTGCTTCGCCGACGACACGTTCGCCTGGGAGCTCGGTCCCGACGACACGTGGACGCGGCGCCGCGGCGGGACCCGCGCGGTCCATACGGAGCTCATGGAAAGAACCCTCGAGGGGGCGTCAGCGGAGTAGGCGCTTAAGCGCCAGCACGCGCGCCGCGCTTTCGCGCACACGCTCTCGGAACGCCGGCGATTCGCGCGCTCGCCGGAGCAGTCGCGGAAAGACCTCGTTCCAGCTCGCCGACCCCGTCATCAGGATCAGGTCGACCCCCGCCTCGACGGAGCGCTCGGCGGCGGTGGCAACCCCCGAGCGGTCGAGCACCGCCTGTGCCTCGATGCTGTCGGTCACGGCCACACCCTCAAAGCCGAGATCGCGGCGCAGCAGGCCCGTCGTGATCGCCCTTGACTGTGAGGCGATGTGCTCGCCGTCGAGCGCCGGATAGAGCGCGTGCGAGAGCATGACGAGCGGCACTCGCCCGGATACCGCCGCCCGGAAGGGCGCGAGCTCACGCTCCTCCATCGTTGTCCGGGAGACGTCGATGGTGGTGGAGGCGTCGTCCGTGTTCACGGTTGCGGCGCCGAGGCCAGGGAAGTGTTTCGCGGTGGCGGCCACCCGGGCGTCCCGCATCCCCTCGATCGAGGAGCGCGTGCTCGCGGCGATCTCGGCGGCGTCGCCGGCGAACGCTCGCCCGCCCATCGCCCCGCCGGCGACCGGGACGTCGGCAACCGGCGCGAGGTTCACGTTCACCCCCACCGAGCGAAGCTGCCGGGCGGCGTCGCGCGCCTCGCTCCCCACCGCACCAGGGTCGCCCTGGAAGGGCTGGCCGGCGACGGGACCGGCGAACGTCACGGTCCGCACCTGCCCGCCCTCCTGGTCGACCATGATCAGCGCATCGTGGTCAGGGGCGGCCTGGACCGAGCGGGTCAGCTGCCGCCAGTGCGACTCCGGACCGCCGTTGCGGCCGAAGAGGATGACCCCGGCCGTCTCGCGGGCGCGGAGCCGGCGGCGGATGTAGTCGGGCATCGCGGTCTCGTCGAAGCTCGAGATGAGCAGCTGGCCGACCTGCTCGCGCAGGCTGAGACGGTCCACCGCGCGGCGGGCGGCCTCGTCGTCGGCGCGCGTGGGGCCCGCGGGACCGCGCTCGGCCGCGGCGCCGCCGCCCGCTTCGCTTCCGGAATTGCCGCCGGCGCCGGCGCCGACCAGCAGCCCCGCGATCAGCGAGAGGGCGG
>Ga0081538_10006778_pt1 | contig 10009 bp, 13 predicted proteins | sample TabmetS5T2R1_FD_71022 | JGI IMG/M metagenome (GOLD analysis project Ga0081538, IMG submission 71022) | Tabebuia heterophylla rhizosphere microbial communities from the University of Puerto Rico - S5T2R1 | ecosystem: Host-associated > Plants > Roots > Rhizosphere ... | reverse complement strand
GCGGCGCGGCCCGCGGCGGGGCCGGCGGCGTTGTCCCCCCCCCCCCGCCGCCACGTGGCGGTCAGGCCGTCCGTGTCGAGCACGAGCCATGCGGCGCGGGCGTCGCCGTCTCGCGGCTGGCCGGTCGAGCCCGGGTTGATGAGCCACTCGCCGGCGCGCAGATCGACCTCGACGCCCTCACGGCGCGTCGTGCCGGTCGCCGGCTCTCCCTCGACCCGCTGGAAGGACAGCGCGACGTGCGAGTGGCCGATGAGCGAGATGCGGAAGTCGGTCGCGTCGAAGCACAGCTCGGCGGCGAGCGCGGAGAGGACGTACTCCCAGATCGGGTCGCGCGGGGACGCGTGGAAGAGCCCGATGCCCTCGGCGCTGCCCTTCGGCGACAGCGAGAGCAGGTACTCGCGCGTCTCCTCGGTGATCACCTCGCGCGTCCATTGGGCGGCGAGCGCCGCGCCGCGCGAGAAGTCGTCGAGCGACAGGACGTCGACCACGGCGAGGTCGTGGTTGCCGGCCAGGCAGATCGCGCAGTGGGCGTCGGCGAGGGCCACGCAGGCGTCCGGCTCGGCGCCGTAGCCGACGAGATCCCCGAGGCACCACAGCTCGTCGGCGCCGTCCTCCTCAGCCGCCCGGATGACCGCCTGGAACGCCTGCTTGTTGCCGTGGATGTCGGACGCGATGGCGACGCGCATGCTGGGGTAAGGGTCCGTGCCGAAACAACTGACGCGTTTGGACGCCGTCTCGCGGCGCCAGACGGTCCGCCGCCGGCCCTGAAAGACCACCAGTATTCCTGGACCGGCGGCTGACCGCCTGGCATCCACGATCCGGAGCCCAAACACGCCACTTGTTGCGGCACGGACCCTTATCGTCTATTCGGTGCTCAAACGGCTCCGCCTGCCGGTCAGCATCGTCGCCGCGCTGGTGGTGGCCGAGGCCGCGGTGTTCCTCATGCGGCCGCGCGACGGCCTCGAGCCGGTCGACGCGGCGCCGCAAACCTACTTCAGCGCGGCGTTCATCGAGCGCGCCGAGGACTTCCGCTCCGGCCAGCTCCTGCTCTACGGCGCGCGGCTGGCGATCGAGATCGGCCTGCTGATCTACGTCGTGCGGCGGCCGCCGGCGCGGCTCAAGGGCCGCTTCCGCCGGCCCGTCCTCGCGGGCGCCGTGACCGCCGCCGCGCTCTCGGCGGCGGTGACGCTGGCCACGCTCCCGGTCAGCGCGATCTCGCGCGAGCGCGCGAAGGACGTCGGGCTGGTCACGCAGAGCTGGACCGGCTGGGTCGGCGACGTGGCCAAGGGGATGGCGATCGACGCCGTGCTCGTGGGCGCGGGCGGCGCGATCCTCGTCTACGGCATGCGGCGCTTCGGCCGCAACTGGTGGGCGCCGGCCGCCGCCATCGCCGTCGGCTTCGGTGTCGTCATGACCTACGCGAGCCCGATCCTCATCGAGCCGCTCTTCAACAAGTTCGAGCCGCTGCCGCAGGGCAAGCTGCGCTCGGACGTCCTGGCCCTGGCCGACGAGGCGGGCGTGAAGGTCGGCGAGGTCTACGAGATGGACGCCTCGCGCCGCACCACCGCCGCCAACGCCTACGTGGGCGGGCTCGGCTCGACCAAGCGCGTGGTCCTCTACGACACCCTCCTGCGCGACTTCTCGCCCGAGGAGGTCCGGCTCGTCGTCGCCCACGAGCTCGGCCACGTCCACTACCACGACGTCCCGCGCGGACTGCTCTACCTGGCCATCGTGGCGCCGTTCGGGATGTTCGCGGTCGCCCGCCTGGCCGACCGCTGGGCGCCCGGCGGCGGCCCGCTCGCGGTCCCGGCCGTCGGCCTGGCGCTGGCGATCATGGTTCCGGCCCTGACCATGGTCTCCAACCAGCTCTCGCGGCAGGTCGAGGCGCGCGCCGACCGCTTCTCGCTCCAGCTCACCGACCAGCCCGACGCGCTGATCGGCTTCCAGCAGCGGATCGTCAAGCAGAACGTCTCCGACCCCGAGCCGCCGGCCTGGGTCTCGTTCCTGCTCGGCACGCACCCGACCGCCATGCAGCGGATCGGCCAGGCGCTGGCGTTCAAGTCTCAGGAGGCCGGCGCGGCGGCGCCTCGGGGAGGTTCTTGATCCCCTCCTTGGTCCGCCACTTGGACCAGTTGTCCTCCATCGCGTCGATCAGCTCGCGCATGAAGCGCGGCGAGAGGCTGATCCGCGACACGACGACGCCGGGGACCTCCTCGGTCTCGACCTCGTGGTCGACGCGCGCGAACGTGATCGTGAACTCGTAGTCCGAGTGCGAGACGTTCGCGAAGTTCGCGTACAGCCCCGCCATCACCTCCGGGGAGGTGTGCAGGTTGATGTGGCGCTCGGGCTGGTCGGCGTCCACGCGCCGTAGTATCGCAGCGGTGCGCTACACGGTGCTCGCGGTCGGCAAGGTGCGGCCGCCGTACACGGACGACGTGCAGCACTACCAGCGGCTGCTCGCCCGCCACGCGAGGATGTCCCTGATCGAGGTCCGCGAGGACGAGCACGTCGAGCGCCGGATCCCCGAGCGCTCCTACGTGTCGCTGCTCGACGCGGGCGGGAAGGAGTACTCCTCGGAGGCGTTCGCGCGCTGGCTCGAGGACCGCCGCCAGGCGGGGCGCGACGTCTGCTTCGTGGTCGGCGGCCCGTACGGGACCGCGCTCGAGCGCTGCGACCACAAGCTCTCGCTCGGTCCGATGACGCTCCCGCACCAGCTCGCGCGCGTCGTGCTCCTCGAGCAGCTCTTCCGCGCGCACAAGATCCTCGCCGGCGAGCCGTACCATCATTGACCTTGGACCCGATCGATGACCTCCGCAGCGCGGTCGAGGAGGCCGCCGCCGAGCTCGGCAACGGCGCGACCGCGACGCCGACGCTCGAGCGCCCCAAGAAGGCCGGCTTCGGCGACTACTCGACCAACGCAGCGATGCTGCTCGCGCCCAGGCTCGGCGCGCCGCCGCGCGAGATCGCCGAGCGGCTGCGGGCGGCGCTGAGCGAGCGGCTGGGGGAGCGGGTCGAGAAGGTCGAGGTCGCCGGCCCGGGCTTCGTCAACGTCTACCTGGCCGACGCCTGGTACGTCGCCGCCGCCGGGCACGTCCTGGCCGCCGGCGAGGACTGGGGCGGCGCGACGGCCGCGACCCGCGAGCGCGTGCTGATCGAGTTCGTGTCCGCCAACCCGACCGGGCCGCCGACCGCGGCGAGCGCCCGCCACGCGGCCTACGGCGACGCGCTCGCGCGCCTGCTCGAGTTCGCCGGCCACGAGGTCTCACGCGAGTACTACTTCAACGACGCCGGGGCCCAGATCCTGCGGCTCGGCACCTCGATCCAGGCGCGCGCCCGCGGCGAGGAGGTGCCCGAGGACGGCTACCCGGGCGAGTACGTCGCCGAGCTGGCGGCGGAGATCTCCGGCGCCGCCGAGCGCGACGCCGAGGATCTGGCCTTCGCCGGCGGCCAGCTCATGATCGAGCGCATCAAGGCGACGCTCGAGCGCTTCGGCGTGCACTTCGACACCTGGTTCTCCGAGCGCGCGCTGCACGACGGCGGCGACGTCGAGCGCGCGTTCGAGCTGGCCTCCGCCCACACCTACCGGTCCGAGGGCGCGCTGTGGCTGCGGACCTCGAGCTTCGGCGACGACCAGGACCGGGTGATCGTCAGGTCCGACGGGTCGCCGACCTACTTCGCCGCCGACCTCGCGTACCTCGAGAACAAGGTCGAGCGCGGCTACGAGCGGCTGATCACGCCGCTGGGCGCCGACCACCACGGCTACGTCCCGCGCTTCAAGGCGGCGCTGGCGGTGATCGGGGGCGACCCCGACAAGCTCGAGATCCCGCTGCTGCAGTTCGTCCACCTGGTCGAGCGCGGCGAGCGGGCGTCGATGTCCAAGCGGCGCGGCGAGTTCATCACCCTCGACGACCTGATCGACGCGATCGGCGTCGACGCCATCCGCTTCTTCATGCTCCAGCGCTCGCACGACTCGACGATCGACCTCGATCTCGACCTCGCGCGCGAGGAGTCGGCCGAGAACCCCGTCTACTACGTCCAGTACGCGCACGCGCGGATCGCGTCGGTGCTGCGCAAGGCCGGCGACCCCGCGGCTCCTGACATGAGCGGCGACCTCGAGCTGCACCCGGCCGAGCGCGAGCTGATCAAGAAGCTGCTGGCGTTCCCGGCCGAGGCCGCGGAGGCCGCCGAGCGGCGTGCGCCGCATCGCATCGCGGTCTACGCGCTCGAGCTTGCGCAGACCTTCACGGCGTTCTACCGCGACTGCCGCGTGGTCGGCGCGGAGCCGGCGGCCGTCGAGTCGTTCCGGATCGGGCTGTGCATGGCGACCAAGCGCACGATCGCCCGCGCGCTCGGGCTGCTCGGCGTGTCGGCGCCGGAATCGATGTAGCTAGAGGCGCCGCAGCCACCAGCGCTCGAGCGCCGGCAGCCAGAGCTCGTGGAGCACGCCGGCGAAGATCGACAGCGCGGTCACGGCGACGACGTCGGCGGTCGTGTCGAACAGCAGGATCCCCGCCACGGCACCCAGCGGCGCCGACCAGGCGACGGTCAGGGCGATCCGCTGCCAGAGCGGTCGCCGAGGCTCGGCCTCGGGCACGTCCACGGGCTCTCGTGGGATCCCATCGCGTCGCAGCACGCGGCGGGCGCCGATCACGATGAAGACGAGGAAGAAGCCGCCGGGGACGCCGATCAGGACTGCCGCGAGCTCGCCGCCGACGACGAAGCCGGCGATGAACATCGCCACCAGCACGACCTGGAGGCCCGTGAACCAGCGCGGCTCCTCGACGATGTACCAGTCGTTCCAGCTGTCGCCCACGGCGAGCCGCTGGAACATCAGCACGCCGAGCGCCGCACCGACCGCCACCGAGACGGCGGCGAGCGCGATCACAGCTCGTTGAAGAAGTTGAGCCCGAGGCCGTCGAGCGCCTGCTGGGCCTTGATGTTGAGCGTGGTCAGCTCGCCGGTGAACAGCAGCACGCCCATCGCGATCAGGACGGCGCCGGAGAGGGCGGTGATGATCAGGTAGCGGTCGCGCAGCCAGCGGAACGCGGTGGTCGCGCGCGTGAAGGCGACGGCGGTGAGGAGGAACGGGACCGCGAGGCCGGCCGAGTAGAAGAGCAGCAGCACGGCGCCCTCGCTGACCGTGTCCTGCACCGACGCGGCGGTGAGGATGGTGCCGAGCGTCGGGCCGACGCACGGCGTCCACGCGAACGCGAACGCGGCGCCCGCGATCAGCGGGCCGCCGGAGCCGGCCCGCGACATCAGCACGTCGGGCCGCCACTCGCGGTTCAGGCGCGGGACGAACGGCGTGACCAGGAAGAGGACGCCGAGCGCGATGATCACCGCGCCCGCGACCTTGTCGAGCGTCCCGCGGCCGTCCTGGAGCGTCGAGCCGAGGCCGGTGGCGGTCATGCCGAGCGCCACGAAGACGACGGTGAACGAGAGGCAGAAGACGATCGCGGGCAGCAGCACGCGGCTGAGGCGATTCTCGCCGTGCTGGATCTCGGCCAGCGAGACGCCGGAGACGGCCGACAGGTAGCCGGGCACGAGCGGCAGCACGCAGGGCGAGATGAACGACACGAAGCCGACCGCGAACGCGGCGATGATCGTGGTGTCGACGCCGCCGGTCATCGGTCGAAGGCGGTGAGCTCGGCGTCGAGCCGGCGGGCCTCGTCCGGGTCCAGATCGGGCCCGGCTGCGGGCGCCGGCCCCGGCTTGCGCCGCCAGCGCCGCGCGAGCAGGATCACCCCGCCTGCGGCGAGCGCGACCAGTGCGCCGGGCACGACCCAGGCCGCGAGGTCGAAGCCGTCGTCGCCGGGCTCGGCGAGCACGTCCGGGCCGTACTCCTCCACGAGCGCGGCCTTGATCTGCTCCTTCGTCATCCCCTCGGCGATCCGCGCGCGGATGAACGCCCGCTCCTGGTCGGCGACGGGGGCCGAGGAGACGTTGAGCGCCGTCCGGCACTCGACGCACATCACCTCGTCCTCGATGTCGGGCAGCGTGGCGCGCGGCTCGGCGGCGGCGGTGAGGCCGAGGACGAGCGCGAGCGCGACGAGCAGCCTCATGCGCGCTCGCCCAGCAGCGGGTCGAGATGGTCGTCGAGCCACCTGCGGGTCACCGGGCCGCGGCGCACCGCGACGATCCGGCCCTGCCGGTCGATCACGAACGTCTCCGGATAGCCGCTGACGCCGAGCGCCCGGCCGTACTCCCGGTCGCGGTCACGCAGGCTGGGGAAGTCGATCTCGTGGTCGCGCAGGAAGTCCAGCGCGTCCTCGGACGCGTCCTGGGTGTCGATCCCGAGCACCATCCCGCCGCGCGCCGCGATCCGCTCGTGCGTGCGCTGCAGCAGCGGCATCTCCTCGACGCACGGCGGGCACCACGACGCCCACACGTTGAGGACGACGACCTTGCCCTGGTGGTCGGCCAGCGAGCCGGTGCCGCCCGAGCCGAGCCTGGGGAGGTCGGCGACGGGCGCCTCGACCCGCTCGCCGTCGGCCAGCCGCTCGTCGATCGACGTGTCCGGCCCGGTCGACGTCACCCCGTAGGTCAGCAGCGCGACGAGCGCCGCGGCGGCGAAGGAGACGGGCCAGTAGACGCGCGGTCGCACGCGTCCAAGGGTAGTGCCGGGACGGTAGACTGCCCGCCACCGGCGGGCGTTGTCCAATGGCTAAGACGCTGGCTTCCCAAGCCAGAAATGGGGGTTCGATTCCCCTCGCCCGCTCTCAGTCCTCGCGTTCGAGCACGACGACCGGGATCTCGCGGTCGGTGCGCTGCTGGTAGTCGTCGTACGGAGGCCAGTGGCCGACCATCTCCTGCCACATCGCCGGCTTCTCGTCGGGTCCCGCGGTGCGCGCGCGGGCCTTGAAGCGGTCGGCGAGGACCTGGACCTCGACCTCCGGCTGCTCGCTCAGGTTCACGTACCAGGCGGGCGGGGTGGGAGAGCCTCCGTGGGAGGCGACGACCAGGTAGTCGTCGCCGCTGCGGCCGTAGATCAGCGCCGTCGTCCGCGGCTCGCCCGAGCGGCTGCCGGTGGTGGTGAGGAGCAGGACCGGGCTGCCGCGCTTCCAGTCGTGGCCGAGCTCGCCGTTCGTCTCGCGATAGGCGCGGACGTGCTCGGCGCCGTAGAGATGGGATGCGTCCTGACGGGCCATCCCGCCAGACTACGGCGGCGTGGGCGTGTCGCGGATCGAGACCGAGGACCTGGCCGTCGCCCGCGGCGGGCGGGTCGTCGTCCGCGGGGTCGAGCTGCGCGTGCGCGCGGGCGAGGTGACCGCGCTCGTGGGGCCGTCGGGGGCGGGGAAGTCGAGCCTCCTGCGCGCGCTCGTGCGGCTCGACGAGCCGGCCGCCGGCCGCGTGCTCGTGGACGGGCGCGACGCCGCCGACCTCGAGCCCTGCGCGCTGCGGCGGCGGGTCGGGCTGGTCGCGCAGGCGCCGGTGATGCTGCCCGGCGACGTGCGGGCCAACCTGGCCTACGGGCTCGACGGGCCGGCGGACCTCGAGGGCGCGCTGGCGGCGACGGGGCTCGACGCGAGCTTCATGGGCCGCACGGCGCGCGAGCTGTCGGGCGGCGAGGCCGCGCGCGTGGCGATCGCCCGCGCGCTGACGCGCGACCCGGTCGCGCTCCTGCTCGACGAGCCGACCGCGGCGCTCGACCGCGACGCCGCCGCGCCGGTCGAGGCGCTCGTGCGCGACCTGGCCGCGCGCGGGCTGGGGGTGCTGATCGTCACCCACGACGAGGCGCAGGCGGAGCGGGTCGCCGACGCACGACTGGAGCTCGGCGCCGCGCACGAGGCGCGCACGCCGTGACCCAGGTCATCGTCGCCGCGCACGAGGCGCGCACGCCGTGACCCAGGTCATCGTCGCCGCGGCGCTGGTCGTCGTCGCGATCGCGCTCTCGCGCGCCGGCGGGCTCGGGCTGGAGCGCGAGCTCGCGGTCAGCGCGGTCCGTGCCGCCGTCCAGCTCGCCGCGGTCGGCGCGCTGGTCACGCTCGTGTTCGACTACGCCGGGCTGGCCGCCGCGTTCGTCGCCGTCATGCTCGGCACCGCGACCTTCACCTCCGGCCGGCGCCTGCGCGGCGTTCCCGGCGCCCCGTGGCGCGCCGGCGCGGCGATCGCGGCCGGCGCGGCGACCGGCATCGCCCCGATGCTCCTGTCCGGCGCCTTCGACACCACGCCGCGGGAGCTGATCCCCGTGGCGGGCATCCTGATCGGCGGCGCGATGGTCGCCACCTCGGTCACGGGCCGCCGGCTGAAGGAGCAGGTCGGCGAGGACCTGGCGGCGATCGAGACGCGGCTCGCGCTCGGCGTGCCGGTGCGCGAGGCGCTCTCGGGCGCCGTCCGCGGCGCGGCCACCACCGGGCTGATCCCGCTGCTCGACCAGACCAAGAACGTCGGCCTCGTCACGCTCCCCGGCACGTTCGTCGGGCTCGTGCTCGGCGGCGCGTCGCCGGCCGAGGCGGCCCGTGTGCAGCTCACGGTCCTGCTGGCCCTGATGGCGGTGGAGGTGGTCGCCGCACTGGCCGCCGCGCGGCTCGTGGTGGCGGGGCTGACCGCTCCTGGAGAGCGGGTGCGGGTCCCTGGCGCCGGGTGACCGGCTACCAGGCCTGGCTCGTGCCGCAGTGCGGGCAGCCGACGGAGGTCGAGACCTCCGCCTTGAAGGCGTAGCCGCAATGGCACGAGTACAGCGCGCGATCCTCGGGGCCGCCGCTGCGCTTGGCGCGAGCGAGGGTCGCCAGGACGGCGCTGCGGCCGCGCGAGCGGCCCTCGTGGCGCTCGCGGCGGATTCGGTTGGGGAGTGAGGCGGTGAGCTGCATGTCCGTTGCCTTGAGTAACGCTTGGTTTCTACGAAGGTTTCTCGGCCTCGTGTTGCAAACCTTTATGTGCGGTTCATCACGAGGCATCTGCCATTCGTCCAGGTACCTGGTCCCCTGGCCGGATGATCGATGCCCGGAGGGGGTCTGATGCCTTCGACGCCGAGGCGCGCCTGGACATTCCCTACGCGCGACGCCGCCTTCCGGATGCGACCTCGCCATAATCGGTAGGGCGATGGATCCCGCACGCAAGCGCACCGTCCGGCTCGTGGTCGCGCTGAGCGCCGCCGTGCTGCTCGCGGTGGCGCTCGTCTACACGAGCTTCTCGGCCTCGAGCGAGGCGCGCAGCCCGAGCCAGCTGCTGACCGCGGCGGAGCCGGGCAAGGTGTACCAGCTGACCGGCAAGGTCGTGCCGGGCTACACGCGGGACGGGACGGTGACCCACCTCCGGGTGCGCGACCGGACCGGCGAGGTCTCGGTGCCCGTGCGTTACGAGGGCGTCCTGCCCGACGCGTTCCGGGCCGAGCGCGAGGTCATCATCCACGTTCGCAAGGAGGGCGACGTCTTCGTGGGCGAGAAGGACTCGCTGGTGACGAAGTGCCCCTCGAAGTTCACAGCCGAAGAAACCTAAGGTGCTCGTCGCGGGCAAGGCCTGCCTGATCCTCGCGCTGGCGGTCTGCCTCTACGGCATCGCGGCGTCGCTCTACGGCGCGCGCTCGGGACGGCGCCAGTGGGTGGCCTCCGGCCGGCGCGCCGTCTACGCGCTCGCCGGCACCGCGCTGGTCGCCTTCGTCGTCCTCGAGGCGGCGTTCCTGCGCTCGGACTTCACGTTCGCGCTCGTCACCTCGCACTCCTCGACCACGACGCCCGCGTTCTACCGCGCCACCGCGGTGTGGTCGTCGCAGGAGGGGTCGCTGCTGCTGTGGCTGACCCTGCTCGCGCTGTGGTCGAGCCTGATCCTCTTCATCACCCGCCGGCGGCTGCGCGAGATCGCGCCGTACGCGACCGCGGTGCTGCTCGGGCTCGGCGCGTTCTTCGCGTTCCTGCTCGTCTTCCTGGAGTCGCCGTTCGACCGCACAATCGGGCCGGCGCCGGCCGAGGGCGCGGGCCTGAACCCGCTGCTGCGGCACCCGAGCATGATGATCCACCCGCCGATGCTCTACTCGGGGTACACGCTGTTCGCGGTGCCCTTCGCAGATCGG
>Ga0081538_10006777_pt1 | contig 10010 bp, 7 predicted proteins | sample TabmetS5T2R1_FD_71022 | JGI IMG/M metagenome (GOLD analysis project Ga0081538, IMG submission 71022) | Tabebuia heterophylla rhizosphere microbial communities from the University of Puerto Rico - S5T2R1 | ecosystem: Host-associated > Plants > Roots > Rhizosphere ... | reverse complement strand
CGTACCGGCTGGCCGTGGACGGCGATCCTCCCGGCGAGCCCGCGCAGCCCGTCGGCATCCGGCGGTGCGGTGGTGACCTGGACCGTGCCGCCATGCTGATCGAGCAAGTGCACATCCAGCCGGTGGCGTGACAGATCTAACCCTGCATGCAACCTTGCCATCGGCCTCCTGGTGGTGAGCTCTAGGGTGGCAACCCGGAGATTGCCACCGAGGAGGCCCCTCTTCATGGCATTCAGCCGAGCGTAGACAACTGCTATAGGGATCAGGCGGTCACCAACGCCGCGCAGCTCGCGAACCTGCTGAGCAGCGCAGATGTGCCTGTGGCCGCGCCGGGTGCCTAGGGCGTAGCGCTCGGCTCCGTCCGAGTGGGGCGCACGTCAAGTAGCTCACATATGAGCGTTGGTAACGGTCCGGCGTCAGGCGTGGTCGGGCTCTTTACTTCGTTCTCCTCTGGCGCTTACATGCCCGTGAGGAGCAATCCGTCCTTCCGGTGCGAGATGAGCACCCTAGGCATTGTGCTCCGGTTATGCGCTCGCGGCACAGCCCCGTCACCGTCCTCCCGCCTACGGCCTCCGACCGTCGACCGGCTATCGGCGCTCCTGCTAAGGCGAGGTGATCAACGAGCCGGCCAGGGCCGGCTACCCGTCCGTTGCTCTGTCCTAGAGCCGCCGTCAGGCCCCGCGTTCCTGGCCCGGTCGGCTCGGACCACCCATGTCCACCGGAGCGGCCGCATCGCGGCCCTTCCGCCTCCGACGAGGAGGATCCAATGGGCTCTGCCTTGCTCCATCGACCCGGGCCACGGGCGCGGCGCGCCGTCGTGGCCGCGGCCGTCGCCGCCCTGCTGGCGCTCGGTCTGCTGGCCGCGCCCGCGGCCGGCCAGGCCGCGCCGGCCGATCCGTGCCCGGCCGCGGTGCCGGTCAGCCAGGTGAGGGCCGGCCTCACCGGCACCGGGTACACCGTCAGCAGCGGCGCCACCCCCGACCCGTTCACGGCCCAGGTCATCGGCGTCCTCAACGACGGCATCGCGCCCGGTCTCGACATGATCATCGTCGAGACCGATTCGCCGGCCATCCGGGCCGCGGGCGGCATTTGGTTCGGCATGTCCGGCTCGCCGGTCTACACCGGCGACGGCCGGCTGCTGGGGGCGGTGGCCTACGGGCTCTCGGGCGCACCGTCCAGGATCGGCGGGATCACCCCGGCCGAGGAGATGCGCAAGCTCCTCAGCCTGCCGTCCGCCGCCCAGCGGAACCCGCGCGCCCGGGTGCAGCTGTCCACCGCCCTCAAGGACCGGGTCCTCAAGACCGGGGCGGCGTCGACCGCGCAGGTGCAAGCCGGCATGCGCCAGCTCCCGCTGCCGCTCGGGATCTCCGGTCTGGCCGGCCCGCACTACGACAAGATCGCGCAGGCGATGGCCCGGTCCAAGCGGGTCACCGCGATGCCGTTCCGGGCCTCGGCCGCCCCAGCTGCGGCGGCGAGCCCGGCCGAGATCACCCCGGGTGGCAACTTCGCCGCCGCGCTCTCCTACGGGGACGTCACCTTCGCGGGCGTCGGGACGACCACGGCCGTCTGCGATGGCCGAGCGCTCGCCTTCGGCCACCCCTTCACCTTCGGCGGCAAGGTGGCGCTGAGCGCCCACACCGCCGATGCGCTGTATGTGCAGCCAGACAACCTCTTCGGGCCCTTCAAGGTGGCCAACCTGGGCGGGATCGCCGGCACGCTCGACCAGGACCGGCTGGCCGCGATCCGGGCTAGGCTGGGCGCCGGCCCGGTCCCCATCCCGGTCAGCTCCACCGTCTCTGGCGCTGGGACCGGCCTCACCCGCACCGGCACCACTCAGGTCAATATGGACATCGACCTGCCCTCGATCGCCGCCATCCACCTGCTGTCGAACCTCGACCGGACCTTCCAGAAGATCGGCGAGGGCACCTCGGCCGTGCGCTGGACCGTGACCGGGAGGACCGGCGGCCGAACATTCACCCTGACCCGCCCCAACCGCTTCGCCTCCCAGTTCGACATCAGCTTCGTCTCGATCTTCGAGATGCTCGACTTCCTCTCAGTGCTCCAGGCCCAGCCCTTCCAGGAGGTCCACTTCTCGAAGGTCACCATCACGGCCTCCGCGGATGAGCTGTACCGGCGCTACCGGATCGAGAAGGTGTTCCAGAAGACCGGTGCCAACCGGTTCGTCGAGGTGAGCTCGCGTCGGCCGGTCCGCGCTAGGGCCGGTGCCTCGGTCCTGGTCCGTGTCCGGCTCGCCCCCTACAAGCAGCGCGGCGCCCCGCTGAACCTCGACGTCGCCTTCCGGATCCCCAAGGGCCGGGCCGGCAGCGGCGGCACCCTCGAGGTGGTCGGCGGCGCCTCAGCCTTCTCCGAGGACATCTTCTGCCTGTTCGACCCGGACGCCTGCGGGGGGGAGAGCGGCGTCAAGAGCTTCACCCAGGTGCTCCAAGCCCTCAGCCGTCAGCCACGCAACAACCAGCTGATCGCGACCATGACCATCGGCCCGGCGCCCGGGAAGCCGGGCAGCAGACCGGCGGTGACCAGGAAGGCCCGGACGGCCACCCAGATCGTGACCGGCCAGCGCTCCATTCCCGTGGTCGTCACCAGGTAGTCGGCACCGAACGGCGGGGAGGCGTGGTTTGAGCGCCTCCCCGCTCCGTGTCCGTCGGGCCGATAACCTAGGAGTGGGGATCGTGCTGAGATGGCTCAGGTGTCGGTCGCCTGACATGTCCTTTAGCACGACGTACTGGTGGACCGGCTGGACGGCCACGATCTGTCTAGCGACACTAGACAGATGGGACTGGATCAGGAGCTGGTGCGCGAGGCCGAGCGCGCCAAGGAGCAGCTGGCGGTGGCCCAGCATGCCGCCTACCGGGCCAAGGTCGACTATCACCAGGCGATCCGCCGCTTGCATGCGGCCGGTGGGTCGCTGCGGGAGATCGCCGAGGCGTTGCGCCTAAGCCACCAGCGGGTCCACCAGATCATCGACGAGGCCGCCGAGCCGACCCGGCGGCGGCGGTGGCGTCGGGAAGTGCAGCTTCTCTCGGGGCCGGTGGGGCCATGCTCGTTCTGTGGCCGCCCCCGCGACGTGTGCGCCAAGCTGATCGCCGGGCCGGAGGTGTTCATCTGCGACCGCTGCGCGGTCCAGGCGATCAGGCTGGCCGCCGGCGCGGCGGTCGGGGGCCAGGCGGAGGGGCCGATGCGGCTGGAGCCGCCGGGGTCGCAGGCCAAGTGCAGCTTCTGCGGCCTGGAGGCTCGCAAGGCGCGGCTCCTGGTCGCCGGTGGGCTGGCGGTGCCCGCGGGCAAGTTCGGTGAGCTGCCCCGGATCTGCGACAAGTGCCGGGACCTGTGCCTGGAGATCCTGGCCGAGCCCTCGCCGCCCTGAGCCGCATTGGACCTGTTGTCGCGGCGGGCCAGGGCGCCAGTTATCGTGGCGACGTCGAAGATTCCAACTGCGGCTGGCCGGCGGCGCACCCCCCTGGGTGGATCGTCCCCACGACGCCAATCTCGATGAGCTGGCGACGAGGGCGGAGGAGACCGGGCAGCTTTGGGAGCGACTCCTGTCCGAGCCGGTCGACGCGGAACGCGTCGTCCTCGTCGACGACGGGGCCTTGAAGGTCCGAGCCGGCGTCATCGTCGCCCAGGCGCTCCAGCACGCTGGCGGCTGGTTCAACTGCTCGGGCACCCTGGTCAGCCCGACGACTGTGGTGACCGCCGGGCACTGTGCCTTTCGGCACGGGGCTGAACGGCGAGCCGACCGCGTCCGGCTCGGGCGGCAACGACGTGTGGATCAGCTTTGCGGCTGAACGCCTCCGACGAATGGATCCGGGCCACCGCGTTCCCGCACCCGGAGTACGACGGCGCCGCCTTCTTTACCCACGACCTGGGCGTCCTGCGGCTCAGCGAGCCGGTGAACCTGCCCGAGTACGGGCAGCTGCCGACGCTGAGCCTGCTCGACCAGCTCTACAGGGAGGACAAGCAGCGGCCCTACACCGCGGTGGGCTACGGCCTGGAGGGCTCGGGGCCCAAGACCTCGTTCGGGGGGACACCCGGCGGCGGGCGGAGCTGCGGTTGGTCAACCTCAGCGGCGCCTACCGCCTCGACCAGGCGGACGACCTGGCCTTCCTGGCGACCTTCGGCATCACCCCCTGAAGGAGGCCGCCGCAACAGCTCGGTCAGGCTTCAGGCCGGGACGGACGCGCGTCCGTCCCGGCCCCACCGTCCGTCGACCGTCCGGGTTAGTCTTGCTCGATGGACCTCGCCGACTTCAAGGTCCTCAGCTTCGACTGCTACGGCACCCTGATCGACTGGGAGACCGGGATCGCGGCCGTGCTCGGCCCCTGGGCCCGGGGGGCCGGGCTCGACCTGGACGACGAGCAGCTGCTGGCCGCCTACGCCGGCCACGAGGCGGCGGTCGAGCGCGACCACCCCACCGCGCGCTACCCCGACGTGCTGGCCACGGCGTTTCGCCGCACCGGGGAGGCGCTGGGCCGGCCCGTCGACGACGCCTGGGCGCGGCGCCTGGGGGACTCGCTGCCCGACTGGCCGGCCTTCCCCGACTCGGCCGCCGCCCTGGCCTCGCTGGCCGCCCACTACCGGCTGATCATCGTGTCGAACGTCAACCGCGACGGCTTCGCGGCCAGCAACCGGCGGCTTCGGGGCCGGTTCGCGGCCGTCATCACCGCCGAGGACGTCGGCGCCTACAAGCCCGCCGCCAACCACTTCCAGGCCCTGTTCCGGACCCTCGATGCTCTCGGCCTGGCCCGCGGCGAGCTCCTCCATGTTGCCCAGAGTCTGTTCCACGACCACGTCCCGGCCCGCAACGCCGGTCTCCACTCGGTGTGGATCAACCGCCGCCACGACCGCCCCGGCTGGGGCGCCACCCCCGAGCCTACCGAGGCCTGGACCTACGACCTCGAGTTCCCCTCCATGGCTGCGTTCGCCGCCGCCGCCGACACCGCCTTCGCCGGGCGGGACTAGTCCATTGACTGCGCTAAAGACGGGTTCTCGACCGCCTGCGGGCACGGGACGATCGCCCTTGGCGTGTGGGCGGTGGAGACGGGCCGGGTCCCGGCCGCCGCCGACGGGGCGACCGAGGTGAGGATCGACGTGCCCTCGGGTCGGGTCCTCGCCCGGGTCCACACCGAGGCGGGCCGGGTCACCGCGGTCGACTTCGTGAATGTGCGAGCTACCTGTCACGCAAAGCACCCCAGCGACGACCGCCTCAGCGGCATCGATGGGACCGTCGTGTTCGACGAGCTCGGGACGACCGAGGACGGCTGGCTGCATCAGCGCAACGTCACCATCTTCGCCGACGGCGAGGTCGACCGGTCGCCGTGTGGCTCGGGCTCGGCCGCCCGGGTCGCCGTCCTCACAGCGCGTGGGGAGCTTGGGCCGGGGCAGGCGCTGGTGCACGACTCGATCGTCGGCTCCAGCTTCACCTGCAGGGTCGTCGACTCGCTGACCGTCGACGGCCATCCGGCCGTGATCCCCCAGATCACCGGCATGGCCTACCGCTGTGGAGCCAGCGAGTTCACCCTCGACCCGTGCGACCCCTTCGTGGCTGGGTTCGTGCTGCCATGAGCCTGACCCACCGGCAGGCGCAGCCCTGACCGGTTGTCGTGGTTATCCTCGAGCCGACCGAGGGAAGGGGTGATGCATGACCCCCGGCCCGGGCTTCATCCGTGGTCCAAGCTGCCTCAGCTGCTGGTCAGCGTCCTGCTGTTGGGGATCGCCGACTCCATGATCGGGCCCTACCTGGTGCTCTTCGGCGCCGACGAGGGCAGCTCTCCCCGTTGCAGGTGGGCGTCTTCATGTCGGTCATCGCTCTCAGCGGGCTCGCCGTGAGCACCTGGCTCGGCCGCCGCTACGACCGGTCCGCCAGCCGAGCGCCCGCGTTCCTCGGCGCGGGCATGGCGGCGTTCCCGCAGTTGTTCACGTTGGCCCGTACGCATCTCGACCTGTCGGCCCGCGGTTCCGCCCGGCGGGGAACGCCCGCGCTGCGGTCGGTATGGTCGCTGGCCTGGGCCATCGGTCCCCTGATGGGCGCGGCCGTGCTCGCCTGGCAGGGATACCGGGGGCTGCTGGCGCTCACCGCCCTGGCGTTCGCGCTGGTGGCCGTGCCGTTGCTGCTGCTCGGCGCGACACCGGCCGCGCCCCCGCGCCCGGCGGCCGGTGATGCCGGTACCCGCTTGACCCGCCCGTTGCTGCTGGCGGCGGCCAGCTTCACGCTGTTCCACACCGCGATGCTCTCCGGCTCGGTTGCCCTGCCGCTGTACCTCACCCGGACGCTGGAGCGTCCCAACGGCGACGTCGGGTTGCTGTTCAGCGTGTGCGCGTTGGTGGAGGTCCCGGCTGCGTTGAGCCTGACGCTGCTGCCGGCCCGAGTGCGCAAGCAGTGGGTGATTCTGCTGGGCATGGTGTTGTTCGTGGCCTACTTCCTGCTCGTCGCGGCCTCCTCCAGCATGCCGCTGCTGATCGGCACCCAAGTGGCCCGAGGCGTGGCCCTCTCCGTGGTGGGAGCGCTCGGCATCACCTACGTGCAGGACCTGCTCCCCCGGACCACCGGGCGGGCGACCGCGCTGTACGCCAACACCCTCACGATCGGTTCGCTGATCTCAGGCATTCTCGCCGGCGCCACGGCCCAAGCTGTCGGCTACCGAGCGACACTGCTATTGTGCGGCGCCCTCAGCGCCGTCGGGTGCGTGCTGTTGGCCAGCGCCCGGCAGCCGCGCCGCGTCGCCGACAGCGACCTGGAACCATCGGCGGGTCCGGTCCTGGCAAGGCGGGAATAGGCCAGCGCTGGCCGTGACGACCGCGCTACGGCTTGCGGGCGACGCCACAGATCGAATCGATCTCGGCCGGGAGGCCGGAAACGCTGGGCTCGGGGCGCCATTGTGGGGGGGAGACGACGCCGGGTTCCACGAGGTCGAGACCGTCGAAGAAGCGAGCGATCCGATCGGGGCTGCGGAGGTGGTAGGTCGGGTTGGCGGACTGGTTCCAGATGCGCGCGGCCTCGACGACCTCCTCGCTCGTGTCGCTACCGTCGTTCATCGTCAGGTAGCTGCCGGAGGGCACGGCGGCCACGAGCCGTTTCACGATCGACTGCGCCTGCTCGTCGTCGGCGATGTGGCCCAGGATCCCCATCAGCATGATCGCGATCGGCTGGGTGAAGTCCAGCGTCCGGGCTGCGCCCTGCACGATCGCGTCCGGGTCGCGCAGGTCGGCATCCAGATAGGCGGTCGCGCCCTCGGGGCTGCTGGTGAGCAGGGCGCGGGCGTGCGCCAGCACGATGGGGTCGTTGTCGGCGTAGACGATCCTGGCGTCCGGGGCCACCTGCTGGGCGACCTGGTGGGTGTTGTTGGCGGTGGGCAGCCCGGTGCCGATGTCGAGGAACTGGCGGATCCCGGCGTCGCCGGCCAGGTACCGGACCGCGCGGACGAGGAAGGCCCGGGAGGCGCGAGCGTTCTCGACGATCGCCGGGAAGGCCTCGAGAATCTGATCGCCGACCTGGCGGTCGACGTCGAAGTTGTCCTTGCCGCCCAGCCAGTAGTTCCAGATCCGGGCCGTCTGCGGCACATCGGTGTTGACCTCGGGCGGTACCTGGCTGGAGGTGGAGGAGCTGTCTGCCACGGAATCCTCTCCTGGTCATCGTGCGCGGCCGCTGCAGTCCCCCCAGGCCAAGACTCTCGCCAGCCAGGCCGCCATGTCAACGGCGGAGCGTGCCGAGGCGCCCCGGCCGGAGAACGGGGCGCCTCGCGGCGGCTACCCGCGCACCGTGAACGACTTGGTCAGGTCGGCGCTGGAGCTGTGGCCGGCGTAGACGTCGATCCGGCCCGGCTCCACGACGAGCCTGCCGCGGTTGTCGTAGAAGCCGAAGTCGCTCTTGTCGAGGGTGAAGGTGACGGTGCGCGCCTTGCCCGGGTCCAGGGTGACGCGCTCGAACCCGCGCAGGCGGCGGACGGGCTGGGAGATGGTGGCCACCGGGTCGTGGAGGTAGAGCTGGACGACCTCGTCACCCTTGCGGTCGCCGGTGTTGGTCACGGTCACCGAGGCCTGGAGGCTGCCCTTCCTGGACACGGTCGAGGAGCTCAACTTGAGGTCCGAGACCTCGAAGCTGGTGTAGCTGAGCCCGTGGCCGAAGACGAACAGCGGCGAGCAGCTGGGGATGTCGCGGTGGCGGGAGACGTACTTCTGCTGGGGGTCGCAGGGCCGGCCGGTCGGCTCGTGGTTGTAGTAGATCGGCACCTGGCCGAGCCGGCGGGGGAACGAGACGGGGAGCTTGCCGCCCGGGTTGACCTCGCCGAACACCACGTCGGCGACCGCCGGGCCCGCCTGGACGCCCGGGAACCACGCCTCCAGCAGCGCGGGCGCGTCGTCGACCACGCCCTCCAGCGCGAGCGGACGGCCGTTGAACAGCACCACCGCGACCGGCTTGCCGGTCGCCTTGATCGCCCGGAGCAGCTCCTCCTGGCGGCCCGGGAGGTCGAGGGTGCTGCGGGCCGCCGCCTCGCCGCTCATCTCCCGGGTCTCGCCCAGGGCGAGCACGACCTGGTCGGCGGCATTCGCGGCGGCCACCGCCTCGGCGAATCCGGCGTCGGAGCCGCACCCCTCGGGGTCGTCGGTCGGCGGCTCGGCGTTGGAGAGCTTGCAGCCCTCCGCGTAGGTCGCGCCGGGGCTCTGCTGCCGGATGCCGTCCAGCACCGAAACCGCGTCGGTGTCGCGGCCGGCGCCCCACCACGGTCCGAGCATGTCGTGCTGGTTGTTGGCGAGCGGCCCGATCACGGCGGTCTTCTTGGAGGGATCCAGCGGCAGGACCCCGCCCTTGTTCTGGAGCAGCACCATCGAGCGGCTCGCGGCCTTGCGGGCGGCCGCCACCGCGTCGGGCTTCAGCATCTCGGCCTCGGCCTTGTCGGGCTCGACGGGCGCGTACGGGTGCTCGAACAGGCCGGCGCGGAACTTGACGCGCAGGATCCTGCGCACCGCGTCGTCGATCCGCCGCATCGAGATGCGGCCCTGGGCGAGCAGCTGGGCGCCGAAGTCGCGGATGAGCGTGCTGGTCATCTCGGAGTCGACACCGGTGTTGAGGGCGAGCGCCGCGGCGTCGGGGCCGTCGGCGGCGACGCCGTGCCCGCAGGGCCCGGAGTCGGGGTTCGCCGGCGGGCAGGCGCGCAGCTCGGCCACGGCGGTCCAGTCACTCTCGATGAACCCGTCAAAGCCCCACTCGCCCTTGAGGATCTGGTTCATCGTGTAGTCGTTGCCGCAGCCGGGCACGCCGTTGATCGCGTTGAACGAGCACATGGCCGTGTCGGCGCCGGCGTCGATGGCGGCCTTGAACGGCGGCAGGTAGAGGTTCCGCAGCCGCTGCTCGGACATGTCGGTGGTGTTGTAGTCACGGCCGCTCTCGGGCTGGCCGTAGGCCACAAGGTGCTTGGGGCTGGCCACCAGCTTGTCGGGCGCGCTGTAGTCGTCGCCCTGGATCGCCTTCACCCGCGCGGCCCCGAGCACCGAGTTCAGGTAGGGGTCCTCCCCGGCCGCCTCGGCGATGCGGCCCCAGCGCGGCTCGTGGGAGACGTCGACCATCGGCGCGTAGGTCTGCTTGAGCCCGACCACGGCCGACTCGCGGGCGCCGTACGTGTGGTCGTCGAAGGCCACCTGCGGGTCGAAGCTCGCGCCAGCGGCGAGCGGGATGGGGAAGATGGTGCGAAAGCCATGGATGGTATCGAAGGCGAACAGGATCGGGATCTTCAGCCGCGACTCCTCAACGGCGATGCGCTGCAGCTCCCTGATCCTCGCCGGATCGGTCACGCTCAGGACCGAGCCCAGCCCCTTGCGGACCTCGTCCTCGGTGACCATGAAGTCGGGCAGCAGCTGGATCTGCTCCAGCTTCTCCTGGAGCGTCATCCTCGACAGCAGGGCATTCACCCGCCGCTCGACGGCGCCATCGGCCCGCGTCCGCGCGGGCTGCAGCGCCTGCTCGTCGCGGGACTGGGTCCCGGCCACGACGCCACCCG
>Ga0081538_10006776_pt1 | contig 10011 bp, 10 predicted proteins | sample TabmetS5T2R1_FD_71022 | JGI IMG/M metagenome (GOLD analysis project Ga0081538, IMG submission 71022) | Tabebuia heterophylla rhizosphere microbial communities from the University of Puerto Rico - S5T2R1 | ecosystem: Host-associated > Plants > Roots > Rhizosphere ... | reverse complement strand
GGGGTGGTGGGGACGGCGCTGTTCTTAAACTAGGGGCGCCAAAAGGGGGGGGGGCGGGAGCCGGAGCCGCCGCTGGTGAGCGCCGAGCCATGAACCTCGATCTGACCAACACCGAGATCGCGATTGCGCTGGCAGGTGGCCTGGTCGTGGCCTGTTACGTGATGCTGATCCTGATCCCGGCGTGGCGGTGCTACGGGCGCATCTGGGAGAAGATCGCGGCCAGCTTCCTGACGCTGTTCATCCTCGCGACGCTGCTGGGCATCGGGACCGTGATCGGGCTCGCCGTCGTCTGGACCTACGACACCTACGCCTAGCGCGCAAAGTGCGGTGCTCCCGCGCCGGCAAGCCGAAAAGCGTCGATACGATCGTTCGATGGCCGCCGGCCGGGATTCATTCGTCGTGACCGGACAATCGCGCTCGTTCCTGGAAGCGCTCGACGAGGTTTCCGAAGCCGTCGAGTCGGGCGCCGGGCTGCCGTCGGTAACCCGCGCGGCCGGACGGGCGCTCGATGCCAGCGTAATCGTGCTCGACGGCTCGAGCAGCGTGCTGGCGGTGGCCTGCTCTTCGCCCGAGGACGAGCGGGCCGTGATGGCGGGCGAGGGGGGGACCGAGAGCGTGCAGCTCCTCGTGGCCGAGGCGGCCGTCGGCCAGCTGCGCTTCCGGACACGCGCTGAGGCCCCGCCCGCCGCGCTGCTGCGTCTTGTTGCCAACCTGATCGCGCTCGAGCTCGAGCGTGCCAAGGCGCCCGAGCGCGCGAGTGAGGAGGCCGTCGGCGACTTCCTGGGCGACCTGCTCGCGCGCCGTATCACCGACCGCGAGAACATCGCTGCGCGCTCGGCGGAGCTTGGCTGCGACCTCTCCGATGGCGCGACCGCGCTGGTCGTACGTGCCCGCCCGCAGCACCCCGAGGAGGGCGATTGGCGCGCCCGCGTGTTGACGCTGGCGGAGCGCGGCGCTCGCGCGGTCGAGCGCGGCTCGCTGGCCGCGCTCGTCGAAGCGGGCTGGGGCGGCGAGCGCGAGCTCGTGATCCTCACCCCGGGCCAGGCAGCGGCCGCGGGACGGCGGGTGGCGGCGGCCGTCCAGCGGGAGCTCGAGGCGAGCCTCTCCGGCTTCCAGCTCACCGTCGCCCGCTCGCGCCATACGAGCGATCCAGCCGATCTCCACCGGGCCGGAGCGGAGGCGCTGCTCGCCGCCAACGTCGCCGAGGCGCGTGCCCTCTCCGAGCTTTCCTTCGAGGAGACGGGCGCCTACCGGCTGCTGCTGCCGGCCATGAGCGAGGACCCCGGCGAGCTGCGCGGCTTCTTCGACGAGACGGTTGCGCCGCTCGTCAGCTACGACGAGCAGTATGAGACCGAGCTGGTGCGCACGCTCGAATCGTTCCTGGACGCGGACGGCAACGTCGCCCGCACGGCCGAGCGCCTCTTCACCCACCGCCACACGATCCGCTACCGCCTCGAGCGCGTGCGCGAGCTCACCTCGCTCGACGTCTCCTCGACCGACGGCCGCGAGCGCCTCTCACTCGGGCTGAAGGCGATGCGTGTGCTCGGGATCGTCCCGCCGGGCGGCCCCACGCAGGAGAAGGGAACCGAGGCCGGCCGCGTCCCACCAGAACGCAAAGACAGGGGTCAGGTCTAGGAAATCGAGCACAAGGCCGCAACACGGGGTCAGGTCTACAAATCGAGCACGGCCTGAAGCGGGCCGGGTCTTCGATCCCGCCAACGCCGTGCTCGATTTGTAGACCTGACCCCAACGTTGCGGCCTGACCCCGATATTGCGGCCAGACCTTTTACTGGGGGGGAGGGATTCGAACCCCCGTTCCCGGGACCAAAACCCGGTGTCCTGCCAGCTGGACGACCCCCCAAAGGGCGGGCCTGAGCGTAGCCGCTGCAGGGCCGCTCCGGCCGCTACGCTCACCATTCCATGGCCGAGTCCTTCACGGTCCTGATCATGGCCGCCGGCCATGGAACCCGCATGCACTCGCACCTGCCCAAGGTGCTGCACGGCGTCTGCGGCAAGCCGATGGTCGAGTGGGTCGCCGACGCCGCGCGCGACGCAGGCGCGGAGCGCGTGCTGTGCGTCGTGCGGCCCGGCGAGGGAGTCGCCGATCGCCTCCCCGACGGGATCGAGCCGGTGGAGCAGCACGAAGGCGAGGGCACCGCCGCCGCCGTCCTGGCGGCACGCGGCTCGATCGACGGCGGCGCGCTCGTGATCCTGTCCGGTGACCACCCGCTCGTGACCGCCGAGCAGATCGCCGGCCTGCGCGCTGCGCGCCACGCCGACGGAGCAGTCGCGACGCTGCTCACCACCGATCAGCTTGACCCGTCCGGCTACGGCCGGATCGTGCGCGACGCCGACGGGCGCTTCGTGGAGATCGTCGAGACCAAGCGCACGGACGGCCTCGCGGCCGCGGTGCTTGCGATCCGCGAAGTCAACCTGGGCAGCTACGCCTTCGACTCGGCCGAGCTCTTCTCGGCGCTCGACGAGGTGGGCCTGACGGACGGCGAGCTCTACCTGACCGGCGCTCTTCCGGTGTTAGTTGGGCGCGGCCAGCTCGTGACGACGCATCCCACGGATGACCCGGCCGTCGCGCTCGGGGTCAACGACCGGGCGGGACTGATGGCCGTCGAGGAGCGCGCCCAGCGCCGAATCCTCGAGGCTCACGCGCGCGCCGGGGTGACCTTCCAGCAGCCTCAGACGGCGCGCGTCGAGGCGCGCGTGACGATCGGGGCGGACACCACGATCGGGCCGGGCGTGAGCCTGCTCGGCGCCACCCGGGTCGCCGAGGGTTGTGAGATCGGCCCGCACACCACGCTTCAGGACGCGAGCGTCGGCGCCGGCGCGACGGTCCGCCAGGCCTACGTGGTCGAGGCCGAGATCGGCCCGCAGGCCATGATCGGCCCGTTCTCATATGTGCGTCCCGGCACCGTGGTGGGCGAGGGAGCCAAGGTCGGCGCGTTCGTGGAGGTCAAGAACTCCCAGATCGGGGCGGGCGCGAAGGTCCCGCATCTCTCCTACATCGGCGACACCGATGTCGGCGACAAAGCCAACCTCGGCGCGAGCACGATCACGGCGAACTACGACGGCCGCAGGAAGCACCGCACGAAGATCGGAAAGAGCGCGAAGACCGGCGTTCACACCTCGCTCGTGGCTCCTGTGGACGTCGGCGATCGGTCGTACACTGGGGCCGGATCGGTCATCACGGACGACATCCCCGAGGGAGCGCTCGGGATCGCCCGTGAGAGGCAGAAAAACGTGGAGGGTTACGCGGACCGCGTGGAGGAGGACCCGCAATGAGCAAGCTCCTCGAGACGGCCACAGCTCCGGCGCTCTCGTCGAGCATCCACGCCGGCTACGAGAAGAGGCTGATGATCACCGCCGGCCGGGCGAGCCTCGAGCTCGGCGGCAAGATCGCGGAGAAGCTGGGCGTGCAGCTGACCGATGCCGGTCTCAAGACGTTTGCCGACGGCGAGGTCTACTGCCGCTACCAGGAGTCGATCCGCGGCGCCGACCTCTTCATCGTGCAGTCGATCTGCGGCTCCGAGCGCGAGGGCCTCACGGTCAACGACGCGCTCTGGGAGCTCCTGCTCATGATCCACGCGGCCAAGCACGCGTCGGCGCACCGGATCGTGGCCGTGACCCCCTGGTACGGCTACTCGCGCCAAGACAAGAAGTCGGCTCCGCGCGAGCCGATCTCGGCGCGGCTCGTGGCCGAGGTGCTGGAGACGGCCGGCGCGGACCGGCTCGTCGCGATGGACCTCCACGCCGGCCAGCTGCAGGGCTTCTTCTCGAGGCCGGTCGACCACATGACCGCGATGCCGATCCTCACCCAGTTCGTGATCGACCGGCTCGGCGATCAGGAGCTCGTGATCATCGCTCCGGATGCCGGTCGCGTGAAGCTGGTCCGCAAGTTCGCCCAGAAGGTGGGCGCGCCGTACGCGCTGATGGAGAAGGAGCGCCCCGCCCAGCAGGTGGCCGAGATCGGCTACGTGATCGGCGACGTCAAGGGCAAGACCGCGGTGATCGTCGACGACATCATCGGGACCGGCAGCACGCTCAGCGCCGCGGCCCAGACGGTGCTCGACGAGGGCGCGGAGCGGGTATTCGCGGTGGCCACGCACGGCCTCTTCTCGGGGCGGGCGTACGAGATCCTCGAGAGCGGCCCGCTGTCGGGGATCGTCGTCACCGACACCGTCCCACTGCGCGAGGGCGCCCCGGAGCTCGTCACGCAGCTGACCTGCGCAGACATCCTGGAGGACTCGATCCGGCGCATCTTCGTCGACGACTCCGTGTCCGAGATCTTCGCCGGCGAGAACCAGCTCTTCTAGCGACAGCCGCTCGTCGAGCGGATGCGCTGCTCGTCGAGCACGTGGACCATGAACACCCGGGCAGGGGGTCAGACACCCGGTTGCGCAGCCCTCACCTGGGTGCGTATGGTGCGCCGAGACCCCCCTACCGTCAGGAGGCGTTGTGGCTAGTGGATCTGAGGGTGGCCCCGCGAGACCGGGGGAGCCCGCACAGCCGCCCCGACGAGCCCGGGAAGCTGCTGAGGTTCCCGCCGAGGAGCCCGTCCAGGCCGCCGCCGAACAGCACAGGCAGGCCGCCGAGGTGCACAGGCAGGCCACCGAGGTCGCCCAGGCGACCAGGCAGCGCGCGGCAGAGAGCGCCGAGTTCGCGCGCGCGAAGTACGGCGTGACGGTGGTGCTCGCCGGGTTGGGGGGCACGCTACTGGCGTTCGGTCTGGCCCTGTTGGCGTTCGATAAGGCGAGCGCGGTCTCGGCGGCGTTGGCGCCAATCACCGGCGTAATCGGCTCGATCGTCGGCGCCTACTTTGGGTTTCAGGTCGGGGCGTCCGGTAAGTCCGAGTCCGAGGCGGCCAGAACCAAGGCCGAGGACGACGCGAAGAAGCTGGCTGCCGTCGCACCGCCTGAGGCCGGATTGGCCGCTCTTGGAGTGCGGCTCCCGGAGCGATAGGACAACTCGGCAGGTCGTGGGGATCCGATCGTAGTGCTCGCTGACGAACACGATCGCGATCACGTGCGGGCACCCGTATCATCCCGCGCCGTGCCGGAGAACCACCTCTTCTGAGCCGCCCGTGTACGAGCTCTACCTGGCCGTCCACATCCTCTGTGCCGTGCTCTGGGTGGGCGGCGGCGTGTCGGTGCACATCCTCGGGCGCTGGATCTCGCGGGAGGGCGACCCCGAGCGCATGGTCGCCTTCAACCGCGACGCTGTAAAGCTCGGAAACGTCTTCTACGCGCCGCTCGCGATCGCGCTCATCGTGGCCGGCGTCCTGCTCGTCGAGGAGGTCGGCTACAGCTACGGCGACCTCTGGATCTCGCTCGGCTTCCTCGGCTGGTTGTTCAGCCTCGTCGTGGGGCTTGGCTTCTACCCGCAGCAGAGCCGCAAGATCGAGGCGGCGATCGCGGCCGAGGGGGCGACGTCGACGGTCGCGCAGGCCGGCATCAGCCGCGTCCTGATGGTCAACTCGATCGAGGTGCTGGTGCTCGTGCTCGTCGTCATCGACATGGCGGTCAAGCCGGGCTGAGGCCGGCGGTTCAGGGCTCGGACGCCGGGCCCGTCGCCCAGCGCGTGGCCGCCGAGCGGCCGAGGCGCGCCCGTACCCAGGCCTGTTCCCGACGCCCGAGCTCGGTCGCGGGCGGCTCGCCGAACCACCACTCGCGCCCGATCCGGTGCCAGTTGCGCGTGGCGTTCAACTGGCCGAGCACGGCGAGCACGCCGGACTCCATGCGCCTCCCCATCAGCTCGTTGGCGGGTAGGTTCTCGCGGCGCATGAGCCTGTAGAACGAGGAGCGCGGGTCCGAGACCGCGGTGATCGCCTCCATGACCCGGGCCGAGTCGATCGTGACCTCGCGGTCCTCCATGTACCAGCCGCCGATCGCGCGGACGTGCTCCATCAGGAGCTCGGCGTCGACCTTGCGCGGCTGGTTGAGGAAGCCGAGGTCGTGGAGCGCGACGCGCAGCTCCTCCGGGTCGTCGTCGAAGACGGCCTTGAGCGCCGCGATCTCCAGCTCGATCTGGTCGCTGTCGAGCTGCTTCGTCATGCCGAAGTCGAGGAACGCGACACGTCCGTCGGGCAACAGCACGTAGTTGCCCGGATGAGCGTCCGCGTTGAAGTGCTGCAGGTGGTAGATCGAGCCGAAGCAGAAGCGGAAGACGATCTCGCCGAAGCGGTCGCGCTCCTCCTGCGGCCGCGCGCGCACCTCCTCGAAGTCGGCGCCGTCGACCCACTCGCTGACGAGGATGCGCTCGGTCGACAGCCGCGTCACGACATCCGGCACGAGGATGAACGGATGGTCGCGGTAGCCACGCGCGAAGGCGCGCTGGGACTGCGCCTCGAGCTCGTAGTCGAGCTCCTCCATCACGCGTTCCTTCAGCTCTGCTGCCGCGGCGCCGGCGTCGAGGCCGGGGGCGAGCGCCTTCGCCATCCGCAGGATCAGCCCGGCGTTCTGCATGTCCGAGGCGATCGCGCGCGCGACGCCGGGGTACTGAACCTTGACGGCGACGCGCCGGCCGTCGGGCAGCACCGCGCGGTGGACCTGGCCGATCGACGCGGCGGCCGCGGCGTCGTGCTCGAAGTCCTCGAAGAGCTCCTCGACGGGCTCCTCCCACTCCTCGTCCATCACCGCGCGCACCTTCTTCCACGGCATCGGCGGCGCCGTCGAGCGCAGCGAGGCGAGCTGCTCCTGGTAGAGCTCGCGGTATTCCGGTGGCAGGAACTCGGTGTCGATGAACGAGGCCAGCTGGCCGACCTTCATCGCAGCGCCCTTCATGCGCCCGAGCGTTTCGACCATGCGCTCGGCCGCCTCGAGGTGGCGCTGCTCGAGTGCCTCCGAGGCCTGCTCGGGCGAGCGGGCGAGGTTGGCGGCGCGCGTTCCCGCGTAGCGAGCGCCCTGGGAGCCGACGACCGATCCCACCTGCGCCGTACGGCGAATCCGGCCGGTGGGGATCGAGCTGTCCTCACGGGGCGCCACACCGCCAGAGTACGCACGCCGGCAGCGGACCGGTCCCGGTGGCATCGCTACACTGGCGGGCCGTCATGGCGACTTCACAGCGACCCACACTCACCGCCGACGAGCGCTCCGAGCGAGGCTCGCGGGCGGTTCGGCGCCTGCGCCGCGACGGCCTCGTTCCCGGTGTTGTCTACGGCGGCACGGACGGCGAGAGCACCTCGTTCTCCGTCAACTCGCGGGCGCTGCGCCAGGTGCTCGTCGACGGCTCGGCCCTGATCGACCTCGAGGTCGCGGGCCGCACCCGTCCGGTGATCGTCAAGGACCAGCAGCTCCACCCGGTGCGCGGCGAGGTCTTGCATATCGACCTCCTCGAGGTCCGGCTCGACGAGAAGATCCAGACCACGGTCGCTGTGCACATCGAGAACATCGAGGAGGCGCCCGGCATCAAGGAGGGCGGCGTGCTCGAGCAGGTCACCCACCAGCTCAACATCGAGGCGCTGCCGACGGCCATCCCCGAGTTCGTGCCCGTTGACGCGTCCGGCATGGAGATCGCCGCCACCATGATCCTCTCCGAGCTGACCCCGCCCGAGGGCGTGACCTTCCTCGACGATCCCGAGGAGACCGTCATCGCGACGGTCGTCGTCCCGACCGAGGTCGAGGAGCCCGAGATCGAGGAGGAGACCGAGCTCGTCGGTGAGGGCGTCGAGGGCGAAGAGCTTCCGGAGGGCGAGGAGGCTGCCGCCGAGGGCGAGGCCGGCGAGGAGCCGGCTGCGGAGGAGGGCGAGGAATCCTGAGCCTCTTCCGCCGCTCTTCCAGCGGCGGGAAGGTGGATTGGCTCGTCGTCGGCCTGGGCAATCCCGGCGACCGCTACGCCCGCACTCGCCACAACGTCGGCTTCGAGGTGGCCGCGCTGGCCGCAGAGCGCTGGGGGCTGCCACGCGCGAAGAAGAAGTACGGCGGCCTCTACACCGACGGCCGCATCGGCCCCGGCGCCCCGCGCGTCGGCGTGCTCCTTCCCCAGACCTACATGAACGACTCGGGCGACGCGGTCGGCCCGGCCCGCGGCGCGCTCGGTGTCGAGCTCGACCACGTGATCGCGATCCACGACGAGATCGACCTGCCATTCGGCCGCATCGAAGCCCGCCTCGGCGGTGGCCTGGCCGGCCACAACGGCCTCAAGTCGCTGAAGCGGGGCCTCGGCAGCGCCGACTTCCGCCGCATCCGCGTGGGCGTGGGCCGGCCCGACACGACCGACCCCGAGATCGTCTCGGCGCACGTGCTGGGCCGCTTCACCGAGCCGAAGGGAGAGGTGCGAGAGCTGGTCGAGCACGCGGCCGACGAGCTCGAGCGGGTGGTGGGGGCGACGCCGGCGGGTGCGGCGTAGGCGGCAGGGCCGGCGAACGACGGCTGGGGAAGGGGATGGAGCACCCGGCCGCATCGTGTCACCTTGATGTCGTCCAGCGACACGGGGATGACACAGTGCGCGAAGCTGCCCCTGCGTTGCCGGATTGATAGTCCAGGAGACCAACAACCCGGCAACGTTCCGCGTGGCGCACCCGGTGGGGCCGGCGGACGAGTCCACGTCCCCTCATTGCCGTCGTTCGCCGAAACCGCCGCCGGCGCTCAGCCCCAATAACTAGTCCGCTGCCGCGCCCCCTCATGCGTCAGCGCGATGTGCAGCCACCTGCGTCGCCGGTCGCCGCTTCTGATCGGCCGCATCCCGGCGCGCCAGCGCGCCGCGCTCCAGAAGCGACCGTTCCAGGCGATCTCCTGCACGCCGAGCCGGCGGGCCCGGGCGTGGCGGTTGCCGCGCCGGTCGTCGGCCAGCAGCCAGCGGACGACGTTGTTGCCGATCGCCAAGTCGTGCGGGTTGCGTGCGTTCAGCCACCAGTCGAGCGCCCGCCCCTCGCCGTGTAGGTCCACGCGGCCCGGGCGCCCCTCGACGCACTCGTAGCCGAGGCGGACGCCTCCGGTCTTCCAGCGGGCGGCGATCAGCGCGGCCAGGGCGCGCGTGCCCGGTAGGGATCCGCCCGAGCAGCCACCCGGGAAGGGGCCGGGCGGGTCGTGGTCGAAGCGCTCGATCGATCGGCTCAGCGGCGCGCGCAGTCCGCGCCGGGCGCCACTGCCGGCGCCGCGGCAGAGCGAGTGCGTCCAGCGCGTGCAGGCGCGCATCGAGGAGACGCCGTCCGGGAGCGCGATCGTCAGATCGTGCTGGCGGGCGCAGCGCAGCCCCGTGGCGGGTCGGCGGAAGCCCGCGTCGTAGAAGAAGCGCACGCACGTGCCCGGCGCGACGGCGGCCGAGGAGCGGTTGTCGTCGACGTCGTAGCGGTCGCCGTCGGAGTGCTCGAAGCGGCTGAAGTCGGCGCGATCGCCGTCGCCGCCGAAGGGGATCTCGATCCAGGCGCCCTTGCAGCCGCGGTCCATCCAGAGCTGGACGCGGACGTCTCGGGCGCGAGCGTCGCCGGAGCACTCCGCCGCCTGTGCCGCCGACGCGGGCCCCGCCCCGAGGGCGGCGCCTGACAGTGCGACCAGGAGTGAGATCCGTGCCATCCGTGGCATCGTGGGCGGCGGCTTTATACATGCGCCCTGCAAATTCCGCCAAGCGTGCAATGAGACTTGCCAAAGGCGCCAAGAAACGGCGTACGTAGAATCGATTGAACAGGCCGCCCGGCGCCGCCGAGCGGCCGCCGCGCATGCTCAGGACCCTCCTCACATACGCAAAGCACGACCCCTCGGTGGGAGCCCTCGCCGAGGCCGCCCGTGGCGGCCCGCAGCGGGCCTTCGTGTCTTCGAGCATGCGGCCCTACCTGCTCGCCGCGCTGATCGACAGCGAGCCGGAGCGGCCCGCACTGGTGGTGGCCGGCGACGATCGCGCCGCGCGTGACCTGGCCGCCGACCTGAAGGCCTTTCTCAGCCCGCGCAGGGTGCGCTTCTACCCGGCCCGAGGCATGCAGTACGAGTCCCATCTCGCCCCGCCCCCGCATCTGGTCGGCCTGCGCATCGCCGCGCTCGACGCGTTGCTGGCCGGCGAGCGCGCGGT
>Ga0081538_10006775_pt1 | contig 10012 bp, 9 predicted proteins | sample TabmetS5T2R1_FD_71022 | JGI IMG/M metagenome (GOLD analysis project Ga0081538, IMG submission 71022) | Tabebuia heterophylla rhizosphere microbial communities from the University of Puerto Rico - S5T2R1 | ecosystem: Host-associated > Plants > Roots > Rhizosphere ... | reverse complement strand
AGATGAAGAAAAACAGAACGTCGCGCCACTTGTGGACGGGCTTGATGGCCAGGGCATAGGCCGCCGGGATCGCGAGCGCAAGCACGATCACCGTCGAGACGAGCACGATCACCACCGAGTTCGTGAGCGCCTCGCCGAAAGACAGCAGGCCGCCGGTGCTCTCGGTTACCTCGCTGTAGCGGTCGAGGGTCGGGTCGAAGGTGAGTTTCGGGCTCGTGTTCGCGTCCTCCTCGCTCTTAAACGAGTTGAGCACCATCCAGAAGACGGGGAAGAAGAAGATCAGGGCCGTGATCCAGGCCAGGCCTCCGAGCGCCCAGTTGACCCAGCGGCGCTCGCCGACGGCCGGCGTGGCGTCGTCAGCCCTCACGCCGCGGCCTCGCCTTTCAGGAGCCTGGACAGGACCCTGAGCGCAAACGTCGCGATGATGATCGACGCGATGACGACGACGATGCTGTACGCGGACGCCAGGCCGAACTGCCATCCGCCCCCGATCGAGCGCTGGAAGACGTAGTACGGCACGTTTGTCGAGCCCGGCCCGCCGCCGGTGATCACCGCGATCTGGTCGTAGACCTGGATGAGGTAGATCGCGCCGAGCAGGACGCCCAGCTCCATGTAGGGGCGAAGGTGGCTGAGCGTCAGCTGACGGAAGATCGCGAACGGCGCGGCGCCGTCAACCTTCGCGGCCTCGAGCACGTCCGACGGCTGGCTCTGCAGGCCGGCCAGCATGATGAGCATCATGAACGGGGTCCACTGCCAAATCAGCGTGATGATGATCGACAAGGTCGGGTGCTCCGAAACGAACTCCACCGGCGTGCCACCGAGCTTCTCGATCACCCAGTTGACGACCCCGTAGAGGCCGTGGAACATCTGGTTCTTCCAGATCAGGCCGATCACGACGGGCACGAGCAGGAAGGGGGTGATCAGCATCGTGCGCACGATCCCGCGGCCGAAGAACTTGCGGTCGAGGAGCAGCGCGAAGGCGGTCCCCAGCACGAGCGCGGCGATCACCGGGAACACCGTGAGCTGAATGCTCGTTACGATCGCCTCGCCGAAGAAGTCGTCGCGAAACAGCTCGCGGTAGTTGTCGAGCCCGACAAACTCGCGTGGGCCGGGGGGGACGACCGTCCAGTCCGTGAGGCTGTAGTAGACGCTCAACGCGAACGGGACCTGCGTCAGCAGGATCGCGAAGAGCAGGGCGGGTAGCAGCGGCAGCCGCCGGCGCCATGCGTCGCTGAGGGGACGGCGACCCATCCTCGGCGGGGTCACACGGCCGACCCGCGGCCGAAGGGTGGTGCTCATGGCGCCGGCGCTGCCGTGCTGTCCCCCGTCAGGTCACCCCCCCACCTGGGATGCGACGTCCTGGCAGCTCGAAAGGGCGGAATCGATCGACGTCCGCCCGGCGATTGCCGCGGAGAACTGCTCGGTGCACTGGTTGCCGACGTCCTGGAACTCCGGGATACCGACGTACTGGACGCCCGGGACACCCGGCCGCGGCGTCGTGCCGGGGTCGTCGATCGGCGCGGCCGCGATCGAGTCGAGCGTCGGCTGGGCGAAGGCGGCGGCGGCCTTCTCGTACTGCGGTATCTGGTACGTCGACTCGCGGGTGCCGGGGGGGATCGCGGCCCATCCGCCCGGGATCCTCGACCCCGCTTGCTTGAGGTACTGGGGACCGGTTGCGAAGGAGATGTACTCCCACGCGTCCTCTGCCTTGGCCGAGGTAACGGGGATCGCCAGCGCCCACGACCACAGCCAGCCCGAGGCGTCCGTCTCCTTGACCGGCGCGGGCGCGAACCCGTTCTTGCCCTTCACCGCGCTGTCGTCGGCCTCGAGCAGGCCGGCCGCGACGGTGGCGTCGTACCACATGGCGACCTTGCTGTCCTTGTACTGCGTCAGGCACTCGTTGAAGCTCGAGCTCGCCGCGTCCTCCTCGCCGGCGTCCTTGACCAGATCGACGTAGAACTGAAGCGCCTCCCTGAACTGCGGCTGGTCGACCATGGCCTCGCCGACGGAGCCGTCTTCGTTTGCTGACCACCAGGTTCCGCCGAAGGTGTTGAGCACCGTGGTGAACGACGCTCCGAGGTCACCCCATCCCGGCTTCCCGCGCAGGCAGATGCCGGCCATGTCCGGGCTGTCGACCCTCCGCGCGATGTCCGCCACCTGGTCCCAGGTCGGCTGCGCCGGCATCGTGATCCCGGCTTCCTTCAGCACGTCCTTGCGATACATCAGGAACGACGACTCGGCGTAGAACGGCGCCGCGTAGAGCTTCCCGTCGAACGACAGGGCGTTGCGCACGCTCGGGATTATGTCCTCGAGCTGGTAGGCCTGGTCCTGGGAGGCGAAGCGCGTGAGGTCCGTGAGGTGGCCGTCCCTGCCGAACTGCGGCGCCTCGAACGGTCCGATCATGACCACGTCGAACTGGCGGCCTCCAGCTGCCACGTCGCGCGTGGTCACCTGACGCAGGGTCCCCTCGTCGAGGATCGTGTAGTTCACCTCGATGCCGCTCTTCTTTGTGAACAGCGACGGCGTGAGATCCGCGATGTCCTTCATCTGGGGGTTGTCGACGATGGCGACGTTGAGCGAGCCGCCCCCCGACCCACCCCCATCGTCGTCGTCGTCGCCGCAGCCCGCGAGCACGAGCCCGACGAGCAGCGCCGCAATCAACCCAATGCGCGCGGTACCTCTCATGGTCTCCTCCTCCTGCATGTGGGGGCCACCGAATGGCTCCAGTCCATCCCCCTTATATCGTTGGATCGTGTGGGATGTCAAGGCATAACCGGCGAGTTTCGGACATGAAACCACCTCTGGCGCTTGGAGTCATCTTTGCTTATAGTGAGCGCGTCGTGGGCCGGTCATCTCCTATCCGCCTAGGTCAGGCCCGTCTCGCCGAGATCGCACTGAGTGGGATCCCGGTGCCCACGTACGACCGCGCTCGCCTCGACCCCGCCATCGTGCACGTGGGAGTCGGCGGCTTTCACCGCGCCCATCTCGCGGTGTACGTGCACGAGCTGGCGACGCGCGGGAGCGGCTGGGGGATCGTCGGGCTCGGGATGCTCGCCGGGGACGCCAAGATGGCCGCCGCCCTGAGCGGCCAGGACTGTCTCTACACCCTGATCGAGAAAGGCGACGGCGAGCACTCGGCTCAGGTCATCGGGTCGATCACGCGCTTCGTGCACGCACCCGCCGGCCACGAGGCCGCCGCCTCGGAGCTGATCGCCGCGCCCGGCACCGCGATCCTCTCGCTGACCATCACGGAGTCGGGCTACGCCGAGCCGCCGGCAACGGAACGCGCCGCCGGTCGGCGGACGACGTTCGACCGCATCGCGGCTGCGCTCGCGGTCCGGCGCGACAGCAGCGCCGGCCCGATCACGATTCTGAGCTGCGACAACGTGCCCCGGAACGGAGACGCCGCTCGGAGCGCCACGCTGGCGGCCGCCGCCCGGATCGACGCGACGCTTCCGGGGTGGGTGGAGGAGCACTGCACGTTTCCGAACTCGATGGTCGACCGCATCACGCCGGCCACCTCCCGCGAGGACCGCGAGTGGCTGCGCGACAGCGCCGGCATCGTCGATGGCTGGCCCGTCGTCTCCGAGCCGTTCCGGCAGTGGGTGATGGAGGACGACTTCGCCGGCGAGCGGCCCGCGTGGGAGGACGTCGGCGCCCTGTTCACCGACCGAATCCACGACTGGGAGCAGTACAAGCTCCGCATGCTCAATGCGGGGCACTCGTCCATCGCCTACCTGGCGGCTCTGGCCGGCATCACGTACGTGCACGAGGCAATGACGGTTCCAACGCTTCGAACGTTCCTCGAGAGCCTCCTCCACCGCGAGGCGATGCCGACACTCGTCGAGATCCCGGGACATCCTCGTGAGGAATACGCTGCTTCCGTGCTCGAACGGTTCGCGAACGTCGGCGTGCGGGACCAGATTGCGCGGGTGTGCATCGACGGCAGCGCGAAGTTCCAGACCTTCCTGATTCCCACAATCGAGTGGCAGATCGAGCGTGGCGGGCCGATCGAGCGCGCGGCCACGGCGCTGGCCGGCTGGGCCCGCTACCTCGGCGTCGTGGATCCGGAGCAGCAGGCGTTCGACGCCGACGGCGACACCGCGCGGCGATACGCCGCCGAGGCCACCGCCGATCCCGTGGCGTTCCTGGCCTACGAGACCGTCTTTCCTCCGGCGCTGCGCTCGTCCTCGCGCTTCCGCTCGGCCTTCGCCGCCGGCTACGAGCGGATCGCCGCGGGGGATCCGATCGCGGCGATGGGCGCAGCGTCGGGGCTACAGGGCGCCGGAGGCGCGCCGTGACGGCCACGGGTGAGAGCGCCGCGCTCCCCCGCCGGCAGCACGATCGCCAGCACGCGATCTACATGCTCGCCTTGAGCCAGGGGTCCGTCGACGTCGCGGACCTGGCGCGCCGCTACGAGGTGACCACGGAGACGATTCGCCGCGACCTGTCCGACATGCAGAGCCGGAATCTCTTGCGCCGCGTGCATGGCGGCGCCGTCCCCGTCGAGCGGATCAACCACGAGCCGATGCTCGCCGCGCGCGACGTCGTGAACGCCGAAGAGAAGCTGCGGATCGCGACGAAGGCCGTCGAGGAGGTTCCGGAGCGCGGGTCGGTGATCATCGACTCGGGATCGACGACCCAGCGCCTCGCCGAGGTATTCCCGGTGGAACGCGACGTGCACGTCGTAACCAACTCGCTCATGACAGCGCTCACGCTGAGTCGGCGCAGGCTGCGGCAGGTCACCGTTCTCGGCGGCGCCGTACGCACGAACACGCTCGCGATGGTGGACGACACGACCCGTGCGGAGCTGCAGCACATGGCGATCGACGTCCTGTTCATCAGCTGCGACGGGCTGTCGTTCCAGCACGGCCTCACCACGCCGTATCGCGAGGAGCACACGATCAAGCGCGCCATGATCGACTGCGCGCGGCGTGTCGTCGCGATGGTGGACGGGTCCAAGTTCGGCAACGTGCAGATGTTCAGCTTCGCGGCGTTTGACGAGATCGATGTGCTCGTGACCGACACGCGGACCGACCCCGAGGCCGCCGCCGCCCTGTCGAGCCACGGCATAGCGGTCCGTCGTGTCTGATCCGGGCGAGCCGCCCGCGCCCGCGGAGCTCGAACGCGTCGCATCCAAGGCCGCGCTGGCGGCGGCCCAGATCGTGACGGCCGCGTACGGGCAAGCGCTGCCCGTCGGGCGCAAGTCGTCGCCGACCGACGTGGTGACCCAAACCGACCTGCGGGCGGAGGAGCGCATGAGGCGGGTCCTGCTCGAGTCGACGCCGGCGGCCGGGATCCTCGGCGAAGAGGGCGGTACGACGGCGCCGGGCGCCCGCCTGCAGTGGGTGATCGATCCGCTCGACGGGACGATCAACTTCGTTTACGGCGTTCCACTCTTCGCGGTGAGCATCGCGGCCGCAATCGACGGCGAGGTCGTGGCCGGGGCGGTGGTCGATGTTCTGCGCGACGAGGTCTTCTCGGCCCACCGTGGCGGCGGAGCCCGGTGTGACGGCCGGCCGATCTCGGTTTCCTCGTGCGCGTCGCTTCCGGAGGCGCTCGTGACGACGGGATTCTCGTATCGCGCGGAGCTGCGTGACGTTCAGGGCGAGGTCGCCCACCGGCTCCTCTCCCGCGCGCGAGATCTGCGCTGCTTCGGATCTACGGCGCTCGAGCTGTGCTGGGTCGCATGCGGGCGCGTCGACTGCTATTTCCAGCGCGATACGGAGATCTGGGATCGCGCAGCCGGTGCGCTCATCGCCGAGGAGGCCGGAGCTCGCATCGAGATGCCGTGCCCGGAGAACGACGACCTGGTGCTAGCGGCCTGCCCCGCCGTCTTCGAGGACCTGCGCGCTGTGGTTCACCCCGTGGCCGCCTGAGCCTCCGCCGCGTACCCCTCGACCCAGGCAAACCGCCGCCAGACCTCGAGCAGCGGGTCGCGCGACACCCCTTCGGCCACACGGGCCACGGCGTTGATCGCCTGCCAGCGTGAGAGCAGGCTCTGTGAGATGTCGAGCGACTCCTGCAGCCGGGACAGGTACGCCTGTGTGAGCACCGCGAGCGTGCGGGGATCGGATCCGGGCAGGTGGCTGGGGGTCGTCCCTCCGTCCGCCAGCAGCGTGAGTGACGATCGCGCGACGTCGGCCACCCGGTCACCACGCGAGGCGTCGAACCAGTCGACGAGCACGAGCCCGTCCTTGCTGGCGATGACGTTGCTGGGGTGGAGGTCGCCGTGACACAGACGCGGCGTTCCCGTCCGGGCCGGCAGGAGGTCGAGCGCCAGCGCCAGCGAGGCGTCGACGTTTGCCGCCGACCAGCGGATCTTGCTGATCAGCCGATCGCGCTGGTCCGGAAGCGTCACCGGCGGGACGAGCTCGAACAGCGCCAGCTGGATATCCGCCAGGCTGCGTCCGACCTCGGCGCTGCGATGCGGGCGTTCGACGACCTCCTGCCACAGCGAGGGCCCTTCCACCCGTTCCCAGACGCTCGCCGGCCGGCCGAAGATCTGCTCCATCCCGAGGAGCGCCGGCGCCGGCGCGCCGACGGCGCGAACCGCCTCGACGTATTCCGCCTCGGCCCGGATCCAACCGGCGGGCGTCGTCGGCTTCGGGACCTTCACGACCACACCGCGGCCGTAGGCGTGCACCAAGGAGCGCGACCCGCGCGCGACCACATCACCGAGCAGTCTGGGCGACATCAAATTCACCGAGTTCGCTGCTTCCACGAAGCTACCAGGCCGCCCGTCGACCTCGTTACGGGTCACCCGCGAAGGGCGGTTGCGCCCCGGGCGTCGAGCCCGAAGCGCAACTCGGGCACGCCGTCGAGCGCGGCGCGGGTCCGCTCCGGGTCGGGGCTGTAGACGAGCAGGAAGCCGCCGCCGCCCGCCCCGAGCGAGATCACCCCCCGGGCGCCCCCGTCCAGGGCGCGGGTGCGCAGCGCGTCCATGTCGGGCGTGACCGTCCCAGGCGCCCGCTCGCGTTTCGCCTCCCAGTGCTGGTGCATCAGATCGCCGCAGCGATCGAGCTCGCCCGCCTCGAGCGCGGTGCGGGTCTCGTGCGCCAGGTCTCGCAGTCGGTCGAGCGCGCGCTTCACGCGCGCGTCGCCGGCGACCTGGCCGGCGAGCACGTCCGACGCCGAGCGGTCCCTGCCCGTGAAGAAGAGCAGGAACTGGTCCCGTAGCGCGCGCCGGACTTCGTCGTTCAGCTCGAGCTCGCGCACCTCGACGGAGTCGTCGGGGAGGAAGGTGTAGGCCCGCACGCCTCCGAAGGCCGCGGCGTACTGGTCCTGCTTGCCGATCGAGCGGCCGAGCAGCTCGATCTCGAGATGGGCGGCCTCCTCGGCCAGGTCGGCCGGTGGGAGGTCGACGCCGGCCAGCAGCCGAAGCGCCTTGATCGCGCACACCGCGTAGGCGCCGGAGGAGCCGAGCCCCGTGCCCGGCGGGGCGTCGGCCACCGAGGCCAGCTCGACCGGGCCGCCGTTCCAGTGGTGCGCGAGGGCCTCCCGCAGGATCGGGTGACGCACCTCGGCCGGGTCGTCGACCTCCTCCCACTCCAGGTGCTTGAGCCTGTAGCTCGCCTGGAAGCCGGCCGTGGCGACGATGTGCACGTGGCGATCGATCGCGGTCGACACGACGAAGCCGCCGTGCTCGCGGTAGTAGGACGGCAGGTCGGTGCCGCCGCCGCCCAGTGCCACGCGCAGCGGCGCCCTCGCGACGATCGCTCCCATGCAGGCGGAAACATATGCTCCCGTCGTGCGCAAGCGGCTGCGCGAGCTGGGCTACGCCGTCGGGCGTTTCCCGACCGGCGAGCGAAACGCCCTCGTGGACGTGCCCGGGGTGCTCGTCGGCCACGCGACGCTCGCCGACGGTACCGCGCGCACGGGAGTGACGGCGATCCTGCCTCACGCCGGCAACCTCTACGCCGAGAAGGTGCTGGGCGCCTGCCACGCGATCAACGCCTACGGCAAGCCCGCAGGACTGTCCCAGCTCGACGAGATGGGCACGATCGAGAGTCCGATACTGATCACCGGCACGCTCTCGGTGGGGCCGGTCTGGGAGGGCGGGTTGCGCTACCTGCTCGGGCAGAACTCGGAGGCGGCGCGCGACAGCGACACCATCAATGTGATCGTCGGCGAGTGCTTCGACGGCTGGCTCTCCGACGCCCGCGCGCTGGTCGTGCGCCCTGAGCACGCGCTCGAGGCGATCTCATCCGCCGACGCCGACGAGGCGCGCGAGGGCGCGCTGGGCGCGGGCACGGGCACCACGTGCTTCGGCTTCAAGTCCGGCGTCGGAACCTCGTCGCGCACGGTGGAGCGGCTGCGGCTCGGTTGTCTCGTGGTATCGAACTACGGCGCACGACGCGACCTGCACCTGCTCACCGGCCGGGCGGATGCGCCCGAGGGGTCGGGCGGGCCGCCCGGCAAGGGCGGCTCGATCGTCATCGTGCTCGGCACCGACGCGCCCTTGTCCGAGCGCCAGCTGCGCCGCCTCGCGACCCGCGGGGCGCTGGGACTCGGCCGCGCCGGCAGCTTCGCGTCCAACGCGAGCGGCGAGTTTGTCATCGCGTTCTCGACCGCCCACCGGGTGCCACACCGAATCGACGGCTCGCACCACGAGTTCCGATTCCTTCGCGACGACTCGCTCGCCGTGCGCCAGCTGTTCGAGGCCGCCGGCGAGGTCGTCCACGAGTCGGTGCTGGGGTCGCTCTGCTGCCACCGAATCGACGGCTCGCACCACGAGTTCCGATTCCTTCGCGACGACTCGCTCGCCGTGCGCCAGCTGTTCGAGGCCGCCGGCGAGGTCGTCCACGAGTCGGTGCTGGGGTCGCTCTGCTGCGCCGACGCGACCGACGGCAGGGACGGTCACCGCGCCGACGCCTTCCCGTACGAGCTGCTCGAGGGGGCCCCGGGGGTGCGCGCAGCCACGGTGGGAGCGCGCTGAGCATGGCCGAGGTGGCCATTGTCGGCGCCGGCGCCGTGGGTGTGGCCTGCGCCGGCTCGGTGCTTCGTCAGGGCCTGGCCTCGCGGTTGGTGTTCTACGACCGCCACGGCGACCGAGCGCTTGGGGAGGCACTCGACTTCCAGGACGCTGCCCCACTCCTGCCGGACTGCGAGGTGCGTGGGCGCCCCCTCGCCGAGGCTGCGCGCGCCGACATAGCGGTGATCACGGCGGGGGCGCCTCCCGAGCCCGGGGCCGACCGCATGACCCTGATCGGCCGCAACCTCGAGGTTGCGGCCGAGGTGGCGGAGGCGTTGGCCGGGGCCCTGCCGCGGGTGGCGATAGTGATCTCCAACCCCGTCGACGTGGTGACGGAGTTCTTCACGCGCGCGTGGGCGCCGCGCGGCGTGAACGTCTTCGGCACCGGCACCGCGCTCGACTCCTGGCGGCTGCGCGAGCTGCTCGCGGCGCGGCTCGGCGTCCATCCGGGAAGCGTTCACGCCTGGGTGATAGGTGAGCATGGGCTATCCGCGGTCTTCCCCTTCAGCCTGGCGCGGGTCGGGCCGTTCCCGCTCCGCGACTTCGCCGGGCGCCGCGGGCTGTCCCTCGATACCGAGGCGCTGGCCGAGGAGGTCCGCCGTGCCGGCCCCCATGTGCACCAGCTGAAGGGCTCGACCAGCAGCGCGATCGCCCTCACGGCCGCACGGCTCGCGGCCCACGTGCTGCGCGAGCACGGGGCGATCGTGCCGGTCAGTGTGCGCGTGGACGAGGGTCTGTGCGCAAGCCTGCCCGCCCGGCTCGGTCCGGACGGGGCCGGCCCGGGCCTGATGCCGGAGCTCGAGGAGGCCGAGCTACGGGCCTGGGAGGCGAGCCTCGACGTGCTGCGCTCCGCGGCGGCGCGCATCCAGACCGGCTACCGGGATGGATAGGGGGCAACTATTGCCCCCCAGGCAGCACGAACCCGAGATTCGCCCGGCCCGCAGAGCCCACTAAGGAATCGCGTACTCCCGGACCTCGTCGAGCACCGAGCGCCCGCCAATCTCGACGGAGCCGCCCTCACGCGGGCGTGCCAGGATG
>Ga0081538_10006774_pt1 | contig 10013 bp, 7 predicted proteins | sample TabmetS5T2R1_FD_71022 | JGI IMG/M metagenome (GOLD analysis project Ga0081538, IMG submission 71022) | Tabebuia heterophylla rhizosphere microbial communities from the University of Puerto Rico - S5T2R1 | ecosystem: Host-associated > Plants > Roots > Rhizosphere ... | reverse complement strand
CCATCGATGCGGCCAAGCGGTGGAGCCTTACAGCCTTCGGGGGCGCGGCATGGGTCGATTATCTGGCCGGGTTGGAACAAGCCGATCGGTGGCTCCCGGGGATCGGCGTGGGAGCGGGGTACAAAGCGGCGCAGGATGTCTGGCAAGTGATTCTGGCCTATGCCTATGGGTTCAATGCGCTGCGCAGCGATGGCAAGGGTGGACAGAGCGTCGTACTCTTGTTCCAATTCGACTTTGAAGCGCGGCGCCGAGCACAGGCGTATCCGTCGCTGGACCCGGTGCTCGATCCGGAGCGGTCGCGTGGTTTGGAGCGGATTTTGCGGTACTGATCGGGTCTGAGGGGCAATCCTCCAGCAGAAGCGGTATGCAAGCCGTGCTCATCTTGAAGATCTCTCCGCTGCGGTGCGGCCCTGATTGCTCGTGATCACTTACACGATCATATACTCGCCGCTGGCACTCGTGCCCAACGCGCTCTGGTACAAGGACCGCCGTTGGGCCAACGTCTTTCGGGGCAACGCGACCCTCACGGCCCCGACGTGCAACTATCTCGATCCGTGCACGGGCTTCTTCAGCGTGGCATACTCCACGAGCCCGGGCATGGCGGTCAACATGGAGGACGTGGGCGCGAAGTACCCGGTGTCGTTCGTCGACGCCATGGTGATATCTTGCGAGGCGCCAATAGCTACAAGCTGCCCCTGCCCAAGGATGCTCCGCCAGCGCTGTTCTGGTCGGTGACGGTCTACGACCCGGTGACCGGCTCTGGGCTCGACAACGGCCAACCATGTAAGGTCCTACAACTCTGGTCGTCGAGGCTATGAGGGAGAACCAGGTACCAGGGGGGCATAGCCTGGACAGGGGAACTGTATGGACTGGGCGACGCCTGCTCCACCTGCGTGGACTGATTAGGACTGGCCTGACTGCGCCTGACCCAGATCGTATGAAACACCCCCGCCGGGTCTTGTTTCACCCCTCAGAGATGGCCGCCGAGCGAGGATCGCATGGAAAACTCTTCCCCGCTACAAGTTCATGGCCTGGAGCCCCACGCGCGCCAGATCCTCATCCCGCTGGCCGCTGGGATACCCCCCCACGCCCACGCCTCCCAAAATAACCCCGTCTTTCATGATCACGAGGCCTCCCTGGCCGTGCGTCAGATTGGGGTCTCCCAACTCGCTGATGCTTCTCCCCTGGCTGTGCAACCGTTGGGCATGGGCACCAGTATCCATGCCCACAATGGCGGCCGTGTAGGCCTTCCGGAGCGCATGACGGCGGCTAAATAGGCGGAGATTGTCCATTTTGGCGTAGGCGACAAGGTTCCCTGTGTCATCCACGATCGCCATGGCCACGGGCTCCTCAGGCGTCTGCATCGCCTTGTCAATCATGGCCTGCATGGCCGCCCGGACCTGCGCAAAGGCGAGAGATGGTCGATCAGGCATGGGTTACTCCTCCTCTAATAGGCTTCTGCATAACACCGCTCATTTTTTTGTACCAGCCGGCTTCCGCGGCGAGCATTGAGGATACATGGCATTAATGCGCTGTTCGCCCTGCAGGCGCTATAGCGCTATCATAGCAGCCGCGCGTGAAGGCCCCCCCAACGCCAACTATAGCATAGACCTTGCCGGCATGGGCATCACTCAAGTCAGAGTGCGCGACGCAACCAGATCGTCAAAGAGCTCCTAACACCCTGGTACTGCGGGTTCCGCCTCAGCGATCCGCATACGCCGCAGTGTAGTCCAGACTGCATGAGCGCCATGAGTGTACAGAGAGACACGAGAAGAAAACGCGCATCTCAGAAGGGCCCTAGGAGTTCACCAGGCTCGGGTCAACCGTGGGTAGGAGTGGGGTTGGCTAAGCTTCTGTCGATGTCCGCTATTGGCACACAGCAGGCACGACATAATGAAGATCCCAATTGCTGTGGATTTGATATGATACAGCAGTCATAACTCTTCGGTGAGGCGACTACCAGCCATCGATGCTGGTCAAGTCGCCGCAGGCTATCGTGGGAGGAGACGAGAGGAGCGGGGACATGAGGACGACACGAGGGTTGTACATAGGCATGGTGGCGATCGGCATCGCCGTGCTGTTGACCGCCTCGTCAGCCCGGTTGAACGCCCAGCAGAGCACCGACCCGGCGATCCGCATCGGCAACAACGACCTCGGCGGCGTGGTCAGCGGGCCGAATGGGCCGGAAGCTGGCGTCTGGGTGATCGCAGAAACCACCGACCTGCCCACCAAATTCGCCAAGATCGTGGTCACCGACGAGCGCGGGCGTTACGTCATGCCCGAGCTGCCGAACGCCAATTATAGCGTGTGGGTGCGCGGCTACGGGCTCGTCGATTCGCCCAAGGTGCAGGCGGCGCCCGGCAAGCTCCTCAACCTGCAGGCGGTGGCGGCGCCGAATGCGGCCGCGGCGGCGGAATACTATCCGGCCATCTATTGGTATTCGATGCTCAAGATCCCGGCCAAGAGCGAGTTCCCCGGCACCGGGCCGGACGGCAACGGCATGGCAGCGAACATGAAGAGCCAAGCCGATTGGCTGGCCAACGTGAAGAGCCTCGGCTGCATGTCGTGTCACGCGCTGGGCACGATCGGAACGCGCACGATTCCGAAGGAACTGGGTGAATTCAAGAACTCGATGGAGGCATGGCAGCGGCGTATCCAGTCCGGACAAACGATGACCCAGATGAACAACGTGGTCGGCCGACTCGGACCGCAGCGTTCCCTCGCATTATGGGCCGATTGGACCGACCGGATCGCCGCCGGCGAACTGCCGTTCGCAAAGCCAGAGCGGCCGCAAGGCATGGAGCGCAACATCGTCCTCACCCTGTGGGACTGGAGTCGCCCCACGGCCTACTTGCACGATCTGATCGGGACCGACCGCCGCAACCCCACGCTCTACCCTCATGGCAAGTTCTACGGCTCGGCGGAGGAGAGCACGGATTACGTGCCGATCCTCGATCCGGTGACGCATACGGCGACCGAGGTCAAACACCCGGTCCACGACCCACAGACGCCGTCCTCAAGGAGCGCCCCGATGATGCCCTCTCCCTATTGGGGGGCGGACCCCATCTGGGACAGCCAAACCAGCAATCACAACCCAATGATGGACGAAAAGGGACGGGTCTGGTTCACCGTGCGGGTGCGCCCGCCGGACAATCCTGATTTCTGCAAGAAAGGCTCGGACCACCCGTCGGCGAAGGTGTTCCCGCTCGACCGGGCTAACCGCCATCTCTCCATGTATGACCCGACGACGGGCAAGTTTACGCTGATCAGTACGTGCTTTCAGACGCATCACCTGATCTTTGCCGAGGATGCCAACCAGACGCTGTGGACCAGCAATGGGGTCACCGGCCCGGGCGCCTTCGGTTGGTTGAACCGCAAGATGTATGAGGAGACCGGTGACGAGGTGAAGTCGCAAGGCTGGACGCCGTTCATCCTCGACACCAACGGCAACGGCAAGCGGGACGAGTATGTGGAGCCGGATCAACCGGTCGACCCCACGAAGGACAGGCGGGTCCAGGCGAGCATGTATAGCGTGAATGTCAACCCGGTCGATGGCTCCGTGTGGGGCACCTCTTTAGGAGTCCCCGGTTACGTCGTGCGCGTCGCCCCAGGAGCGGACCCGACGCATACCGCTATCACCGAACTTTACGAGCCGGCATTCCCAGGCTACGGGCCGCGCGGCGGCGACATCGATCGCAACGGCGTCTATTGGGTGTCGCTGGCCAGCGGCCATCTGGCGAGCTTCGACCGGACGAAGTGCAAGGGGTCGCTCAACGGGCCGAACGCGACCGGCAAGCACTGCCCTGAAGGCTGGACCTACCATCGGTTGCCTGGACCCCAGTTCAGGGACGTGCCAGATGACGGCAGCGCCGAGGCGAGCTACTACAGCTGGGTGGATTGGTTCGATACCTCCGGGCTCGGTAAGAATGTGCCGATCGCCACAGGAAACATGAACGACGCGCTGCTTGCCCTGGTGAACGGGCAGTTCGTCAATCTGCGCGTGCCCTATCCGATCGGCTTTTTCACCAAATGGGTGGAAGGCCGTATCGACGACCCCAATGCCGGCTGGAAAGGCAGAGCGCTGTGGGCGACCTACTCCACCCGAACGATGTTCCACCTCGAAGGCGGCAAGGAGAACCGGCCGAAGGTCGTGAAGTTCCAGCTGCGCCCCGATCCGCTGGCGCAGTGAATGGATCACGTAGAGAATACTTGCCAATCCCCTCACCCCCTTGATGAAAGGGGGGGTAACGACTGTTCGGACACGCTTTTAGAGATCACAACACCCTGCTAATGAAGGAGGTGACCCGTGAAAATCACCGATGTGAGCGTCACGATGTTCAATTGGAAAAGCGCGCCATGGCGGACGGGGACGGGAGGCTTTGGCGGCCCTAGACTCCTGGGGGTGGTCACCGTGCACACCGACGAAGGGGTCGAGGGCCACGCTTTCCTGGGCTCCTCCAGACAGGGCGCTGATGCCTATGCCGGACCCCTCCTCGAATTCGTCAAACCCGCCATCGTAGGCGCCAACCCCCTCGATGTCGGGGCCATCTGGCGGCGCATGTGGAAGATGAATCGCTCGGTGTCGACCAACGCCATCGGCGCCGTGGACGTGGCCCTGTGGGACGTGGCCGGCAAGGTCGCCGGTCTGCCCATTCACCGCCTCTTAGGCACCTGTCGCGACCGGGTGCCGGCCTACGCCAGCTCTGCGTACCTCCCAACCCCGGAGGCCTATGGCGAAGAAGCGCAACGCTTTCAGTCCATGGGATGGACGGCGTACAAGATCCACCCGCACGGCATCCCCCGCGACGACATCAAAATTTGCCAGGCCGTGCGCAAGGCGGTCGGCGACGACATGGTGCTGATGCTGGATTCCATGTGGTCGTACGGCTATGCAGACGCTGTGCGTGTCGGCCGCGCCATCGAAGCCCTCAACTACTTCTGGTATGAAGACCCGCTCGTGGAAGAAGACCTGTATAATTACATCAAGCTCCGCCAGAAACTGGACATCCCCATTATGTCCACCGAATACGCCCCTGGTCGTTTCTATGGCATGGCCCAATGGGTGCAACAGATGGCGACGGACATCTTGCGGGGCGATGTGGCGGTGACCGGCGGCATCACCCCGTTGGTGAAAATCGCGCATCTGGCCGAAGCGTTCTGCCTGAAGTGCGAAATCCACCATGGCGGCAACTCGCTGAATAACGTCGCCAATCTGCACGTCATCATGGCCATTCACAATTGCGACTATTACGAGGTGTTTCCGGCGAGTGGCGCTAACAAATTTGGCCTAGTCAAGGACGTCGAAGTGGACGACCAGGGTCTGATCTATGCCCCAGAGAAACCGGGTCTGGGGTATGATATCGACTGGGAGTTGATCAATCGCGAAACGGTGCAAGTCGTCAAGTAGGGCGCTCACTGCCACCAGTTCCCAGCGCGTGCATGGCGCAGCGGCTCTAAACGCGACATCCATGACAAGCGTCGTGCACGCGCTGGCGGGATGAACCGGGGTATCACGTTGGTGAAAGGAGTCACGATGGACATCGGTATTGGCTTGGATGCGACCCTAAATCTTTCCTTCGCCGACCAAGCGAATCTCGCACAGGAAGCAGCTCGGTTAGGCTACACCAACATCTGGACGCCCGAGGGTGCAGGCCACGATTCCTTCCAGCTCTGTAGCCATCGCTGGGCCGCGAGCTGTCAGGTGACTCCAGAGGGACTGACCACCGGCATCGGGGTCTCGCCCGTGTTGTATCGCAGCCCCGTTGCTTTCGCCATGAGCGGGGGCACCGTGAGCCAACTGACGGGGGGCCGCTTCATCATGGGGATCGGTGCCGGAGGCGCCTACCGTCCTCGGACGCGCCAGTCCCTAGGCCTGCCAAGATTTTCGACGCTGGCCTTGATGCGAGACTATCTGGTGACGGTGCGCGGACTGGTCGCGGGCGAAGAAGTCAACTACGCGGGTGACGTGGTGACCCTGCGCGGAGTCAAGCTGGCCATCACGCCTCCCCCCCGCACCCCGGTCTATCTGGGGGCTCTGGGGCCGGAGATGCTGCGCCTGGGGGGCGAGCTGGCCGACGGCATATGCTTGAACTGGTGCAGTCCGGAGCAGATCGCCTGGAGTCGAGAACGCATCGCCGAGGGCGCGGCGCGGGTCAACCGCGACCCCGGCAGCGTACAAGTCGCGGAGTATATCCGGGTCTGCGTCGACCAGGACATCGATGTGGCCCGCCGCGCCTTTGCCCGGTCGACGATGGGCTACGCCCTGGGCCAGCGAGTCCCGACCGAACGCGAGCGGCGGCTGGGGTACCGCGCCCATTTCGAGCGCATGGGCTTCACCGAGGCGCTGGCCGAGCTGGATCGGATGCGGCAACGGGGGGCGCCGGCAAACGAGGTCGCCGACGCCTTCCCTCCAGAGCTCCTCAAGCGCGTGGGCTATTACGGTACACCCGAAGAGGCGGCTGGGGCGTTTCGGCGCCTGGCACAGGGGCTGGATATGGCGATCGTCAGGGTGGTCGCCGCCCGTCCGGGCATCGCGTCGGTCCGGGCCGTTCTGCAGGCCTGCAAGCCTGAACTGGTCCGCCGCAGTGGCGACTAGACGTCAGCGCCCTGGCCTACCCTGCTGCGGTCTCATGGTGCGTCAGCGCGATCTTGTGCCCAGCCGCGGAGGTGCTGATGCACGATGGCCACCCATCCCATATAGTCCTCGGTGACCTGCATCTCCGCCGCTCGGCTGATGTAGTGGCGGGCACGTTGTGGATCGCCTTGGGCCTCAAAATAGAGTCCCACATAGAGCACGCTATAGAAGCGTTCGCGTCGTCCGGCGTCGCCGTACTGAGCGATCACGTGCTCGGGGACGCACGTTCCGGCAAACAGCTGGTACACCCAACTCATCACCGGGCGGGAATCGTCCCGCACCGGTAACAGGGCAAGACGTGCGGCTTCGGCGCCCTGTACCTGAGCCTGACAGAGGTAGCGCCACACGGTCTCCTCGACATCGTGCCCGTTCACACTGAGGTCGGTCTCGAACTGTTTGGCGCCGTCCTCGAAACGCTCGGCATAGTAATACGCAATGCCTCGTTGCCAGAGATATGGGGTCAGGGCAGGGTTCAGGCGTTCCGCCTCATCAAAGTCGCCGATCGACGCGGCGATGTCCCCCAGCTGGAACGAAGCCATGCCCCGTCTGACGTAGAGTTGGGGGTTATGCGGGTCAATTTCGAGGGCTCTCGTCAGGCGTTGGACGTCGCTGGTCACCGTTGAGACGTCAGGCCGACGCATCTTGTCGGTCATGGCATGACCCTCTAGCTGGATTTTCGCGCCTAAGTTACGCAAGACCGGTAGCACACTACTGCTGCATCGGGGCGCTGTCAAATCGATTTCGCTCTGAAAACACCACCTCTCCCACTCCATGATTGACCTGCTGCGGCATTTCCTCTATCCTCTCGCCATGCGTAGAAAGGCCATCCGGGCGAGCATCGTTTCTTCAGCCCCTGATAGGTGTTAGTGGCTACCATCGGGGTACAGCCGTATGAGACAGGAGGAAAGCCATGAAAGTTAAAGCGGCACAAGGTCTGGCGCGGATACTCAAAGCTGAAGGCGTCCCCTGGGTCGCCTGCTTCCCGACGAATCATGTGAACAATGCGCTTGGGGCGGAGGAAGTGCCGATTCTGATGATGCGCGAAGAGCGCTATGCGGTCGCCGTGGCCGATGCCTTCTCGCGCGTCACGGGGGGCAAGCAGATCGGCGTGTGCACGCTCATGGGCGGGCTGAACGCCGCCGGGATTCAGATGGCGTATGGCGCCGTGGCACAGGCCTTTGAGGATTCCTCGCCGATCCTGGTCATCACAGCCGGGGTGGGTCAGGGGGGGAGCAACCATACCCACTACGACATCCCGCACGCGTTCCAATCGGTGACTAAATGGGTCGGCAGCGTGGACAAGGCCGAGCTGATCCCCGATTTTGCCCGCCGGGCATTCACCCAGCTGCGCTCGGGTCGTCCTGGGCCGGTGCTGCTCGTGGTTCCTCCCAACCTCGGCGAGTACGACGAGGCCGAATACCCTTATACCCCGGTCAAGGGCTGGAAATCCGCCCCCGATCCGGACGACGTGAAGGCCGCTGTGAAGGCATTATTACAGGCCAAGAACCCCCTGCTTCACGTGGGAGAGGGGGTCTTCTACGGCCAGGCAACCGACGAACTGCTGCAGTTCGCCGAACTGGCTCAAGTGCCAGTGTTGACCACACTCAAGGCCAAGAGCGCTTTCCCGGAGAACCATCCGCTCGCCGTGGGCGTCCGCGGCTCCCTCGCCGAGCACTTTCTGAAGAACTGTGACCTGCTGTTCGGCATCGGCTCCAGCCTTTTCCCCAACCGGTTCAGCCACGCCATCCCCGATGCCAAGCACAAAACCATCGTCCAGTGCACCGTGGACACGCTGGACATCAACCGCAGCTACGAGACCAGCTACGCCGTCATCGGCGATGCCAAATTCACTCTTCAGGCGCTGATCCAGGAGCTATCGGCGCAAACCGGCGGGGGCGTGCGCAAGAAGCAGGCGCTGCTCGATGAGATTAAGGCGGGCAAGGAGGAGTTTCTGGCGAAATACCGCCCGCTCCTGGAGTCCCATGAGAAACCGATGAATCCCTACCGGGTCTACGGGGACTTGATGAAGATCCTCGACCCGAAGAGCTCATTCGTGACCGGCGACTCCGGGAACACCCGCGATCAGATCAGCACGGTGTACGAAGCACAGATTCCGCACGGTTTCCTGGGCTGGGGTAATGTGTCCACGCTGGGCTTCAGTCTGGCGGCTGCCGTGGGGGCGAAGTTGGCTTATCCGGATCGACAGTGTGTGAATATCACCGGTGATGCGGGCGTGTCCTATATGATGGGCAATTTCGAGGCCCTCACCCGCTATGGCATTGGTGTCACCACGATTCACATCAACAACGGTGGCTTCGCGGGCTATGGCCCGGGGTTCTGGGGGGGTGGGCATGACCCCTATACCCATGCGGTCTCCGATCACGACAAGGCCTGCATGGCCACCATGGCCAGAGCGCAGGGCTTCCATGCCGAGGATGTGACGGAGCCGGCGGAGATCATTCCGGCTTTGCGGCGCGCGTTCGAGGCGAACGCCAAGAGCCAACCGGCCTATCTGGAGTTCATTTGCTCCCAGCATCCGGTCTATGCGGGCTGGGTCCGAGGCGCCGGAGGTAGAGAGTAGACGCCTGGCTAGCGAGGCCGTCCGGTGCGTTCCGCTCGGACGGCCTGACCTTGGCCGCCGTGGTTCGCCGTAGGCCCTGCACTTGATCCTCGGGTAAATCGCAACAAACGAACGTAGACTTGCATAGGGGATTATGATAGGAGAAAAATCAAGCCGTTGCGTCTCCCTTAACTGCTCTATTTCCTGCGCATTGTGTGCAGGTGTCGCAAACCGGCCATTCTGTCAACTGGTCATCCTCCCACCCATGGTCCCCCTCCGGTCCGCAGGATCGCGACAGCTGGGCGGGGTGTGTCCAAACTCGCGACACATTCCTCCTCGAGGCCGTTCCACTCTTTTGATCTTCCAGCCCGCGGATTTCATGGATTGCGTCCTCCTGCCGTATCCTACAACCAATCAGGACGGACAGCTCAACCCGCGTGATTGGTCTTATCGCAGATTCCCTCCTGTAGGTCCTAATAAGACGGGAATGGACAAATGGCCACTGCTACGGGAATATTCCATATCTATCTCTTGGCTTCTTATCCTTATTTCTCCGGACTTTGACATCAAAGCCTGAAGGCTTGTCTTCGATGAAGCCGAGGAATGCCTGCATCTTAGGGTGTGCTCTTAACGCCTCGATCGTATTGAGGTACTCCGCCAGGTACTTCTCGCTGAAGAGCGCGTGAATCATGCGGTGACAGATTTTATGCAGGCTTACGACGGGGAACGCACTGGCGTAGGCTTTGTGGCCTTTCTTCCGCCTGTACTTCTGAGGGTACAGGTGATGGCGTGTGATTTTGTCGCCGAGTGGGCGCCGGC
>Ga0081538_10006773_pt1 | contig 10013 bp, 9 predicted proteins | sample TabmetS5T2R1_FD_71022 | JGI IMG/M metagenome (GOLD analysis project Ga0081538, IMG submission 71022) | Tabebuia heterophylla rhizosphere microbial communities from the University of Puerto Rico - S5T2R1 | ecosystem: Host-associated > Plants > Roots > Rhizosphere ... | reverse complement strand
GCAGGGGTTCCGCAACGTGCTCGTGTCCGAGGCCGACCACCCGTTCTGGGAGTGGTGGTGGCCGCACGGCCACATCATCGGCTGGGAGCACACCTTCGTGCACGAGCTGCACCACCTGCTGACGGCGATCCGGGACGACAGCGACGTCGCCCCGCACGGCGCGACCTTCGAGGACGGCTACCGCTGCGCCGAGGTGTGCGACGCGATCCTGCGCTCGGCGGGGAGCGGCAGCCGCGAGGAGGTCAGCTACCGGGCAGCCTGAACCGGCGGCCGGACGCCCGTTCCTCGATTTGTAGGGCGTCACCGATCAGCCAGAGCATCGGCGGCCAGAGGCCGACGAACAGCGCCCGCCGCTCCGCGTTGCCGCGCTCTTCCTGGTCGACCGTCTTGGCGCGAATCCAGAGGCCGATGCACAGATAGATGGCGCCGAGGGAGCCGGCGTGCAGGTGGAAGCTGCGCAGCCCGAGCCTGCTGAGCGCGTTCATGAGCATGCGCGGCTGCTACCCGCGCATGCACGCGGCACGCACGGGTAGGGGCGTCACGTGGCGCGTTCGAAGACAGTGCCTCGTTTGCGGACCGGCCGGATCCCACTGGGACGGTCGATGACGACTGCCGCTCGCTGGCCGGCCGGCGTGGCGCTCACTTCGTGGCGCTACATGTGGCGGACAACGCCGATCAAGCGATCGGAGGACCCGGGGTCGCGGCACGAGGACTCCCCGCCGCCGCTGCCGGACGGCCTGGTCGACGAGGAGGCGCAGCGCGTGCGCGACGGGGCGGGCCCGCTCTTCCACCGCCGCTACCGGGCACACATCCGTGGCGCAGAGATCTCGCCCGACGAACTGATGGCGCTCCTTCAACAGGATCCCGACCGGGCGGCGCCGAGCGAATTCGCGACCTTCAAGAAGTCGGCGGGCGACGAGGGTCGCATGCACCAGGGCGACGAGTACGTCGTTCGCATGCCCGGACCCTGGGACGGGCCCGTGCGCGTGGTGGACGTCTCCCCCCGCTCGTTCAGGCTGATGACGTTGGAGGGTCATCTCGAGGCCGGCCAGATCGTCTTTCGCGTCGAGGGCAGTGGCGATCGAATCGAGTTCGAGATCGAGTCCTGGGCCCGCAGCGGCGACCGTCTCTCCGATCTGCTCTACGACCGCCTGCGGATGTCCAAGGAGATCCAGCTCCACATGTGGACGTCGTTCCTCGAGCGCGTGATAGGGATGTCGGGTGGGACGCGCGACGGCCCACTTCGCATCGAGACCCGGCGGGTCGAGCAGCTCTCCAGCGAGCGTGAGAGCGAGCTCGACGAGCTTCGCGCGCGCGAGGTCAACTTCGATCTTCCGCGGCTCGAGGACGTGACCCCCGAGAACGGCTGGAACTGGGACGACGTGCGCAAGGCGCTGCCCCCCGAGCCGCCGGGCGACCCGGTGCCGGGAGGAAGCTGGCAGACCGCCCGCCGCCTCGCCCGCAACTACGACTTCGCCGAGCCGTCGATCGTCGAGGGCATCTTCGACCGCGATGAGCCGCTCGAGGACCGCAGCATGTTGCTGCTCCTGCGCTACCACGGCCTTCGGATCCGCGTGGGGGTGCGTGTCGGGGACGTCTATGACGAGGAGCGCGAGCTGGACGGCCGGCGCGGCCGCGTCTTTGGATGGAACTACCGGACCCTCGAGGGGCACGTCGAGAGCGGCCAGATGGACTGGCAGGTCTGGAAGTTCCCCGACACCGGTGAGGTGATGTTCCGGATCCATTCCTTCTCCCGCCGGGCCCCGGGTGGAGATCCGCTGCTGCGAGTCGGGTTCCGGCTGATCGGGCGGCGAGAGCAGCTCCGCTTCCTGAAGCTGACCTCCGAGCGGATGGCCCGACTGACGGAGGAGCGGATGGGTCGCCCCGCGCCGGGAGACGAGGCGACCGTCAGGGTTCAGGAGGCCTAGCTAGCAGGAGCGGAGCTTGACCTCGTTGCGCCCGTAGACGGCGGTCCTGCCGGTGGCCACGCCTGACCTGGCGACCAGGGTGCAAAGCCGCCGGGCGCTCGCGCGGCCGCGGGCGTTGCGGCGGAGCGTGGTCGCGATCAACGCGGTCATGCCATCGTCGACCTGGATCGCCAGGGTCTCAGGGAACCAGGGGTCCGAGCCAGCGCGCTTCAGGAGGAAGGCGCGCAGGCGCCGGCCGGTTTGCCGATCGCGTGGGTTGTCCGCATAGATCCGGACGAACGGTGCGAAGCCTGCGTCGGCGAGGTCCTCTCCGCCCTCTGCGTCCTCGAGGACGCACCACTTGACGCGGTCCGAAATGTCGCGCTCAAAGGTGTAGCTGAGCTCGAGCTGCCCGTCCGGCCAGAGCTGCTCAGCGGTGACCACCAGCCGCCGCAGCTTGCGCGGGCGGAACGTGAACACAGGTGAGCAAGCGGCGCGGATCTGCCTTCCCCAGACGTCCTCGCGGATGTCGGGCGGCTCAAGCCGCACCGTCAGGACGGGACCGTCGACGATGAAGCGCACGCCGTGGTCGCGGTCGAAATAGACCTCGGTCTCAGCCTGTGCTGCCGGAACGGCGAGCAATGACAGGGAGACCGCAAGGGCACCGATTGCCGCTCGCACACCTTGCCTTTCCCCGAACCGTCCTGACTTATACGGCTCCTGGCCGTACAAGTCAGGACAGTGCCTCGAAGTCGACCACCAGCGCCGAGTGATCGCTCAGCCCGGCGCGCCGCCAGTCGTGCGCGTAGGCGCTCGCCACCGGGCGCAGGCCGTGGAGCAGCACGTGGTCGAGGCGCCACCCGCCGCGGTCCTTGGGGAAGCGCCAGCTCGCCTCGCGCTCGCCGTAGCCGTGGAGGGCGCGAAAGGCGTCGACCCAGCTCTGCTCGCGCAGGCCATGGACGAGGGCGCTCTCGGCCCGGTGCCAGCGCTCGCCGCGCTCGGGCCGCAGGCGTCCGGCGCTGTCGTGGGCGAAGGTGAGGACACTGCCGTCCGCAAGCTCGCGACGCGGTGTGTTCAGGTCGCCGCAGAGCACCCGCCGCGCGTCCGGCGAAGTTGACTCCAGGTAGGCCGCCACCGCCTCGTGGGTCAGCACCTTGGCCAGTCCAGGCGCCGGCGAGATCGGCGAGTGCAGGTTCACGATCTCGACGTCGCCCAGCGAGCAGCACAGCAGCCGCTCGGGCCACGGCACTTCGGGCCCAGGCAGTCGCCGCAGCGGTTCGCGCGCGGCGGTGAGAACGGCGAGACTGCGCCGGCCGGGCGCGGGGGACGCGTCGTCGAGCGTGCATTCGATGCCGCCAAACTCGGCCCGCTCGAGCTCGGTGCGCCACAGCGGCAGCGTCCGCGCCGTGACCTCCTGCAGCGCCACCACGTCGGGCTCGATCGCGGCGAGGGCAGCGGCCTGCTCGGGCTGGCGCGTCACCCGACCCGCGACGTTCCAGGTGACGAGGCGCACGACGCTCAGCCGAGCCCGAGCCGCTCCGCGAGCCGGTCGAGGAACTCGACCTGGGCCGGGTTGAGCTTCTCGCGTGCCTCCGCGAGCCCGAACCAGCCCGCCCGGTCCACCTCCGGGAAGGTGGCCCATTGGCCCGAGCGCGGCGGCCACTGCATCCTGAACGTGTTGCTGCGGATCGAGTCGGCGTCGAGGTCGCCCTCGGCGGCCCAGGCGGTCACGACCTTGCCGCTGCGCTGCTTGACGCTGCCGAGCTCGACCGGCTCGTCGGGGTCGAGGGCCGTGCCGGTCTCCTCCTCGAATTCGCGCAGCGCACACGCGAGCGGGTCCTCGGTGTCGTCGAACTCACCCTTCGGGATCGACCACACGCCGGCGTCCTTGCGCGCCCAGAACGGTCCGCCGGGGTGCACGAGCAGCACCTCTGGGGCCTCGCCCGCGAACCGGTAGAGCATGATTCCTGCGCTCTGGAGCGGCACGCGCTCAGCCGACCACGGACAGTGAATGAGCGCCGAGTGCCGCCGGATCGTCGAGCGCCTGTCGGCGCGACAGCGCCACTGCCCCGCGGACCGCGGCCTCCCCTCCAAGCCGCGCGGCCAGCACCGCGCAGCCCGAGCCGTCGCCGGCGAGCAGCCGCCTGTGGAGCTCGTTCTCGATCGGCTCGCGCAGCCATTCGGTGAGCGGGGCGAAGTAGCCGCCCAGCAGCAGCGCCTCGGGGTTGAGCAGATTGACGGCCGCAGCCGCCGCGATCCCGAGCGTGTGCCCGACCTGGCTGAGCGCCTCGAGCGTCTTCGCGCGACCCTCGCGCGCGGACTCGGCGAGCATCGCGCCCGGCCACTCCGGCCGCGAGCCCGGGCCGCGGATGCGCGAGTCCCAGCCCGCCAGCCGCAGGATCGCGTCCTGGCCGGCGAGCCGCTCGAGGCAGCCGCGCGAGCCGCACGGACACGGAGGCCCGTAGGAGTCGATGGTCAGGTGCCCGATCTCGCCGCCGAACCCGCGCGCCCCGCGGAAGAGGTCGCCGCCGATCACGATCCCGGCGCCGATGCCGACCTCGCCCGAGATGTAGACGAAGTCACGCAGCCCGACGCCCGCTCCCTCGGTCAGCTCGGCGAGCGCGCCCAGGTTCGCCTCGTTCTCCACGGTCACCGGGCCGAGGCTCTCGCTCAGCATGTGAGCGACGGGCACGTCCTCCCAATGGAGGTTGGGCGCGACGATCAGCCCGCCGAGGTCGTCGACGATGCCCGGCAGCGCGACCGTCACCGCCGCCACGCGCCGGCCCTCGGCGAAGTCCTCGTCGAGGGCCTCCCGCGCGAGCAGCTCGAGCCGCGAGATCACCTGCTCGGGGCGCTCGCGGTTGTCGCTCGCCACAAACGAGCGCTGCAGCACGCGGCCGCCCAGGTCGGCGGCCCACACCGCCAGGTAGTCGACGTTCACCTCGAGCCCGAGCACGAAAGGACTCCTCGGGTCGAGCTCGACGTTCTGGGCGGGACGCCCGACAGCTCCGGGCCGCTCGTGGCCCGACTCGCACACGAGGCCCAGATCGACGAGCTCCGCCACGAGGCTCGAGATCGTGCTCTTGTTCAGCCCGGTCTCGGCCGAGAGCGTCGCGCGCGAGCGCGGCCCGCGCTCGGCCAGCGCGCGCAGCACGAGGCTGAGGTTGTGACGGCGAACGTCGTGCGGGTCGGCCGGCTTCATCGAAGGCCGAGGAGCAGGTCCACCACCAGCTGGTCGAGGCGCTCGTTGAAAGTCTCGCGGCCGCGCAGCGCATCGAGGTCGTGCTGCTCCGCGAGCAGCGCGTCGGCCGCCTCGCGCGAATAGGGCCCGACCGTGTCGATGGCGAGCTCGGGCACCTTCGCGGCCTCGAGCGCCGCCTGGATCCCGGCGTCGTCGTTCATCCGCGCGGCCCGCTCACGCAGCGCCAGATAGGTCCGCATGCAGCCGGACGCGAAGTCCCAGATGCCCTGCTCGCCCTCGAGCCGCAGTGGGCGGGCGTCGAAGTGGCGGACGCCGTCGTAGCCGGAGTCCTCGAGCAGCTTGACCAGGAAGAGGCCGTCTTTGACCCCTACGGAGCCGAAGCGGAAGTCCTGGTCGTAGCGCCCGATCCTCTGGCCGTTCAGGTCGATGTGGAAGAGCTTGCCCGCCCACAGCGCCTGCGCCACGGCGTGCAGGAAGCTAAGCCCCGCCATCGTCTCGTGTGCGACCTCCGGGTTCACGCCGACCATTTCCGGGTGGCCGAGCCGCTCGATGAACGCAAGCGCATGCCCGACGGTGGGCAGGAAGATGTCGCCGCGCGGCTCGTTCGGCTTCGGCTCGATGCCGAAGCGCATGTCGTAGCCGCGATCGATCACGTAGTCGCAGCAGAAGTCGACGGCCTCGCGGTAGCGCTCGAGCGCGTCGCGAGCGGGTTTGGCGGCGTCGGCCTCGACTCCCTCGCGGCCGCCCCAGAACACGTAGATGGGCGCGCCCAGCTCCGCGCCCAGGTCGATCCCGCGCAGCGTCTTCTGCAGGGCGAAGCGGCGGACGTCGCGATTGTTCGAGGTGAACGCCCCGTCCTTGAAGACCGGGTCGGCGAACAGGTTGGTGGTCGCCATCGAGACCTTCATGCCGGTCTCGTCGAGCGCCCTGCGGAAGTCGGCGAGGATCTGCTCGCGCTCGCTCGGATCGGTGCCGGTGGGGATCAGGTCATTGTCGTGGAAGCAGACGCCGTAGGCGCCGAGGTCGGCGAGCTTGCGCACCGTCTCCGAGGGCCTCAGCCCCGGACGGGTTGCTTCGCCGAACGGGTCGTTGCCCTTGTGGCCAACGGTCCAGAGCCCGAACGTGAACTTGTGCTCCGGGCGTGGCGTCAACTCAGGCGCGGCGGCGCTGACCTCGGTCTCGGTTGCCATCTCTCCCCTCTCTCTGCGCTGCAGCCGTTGCAATTAGTCGGTGAGCGCAACAAACTAGACCCGCCTTGTCCGCTGGTCAACGAGTTGCGCACAAATGAGCCCGCTGGTCGCGGGCGTGGACTGCTCCACGCAGGGAACGAAGGTCCTCGTCGTCGACCCCGACAACGGGACGGTCGTGGCGAGCGGTCGCGCCCCGCATGCCGTAACCGGCTCGGACGGCGCGCGCGAGACCGACCCGGAGGTCTGGTGGGAAGCGCTGCGCGCGGCGCTCGCGGAGACCGGTCGCGCGAGCGAGGTCCGTGCGATCTCGGTAGCGGGCCAGCAGCACGGGCTCGTCGTGACGGACTCGGAGGGGCGCCCGCTGCGCCCCGCGATCCTCTGGAATGACACGCGCTCCGCAGCCGAGGCGCGTGAGCTCGGTGAGGCGCTCGGCGGGCCGTCGGAGTGGGCGGAGCGAATCGGGCTGGTGCCGGTGCCGTCGTTCACCGCCACGCGCTGGGAGTGGCTCCGCCGCAACGAGCCCGGCGCCGCTGCCGCAGCGCGGGCCGTGCGCCTGCCGCACGACTTCCTGACCGAGCGGCTGAGCGGGCGCGGGGCCACCGACCGCGGCGACGCGTCGGGCACCGCCTGGTGGTCGACGCGCGACGAGCGCTACGCGGACGAGGTGCTCGAGCTGATCCAGCTCGATCGGGCGCTGCTCCCCGAGGTGCTGGGACCGGCTGAGGCCGCCGGCGAGGTGAGCGGCTCGACGGCCGCCCGGATCGGCATCCCGGCGGGCGCGATCGTCGGCCCGGGCACCGGCGACAACATGGGTGCCGCGCTCGGACTCGGCGCCGCGCCGGGCCAGCCCGTCGTGAGCCTCGGAACCTCAGGCACGGCCTACGCCGTAATGGAGGAGCGCACCGTCGACCCGAGTGGCACGGTCGCCGGCTTCGCCGACGCGAGCGGCCGCTTCCTGCCACTCACCGCCACGCTCAACGCGACGCTCGCGGTCGACCGCGTCGCGGAGTGGCTAGAGCTCGACCGCGAGGCGGCGGCCGACCACACCGAGGTCGTGGTCCTGCCCTACCTCGACGGCGAGCGCACACCCAACCTTCCGCGCGCCGCCGGCATGATCGCCGGCCTACGTCACACGACCAGGCGCGAGGAGATCCTGCTGGCGGCCTACGAGGGCGCCGCTGCCTCGCTCGTCGAGGCGCTCAGCGAGCTCGCGCAGCTCGGCTCGGGGCTCGATCCGGATGCCCCGCTGATCCTGATCGGCGGCGGCGCACGCGGGGCGATCTGGCAGCGGACGGTCGCGCGGCTGTCAGGCAGGCGCGTGCTGGTCCCGGACGCAGATGAGCTGGTCGCGCTCGGCGCCGCCGTCCAGGCGGCGGCCTGCCTGGCCGGTGAGCAGCCGCTCGAGGTGGCCGCCCGCTGGGCCAAGAGCGCGGGCAGCGAGTTCGAGCCCGACGCGCCGGGCGGCGAAACGCTCGAACGCATCCGCGCCACGCGCGCGGCGACGCTCGCTCTTCACGAGGGTGGCTGAGCCGGCTCCACAGCCGGCTCGCCCCGCCGCAGAAGCGACCCGCCGACGAACAGCACCGAGATGATCACGCCGACGAGCGCGAGCGCCGCCACCAGCCGGAACGCCCACTGCATGCCGGCCGCGAAGGCCTCACGGATCAGCTCCAGGATCCGGTCGGCCACACCGCTCGAGAAGCGCGCGAGGATCTCGGTCGACGACTCGGTGCCGGCGAGAGCCCCATGCAGGGCGTCGACCTCGCTGTTGTCGAGGCGGGCGCCCGCGAGGTTCTTCTGCAGGCTGTCCTCGCTGGCGGTCACGAAGACCGTCGTCGTGAGGCCGAGGCCGATCGACCCGCCCGCCACCTGGAACATGTAGACGAGGCCGCCGGCCAGGCTCGAACGCGACGGGTCGAGCGCCGTGACTGCGGCGGTGGTGATCGACGAGTAGAAGAGCCCGACGCCCACGCCCAGGACGACCATGCCGGGCACCAGCGCGCCGTAGCCGGAGTCCGAATCGATCAAGGAGATCAGGAACGCGCCGATCGTCAGGCAGAGCGCGCCGGTGCTCACGATCAGCTTCGCGCCGAGGCGCTCGTAGAGCCCGCCCGCCACGAACGACGTGAACGCGAACACGGCCATCATCGGCAACAGCCCGGCGCCGGCCTCGAGCGGGCTGTCGCCGAGGATCTTCTGGAAGAACTGCGGCAGGAACAACAGCGCCGCGAAGAAGGTGGCCGACATCATCAGCGTCGCCAGGCAGGCCGCTCGGAACGCCGGGTTGGCGAACACGTCCCGCGGGATCAGCGCCCACGAGCCCGCCCGGCGCTCGACCACCGCGAAAGCGACGAGCAGCAGGGCGCAGAGCGCGAACAGGACGAGAATGCGCGGGTCGCTCCAGCCCCACGCGGTTACCTGGTCGAGCGCGATCAGCAACGCGATGAGCCCAACCGTGAGCGTCGCGATGCCGGGGTAGTCGATCCGCTCCCGGCCGGTCGGCTTGCCCTCCGGGATCGCCCGCCAGGTCGCGTAACAAGCGATCGCGGCTATCGGCAGGTTGAGGAAGAGCACCCAGCGCCAGCTGAGCGCGTCGGTGAGGAAGCCGCCGATCAGCGGGCCGGCCGCGTTGCCGAAGCCCGCCACGCCGAGGATCAGGCCGCCGGCCAGGCCGGCCTTGTCGTCGGGCAGCACGTCGAAAGTCATGCCGAGGACGGCCGGCCACATGATGGCGCCGCCGATGCCCATCAGCGCGCGGCAGACGATCAGCCACCAGGCGTCCTGCGCCACGCCCGCGAGAAGCGAGAAGACGGCGAAGATCCCCGCACCTATGAAGAACAGCCGGCGCCGGCCGAACATGTCGGCGAGCCGGCCGCCGGTCACGATCAGGACGCCGAAGACGAGCGCGTAGGCGTTGATGACCCACTGCACCGTGCTGACGTCAGAGTCGAATTCCTCCTCGATCGGCGGGAGCGCGACGCTGAGCGCGGTGATGTCGTTGGCGATGACGAAGACGGCGAGTGCCATCGCCCCAAGAGCCAGCAGCGTGCCCCGATCAAGGCCGCCCATCCAGCCGAAGAAGGTACCGCTACTCGCCGACGATTGGCTCCGCTACAGCCTCGGCCTCTCCGGCGGCGTGGAGACGGTCGAGCGCGCCGGCCAGCTTCTGGGTGTCCTCGAGCGTGTGGATGCGGACGATCCTGCCCCAGCGCAGGTGGATCGTCTGGGCGAGCTCGTTCTCGTCGGGCAGCCCGTCGACCTCTCCTGCGTGCACACGGACCTAGCGTGGCGCCGAGTGAGCCGCACGACCCTCGACTCGATCCCCTCTTCGATCGCCCGAACGGTCGACTTGGCGGGCGAGTGGCTGACGCCGCTGATCATCCGCGACGTCTATCTGGGGCTCACCCGCTTCGACGACATCGAGGCGAACCTCGGGCTCTCACGCAAGCTGCTGGCCGGGCGGCTCGAGCGGCTCGTCGAGGGTGGGGTGCTCGAGCGCCGGCCCTACCAGGACAACCCGGTCCGCCACGACTACCTGCTGACCGAGAAGGGCAACGAGCTCGTCCGGGCGTTCTTCGCGCTGATGGCCTGGGGCGATCGCTGGACCGCCGGGGACGACGGGCCGCCCATGCGCCTGCGGCACGCCTGCGGCGCGCTCGCTACGCCTGAGGTCACGTGCTCCGAGTGCGGCGAGCCGCTCAGCGCAGAGAGCGT
>Ga0081538_10006772_pt1 | contig 10014 bp, 8 predicted proteins | sample TabmetS5T2R1_FD_71022 | JGI IMG/M metagenome (GOLD analysis project Ga0081538, IMG submission 71022) | Tabebuia heterophylla rhizosphere microbial communities from the University of Puerto Rico - S5T2R1 | ecosystem: Host-associated > Plants > Roots > Rhizosphere ... | reverse complement strand
TGTTCGACCAGGGCGCCACCGGGACCTCGGCGCTGGTCACCGCCCAGGGCGTCGGGGCCGTCCTGGCCGCCCTGGCCGCGGCCCCGCTGGCCGCCCGCCTGGGCCGGCGCCGGCTGCTGGTCGGGGTCCTGCTGCTGGTCGGGCCGGCGGCCGCGCTGTACGGCCTGGCCCCGACCTTCCCGCTGGCCGTGGCCGCGATCGCCGTGCTCGGCTTCGTCTACCTGGCCGTGCTCTCGGGCACCAGCACCGTCTGCCAGCTGCGGGCCCCGCGCCAGCTGCGGGCCCGCATCGCCAGCCTGTTCATGCTCGGGGTCGGCGGCGGCCACTCCCTCGGGCTGGTCGTCCAGGGCTGGCTGGGGGACCGGGTCGGGCTGCCGGTGGTCACCGCCGTCACCGGGCTGCTGCTGGCCGGGATCGTGGTCGCGGTGCGGGCGCTCCGCCCCGACCTGCTGGCCGCGATGGAGCCGTCGCCGTCAGGGGATGTCCATCCGCTCCAGCCGGCGGACGGCCAGGACGAGGGCGGCCAGGGTGACCACGGCGGCCAGGACGGTGGCGCTGACCGGCCCCAGCCGGGTGGTGAGCTCGGGCCCGCCACCGCCGAGGACGGCGGCGAGCACGCCCTCGGTGTAGCCGCGGATGGACAGCGAGGCCGCCGAGGGCGCGACCGAGACGACGGCGCCCTCCCAGAGCAGGGCGTAGGCCAGGCCGACCAGCAGGGCCCGGGCCATCAGCAGCGACAGCAGGACCCCGAGGGCGCAGTAGGCGAGGGCCCCGACCGTGGTGGCCAGCAGCATCCCGGCCAGCAGGTCGGTCGAGCCGAGCCCGCCGGCGACGATCACGTGCCCCACCGCTTCGGCCGGTAGCAGCACCACCAGCGACGACACCACCGCGGCGAGGTACTTGGCGCCGAGCACGGCCGCCCGCGGGATCGGCTTGAGCAGCAGGTTGGTGGCCGTGCCGTCGCGAAGCTCGGAGCCGAGGCTGGAGGTCGCGAAGGTGAGCGTGACCACCGGCAGCAGCACCGGCAGGACCAGCTGGCGGAACAGCTCCAGGGTGAAGGTGGCCGGGTCGATGTCGGCCCCGGCCGCGAACACCGCCGGCACCACCAGCGGCAGCGCCACCAGCAGGGCGATCAGCACCAGGCGCCGCCCGGCCAGCAGCTGCCCGAGGCTGAACCGCAGCAGCACCAGCGATCGATTCATCGGCGCCCCACCAGGTAGCGGAAGACCTGCTCCAGCGACTCGTCGGTGGTGCGGACCTCGCGCAGGGTGGCGCCCTGGTCGCGGGCCAGCCGGGGCAGGGCGGTGGCGAAGCTGTCGACCGAGCGGGTGCGGGCCCGCAGGGCGTCGCCGTCCACCTCCACGGCCACCGTGGAGGGCAGGGCGATCAGCCCGATGGCGAGCCGGCGGGCCTCGTCGGCCTTGACCATCACGGTGCGCGGCTGGTCGGCCATCAGGTCGCGAATGGCGTGGTAGTCGCCGGAGGCGGCCAGGCGGCCCGACACCAGCACCAGGATCTGGGAGGCCAGCCGCTCCACCTCGCCGAGGATGTGGCTGGAGACCAGCACCGTCACCCCGGCCGAGCCGATCAGCCGGATCAGCTCGATGAAGCGGGCCCGCTGCCCGGGGTCCATGCCGGTCATGGGCTCGTCCAGGATCAGCAGGGCCGGCTGGTGGACGATCGCCCCGGCCACCTTGGTCCGCTGGCGCTCGCCCTTGGACAGCCCCTTGAGGCGCCGGTCGGCCAGCGGACCCATGTCGACCTCGGCGATGGCCCGGTCGGCGGCCGCCCCGGGGTCGGTCAGCCCCTGGAGCTCGGCGTGCAGTCGCACATAGGAGCGCACGGTGAGCCGCGGGTAGAGCCGGTCCCCGTCCGGGACCACGCCGATGGCCCGGTACAGCATCGGGTCGCGCTGGATGGGCCGGCCGAACAGCAGCACCTCGCCCTGGGAGGGATGCAGCAGCCCGCAGATGGCCTTGAGGGTGGTGGTCTTGCCGGCCCCGTTGGGCCCCAGCAGCCCGGTCACGCCCGGCCACAGCTCGAACGACAGGTCGGCCACGGCGACCACGTCCCCGTACCACTTGGAGAACCGCCGCAGCTCGACAACGGGCACGTCGGCCCCGGCCGCCGGCCCGCTCATGCCCGCAGGCGCAGCACGCGCCAGGTCAGGATGGCCGCGGCGGCCGCGGCCACCACCGCCATCGCCACCAGGTAGCCGGGCCCGGTGAAGCCGGCCTGGTCGGCCAGGGTGCCGGGGTCGAACCCGTCCCCGAACAGCCAGTCGACGAAGCGCCCGGGCAGGCCCGAGAGCGACAGGAAGGCGACCCAGCGGCGGCCGTCGAACCGGGCCGTGAAGAACAGGATGTTGGCCAGGGCCGAGGTGCCCAGGAACACCCCGAGCAGCCCGGCCGTGGCCACCGCCCGGCGGTCGGTGAGGCTGGCCGCGGCCAGGGCGACCAGCGAATAGAAGACGGTCAGGACCGACCCGGCGAGCAGGATGCGGCCCAGGTCGTCGAGGTTCTGGCGCAGGTAGGTGGCGGCGCTGTCGGCGGTCAGGGTGTTGCCGACGAACAGCACCACCAGGGGGACCAGGGCGATCAGGCCGACCACGGCCAGCAGGGCGGCCAGCTTGGCCAGCAGGTAGTCGGCGCGGGTGACCGGCCGGGTGAAGATCAGGGCGAGCACGTTCTGGCGGCGGTCGGGGCAGAGCAGCTCGGGCCCGGCGGTGGCCGCGAACAGCAGCAGCAGCCCGGCCACGACGCGCAGGTAGCGGCCGTAGCCGAGGAACTCGCCGACCGCCTCGCCGACCAGCACCCGGGCCCCGATGAACGCGAACACCGGCCCGAAGGCCAGCACCAGCAGCCCGAACGGCACCACCTTGGTCTTCCAGTTGCGCTTGAGCCCGAGCACCCGGCGCACCCCGGCGACCGCGATCGCCCGCACCCGCCGCCCGCGGCCCTCGCGTGGCCCCTCGTAGTGCCGGTAGCCGCGGTCGTAGATGGTCCCGGCCGGGGTGGCCTCGGTCATCGCCGCACCCCCCAGGCCGCCTCCGGGGTGTCGGGCTGGGGCACGGCCGGGGCCGGGGGGCCGCCCTGGGCGGCGGCCTGGAGGCGCAGGAACGTCTCCTCCAGGCTCGGGGCCCGCGGGACGAGCCGGCGCAGCGGCCAGCCGCGCTCGGCGGCGACGTCGCGGACCAGGTCGGAGGAGCCCTGGACCAGGAGCTCCTCGCCCGACGGCCGGACCGCCAGGCCGGCGGTGTGCAGGGCGGCCAGCACCTCGGGGCCGTTGTCGCCGAGCTGGATGCCGAAGCCGGGCTCGGTGGTGCCGGCGATCTCGGTGATCGAGCCCTGGGCGAGGACCTGGCCGGCGTGCACCATCACCACCCGGTCGCAGACCCGCTCGACGTCGCCGAGCAGGTGGGTCGAGACCAGCACGTCGATCCCGAGCTCATCCCGGATGCGGGCGATCAGCTCCAGCATGTCCTCGCGGCCCTGCGGGTCCATGCCGTCGGTGGGCTCGTCCAGGAGCAGGAGGCTGGGGTCGTGGACGAGGGCCACGGCCAGCTTGACCCGCTGCTGCATGCCGGTGGAGAACCCGCCGACGGCCCGGTAGCGCTCCTCGTCCAGGCCGACCTGGTAGCAGACCTCGGCCGCCCGTTCGCGGGCCGGCCGGGGCGGCAGGCCGCCCAGCTGGGCCATGAAGGCGACGAAGTCGGCCGCGGTGACGTCCCCGGGCAGGCAGGCCCCCTCGGGCAGGTAGCCGACCCGGCCGCGCACGGCCAGCGGCTCGGTGGCCACGTCATAGCCGAGCACGGCGGCCCGGCCCTGGTCGGGCGCGAGCAGCCCCAGCAGCAGCTTGATGAGGGTCGACTTGCCGGCCCCGTTGGACCCGACCAGCCCGGTGCAGCCCGGCTCGATGGCCACGTCGACCCGGTCGAGGGCCTGGACGGTCCCATAGCGCTTGCTGAGGCCTTCGACCTCCGCGACCAGCACCCTGGAAGACCCTCCGACGACTGGGGAAGTACGTCGCCGCCACCTTCTCACATCCGCAACGCCCGCGTATCCCACCATGGTCGCGGCCCGGCCGACGAAGGTATCGCCGAACGTGAGAGGATCGGCCCATGGCCAAGGCGATCCCTGTCTACCTGGAGGCGGGCGCCAAGAAGGTGTTCGCCTGCTCGATCGACTTCCCGGGCTGGTGCCGCTCGGGCAAGGAGGACGAGGCCGCCCTCGAGGCCCTGGCCGACTACGCTCCCCGGTACGCCGAGGTGGCCAAGCTGGCCAAGGTCGCGTTCCCGGCCACGGTGGAGTTCGAGGTCACCGAGCGGGTCAAGGGCAAGGGGGCGACCGACTTCGGCATCCCCCACGAGGTCACCGGGGCCGACGCCGAGCCCATGACCGCCCGCGAGGCGGCCCGCCAGGTCCAGCTGATGCGGGCCGCCTGGGCGCTCCTCGACCGGGTCGCCAAGGCCTCCCCGGCCGAGCTGCGCAAGGGCCCGCGCGGGGGCGGCCGGGACCGCGACAAGATGCTCGACCACGTGCTCGGGGCCGAGGCCGCCTACGCCCGCAAGGTGGGCATCAAGCATCCCCAGCCGCAGCTCGGCGACACCAGGGCCATCAAGGCCCTGCGGGACGAGCTGGCCGAGGCCCTGGGCGGCGCCTCCGACGGCTCCCCCCCGGTCCCCAAGGGCTGGCCGCCCCGCTACGCCATCCGCCGGATCGCCTGGCACGTCCTCGACCACGCCTGGGAGATGCAGGACCGCGCCGACCGCGACGGCTGAGGCGCCGGGTCAGCGGCCCGCCCGGAAGGTGTGCCCGCCAAGCACCCCGCCGTCGGCGTCCAGCAGCAGCAGCGAGCCCCGCCCGGAGGCCGGCGGCTCGCGCAGCAGCAGCAGGAACGGCTCGGCCCGGTCCGCCGCCAGCTCCATCCGCTCCAGCCAGAGCTCCAGTCCGGGATCCCGGTGACCCGCCGGGACGGCGAAGGCGGACCTCAGGTCGAGCCACTCGGCGAGCCTCGGGTCCTGGCGGACCAGGCGCACCAGCTCTGGCCGCCAACGGTCGGCGACCCGCTCCGCGACCAGCCCCGCCTCCCTGGCCAGCCCGCCCAGCCGGGGGGGCAGGACCAGCCCGGCGACAACCTCGGCCAGCCACCCCTCGGCGGCGAGCGCGAACGGCCCTCGGCCGGCGGAGCCGAGCAGGTCGAGCATGACCACCGGCTCCATGCCCGGCCTGAGCACGGTCAGGCTCTTGACCCCCCACCGCCCGTCGCCGGCGACCAGGTCGGCAGGGTCGACGGCCACGCCGGAACCTCGCCCCCCGGTTCCCGGGGCCCCTGATCGGGAGGGTAGCCCGGCCGGCGGATCCGGGTCCGGGGTTGTCCACAGCCCTCCGGCCGAGGCGCCGGCCGTCGCCACCGCGAGCAGGCAGATGTCCCGTGGGAAGTCCCAGGGCACCCGCCAGTCGAAGCTGGCCACCGCGGACCGGCCCGGGTCCAGGTGGCCGATGACGGCGGGCGGGCCGACCGGCCGCCACGGCGAACCGGCCGGCGGCTCGCCGCCCGTCAGCCAGTCGCCGACCGCCAGGTCGGGTGGCCGCAGGCAGGCCGGGACGGCCAGCACCCGGACCCGGACGTCCCGCAGCGGCCCGGCTCCCCGGTGGTGAACCAGGACGTGGACCCGGGCCGGCTGGTCCGGCAGGGCCCGCCCGCCGAGCTCGGGCAGCCCCACGGACTCCGGCCAGCGGTCGTCCTCGAACTCCACCGGCCGGACCGCCACCCCCATCGGTCCCGGCGGCACCTCGAGCTTGATGTCCGGGCACTCCCACCACGGCCCCCCGGGGCGGGGACGGTCGGCGGGGGAGCGGCCGGAGCGCAGCGCCGGGGTGGCCGCCGGGTCGCCTCCCTCATCGAGGGCAAGCTCCCAGACACCCCGGCCCAGCAGGCCGACGCGCAGCCGGCGATCGGGCCGGCGCAGGGCGAGGGCGAGCGCCGGGGCGTTCGGCAGCCCACGGCCCAGCGGACGCCAGCCGGCGCCGTCATCGTCCGACCGCCACACCCCGGCGTCGGTGGCCGCGAACACCATCCCCGGGCGGTCGGGATCGGGCACCACGTCGCCGACCGGGACCTCGGGCAGCTCCCGGCCGCGGTCGGCCCAGGTCGCGCCCCCGTCCTGCGATCGCCACACCCGCCCGGGCACCGGGCCCGACCACGCCGCCCAGGCGACGCCCGGCCGCTCCGGGTCGGTGGCCACCCCCGTCACCCACCCGAGGCGGGGCCGGGCCGTCCCGGCCACCACCCAGCCGCCCTCGGCCCGCGCCAGCCGAACCAGCTCACCCTCGGCGGTCCCGGCGAGCAGCCGGTCCGGTCCGGCGGCGGCGAGCGCCGTCACCGCTCCCCGGACCCCGGGCAGGACGACGGCGGCCCAGGTCGCCCCCCCGTCGGCGGAGACGACCAGCCCGCCGCCGCCGGCCGCGACCAATTCGCCGCCGGCGACCACGGCCGGGTCGCCGGACCCGACCGGGCACCACACCTCGCCACCCTCGTAGCGGAGGGTTCCCAGCTCCCCGCCCCCGGCCAGCAGCCAGGCCCCGAGGTCGGCCAGCCGGTCGACCTCGGCGATGGCCAGGCCGACGCCGAGTGAGCGCCACGAACGCCCGCCGTCGGGCGAGCGGTACAGCCCGCCCTCGTTGGCCACGTACAGCACCCGGGGGTCGCCGGGCCCGAACAGCACCGCGTGCTGGCCCGGCGGGACGCTGTCGCCGGCCGGCCGCGCCGCCAGGTCGACCCAGGACCAGCGGCCGTCGGCGCCGCGGACCCCCCGGTGCAGGCCGGCGGCGCCCAGCCAGACGACCTCGGGGTCGTCCGCATCGACCGCGCAGGACCAGCTGTGCCGAGCCCGGCGGCTGTCCAGGTCGGCCGGGGGCTTCACCGGGTGGAACGCCCCACCCTGGTCCTCCCGCCGCCACAGGTGCCCGACCCCGTCCCCGGCCGCGAACACGTACGCCACCTGGCCGCGGGCGGCGTGGGCCACCGCGACCCGGTCGAAGCCGGCCGGGGCCGACGCCAGCGGCACCCGCCGCCAGGTCACCCCGCCGTCCTCGGACCGGTGCAGCCCGAACTCGCCGCCGGCCAGCAGCTCGCCCCCCGCCCCCACCGAGACCGACCATGACCGGCCGGCCAGCCGCCGCTCCCAGCGACGTCCGCCGTCGGGCGAGGCCCAGAGCCCGGCCGTGGTCGCGGCCAGCAGCCGCCCCGCGTCCCCCGGGTCGACCAGCAGGTCGGAGAAGCCGGCGCCGAGCAGCTCCCGGGCCGGCAGCGGCGCCCAGGTGGCGCCGCCGTCACCCGACCCCAGCAGCCCGACCCCGAGGGCGGCCAGGGCCTCACCCTGGCCGGTGCCGGCGTAGGCCACCGACGGGTCCCCTGGGGCGAAGGCGACCGCCCCGATGGCGACCGTGGGCTGGTCGTCGCCACGGGCCGTCCAGGTCCAGCCGCCATCGCGGCTCTCCCAGAGCCCACCACCGCCGACCAGCAGGTGCCTGGGGTCGGACGGGTCGAGCGCCACCGCCGCCACCCGGCCGGCCACCCTGGGCCGGCTCCCCGGCCCGGACCCCGCCGTCCGCCCGTGGGGGATCGCGAACGGCCCCAGCGGCCGCCAGGCCGGCCCGGGGTGGCCGCGGCCCGCCGCCTCGTCGAGGGCGGCCAGGCGGGCGGCGGCGTAGGCCGGCCGGCCCTCGGGCTCGAGGCCACGGCACAGCTCGAACTGGTCGAGGCGGGCAGGGCCCGCTCGAGCCCGCGGGCCAACCGGCAGGTGCATCGGCGCCACCTCTCGCCACCGGGCATGCCACGGCCCGGTACGACGCCAAAGCCTATCCTGACCGGGTCGACAGAAGGGAGCATGCCGATGGCGGGACCGGTCACGGTCGTGTGGGACGAGGCGCTGGCCGCCTACGACTTCGGGCCCGAGCACCCGCTGCGGCCGGCCAGGGTCCAGCTCACCATGGCCCTGGCCCGCGGCTGCGGGCTGCTGGAGCCGGTCCGGCTGGTCGGGCCGGCGGCCATCTCCGGCACCGACCTGGCCCGGGTGCACGAGCTCGACTACCTGGCCGCGGTCAAGGCGGCCGGGCGCGGCGAGCCCGAGCCCCTGTTCGGGTTCGGCCCCGGCGACAACCCGCCGTTCCCCGGCATGCACGAGGCGGCCACCCGGGTCTGCGGGGCCACGGTGGCCGCGGCCGAGGCGATCCGCTCCGGGCAGGCCCTGCACGCGTTCTCGCCGGCCGGTGGCCTGCACCACGCCATGCCCGCCCGGGCCAGCGGCTTCTGCGTCTACAACGACCCGGCGGTCGCGATCGCCTGGCTGCTCGACCAGGGCGTGCAGCGGATCGCGTACGTGGACGTGGACGTCCACCACGGCGACGGGGTGGAGGCCGTCTTCGCCGACGAGCCGAGGGTCCTGACCGTGTCGCTGCACGAGTCGGGCCGCTACCTGTTCCCGGGGACCGGCTTCGCCCACGAGGTGGGCGAGGGCCCGGCCCAGGGGACCATCGCCAACCTGCCCCTGCCGCCCTCGACCACCGACGACCTGTACCTTCCCGCCTTCGACGCGCTCGTCCCGGCCCTGGTCAGGGCCTTCCAGCCCGAGGTGCTGGTCACCCAGCTGGGCTGCGACACCCACTACACCGACCCGCTGGCCCACCTCGGGCTCACCGTCAACGCCTACCGGCAGCTGGCCGGCCGCCTCCACGACCTGGCCCACACGGTGACCGGGGGCCGCTGGCTGGCCACCGGCGGAGGTGGCTACCAGTGGGCGGCGGTGGTGCCCCGAGCCTGGTGCGCCTACCTGGCCGAGATGGTCGGGGCCGAGCTGCCCGAGCGGCTCCCCCGGCCCTACCTCGACGAGGTGGCCGAGCGGTTCGGGGCCATGCCCGACCCTGACATGGCCGACGAGGTGGTCGCGCTGCGCAGCGAGCACCGCGCCCGGGTCGAGGCCGAGCTCGGCCGCACCATCGAGGTGGCCAGGAGCAACCTGTTCCCGCTGCACGGCCTGACCGCCTGACCTCCCGCGTTCGCTACCATGGGAGGCCGACCCACGACCGACCGGAGCGCCAGCATGCCCGACCTCCCCTCCCGCGACGAGCTCGGCCGCCACCTGGTGACGGCCAGGATCGCCGGGTCGGTGCAGACGCCGGTCTGGGACGTGCTCCGCAAGGCCTCGCTGGTCGCCGCCGGCGACCCCGACCACTGCTTCGGGCTGTCGGGCATGCACCGCTACACCCAGGCCGACGTGCTGGCCGAGATCACCCGCCAGTTCGGCTGGGTCCACACCCCCGGCGAGCCCGGCGACGGCCCCACCTGGATCGAGCCGGGGCCGCTGCTGGACGAGATCGACCGGGCGGCCGACCGCCTGGCCAGGGCGGCCGCGGCCGGGGAGCACGTCCTGTTCGCCACCGGCCACCCGACCGGCATGCTGGGGCTGTACCAGCAGCTGGCCGTGGGCGTGCGCGAGGCCGGGGCCAAGGTGTCGCGTCCCGGCGACGGCCTGGCCTTCCTGTTCCACGAGCACCGGCGGCGGATCATCTACACCGGCTGGGTGGCGGTGCTGGCCTCGGGGGCCAACCTGTACCACACCCACGAGGCCCACCCGATGGAGCTGGTCCTGGAGCAGGCCACCGAGGTCGACCTGGTCGTGGGCGACCACGGCTGGGCCGGGGCGGCGGCCGAGCGCGGCATCGACGTGGTCGCGGTGGCCGACATCAACGACCCGGCCCTGCCCATGGCCAAGGCCGAGGGCCGGGCCGGGATCGTCCTGGGCATGGACGACAACGTCCGCCCGACCCCGTCGGCCTACGACCCGCTGGCCGACTACCTGCTGGCCAGGCTGCTCCCATGATCACGGCGGGCGCACACGACGCGGGCGGCGGTCCAGGGGAGCGCCAATGACCGACCGCTACGTGCGCCTGATCGAGCAGGTGCTCGACGACCCCGGCACGGTCCTGCTGCTCGGGTCGATGGACTCGGGCA
>Ga0081538_10006771_pt1 | contig 10014 bp, 8 predicted proteins | sample TabmetS5T2R1_FD_71022 | JGI IMG/M metagenome (GOLD analysis project Ga0081538, IMG submission 71022) | Tabebuia heterophylla rhizosphere microbial communities from the University of Puerto Rico - S5T2R1 | ecosystem: Host-associated > Plants > Roots > Rhizosphere ... | reverse complement strand
CAAACGCTTCGACGTCGACCTGTTCCCCCAGGAGCCGGTCAAGGTGCCGGAGCGGATCCGCACCCCCCGCTCCCCCAAGGCCCTGGAGCGGGCCCGGGCCGAGTCCGGCGGGCCCGGCAAGGAGGTCGTCAAGACCCCCATGCAGGGCACGATCGTCAAGGTGCTGGTGGCCGAGGGCGACGCCGTCAAGGCCGGCCAGACCCTGATCGTCCTGGAGGCGATGAAGATGGAGAACCACGTCACCGCCCACCAGGCCGGCACCGTGGCCGGCCTCCAGGTCAGTGAGGGCCAGACCGTCCCCACCGGCGCCACCATCGCCGTCATCGAGGCCACTTGAGGTCCAGCCGGCAGGCGGTGCGGCCCCTCGGCCGCCGGGGGGCCAGGGGCTGGCCGTCGTGAGTGGCTCCCTGGCCGAGTGGGCGCGGGCCAACCCGGCCGGCCGCGACGCCCTGCTCGCCCTGGCCGAGCGGGCGGTCGCCCTGCAGCCGGCCGCCGAGGCGGGCATCCAGCGCTGCCGGCCGGGCCCGGACCAGGCCGGCGGCCTCCAGGACGCGGCCGCGGCCCGCGACGCCTACCGGTCCCTGGCCGACCACCTGCGCACCCTCGGGGTCGGGGCGCCGGTCGCCGCCGACCTGGGCGAGCTGCTGGACCGCCACCTGGACGCCATCGAGGACGCCCTGGCCGGCTCGGCCGCCGACGGGCTGGGCCCACCCGCCGGGCGCCTGGTCGGCCTGCGCGACCTGCTCCGGCGGACGGTGGCGATCGGCGGCCGCCCGGTGTCGGACGTCACCCCTTCGGTATGACCCGCGACCAGGGCCAGCGTCGCCGGTAGCGGGGGCAGACGGCCGGGCCGCACAGGGCGCACTCGGTCCCCCTGCGGTAGTGCTCGTGGGCGGCCCGCGGGTGGCCGCAGCGGCAGCGCAGCTCGGCCCGCCGGGCGCCCTGCCGGCGGAAGGTGTCCATGCCGGGATGGTAGGCCAGGTGCTCGGCCTCGGCGTCACCGCCGGCGGCTACCTGCATGGCCGGGTCGTGCTGGCCGCGGGCGACGGTCAGGGGCGGTCGTCGGCCGGCGCCTTGCCGTCGGCCTCGGCGCCGGCCCCGGGCTCGACCCGGGCCCGCAGCCGCTCCAGCTCCTCCCGGAGCCGTTCCAGCTCCTCGTCCAGGTAGTCGCGGGTCGGCATCTCGCCGAGGGCCAGGCGGATCGCGGCCAGCTCCCTGGCCAGGTACTCGGTGTCGGCCTGGGTGCGGCCGCTGGTGCGCCGGTCGCGCTCGGTCTCCTGGCGGTCCCGCTCGGCCTGGCGGTTCTGGGCGAGCAGGATCAGCGGGGCGGCGTAGGAGGCCTGCAGCGACAGGGCCAGGGTGAGCAGGATGAACGGATAGGGGTCGAAGGCGGCCTCGGTGTTGCGGAACAGTGCGTTCCAGCCGATCCACAGCGTCACCACCGCGGTCTGGAACACCAGGTATCGGCCGGTGCCGAGCAACCGGGCGATGGCCTCGGAGAAGCGGCCGAAGGCCTCCGGGTCGTAGTGGGGCTGGAGCTGGAGGCGGGCCGGCTGGCGCGGCGCCCCCAGCGACCAGGTGCGCCGCCCCCCGCCGGGCCGCATCCTCATCGGGCCACCCCCGCGCTGCGCCGCCAGGCGGCGGGCAGCAGGTGGTCGAGCACGTCGTCGATGGAGACGGCCCCGAGCAGGCGGCCCTGGGGGTCGCACACCGGGGCGGCCAGCAGGTCGTAGGCGGCCAGGTACTCGGCCACCCGGCGGGTCGGCTGCTCGGGGCCGATGCAGTCCAGGTCGGTGTCGATGCAGGCCCCCAGCTCCGCGCTGGGCGGCTCCCGCAGCAGCCGCTGGAGGTAGGCCGTGCCCAGGTAGCGGCCGGTCGGGGTCTGGGTCGGGGGCCGGACCACGAACACCTGGGCGGCCAGGGCCGGCGGCAGGTCGGGGTCGCGGACCCGGGCCAGGGCCTCGGCCACGGTGTCGGCGGCCCGCATGATCACCGGCTCGGTGGTCATCAGCCCGCCCGCGGTCTCCTCGTCATAGACCAGCAGCCGCCGCACCGGCTCGGCCTCGTCGGGCACCATCGCGGCCAGCAGCCGCGCCCGGTCGGCCTCGGTCAGCTCGCCCAGCAGGTCGGCGGCGTCGTCGGGGTCCATCGCCTCGAGCACGTCGGCCGCCCGCTCGTCCCCCAGCCCGGCCAGCAGGACCGCCTGGAGCTCCTCGGGCAGCTCCTCCATGGCCTCGGCCAGGCGGTCGTCGTCCAGGTCGGCCACCACCTCCTGGCGGGCCTGGGCGGGCAGGGCCTGGAGGGCGGCGGCCAGGTCGGCCGGGCGCAGGTTGGCCAGGGCGGCCACCCGGCGCTCGGCCGACTCGGCCGGCTCCAGCCCGGCCACCTGGTCCCAGGACAGGCGCAGGTGCTTGGCCCGCCGCCAGGGCCGCAGCCCCCCGCCCGGCTCGAGCACGTCCAGGGCGGTCACCACCCACTCCTCGCGGACCCGGCCGATGGCCACGTCGTTGAGGCGCAGCTGCTTGCCGGTCTCCCGGTGGCGGATGTGGGCGTCCAGCAGCTCCCCGATGACCAGCGTCTCCCCCTCCCGCTGCTGGAACGGGCGCAGGTTGACCGTGCCGGTGGCGAGGGTGGCCCCGCTCTCGTCCATCTCCCGGACCCGCCCGACCCCGACGAAGATGGGGCGGCGCTGCACCATCACGGTGAAGCCCAGCACCGGCGGCGGCGACCCCGAGTCGGTCCGGGCGATCACCACGTCCGAGATCCGCCCGATCGTCTCGCCGGTCGGCGCCAGCACCGGCAGCCGGGCCAGCCGCGAGACGAACAGCTGCTCGCTTCCTGCGGCCACGGCTCACCTCGCGTTGAAGTACTTGGCCTCCGGATGATGCACGATGATGGCCGAGGTCGACTGCTCGGGGTGGAGCTGGAACTCCTCCGACAGCTCGACCCCGATCCGCTCGGGGCGCAGCAGCTCGAACAGCTTGGTCTGCTCCTCCAGGTCCGGGCAGGCCGGGTAGCCGAAGGAGTAGCGCGAGCCCCGGTACCCCTGGTCGAACAGCTCCTCCATGTCGGCGGCGTCGTCGCCGGCGATGCCCAGCTCCTGGCGGATGCGCTGGTGCCAGTACTCGGCCAGGGCCTCGGCCATCTCCACGGTGACGCCGTGCAGCTCCAGATACTCGCGGTAGCGGTTGTCGGCGAACAGCCCGGCCGTGGCCTCGGAGGCGGCCAGGCCCATGGTGACCACGTGCATGCCGATCACGTCGGGCTCGCCGCTCTCGATCGGCCGGAAGAAGTCGGCGATGCACAGCCGCCGGTCGCGGCGCTGGCGGGGGAAGGTGAACCGCACCCGCTCGCGGCCGTCGTCGTCCCAGACGACCACGTCGTTGCCGTCGCCGTTGCACGGGAAGTAGCCGTAGACGACCGCCGGGCGCAGGATCTGGCCGGCGACGGCCTCGTCCAGCAGGGCCCGCAGGCGCGGCCGGGCCTCGGTCTCCAGGGTGTGGCGCCAGCCCTCCCTGCCCCCGACCGGGCGCAGCTGCCACTGGCCCCGGAACAGGGCCGACTCGTTCAGGTACGGCACCAGGTCGCGGACAGGGATGCCCTTGACCACCCGGGCCTCGCCGAGGAAGGGCGCGGCGGGCACGGGCACGTCGGTGGCCACGTCGGAGCGGGCCAGCTCGTCGGTGCCGGGCGGCGCCGGGGCGGGGCCGCGCGGCCGGGCCGGCGCGACCCGGGGGGCCCGCACCGGCTCCTTGGTGGCCTCGATGCCCTGCTCACGCTCGGAGCGGAGCTGGTCCATGACCCGCAGCCCGGCGAAGGCGTCGCGGCAGTAGAAGACCCGCCCCTTGTAGAGCTGGCGCAGGTCGCCCTCGACGTAGGTGCGGTTCAGGGCCGCCCCGCCCAGCAGCACCGGGTAGGAGGCCAGGCCGCGGGCGTTCAGCTCCTCCAGGTTGTCGCGCATCACGATGGTCGACTTGACCAGCAGCCCGGACATGCCGATGGCGTCGGCCCCGACCTCCTCGGCCTTGTCGATGATGGTCGCGATCGGCTGCTTGATGCCGATGTTGTGGACCGTGTAGCCGTTGTTGGTGAGGATGATGTCGACCAGGTTCTTGCCGATGTCGTGGACGTCGCCCTTGACGGTGGCCAGCACCACCCGGCCCTTGCCGCCCTGGTCGGCCTTTTCCATGTGGGGCTCGAGGACGGCCACGGCCGTCTTCATGACCTCGGCCGACTGGAGCACGAACGGCAGCTGCATCTCCCCGGCCCCGAACAGGTCCCCGACCGTCTTCATCCCGGCCAGCAGGACCTCGTTGATGATCGACAGCGGGCTGCGGGTCGCCATGGCCTCGTCGAGGTCGGCCTCCAGGCCCTCGCGGACCCCGTCGACGATGCGGCGCTGGAGGCGCTCGTCGATCGGCAGGGCGGCCAGGTCCTCGGCGCTGGCCGCCTTGGCCACCTCCTTGCCCTCGAACAGGGCCATGAACCGCTGCAGCGGGTCGTAGCCCTCGCGGCGCCGGTCGTAGATCAGGTCGAGGGCGACCTGGCGCTGCTCGTCGTCGATGCGGTGCATGGGCAGGATGCGGGCCGGGGCGACGATCGCCGAGTCCAGCCCGGCCTCGCGGGCCTCGTGCAGGAACACCGAGTTGAGCACCTGGCGGGCCGCCGGGGCCAGGCCGAACGAGACGTTGGAGACGCCCAGGATGGTCCGGACCCCGGGCAGCTCGGCCTTGATGCGCCGGATCGCCTCCAGGGTGGCGATGGCGTCGCCGCGCAGGTCCTCCTGGCCGGAGCCGAGCGGGAAGGTGAGGGCGTCGAACACCAGGTCCTCGGCGGCCAGGCCGTGCCTGCCCGTGGCCAGGTCGTGGATGCGGTGGGCGATGCGCACCTTCCAGTCGACGTCGCGGGCCTGGCCCTCCTCGTCGATCAGCAGGGCGACCAGGGCGGCCCCGTACTGCTTGGCCATCGGGCAGACGGCGTCCATGCGGGCCTCGCCGTCCTCCAGGTTGATGGAGTTGATGATGGCCCGGCCGCCGAGGCGCTTGAGCCCGGCCTCGAGCACGTCGGCCTGGGTCGAGTCGAGCATGATGGGCACGGTCGACTGCTGGGCCAGGCGGGCCGTCAGCACGTCCATGTCCGGGACGCCGTCGCGGCCCACGTAGTCGACGCAGACGTCGAGGACGTGGGCGCCCTCGCGGATCTGCTCCTTGGCGATGCCGACCATGCCGTCCAGGTCGCCCTCGAGCATCAGGTCGCGGAACTTGCGCGACCCGTTGGCGTTGCAGCGCTCCCCGACGGTCAGGTAGGTGGTGTCCTGGTCGAGCGGGACCGCCTGGTAGAGGCTGGACAGGCTGGGCTCGTGCAGCGGCTCGCGGGGGACGGGGGCGCGCCCGCCAAGGGCCTCCACCACCTGGCGGATGTGCTCGGGGGTGGTGCCGCAGCAGCCGCCGACGATGCCGAGCCCGAACTCGGCCGCGAACCGGGTGTGGGCCTCGGCCAGCTCCTCCGGGGTCAGCGGGTACCAGGGCTTGCCGTCGCGCAGCTCGGGCAGGCCGGCGTTGGGCAGGCACGACAGCGGCGTGCGGGCGTGCTGGGCCAGGTAGCGCAGGTGCTCGCCCATCTCGGCCGGGCCGGTGGCGCAGTTCATCCCGATCACGTCGACCCCGAGGGGCTCGATCGCGGTCAGGGCGGCGGCGATGTCCGACCCGAGCAGCATCTGCCCGGTCGTCTCCACCGTCACCTGGGTGATCAGCGGGACCTTCCTGTTCGCCCGCCTCATGCCCGCGAACGCCCCGGCCACGGCCGCCTTGACCTGGAGCAGGTCCTGGCAGGTCTCGATCAGCAGCAGGTCGGCCCCGCCCTCCAGCAGCCCGAACGCCTGGTCGCCGTAGGTGCCGGCGAGCACGTCGTAGGTCGTGTGGCCGAGGGTCGGCAGCTTGGTCCCGGGCCCGATCGACCCGGCCACCCAGCGGGGCCGCCCGTCGGCCTGGAACCCGTCGGCCACCTCCCGGGCCAGCTCGGCGGCCAGCCGGTTCAGCGGCACCACCTGGTCGGCGATGTCGTACTCGGCCAGCACGATCGCCGACGACCCGAACGAGTTGGTCTCCACCGCGTCCGCCCCCGCCTCGAAGTAGGCGGCATGGATGTCCCTGACCACGTCGGGCCGGGTCACGCAGAGGATCTCGCTGCACCCCTCCTTGCCCTGGTAGTCGTCCAGCGACAACCCGGCGTTCTGCAGCATCGTTCCCATGGCGCCGTCGAAGACGAGGACGCGCTCACGCAACGCCCCCATGAAATCCCGGTTCATAAAGTCAAGCGTAGCCGATGCCGTTACCGTGGTGCCGTGGACACACACCGACCCGCCCAGCCACCTCGGCCGGATCCCGGCGCCGAGGAGGTCGGGGGGGCTTTGGAGGGCGGTGAGGCTGTAGAGGGCGCAGAGGCTCTGGAGGCCGTAGAGGCTGCGGAAGCTGTGCAGGCCGTGGAGGGCGTGGAAGCCGCGGACGCCGTGGGAGACGCGGAAGCTGCGGAGGCAGTGGAAGCCCCAGAGGGCGTGGGAGCAGTGGAGGCCGCGGAGGCCGCAGGGGCCGTGGATGCTCTGGGGGTCGCGGAGCCTGAGGACGCGGAGGCTGTGGACAGCCGCGAGCACCGCGTGCCGCCATCGGCTAGCGTCCCCCTCCGGGGGCCCCGGCAGCCGGAGGTCGCGGACCAGGCCGTCCCGAACCAGGACCGGGCCGGCCTCCGCGGGCCCCGGGTCCCGCCCATCCTGCCCAGGTCCCGGGTCCCGCCTGACCTGACCGGCCTCCGCGTCCCGTCCGACCTGCCCGGCCTCGGCGTCCCGCCCACCCTGCCCCCCGGGCGGCACGTCCCGCCCGACCCACCCGGGACCCGGGGCCCGCCCGGCCTCACCGGGTCCCCTGTCCCGCCCGGCCTGCCCGGGTCCCCCGACCTGCCCGGTCTGCCCGGGCGGCGGGTGCTGCGCGACGAGGTCGTGCTGGTGCTGGCCCTGTCGCTGGCGGCGTCGGCCCTGTACGCGATCGTCGACATCCTGTCGGCGCCCATCCGCGGGGTCGAGGCGCCCCTGTTCGCCGACGTCGGGCTGATCTACCAGCTGCTCAACCTGGCCACCTCGCTGGTCCCGGTGGTCCTGGTCCTCCACTTCCTCGGCCGCTCGGGCGAGTCGGCGGCCAGCATCGGCCTCGACACCACCCGGCCCTGGTCCGACCTGCGCTGGGGCGTCGGCCTGGCCGCCGTGGTCGGCGCCGTCGGCCTCGGCATCTACATCCTGGCCATCGGCCTCGGCGTCAACCGCACCGTCATCCCGATCCCCCCCACCGGGCACTGGTGGACGATCCCCGTGCTGCTGCTGGCCGCCGCCCGCGCCGGCCTGCTCGAGGAGGTGATCGTCTGCGGCTACCTGCTGCGCCGCCTCGACCAGCTCGGCTGGTCCCCGGCCAAGGCCCTCGGGGCCAGCGCCCTCCTCCGCGCCGCCTACCACCTCTACCAGGGCTTCGGCGGCTTCTTCGGCAACCTCGCCCTCGGCCTCTTCTTCGGCCGCCTCTACCAGCTCCGCGGCCGCACCACCCCTCTGGTCATCGCCCACTTCCTCATCGACGCCGGCGCCGGCCTCGGCTACCTCGCCCTCCGAGGCCACGTCTGGTGGCTCCCGGGGTAGGTCCACGGCTCATCCACAGATCGCGGTTCGTTGGTCATTTGTGCGCTTCGCGGGTGCCACAATCCCTTCCGAAAGGAGGGATGCCGATGGAGAGCCCGGCAGCGACCCGTAAGCGGCAGCAGGAGTACCTCCAGCTGGCCGAGGAACTGCAGCGGCGGAACGGGGTGCCGCCGTTCAAGAACGGCGCGGAGGCGCTGCAAGCGTGGCGCGACCTGTTCGACTCCGACGAGGAGATGGAAGCGTTCGGAGACTGTGTCCGGCAGATGCGCGAGGAGGAGCGCGCCCGGTACCGCGACTGATCGGCCGTGACCCACATCGTCCTCGACACCGACGTGGTCTCGTACCACCGAACGGGTCGCCTTCCCGCCGAGCACGCCCGGCTTGTGGCAGCCAATGAGCACTGCATCGCCTTCGCCACCGCCGGGGAGCTGTGGAAGGAGCGCAGATCCAGCAATGGGGTGGCGTTCGCCGCGGCGGGCTCGACCTGTGGATGGCCAAGGAGATGATCCTCTCCGCCGATCTGGACGTGGCCAGGGTCTGGGGCGTGATCACCGCCGGAGCACGGCGGCGTGGGCGGACGCCGTCGCTCAACGACACCTGGATCGCCGCCTGCTGCCTCGAGAGCGGGCTGCCCCTGCCCACCCTCAACCGGCGGGACTTCGCCGACTTCGCCGAGCACGACGGGCTGGTGCTGCTCGGGCCCTGATCGGGATCAGCAACCCGAGCATTGCGTGGCCCGGTGGCGGGCCGGGAGAATGCCGGCATGGTGGAGCGGCGGAGCTGGATCCCGATGGGGGACGGGGCTCGGCTTGCGGCCAGCCTGTTCTGCCGGAGGGGGCGGGGGCCGGGCGGGCGGCGCCGGTGGTCCTGGAGGCGTTGCCGTACGGAAGGATGACGCCACGGCCTCGTACCGGCCGGAGTACGAGCGGCTGTGTCGCGAGTACGGTATGCGGTGGCCCGGGTCGACCTGCGCGGGACGGGGTCGTCGGAGGGCGTGGCGACCGACGAGTACCCGGCGAGCGAGCAGGACGACCTGTGCCAGGTCATCGGGTGGCTGGCCGACCAGCCGTGGTCGGCCGGGGCGGTCGGGATGTACGGGACCAGCTACTCGGGGTTCAACTCGCTGCACGTGGCGGCGGCGCGGCCGCCGGCGCTCAAGACGGTCGTGACCATCCACGCCAGCGACGACCGCTACACCGACGACGTGCACTACACCGGCGGAGCGGTCAAGCTGCTCGACCTGGTCGACTACCCGCTGTACATGGTGGCCCTGAACGCGCTGCCGCCGGTGCCGGCGATCGCCGGTCCGGACTGGCGGGAGCGGTGGCGGGAGCGGGTCGAGGGGCCGGAGCCGTGGCTGCTGCGGTGGCTGGAGGAAGCAGGCCGACGGGCCCTACTGGCGCCAGGCGTCGGTGCGGCCGGCCTACGAGCGGATCGGCTGCCCGACCATGCTGGTGGCCGGGTGGGCCGACGGGTACCGCGACGCCACCTTCCGGGTGCTGGAGCGGCTCCAGGCGCCGGCCCGGCTGCCGTTCGGGCCCTGGAGCCACATGGCCACCGACAGCTCCCTGCCCGGGCCGCGGATCGACCTGGTCCCCGAGATGGTCCGCTGGTGGGACCGGTGGCTGCGGGGCGAGCGCAACGGGGTCGACAAGGCCCCGCCGGTGACCGTGTTCGTCCGCCACGCCACCCGACCCGCCCCCGACCTCGACGAGCACGCCGGCGTCTGGCGCGCCGAGCCGACCTGGCCCCCCGAGCGGGCCACCATCCTGGCCCTCGCCCCGGAGACGGCCACGACCGGGCCCGCGGTCGACCGGCTCGAGGTGCGGCTCGACGCCGGCAGCGCGGCCTGGATCAGCTGCGCTGGGCACCTGCCGTTCGGGCAGCCGGGCGACCAGCGCGAGGACGACGCCTGGTCGCTGGCCTATGACTGGGAGCTGGACCGGGAGCTGGAGATCCTCGGCCACCCGCGGCTGGCCGCGCGGGTGGGGGCGTCGGCGCCGGTGGCGTTCCTGTCGGCCAAGCTGTGCGACGTGTTCCCGGACGGGACCTCGGCCCTGGTGGCGCGGGGGTTCCTCAACCTGACCCGGCGGCGGTCGCTGACCGAGCCGGAGCCGCTGGCCCCCGGGGTGGTCGAGCCGGTCGAGCTGGAGCTGGACGCGACCTCGTGGGTGCTCCCGGCCGGGCACCGGCTGCGGCTGTCCCTGGCCGGGTCGGACTGGCCCAACATCGTCCCCCCGCCGGGCCCGGTGACCCTGCTGGTCGAGCGGGCCGGGTCGACCCTGACCCTGCCCGTGGTCGACGGGCCGAGCCCGGCCCCGCCGCCGTCGCTCCCCCCC
>Ga0081538_10006770_pt1 | contig 10014 bp, 7 predicted proteins | sample TabmetS5T2R1_FD_71022 | JGI IMG/M metagenome (GOLD analysis project Ga0081538, IMG submission 71022) | Tabebuia heterophylla rhizosphere microbial communities from the University of Puerto Rico - S5T2R1 | ecosystem: Host-associated > Plants > Roots > Rhizosphere ... | reverse complement strand
GGGCCGGGCGGGGGGGGGCCGCGGGGGGGCCTCGAGCGGGCGGGGGGGGCCGCCGAGCTCGCGGCCCATCGCCGCGAAGCGCTCGGCGGCCGCGCCCCCGTCGAGCGCGCGCTCGGCCGCCGAGCGCGCCTCACCCCGGTCCGTCGCCACCCCGCCCAGCGCCAGCAGCTCGGCGCTCAGCTCGAGCGTCACCTCGCGCAGCCGCTCGTCGCGGGCCGCCCCGGTGAGATGGTCGATCGACTCCCGCACCTCCACCGCGTTGCCGGCCGCTCGGCCCAGCACACGGTCCATGTCGGTGAGCAGGGCCGCGGTGGGCAGGCCGTTACCGGTCGCCACCTCGACGATGGCCCGCGCGAGCTCGTCGGCCTCCTCACGTCCGGGCAGGAAGGCGCCCGAGCCCACCTTCACATCCATCACCAGAGCGTCGAGCCCCGCGGCGAGCTTCTTCGACAGGATCGAGGCGACGATCAGGGGTATCGACTCGACCGTGCCCGTGGCATCGCGAATCGCGTACATCCGGCGGTCGGCCGGGGCGAGCTCGGCCGTCTGGCCTACGATCGCGCAGCCGGCGCGGACGACCGCGCGGCGGAAGGCCGCGGGCTCGGGCGCGGTGTCGTAGCCAGGGATCGCATCGAGCTTGTCGAGAGTGCCGCCGGTGTGGCCGAGCCCGCGACCGGAGATCATCGGCACGGCACCCCCGCAGGCCGCGACGATCGGCGCGAGCAGGAGGCTGACCTTGTCGCCCACGCCGCCGGTGGAGTGCTTGTCGAGCGCCGGACCCGGCAGCCCCGCGTCGGACCAGTCGAGCACCTCGCCCGAGCGGGTCTTGGCGGCGGTTAGCGCGATCCGCTCGGCCCGCGTCATCCCCCGAAGCACGATCGCCATCGCCAGGGCGCCGACCTGAGCATCGCTCACCGAGCCGTCGGCGATCCCCCTGACGAGGTGGTGCACCTCCTCCTCGGTGAGCTCGTGCCCCTCGCGCTTGCGCCGGATCAGCTCGGGGACGTGCATCAGGCTCGGGCCCGCTCCACGAAGCGCACCAAGAGCGGCGCCAGGTCGGCGGCGGCCCGTGCCGCGTCCTCGAGCGTCTGCTCGTGGCTCAGCGGTCGCTCGCTCATGCCCTCCGCGAGGTTCGAGATCGCCGACACGGCCACCACGCGCAGGCCGCAGTGGCGGGCGACGATGGTCTCGTGGACCGTCGACATGCCCACGGCGTCGGCTCCCAACGTCCTGAAGGCGCGTATCTCCGCGGGGGTCTCGAAGCTCGGTCCGCTCACCGCGAGATAGACGCCCTCGGCGAGCGCGATCCCGAGCTCGCCGGCGGCGGCGTGGACCTCGGCTCGCAGCGCGGGGTCGTATGCGTCGCGAAGGCTCGGAAAGCGCGGCCCCAGCTCGTCGGCGTTGGGGCCCGCCAGCACGTTGACTCCGGTCATGTTGATGTGGTCGGCGATCAACATCAGCCGCCCCGGCTCGAGCTCGGCTCGCAGCGAGCCGGCGGCGTTGGTCAGCACGAGGATCTCGGCGCCGGCGGCCTGCAGCGCCCGCACGGGGGTGCGGAGCCGCTCGGCGTCGGTTCCCTCGTAGAGGTGCGCCCGTCCCTGTAGGACAGCGACGGGAACCTCGCCTATCCGGCCCAACACCGCCCGACCCTCGTGCCCCTCCACGCTCGGACGGGGGAACCCGGGGAGCGCCTCGTAGCCCACCACCTTGGCGTCCTCCACCGAGTCGGCCACCGCGCCCAGGCCGGAGCCGAGCACGATTCCCATCCGCGGAGGCGCCTCCGAGTGGTCGCGGAGTATGCGCGCGGCCTCCTCGAAGCTCACCGGCGGTTCGGCTCCAGGTCGAAGGCCATCGGCAGGAGCTCCGCAAGAGTGACGGTGCGCACCGGACCGCCGGGCCGCCCGAGGTGGATGGGGGTCTCCGGCGGGGCGAGCTCCGCCAGCCGCTGACGGCACCCGCCGCAGGGCGGGCAGAAGTCGACTCGTTCGGCCACGACCGCCGCGGCCACGACCTCGCGCTCGCCCGACGCGACGAGCGCGCCGAGCGCCGACGCCTCGGCGCATTGACCCTGGGGGTATGCGGCGTTCTCGACGTTCGCGCCCGTGTAGATCCCCCCGCCGGCAGCGCGCAGAGCGGCGCCCACCTTGAAGCCGGAGTAGGGCGCGTACGCGGCGAGCATCGCCGTCTCGGCCGCTCGCAGCAGCACGTCCGGAAGGTCGAGCAGCAGGTCGGCGTAGCTCTCGGCGACCAGTGCCGCATCGTCGATTCGCAGCTCCGCGCGCAGCCGCTCGAGCTTTCGCCGCTCCGGCTCGAGGTCGGAGTCGGGCGGTGCGACCGCCTCCAGCTCGAGATGGCTGCCCAACCCCTCCACGTCGTCGAGGTGGATCCGAACCTCGTCCCAGAGCAGCAGCCGGCGGCGCTTGACGACGACCACGAGGGTGCCGAGCGCGGCGTCGAGCGCCTGTCGCAGCCGCCCGGGGTCGGCCACCCGCACGACGCGGTACGCGCTCGAGCGGGGCTCGGGAGTGTCGGCTCGATCGTAGGCGATCAGCTCCGCGCCTCCCGGCGTCTGCTCGCGCAGCTTGAGCCGGCCTCGCGCGCGCGTGAAGTAGGTGTCGCGCTGCACTATCTCGCCGCGATCCTCAGCCCCCAGGGCGAGCGCGAGCTCGCGCGACCGCGGCGGATCCGGGTCACGGGCCTTCATCTCGAGGTTGCGCAGGGGTGCGGACAATGGGGCGACGAGGCTATCGTCCCGTCGCGCCATGCCCCAGCGCCTCGTCGTCGTCGATCACCCGGTGCTCGCCGACCGCCTCACCGTCCTGCGCGACCGCGACACGGGTCATGGCGACTTCCGCCAGGCGCTCTTCGAGGCCTCGGCAATCCTGGCGGTAGAGGCCGCGCGCGACCTGCCGCTGGTCGATGTGCCGGTCGAGACCCCACTCGAGCCGACCACCGGCAGCCGGCTGCCGAGCGAGATAACGGTGGTGCCCGTGCTGCGCGCGGGGCTGGGAATGGTCGACCCCTTCCTCCGCCTCCTGCCCAATGCCCGCGTCGGCCACGTGGGCGTGTACCGCGACGAGAAGGCGCACACCCCCGTCGACTACTACCAACGCCTACCCCCCGGCCTGGCCGACGCGCACGTTTTCGTGGTCGACCCGATGCTCGCAACGGGAGGCAGCGCCGTGTTCGCCCTGGACCGCCTGAAGGACGCGGGCGCCCGCCGACTCGCACTGGTCTGTCTGGTGGTGGCGCCAGAGGGGCTCCGCGCCGTGGAGGAGCACCACCCCGACGTGCCCGTGTGGACGGCGGCCGTGGACCGCGAGCTGGACCACAACGCCTACATCCGTCCCGGCCTCGGCGACGCCGGGGATCGCGTGTTCGGGACTTAGCCGCGGGGGGTGTCCCTATGGATTTGTCAAGGGGGTTTAGGCGGCGAGTGCGATCTCCGTCTGGGGGGCCGGTCTTGCCGGCCCTGGTCGTTCGCCGTAGCTGTGGCCGGAGCGGAGCATGGCGTGGATGACGTCGCAGCGGCGGCGGGCGAGGCAGGTGACGGCGGCGTTGTGGAGCTTGCCTTGTGAGCGTTTGCGGGCGTAGTAGTCGCGCGAGCGGTCGTGGTGCAGCGAGCAGAAGGCGGACAGCCACATGGCGTTCTTGAGCCGGTGGTTGCCGCGCCGGCTGCGGGTCTCGCCGTTGATCGAGCTGCCGGATTGGCGGGTGACGGGGGCGAGGCCGGCGTAGGCGGCGAGGTGGCCGCCGGTGGGGAATCGGTTGATGTCACCGATCTCGGTGAGGATCCGTGCGCCGGTCCTGGCCCCGATTCCCGGGATTGAGAGCAGGACCGGCGCCTGAGGGTGGCTGGCGAAGGTCTGCTCGATCTCCTCGGCCAGCCGGTCGCGCCGGGCGGCGAGCCGGTCGAGTTCTTCGGCCAGCTCGCGGATGACCCGGCCGGCGGTCTGCTCGGCCGGCACGGTGACGGTCTGGGCGGCGAGCGCGGCCTGGATCTCGTCGACGAGCCGGGCGCCCATCCGCGGCGCGTGGCGCTTGGCCAGCGGCGTCAACCGCCGTCTGCCGGCGGCCCGCAGCGCCGTCGGCGTCGGGTAGCGGGCGAGCAGCGCCCGGGCGACGGGGTGGTCCAGCCGGGGGCCAAGAACCCGCTCCAGCGCCGGGCTGATCGCGAGCAGCATGTCCCTGAGCCGGTTGGCCGCGCGGTTGACGTCGTGGGCGAGGTCGTCGTCATAACCGCCCAACAGCCGCAGCCGCTCGAGCGTCTCGTCGTCGACCTCGAGCCAGTGCAGCCGCCGGGCGTGGCTGCGCGCGGTGTCCGCCAGTACGTAGCTGTCGCGGCGGTCGGTCTTGGCCTCGCCCGGATAGAGCTCCGAGGCGCGGCGCATCACCAGCCCGGGCACGTAGGCGACCGCCACCCCGCGCCGGCGCGCGACGCAGACCGCCAGCGACCCGATCGAGCCCGGCTGATCGATCACCAGCGCACACGGTCCGGACTCGAGCGCCCGATCGAGCAGCCGCTCGAGCGCCGCCTCGTCGTTTCTCACTGCCAGCTCGAACAGCCGCTCGCCCGCCGCCGAGATAACCGTCGCGTGATGGTCCTCCTTGCCGACATCGAGCCCAACCCACGCCTCAATCCGCCCAACCTCGGTCTCGTCCATCCGACCTCCTCGCCTGTCGCGGTGTCAGCTGCCGCCCGGGGGCCCGAGGGGCGCCCAGCCGCAGCCACCTTACGAACGAGCCCTCAAAGAGAACAGGTCCCTATTAGCGGTCCGGGGCACCCGACGACACCGGCGGCAACACCCCCCAGATCATTCAGCGACAGGGGGCAAACAGCCATACCGACGCCGCCGGGCTCCCAAGCTCGGACACCATCCCGAGCGGCCCGGACACCGTAAGGGGGGTTGGTCACGAAACCGGACGTATTTTCCCGAAATGTGCCCAACCCCCGCCTGGAGCGGCGACATAGCACCCGATTCCGTCTGCGATCCTGGACGCCGTGACATCCGTTCGGTCCGAAGTCTCGAGTGAGCTGCCGGGCATCACGATGCGACGCGCAGTCGCCGGCGATGCGCAGGCGATCGGCTCGCTGTTCGACGCCGCGGTGCGGGACGGCTGGACGTTCCTCGGTCAGGTCGCGCAGCGCCCGATGTTCACGCCTCAGCAGTGGGACGAGCTCGTCGCCGACCACGCACCGCCCAAGGCGCTGCTCGTAGCGACCGACGACGCGCATGGCGTGGTCGGCTTCACCGCAGTCCACCCTGAGGTGGGCGAGATGTTCCTCCTTTTCGTCCACCCGGCGCATGCGGGACGCGGCATCGGGCGGGCGCTGCTGAACGCCGCCCACGACGTCCTACGTGCCGCCGGCCGCACCGAGGTGTTCCTCTTCACCGAGGAACGAAATGCCCGCGCCTTGGCGGTCTATCACGCCGCGGGCTACCGTCCCGACGGCCAAGTCCGCGAGTCAGACTTTCACGGCGAGCCCCTGCGCGAGCTGCGCCTTGTCAAGCCGCTGCGTGTGTCTGAGGCCCGGAAGGTAGCCCCGTGAACGGCCGCGACATCTTCTCCAGCAGGCGCTGCAGCTCGCGGCGCTCGTGCTCGTCGAGGCGTCCGAGCGCGTCGCGGGCGTAGCCGAACTGGGGGCGAACGCGCTGATAGGTGCGCGCCCGCGCGGCCTGGCGCCGGGCTCCCCGCGATGAGTTCCGATCGCCGCCGATGTCCAAAACAAACGGGCCAAGTTGCTAACGACCGGAGGTTTGAACAGTCATGAGTGTGGTGCTCTGGCACACCCAGATGAGCCTCGACGGCTTCATCGCCGCGCCAGGCGACGCAATGGAGTGGGCATTCGAGGACTGGAGCGACACGGACGACACGATCGACGAGGTGGTGCGATCCACCGGCGCCTTGCTGGTCGGCCGGCGGACGCAGGATGTCGAGGACCGTGAGCAGCCCGGCTTCTACGGGGGCGCGTACCGCGGCCCGTTCTTCACGTTGCGACACAACCCACCGGCGGAGCCGCCGGTGGTCAAGGGCGTCACCGGCCGGTTCATCGACGTCGAGATCGAGAAGGCGGTGCAGATCGCCAAGGAAGCGGCCGACGGTGCCAACGTCGTCATTCTCGGGGCCAATGTGGCCAAGCAGGCCCTTCAAGCCGACCTCGTCGACGAGGTGCTCGTGCACGTGACCCCGGTGCTGCTCGGCGACGGTGTTCGCCTGTTCAGCCACCAGGGCGGATTGCCGATCAGGCTCGAGCGGACCTCGGTGCAGGAGACCGGTCAGCTGACTGCGCTCCGCTTCCGCGTGCGTCGGGAGGGCGGGCGCTAAGGCGGTGGCGCTCGCCGCCTCCCCGGCCCGGTTCGCATCGGGCTACCGATCGGGGCCGCGCGGGGCCGACGGCGGATGGGTCGCCTGGGGAGCCGACTCTTCCGTGCCTGACGTCTGGGAGTCGTCGCCGGCCAGGACGAGTATGAGCGCGACCAGCAGCGCGGTGAAGATGCTTACCGCGACGAGGGCGATGATCTTCGCTCGCCGCTGGTCTCGCAGCACTCGCTCCCTGACCGGGATCTGAGAGTGGGTGACGCCTGACATCCGCTGACCTCCTGTGGTGGATGCGTGTGGGACCGAGCATCCGGGGCGCCGATTACAGGCGGTCAACAGCCCGCCAACAGGCCCGACGCCGGTTGCCGGTGGCGCGGGCCGGTGTTACGTTCGAAGCGGACTCGGCCGATGAAATTCCTGATCCTCGGGCCGCTCGAGGCATACGACGGTGACCGCATGCTGTCTCTTGGCGGCCCGAGACAGCGGGCCCTGCTGGCCATCCTGCTCCTGCATGCCAACGAGGTCGTCTCGAGCGACAAGCTGGTCGACGTGCTGTGGGGGGAGGCGGGCACGGAGGACGGTGCGAAGGCGCTTTCGGTGGCGGTTTCGCGGCTGCGCAGGTTGCTCGAGCCGGAACGGCCGCGAGGTGAGGCGGCGCGGGCGCTCGTCACGCGTCCGCCGGGCTACGCGTTGAGGCTCCAGGAAGACGAGCTCGATCTGCATCGCTTTGAGCGACTCGTCGAAGACTCGCGCACGGCGGACCCCGCGACGGCGGCGGGGCTGCTGCGAGATGCCCTTTCGCTGTGGCGCGGCCCGCCACTCGCCGACCTGGCCTACGAGTCGTTTGCCCAGCCGGAGATCGCACGCCTCGAGGAGGCGCGTCTGGCGGCGCTCGAGCACAGGATCGAGGCCGACTTGGCGCTTGGCCGTCACGACGAGGTGGTGGGAGAGCTGGAGGGCCTGACGGCCGAGCACCCGCTGCGCGAGCGCCTGCGCGGCCAGCAGATGATCGCGCTGTACCGGTCGGGCCGCCAGGCTGAGGCGCTCGACTCGTATCGGACCGCGCGAGCGGTGCTGGTGGAGGAGCTCGGCATCGAGCCGGGGCGCCGGCTTCGCGAGCTGCATCAGGCGATCCTCGAACAGGACCCGGGACTCGACCCGAGGGTGCCCGAGGAAGCGCCTTCCAAGACGCGGGGCGGCACGTTCGTCGGCCGCGAGCGCGAGTTCGGTGAACTCGTCGCCGGCCTCGATGATGCCTTCGCGGGCCGCGGCCGGCTATTTCTGCTCGAAGGCGAACCCGGCATCGGCAAGAGTCGGCTCGCGGAAGAGCTGGCCGCACGCGCCAAGGCGCGCGGCGCAGCGGTGCTGGTGGGACGTTGCTGGGAGGCGGGCGGCGCGCCCGCCTACTGGCCCTGGATGCAGGCGCTGCGTGCCTACGTTCGCGAGAGCGATGCCGCGCCGCTGAGCGCCCAGCTCGGGGCGGGCGCCGGGGATCTCGCCCAGCTCATCCCCGAGCTGCGCCAACTCTTCCCGGATCTGCCGCCGCCGTCCACGCTGGAGCCGGAAGGGGCGCGGTTCCGCCTGTTCGAGGCGGCCGCCGAGTTCCTTCGCAACGCCGGCGAGCACCGCCCTCTGGTGCTCGTTCTCGACGACCTGCACGCGGCCGATGCGCCCTCGCTGCTGCTGCTGCGCTTCCTCGCCCGCGAGCTCGGCTCGACCCGCCTGCTGCTCCTCGCCGCCTACCGAAACGTCGACCCGGTGCCGGGAGGGCCGCTGACCGAGATGCTCGCCGAGGTCGCCCGCGAGCCGGTCACCGGCCGCCTCTCGCTGCAAGGCTTCAGCGAGTCCGACGTGGCCGAATATCTTGAGCTGACGGCGTCGGATCTGGCGTCGCCGCGGCTCGCTGCCGCGCTGCACGGACAGACCGAGGGGAATCCGCTGTTCGTCGGCGAGATCGTGCGCTTGGTCTCGGTCGAGGGTGGCCTGTCCGAGTCTCCCGACGGCCCGCGGATGACGGTCCCGCAGAGTGTCCGTGACGTCATCGCCCGTCGGCTTACCCATCTCCCACAGGAGAGCAACCGGGTCTTAGTGCTTGCCTCGGTGCTGGGCCGAGAGTTCTCGCTCGAGGTTCTCGCGCGCCTGCGGGGCGTCTCGGACGATGAGCTGCTCGACTGGCTCGACGAGGCGGTCGACGCGCGCGTCGTCTCCGACGCCCCCGGTTCGCCCGGGCGCCTTCGCTTCGCGCACGTGCTCATCCGTGACACGCTCTACGACGGACTTACGAGCGCCCGCCGTCAACGGCTGCACGAGCTGGCGGTAGCGGCGCTTGAGCGCCTGAACGACGAGCGCCCCGGGTCTCACCTCGCTGACCTCGCGCACCACGCGATCGCCGCCGGCGACCACGACAAGGGTTTGCGCTACGCCCGCCTAGCCGCGGACCGCGCCGTCGAGCAGCTCGCCTACGACGAGGCCGCCCGACTCTTCGAGCTGGCGCTCCAGGCGCTCGCCATGCGGCCGCCCGTGGAACCCTCGGCGCGGTGCGAGTTGCTGCTGGCGGGCGGCGACGCGCTCGCCAAGGCCGGCAGCGTGGCCGAGGCCAAGGAGATGTTCCTGGCCGCCTGCGATCTCGCTAGGACCGCGCGCCTGCCCGAAACTTTCGCGCGCGCCGCGCTCGGCTACGGCGGCAACCCCGGCTGGCAGCGGGCGGGGGGCGACACCCGCCTCGTGCCCCTGCTCGGCGAGGCGCTGACAGCTGTCGGGGAGGACGGGTCGCTGCTCAGGGCGAGCCTGCTCGCGCGGCTGGCGGGAGCGCTCCGGGACGAGCCGTCGCTCGAGCCGCGGTCGTCCCTGAGCCGAGAAGCCGTGCAGATCGCCCGCCGGCTGGGTGACAAGGAAACGCTCGTTGTCACGCTCACCAGCCGCTTCATGGCCACCTGGGGCCCCGACGTCGACGAGCTCGTCGCGATCGCGGAGGAGGTGGGCCGGCTGGCCGAGGAGACAGGTTCCACCGAAGCCGCACTTGATGCATTCACCCTGAAAGGCGTCGTGGCCTGGCTGACGCTCGCCGATGAGGCCGAGAGCATGGATAGCGCCTACGACGCTCTGGCCGGGCAGCTGGGGCAGGCGGCGCCGCAATGGCAGGGCGCCATGCAGAATGCCCTCTGGGCGTTATTCCGGGGAGACTTCGCCGATGCGGAGCGGTTGGAGGAGCTGGCCTTGCGATCGGGGCTCGCTCGGAGCTCAGACGCCGACTGCTCGTACCGGCTCGCGATGTTCATTCTCCGCCGGGCGCAGGGTCGTCTGTCGGAGGTCGAGAACCTCATCCGAGAGGCGGTTGGGAAGTACCCGGGCTACCGGTCGTTCCGGTGCTTCATCCCGCTGATCGACTTCGAGCTGGGACGCGAGCGCGAGGCCCGCGGGGCATTCGATCAACTTGCAGAGGCGAACTTCGCCGCGCTTCCGCGGGACAGCGAGTGGCTCTTCTGCCTCTCGCTGCTCGCCGAGGTCGCGGCGCGCCTGCACGACCACGATCGAGCGGCCGTGCTCTACCGGCTACTCGAGCCCTACGCCCGGGTGAATGCGATGGCCGCGGGAGAGGTCGCCCTCGGACCGGTCGCGCGCTACCTCGGCATCCTCGCCACCACGACCTCGCGATGGGACGAGGCAGCCCGCCACCTCGAGGACGCGATCACG
>Ga0081538_10006769_pt1 | contig 10015 bp, 6 predicted proteins | sample TabmetS5T2R1_FD_71022 | JGI IMG/M metagenome (GOLD analysis project Ga0081538, IMG submission 71022) | Tabebuia heterophylla rhizosphere microbial communities from the University of Puerto Rico - S5T2R1 | ecosystem: Host-associated > Plants > Roots > Rhizosphere ... | reverse complement strand
CGCGGCGCGAGCCGGAGGCGGGTCCCGAGCCCGGCCGCGGGGCGGCCGCAGGGGCCTTCCACCGCCCGCTCCGGTCCGGTCAAAGGTGATATGGTGTGGCCCTCCCCGGGGGCCTGCGGCGGTGGGGCCGCGGCCACGGGCGGGAGGAGGGCCACGCCATGCCGACCACCACGCGCGACGGCATCACCCTGGCATACGAGGAGCGGGGGAGTGGGAGTCCCGCCTTCGTATTCGTTCACGGCTGGACCTGTGACCGGTCGTTCTTCGCGCCCCAGGCCGAGCACTTCGCCCGGGAGCACCGGGTGGTCTCGGTCGACCTGCGAGGCCACGGGCAGAGCGACAAGCCCCAGGCCGCCTATCCCATCTCGGCCTACGCCGACGACATCGCCCACCTGATCGACACGCTGGGCCTCGGCCGCGTCGTCGCGGTGGGCCACAGCATGGGCGGCATCACGGTGCTGCAGCTCGGCGCCGCCTATCCGGAGAAGGTCGCGGGCATCGTCATGGTGGATCCCGCGCCGCTGGCCTTCCCCCCCGAGCTCAAGGCCGGCATCGAGGCCCTCGTGGGGGCGATCGAGGCGGGCAATCAGGAGCCGCGCCGGCAGTTCATCGCCGAGAAGCTGTTCCTCCCCACCTCGGACAAGGCGCTGGTCGACCGCGTCCTCGCCGTGATGATGGCCGCTCCCCCGCATGTCGCGTCCGCGGCGATGCGCGGCATTCTCACCTTCGACGGCGTCAAGGCGGCGGCGCGCTGCAAGGTGCCCGCGCTCCACATCGCGGCCACCCCGCCGCTGAATCCCCCGCATCAGATGTCGGAGTGGCTGCCCACGGTCGTGAACGGCTGGACGGTCGGCGCCGGGCACTTCAACATGATGGAAGCGCCCGAGCAGGTGAACGGGATGATCGAAGGCTTCCTGCGCCACCACGTGTAAGAGGAGACGGCATGGATCTCAACTACTCCACCGAGGAGCTGGCGTTTCGCGACGAGGTGCGCACCTGGCTGCGCGGGAACCTGCCCGCCGCCCTGCGCCAGAAGGTCGAGAGCTACCAGGAGCTCAGCAAGGAGGATCTCCTGAGCTGGCACCGCATCCTCGCCAAGAAGGGCTGGGTCGCCCCCGACTGGCCGACGGAATGGGGCGGTACCGGCTGGAGCGTCACCCAGCGCTACCTCTTCGAGGAGGAGTGCGGCTACGCGGCGACCCCGCCGCTGGTCGCGTTCGGGCTCCGCATGTGCGCGCCGGTGCTCCTGCGCTTCGGCACCGACGCGCAGAAGAAGCGCTTCCTGCCCCGCATCTACAACGGCGAGGACTTCTGGTGCCAGGGCTATTCCGAGCCCGGGTCCGGCTCCGACCTCGCCTCGCTCAAGACCAAGGCCGTCCGCCAGGGCGACCACTACGTGGTGACGGGGCAGAAGATCTGGACCACGCTCGCGCACCACGCCGACTGGATCTTCTGCCTCGTGCGCACCGATCCCTCGCAGGCCAAGCGGCAGGACGGGATCTCGTTCCTCTTGATCGACATGAAGAGCCCCGGCATCACCGTGCGGCCCATCATCTTGATGGACGGCGGCCACGAGACCAACGAGGTGTTCTTCGACGACGTCAAGGTGCCCGCCGAGCAGCTGGTGCACGAGGAAGGCAAGGGCTGGACGGTGGCCAAGTACCTCCTGGGCTACGAGCGCATGGGCACCGGGCGCATCGGCGCCTCCAAGCGCGAGCTGGCCCGCTTGAAGGAGCTGGCCGCCCACCACACCAAGAACGGCAGGCCCCTGCTCGACGATCCCCGCTTCCGCGACCGCCTCACGCGGGTCGAGGTCGAGCTGATGGCGCTCGAGATCACCAACCTGCGCTTCCTGGACCAGATGCGCCGCAGCGGCAAGCCGCCCGGCGCCGACGTCTCCATGCTGAAGATCAAGGGCACGGAGATCCAGCAATCCATCACCGAGCTCATGATGCAGGCCGCGGGCCCGCTCGCCCAGGCCTATCGTCCCGTGGACGCGATGGACTTCGATCACTTCACCGCGCGGCTCGCGCCGCGCTACTGCAACATGCGCAAGGCGACGATCTACGCGGGGTCCAACGAGATCCAGCGCAACATCATCGCCAAGGCCACGCTGGGGCTGTAGGGCGATGAACTTCGAGCTCAGCGACGAGCAGCAGCTCCTCGGCGACAGCCTGCGGAAGTACCTCGCCAACGACTATTCGTTCGACGCCCGCAGCAAGATCGTGGCCTCGGGCCCCGGCTGGAGCGAGAAGGTCTGGGGCGCCCTCGCCGAGATGGGCCTCCTCGGGCTGCCCTTCCCCGAGGCGCACGGCGGCTTCGGAGGCAACGCCGTCGACGTGATGCTGGTGATGGAGGCGCTCGGCGAGGCGCTGGTGGTGGAGCCCTATCTCACCAACGTCGGCATCGCGGGCCAGCTCGTGCGGCGCGCCGGCTCGGAGGCCCAGCAGAAGCAGATCCTGCCCGCGCTCATCCAGGGGCGGCAGCGCCTGGCCTTCGCCCACACCGAGGCGGGCGCGCGCTACGAGCTCCGCCACGTGGGCGCGCGCGCCAAGAAGTCCGGCGACGGCTGGGTGCTGGAAGGGGACAAGCGCGCGGTGCTCCACGCCGGCGCCGCGCAGACCCTGGTGGTGTCGGCGCGCACCGCGGGCGGCGACACCGACGCGGGCGGGGTGAGCCTCTTCCTCGTGGACCGCGCGGCCCGGGGCGTCACCGTGAAGGAGTACCGCACCATCGACGAGCAGCGGGCGGCCGACGTCTACCTCTCCGACGTGGCGGTGGGGCGCGACGCCTTGCTGGGCGCGGAGGGCCAGGCCCTGCCCGTCATCGAGGAGGTCGCCGACTACGCCACCGCGCTCCTCTGCGCGGAGGCGGTGGGCTGCATCCGCTACGCCAATGACACCACGCTGGAGTACCTGAAGACCCGGCGGCAGTTCGGCGTGCCCATCGGCACGTTCCAGGCGCTGCAGCACCGCATGGTGGACATGGTGATCAGCTACGAGCAGGCGCGCTCGATGGCGTGCCTGGCCTGCGTGAAGGTGGATACCGCCGGCCCCGCGGAGCGGCGGCGCGTGATTTCCGCCGCGAAGATCAAGGTCGCCGACGCCTGCCGGCACGTCAGCCAGGAGGCGGTGCAGATGCACGGCGGAATGGGCATGACCGACGAGCTCAAGGTCAGTCACACGTTCCGGCGGCTGACCGTGATCGCGCAGGCCTTCGGCGACGCCGAGCATCACCTGGAGCGCTTTGCCGCTTGCGAGGCCGCGGGAGGGTAGCCGCCCCTACTTCGCCTTCGACTTCTTCGGCTTCTTCTTCTCCTTCCGCATGTTCATGCCTTTGGCCATGAGCCCACCCCCTTTCGCGCGCGTCGGCGCGTCACCGTCGACGCGATTATAATCCGCGCCGGACGCCGAGATAGGGAAGCGATGGCGCGACGGCTGGCTACCGGCCTCGCCGCGGCCGCGGCGGCGGGCCTGCCCGGAGCGGCGGTCGCCCACGGGGTGGGGGAGCGCTACGATCTCCCCGCGCCGCTGGCTCACTTCATCATCGGCGCGACCGCGACGGTGGCGCTGTCCTTCCTGGTCACCGCGCTCGTCGCGGGGGGTGGCGCCTCCCTCGCGCGGGGTCGTGGGCTCGTGGTGCCTCTGGGCGCGGTCGCGCGACGGCTTCGCGGGCTCGCGCGCCTCGTCGGGGTCGGGCTCCTGGCTCTGCTCGTCTGGGCGGGCCTGGCCGGCGATCCGCACCCGGTGCGGAACGTGGCGCCGACCCTCGTCTGGGTGGGGTGGTGGATCGGGCTCTCCTTCGTGGTGGCCTTCGTCGGGAACGTCTGGCCCGCCCTCGATCCCTGGCGGGCCCTCTACGATGCCGCCGACGCGCTCGCTCGCCGCCTCTCCGGGCGGCGCCTCACCCTCGGCTGGCCCTATCCAGGCCGTCTCGGAATGTGGCCCGCCGTGCTGCTCCTGCTGGCCTTCGCGTGGTGTGAGCTGGTGTGGACGCAGGCTTCCGAGCCGCCGCGCCTGGCGACCCTGGCCCTCGGCTGGACGGCGCTGACCCTCGCAGGCATGGTCTGCGTCGGCGCGGACACGTGGCAGTCGCGCGCCGACCCATTCGCCCGCTACTTCGCCACGCTGGGGCGCTTCGCCCCGCTCGCCGTCGAGCCGGGCGGAAACGGGCTCCACGTGCGCCCGCTCGGGCGCGGCCTCCTCGATCCCGCGCCTCCGGTTTCGGGCCGCTCCGCCTTCGTCGTGGCCATGCTCGCCACGGTGCTCTTCGACGGCCTGCTGAGCACCCGCATGTGGCGGCTACTCGAGGGCGCGCTCGATGCGCCGGCGGTCCGCGCGCTCGACCGAGAAGGCACCGTGCTCGCCACCCTCGGCCTGGTCGGCGTGTGGCTGGCGCTCCTCGCCGCGTACGGGCTGGCATGGCGCCTGACCGCCCGGCTGGTGGCGGCGGACGCCGCCGCCGCGCTCGGGCCCCGGACCGCCCTGACCCTGGTGCCCATCGCCGTCGCCTATCTCGTGGCCCACAACCTCGGCTATCTCCTCGTGCGGGGGCAGGAGCTGATTCCCCTCGCGTCCGATCCCCTCGGGCGGGGCTGGGATCTCTTCGGCACCGCGGGCTGGACGCCGAACGTCGGGCTCGTCGGGGCGCGCTTCGAGTGGTACGTGGCGGTGGGGGCGGTGGTGGCCGGCCACGTGATGTCGATCTGGCTGGCCCACCGGCTCATGCTGCACGTGGTGCCGGCGCCGCGCCGGGCGGCCCTGGCCTCGCTACCGCTCACCGGCTTGATGGTGGGCTACACCGCGCTGAGCCTTGCCGTGATCGCGGATCCGCTGGTTCGCTCTCCCACGTCGTTCGGGCTACCGGATGCACACGCCGGGGACCCAGACGCCGCTGTAGGTTCGACAGTGGCACGGCCCGCCGGGAAGGGAGCCCAGCCCGAGCCGGCAAAGGCCGTAGTCGGTGCGGCACACCCGTGGATGGATGATGCACGGGTAGTCGAAGGGAACCAGGACGAAGAGCGGCAGCTCGGGGCATTGCGGCTGAGCGGGGCTGTCGCCGACCATCAGGAGCGCGACGAGCACGACGAGCGGAGCGAGCCATCGCATCGGCGCACCTCCTCGCTCAGAGCCGGACGATGAGATCGATCTCCACGCTGCCGCCCAGGGCGAGCGCGGTCACGCCCACGGTGGTGCGGGCGGGCAGGCGCCCCGCCGCGAAGTGCCGCGCATATTCGGCGTTGACGGCCGGGTAGTCGTCGAAGCTCGTGAGGTAGATGCGGACCATCACCGCCCGCTCGAGGCGGGTGCCCGCGCCGCGCAGCACGGTCTCGAGATTCTTCATCACCTGCCGCGTCTGGGCCACCGTGCCCCCGGGCACGAGCGCGCCCGTCGCGGGATCGACGCCGAGCTGCCCGGTGACGAAGAGGAAATCTCCACACCGCACGGCGTGGCTGTAGGCGGCGGTGGGCGGGGGCGGCGGCGCGTCGGGGAAGTCGAGGAACTCGAGCTCCATCGCCGCCGCGCTCAGGAGTGCCCGGGGTCGGTAGCGCGGCGGCGCCAGCGTCGCGGGCGCGTGGCGGCGCGCTGGCGCGAGAACTCGGGCACGCGGCCGAGCAGGCGCGCGAGGTCCTCGAAGATCGAGTACGCCACGGGGGTCACGAGCAGCGTCAGCAGCAGGGACAGCGTCTGCCCGCCCACCACCACCACCGCGATGGCCCGTCGCTCCTCGGCGCCCGGCCCGGTACCCGCCCAGAGGGGCAGCATGCCGGCCACCAAGGCGAGCGTGGTCATCAGGATGGGGCGCAGCCGGTCGCGATTGCCCAGCATGATGGCCTCGTCGCGGCTCAAGCCTTCGCGGCGGAGGTTGTTCATGTGGTCGATCTGGAGGATGGCGTTCTTCTTCACCACGCCGAAGAGCACGAGGATGCCGAGCGCGGAGTAGAGGTTCAGCGTGTTGCCGGTGTACCAGAGCGACAGGAGCGCGAACGGCACCGAGAGCGGCAGGGACAGCAGGATGGTGAACGGGTGAATGAGGCTCTCGAACTGGGCGGCGAGGATCATGTACATGAAGATGACGGAGAGGAGGAACACCCACAGGAACTCCGTGAACGTCCGCTCGAGCTCGCGCGCGCGGCCGGACACCGCCGTCCAGTACCCGGGCGGCAGCTTCATCTCCGTCACCGCGGCGCGGAGCGCGGCGATGCGGTCGGCCTGCCCGTAGCCGGGGAGCACCACCGCGCGGAGGCGGACCTCGCGCTGCCGGTCCGAGCGGTCGATGCGGGACGCGGTGTAGCCGGGCGCGATTTCCACGACGTTATCCAGGCGCACCAGGTGGTCGCCGCGGCCGTCGCCGTTCTGGCGGGACACGTACAGGCGCGAGATGGTGCCGGGGTCGCCGCGGTCCTTCTCGCTCAGCCGGAGCTGCACGTAGTAGTCCTCGTTGATGGTGGGGTCGCGGAATCGCGACACCTCGGTGTCGCCGCCCACCATGAGACGCAGCGCGGTGGCGATCTGCTCGGTGTCCACCCGCAGGTCGCCCGCGCGCTCGCGGTCGATGCGCACGCGCAGCTCCGGCCGGTCCAGGCGCAGGGTGGTGTCGGGGTCGGCCATGCCGCCCATCGCGATGGCGCGAAGGCGGAGCTCCTCCGCGTACCGTGACAGCGCCTCGAGATCGGGCCCGCGCAGGACGAAGTCGATGTCGAAGCTGCCGCCGCCGATGTTGAAGCCCGGGATGTTCCGCACGAGGATGCGGAAGTCGCGGAATTTCCGGAGCCGCTGCCGCACCTGCTGCATGACGTCACGCTGGCTGTAGTTACCGCGGAAGGCGGCGAAGGGCTGCCCCTTGAGGGTCTCGTGCCAGAGCCGGGCCAGCCCGAAGGTGCGCTCCTCGTGCGGGGCGGTGCGGACGTACATGTTGCCCTGGCTGATGCGCCCGAGGAAGCCGCCGCCCGCGGTGATCAGCACGTGACGCACGCCGGGCACCGCGCGCACCTCCTCGCTGATGGCGCGAACCGCCTCGTCCATGGCGGGCATGGAAATGCCCTCGGGCCCGTTGATGGTAGCCTCGAACTCGCTCTCGTCCACGTCGGCCGGCGTGTACTCCTGCTTGACCCAGCCGTAGATGGGCCAGGTGGCCGCGATGGTGGCGACCGAGATCGTCACCACGACCCAGCGGTAGCGCATGGACTGGCGCAGGGTGAAGGTGTAGCCGCGGTCGATCCACGCATAGAACCCGCCTCGCGACGCGGCGGCCGCATGGCTTAACGCTCCATGGCCTCCGCCCGCGGCCCCGCTGCCATCGGCGCGCAGCATGCGCGCGCTCATCATCGGGGTGAGGGTGAAGGACACGAGCAGGCTCACCAGCACGGACACCGCCGCGGTCACGCCGAACTGATAGAGGAAGCGGCCGGAGACGCTCGACATGAAGGAGACGGGGAGGAAGATCACGACCAGGCTGAAGGTGGTGGCCATCACCGCCAGCCCGATGTCGGCGGTCGCCGACTTCGCCGCCTCGAACGGCGTCATCCGCTTCTCCTCCACGAAGCGGAAGACGTTCTCGAGCACCACGATGGCGTCGTCGATGACGATGCCCACCATGAGCACGAGAGCGAGCATGGTGACGCTGTTGAGCGTGAAGCCGAGGGCCCACATCATGCCGAACGCGGAGATCACGGAGCAGGGGATGGCCACGGCCGCGATGACGGTGGACTGCCAGCTCCGCATGAACAGGAGCACGACCAGCGAGGCGAGGATGGAGCCCAGGATCAGGTGGATCTTGATCTCGCCGAGGGCGGCGTAGATGTAGCGCGACTGGTCGCGGATCACCTCGAGGCGTACGTCGGCGGGAATCTGGTCGGCGAGGCGAGCGAGGCTCTCCTTGGCGGCCTCGATCACCGCCACCGTGTTCTCGCCGGATTGCCGCCGCACCTCCAGGATGACGCTCGGCACCCCGTTGAGCCGCGCCACCGACCGCTGCTCGGCGGTGCCGTCCTCGGCCCGTCCCACGTCGCGCACCCGGATGGGCGCCCCACCCACGGTGGCGATCACCATCTCGTCGAAGGCCCGCGGATCCACCACCCGCCCCAGCGTGCGCAGCGACGACTCGCGCATCCCCGCCGTCACGTTGCCGCCGGGCAGGTCCGCGTTCTGCCGGCTGAGGGCGTCGCGCACCGCGGTGATGGGGAGCTGATAGGCGGCGAGCCGGTCGGCCTCCACCCACACGTTGATGGCGCGGTTGAGCCCGCCCACCAGCCGCACCTCGCCCACGCCGAACGCCCGCTCGAGCCGCACCTTCACGACCTTGTCGGCGAGCTCGGTCAGCTCGCGCAGGGGCCGGTCGCCCGCCACCGCCACCGTGAGGACGGGGGCCTGATCGTTGTCGAACTTGGCGATGATGGGCGCCTTCGCATCGCGCGGGAGGTTGCGAACGGCGATGGCCACCTTTTCGCGGACGTCCTGGGCGGCCACGTCGATGTTGCGGCGCAGCTCGAACTCGACGAGGACGATGGACTGGCCGGGGCCGGAGATGGACCGCATCTCCCGGATGCCCTGCACGGTGTTGACGGCCTGCTCGATCTCTCGCGAGACCTGGCTCTCCACCTCCTCGGCGGAGGCGCCGGCGAGCTCGGTCCGCACGCTGACCGTCGGGAGGTCCACCGACGGGAAGCGGTCCACGCCCAGGCGCGCGTAGGAGGCCGCGCCCACCACCACGAGCGACAGCACCAGCATCGCCGCGAACACCGGGCGGTGAATGCAGACCTCGGCGAGCTTCTGCATGGGCTAGGGCTGGACGGTGACGGCCTGGCCGGCGGTGAGGTTGCCGGGCTGGGCGACGACGGAGGCGCCGGCGGCGAGGCCGCTCGCGATCTCCACCCGATCGCCGCGGCGGCGGCCGGTGGTGACGCGCACCTCGGCGGTCCGTCCCTTCTCGACCGTGAGCACCTTCTCCACACCGGCGAAGGTGACCACGGCGGTGGCCGGCACCGTGACCACGCGGAGGTCGCCGGAGAGCACGATGTCGGCTCGCGCGAAGGCTCCGGGCCGCAGCGTGGCCGCCTCGTTGGGCACCTCCGCCTCCACGAGGAGGGTGCGGTTCTGCTCGCTGATGGCGGGGGAGATGCGCGCGACGCGGCCCCGGCTCTCGCCGGCGACCCCGTCCACGGTCACCAGCACCGTCTGGCCCACCCGCACCGCGGTGGCATCCCGCTCCGGCACGGTGAGACGGAGACGCAATGGATGGATCTTCACGAGGGTGACGACGGGAGCGCCCGCGGCGAGGAACTCTCCCACCGAGGCCCGGCGCTCGCTCACCGCGCCGTCGATCGGAGAGGCCACGACGGTGTCGGCGCGCTGCTGGCGCGCCAGCTCGAGCTCGGAGCGCCGCTGGAGGAGTACGGCTTGGCGGTTCCGCACCTCCTCCAGCGCGTCCTCATAGCGGGCTTCCGCGACGGCCTGTGCGGACACGGCGGTGTCGAGCTGGGCCTGGGCGATCAGCTCCTGCTTCCACAGCCGCTCGCTGCGGTCACGCGTGAGCTTGGCCTCGTCCAGCACCGCGCGAGCCTGGCGCACCAGGGACGTCTGGGCCGGGTCCACGCGGTCGTCGGTGCCGGTCGGCGAGAGGCCCAGGCGGGCGCGCGCCTGCTGCAGGGCCGCCACCGCCTGGTCCACCCGGAGCTGCGCATCGGTAGGGTCGAGCCGCGCCACGATCTGCTCCCGGCGGACGCGGCTGCCCAGATCGACGAGCAGCTCGCTCATGCGCCCCGCCACCTTGGTCCCGAGCACCACCTGCTCGTCGGCGGCGAGGGTGCCGGTAGCCCCCACCCGGCGGTCCACCACCTCTTCCGTCGCCGCCGCCATCCGGACCGGTCTCGGGGCCTGGCGCTCGGTCGGGGGAGCGGCGGCCGGGCCCGGGCTCTTCTCACAACCGAGGGCGAGGAGCGCCCCCGCCAGGAGCAGGATCCCGGCACTCGGACGCGGGGTGCCGAGGAAGGAGGGCATGGTCGATTCGATCCTAC
>Ga0081538_10006768_pt1 | contig 10016 bp, 8 predicted proteins | sample TabmetS5T2R1_FD_71022 | JGI IMG/M metagenome (GOLD analysis project Ga0081538, IMG submission 71022) | Tabebuia heterophylla rhizosphere microbial communities from the University of Puerto Rico - S5T2R1 | ecosystem: Host-associated > Plants > Roots > Rhizosphere ... | reverse complement strand
CCACGATCGTCCTCGGCCAGCGCAAGCTGCTGCAGCGCCTGGTGCCCGGCCTCATCCACACCGCGATCTTCTGGGGTTTCCTGGTCCTCTTCCCCACGATCGTGATCGCCATGATCGGGGCGGTCGACAAGGACGCCACCCTGCCGTGGCTCGGGCACCAGGGCTGGTTCGCCTTCATGGTCGACCTGTTCGCCGTGCTCGTCCTCATCGGCGTGATCGGCGCCGCGCTGATCCGCAAGGTGCAAAGGCCCAAGCGCTTCGAGGGCAGCCACCTCGGCGAGGCCGACCTCATCCTCGCCCTCATTGCCGGCATCGTCACCACCCTCCTTCTCTGGCACGCCACGAGAATCGCGCTCGGCCTGAACGAGTGGCCGGCCGGCTCGTCGCCCGTCTCCGACGCGCTCTCGAACCTCTTCGCCGACGACACGACGACCGAGGTGCTCGAGCGAGTCTTCGTCTGGGCCCACGTGCTGATCATCCTCACGTTCCTCGCGTACCTCCCCCACTCCAAGCACCTGCACATCGCCACCGCGGCGGTCAACGTCTTCTTCGCCTCCACGCGTGCTCGCGGGCACCTGGAGCCGCTCCGCTTCGACGTGCCCGACGACGAGATGCGCTTCGGCGCCGGCACCGTCAGGGACATGACGTGGAAGCAGACGCTCGACACCTTCTCGTGCACCGAGTGCGGGCGCTGCCAGGACGTGTGCCCGGCCTGGGCCACCGGGAAGGAGCTCTCCCCCAAGCTCCTCATCATGGCCCTGCGCGACCAGGTTTTCGTCGAGGGGCCGGAGCTCATCCGCACGGCGGACGGCGAGTTCGAGCCGGCCCCGCTCGTGCCGAACGCGGTGAAGGACGAGATCGTCTGGGACTGCGTGACCTGCGGCGCGTGCGTGCGCGAGTGCCCGGTGTCGATCGAGCACGTGGACCACATCGTCGACCTACGCCGCCACCTGGTGATGGTGGACTCGCGCTTCCCGAACGAGGCCGAGCAGATGCTGCGCGATGTGGAGCGCGCCTCGAACCCGTGGGGCAAGGCGCAGACCGAGCGCGCCGAGTGGGCCGAGCGCCTCGGCGTGCGCGTGCTCGAGCCGGGTGACCCCGCCCCGGAGGTGCTCTATTGGGTGGGGTGTGCCGCGTCCTTCGACGAGCGGGCACGCAAGGCGGCGGAGTCGACCGCCAAGCTGCTCCGGGCGGCGGGCGTGGACTTCGCGATCCTCGGGCCGCGCGAGGCCTGCACCGGCGACCCGGCCCGCCGAATGGGCAACGAGTACCTGTTCCAGGCCTACGCGGAGCAGAACGTCGGCGCGCTGAACGAGGCCGGCGTCACCAAGGTCGTGGCGAGCTGCCCGCACTGCTTCAACACGCTGCGGAACGAGTACCCGGACTTCGGCGGCGACTATGACGTGGTCCATCACTCCGAGCTGCTCGCGGAGCTGGTGCGCGAAGGCCGCCTCGAGCCGAACGCGAACGGCACCTCGATCACCTACCACGACTCCTGCTACCTCGCCCGCCACAACGACGTGCTCGAGGGGCCGCGTGAGCTCGTGGCCGCGGTGGGCGAGCCGGTCGAGATGGAGCGCAGCGGCAAGCGCACCTTCTGCTGCGGCGCCGGGGGCGCCCACATGTGGATGGAGGAGCGCGCCGGCAAGATCAACGAGGAGCGCGCCCGCGAGGCCGCCGCCACCGGCGCGGACGCGCTGGCCGTGGCCTGCCCGTTCTGCACGGTCATGCTCGACGACGGCGTGCGTCAGCGCGGGGACGACATGCGCGTCGTGGACGTGGCCACGCTGCTCGCCGAGTCCCTCGACGAGAACGAAAGCTCCGACTAGGTTCCGCTGACGTCCACCGGGACCGTGCCGCTGTCCGTGCCCGCGATCTCGATCCGCTGGTGCTCCTCGCCTACCGCTCCGCCGCGGATCACGATTTCGAGCAGACCGTCCTCGATGGTGGCCTCGAGGCGGTCGGCGTCGATCCCCGGCGGAAGGTTGATGGTCCGCCTGAACGCTCCGTAGCGGCGCTCGCGGACGTAATAGGTCAGGTCGTCGCCCTCGGGCGCGCCCCGGCGCTCACCCGAGATCCAGAGCTGGCCGCTGCAAAGCGAGACCTCCACGTCCTGCCTCGGGATGCCCGCCAGCTCGCAGCGGATCACCAGGTTCTCCCCCTGCGCGAATATGTCGACCGCCGGGACCCACGCCCCGGACTGCGTGCGGCCCTCGGTGCTCGGCTCGGCCTGGGTCCACTGGTCCCGCATTCGGTTCATCTCGGCGAACATGTCGAACAGGCCGCGGAAGGCGGTGTGCCGGTTTTCGTTCATCTGCCCTCCTGCCTCAGGACGCCGGCACCTGCCGCGCCAGGTCGCTCTCCGCCGGGGTCGGTTCCCTGGTGACGAGCGGTGCCGCCTCGCTCACCATTCCCTTGAACAGCGACACGCACAAACCGATCATCACCAGCGTGAACGGGGCCGCCGCGATGATGGCCGCCTGCTGAAGGGCCGACAGCCCGTTCGCGAGCAGGAGGATCGCCGCCGCCGCGCCGGTGGAGACGCCCCACATCACCGTCACCGCTCGCGGCGGCGCCAGGCTGCCGCGCGTGGAGAGCATCCCCATCACGAGCGAGGCAGCGTCCGCGCCACTGATGAAGAAGAGAGCCACCAGGACGACAACCACGAAGGACGCGATCCCCGAAAGGGGGAACTGCTCGAGCGTCGTGAACAGCGCGATCTCCGGCTGGCCGACGACGGCGCCGAGGTCCGCCGCGCCGCTCAGCTGCAGGTCGATCGCCGCGCCGCCGAAGACGGCGAACCAGATGAAGCTGACGCCGCTGGGCACGAGCAGCACGCCGACGACGAACTCCCTCACCGTCCGGCCCCTCGAGATGCGGGCGATGAAGGTGCCGACGAAGGGTGCCCAGGAGATCCACCAAGCCCAGTAGAAGATCGTCCAGCTCGACAGCCACTCCTGGTCGCCGAACGCGCCGGTCCGGAAGCTCGCCGGGACGATCGTCGTCAGGTACCCCCCGATCGACTCCACGAGCGTTTCGAGCTCGAACACGGTCGGGCCCACCAGGAGCACGAAGAGCACGAGCAGGATCGCCAGGACCATGTTGCCGTTGCTCAGCCACTGGATGCCTCGGTGCACGCCCGACACGGCGGAGATCACGAAGGCGGCCGTGAGGACGGCGATGATGGCGACCGCGATCCCGTCCGCCGGCTCGACCCCCCACAGGAAGTCGAGGCCGCTGTTGATCTGGAGCGCGCCCAGCCCAAGTGAGGTGGCGCTCCCGAACAGCGTGGCGAAGATCGCGAGGATGTCGATCGACTTGCCGATCGGCCCATGGATCCGGTCGCCAAGCAGCGGATAGAAGGCAGAGCTGATGAGGGTCGGCAGGCCGCGCCGGAAGCTGAAGTAAGCGAGCGCGAGCCCGACCACCGCGTAGATCGCCCACGGGTGCAGGGCCCAGTGGAAGTAGCTCAGCGCCATCGCCTGCTGGGCCGCCCCCTCGGTGCCGGCCCGCTCGGTGCCGGCCGGCGGCGCCGTCAGGTGCGAGATGGGTTCCGCCACCGCGAAGAACATGAGCCCGATGCCCATCCCGGCGCTGAACATCATCGCGACCCAGGACGCCGTTCGGAACTCGGGCCGGTCGTCGTCCCTGCCGAGACGGACCCGGCCAAGCCGGCTGAACGCGAGGACCGCGGCGAAGGCTAGGAACGCGGCCGTGGAGAGCACGAACATCCAGCCAAACGTCTCGATGATCCAGCTGAGGACGTCGTCGGCGACCGTCGCCACCCCGTCGCTGTCCACCACGCCCCAGACCACGAACGCGGTGGAGATCCCGGCGGCTATGCCGAAGACCCAGGGGTCGAGGCCGCCCTGCGTCCGCGCCACTGGCCCTTGCTCGCCGGGACGCCCGCCGTTTCCCCCACGCGCCTGGCCACCCTCACCCAAAGGAGCTGATATATCAGCCACTGGGGAGGATCGTAAAGGCCTTGTCAAGGTGAGACCTGCATGCGGCGGGCGCTGGACGAAGATTGGCCTTTCTGCATCCTCGACAAGCTGGTATATCTGGCTGGTATGGCTGCCGAGCCCTCCGCGCTCCCCGCCGGCGAGGCGCCCGCCGCCAAGCTGGTCGCCGAACGCGCCTACACGGACCTGCGCGACCGCATCGTGACGCTTCGCCTCGCCCCCGGTACGGCGCTGCGCGAGGACGAGCTGATGCGAGAGATGGCGATCGGCCGCACGCCGCTGCGCGAGGCCGTGAAGCGCCTTGCGCTGGAGAACCTCGTGGCGGTCCAGCCCCGACGGGGCACGTTCGTCACGGACGTGGAGGCCGCCGACATCGTGAACATCACCGAGGTGCGCGCCGAGCTCGAGGGCTATGCCGCCGAGCTCGCCGCCCTACGGATGGACGGCGACGCCCGGAGCGCCGCGGAGGCACTCGTGGACGAGATCGAGGAGGTGACCCAGCCGCACGACCAGGAGTGGCTGATGCGGTTCGACGAGCGCATCCACCGCTTCGCCTGGGAGGCGTCCGGCAACCCCTATCTGGTCGAGACACTCGAGCGCTACTTCACCCACTCGCTGCGCATCTGGTACCTGGTGCTCGACCGCGTGCCCGGCCTCGGTCACGCCGTCCACGACCAGCTGCACCTGCTCGAGGCCCTGCTCGAGCGCGACGGCGCCCGAGCCCGCACGATCATGCGCGACCACGTACTCGCCTTCCAGCGCGAGATCCTGGCGGCGTTCAGCCGCGGTTGATCAGCACGTCGCCGGCGCCGGTGCGGGCGCGCACCTCCACGGTATCTGCGGACTGCTCGGGCGCCTCGGACTCGTTGAGCACGCGGCCGGCGCCCGCGCGCACGTCGAGCCACGCGGTGGTGCCCTCGGCGATGCCGCCGGTGGCGGCGCTCAGCCGGGCGTCGCATCAATCTGATGCCACGTCTAGCCACACTGATGCCAGACCGGCGCCGGGGCGCGCCACCCGCGCCGAAGCCACCCCAGCTCCGCCGGGGCAATGAAGGGGGTTCAACAACTTGCGGCCATATGTTGGCCGGAACTTGTTGGACCCCCCCGCTGGACGTCGGGATCCAACGCGCCTCGCCGATTCTCGCGGCGCCTGCGGCACCCCTTCATTGCCCGCAGTTTCGGGCCAACCGCGACGAGTGGGGCGCCGCGGCGCTCCCCTAGCCCGGCTTGAACAGCTCGAGCCCCTCCTCCGACGGCAGCAGCACGCCGTCGTGGTGGCCCGCCCCGAGCCGGGTGAGCCGGCCGAGCGTGGCCGGCGCGTCGAGGCCCCCGACCACGTACGGGCAGAGCGTCACCACGGGGCGGTCGCGGAAGTGCTCCTCCCAGGCGCGCTCGACCTCCATCGCGTGGTCGAACGCGTCCGAGTCCGGGGGGACCGGCGAGTGCGAGGACCAGAGCGTGCTCAGCCCGCGGCTGACCGCCTCCTCGAAGCCCGCGTCGAGCCGGCGCGGCAGCTGCTCGGGCGGCTCGGTCGGCCGGATCTGCTCGAGCGCCAGACGCCGCTCCGCCTCGAGCGCGGGGACGTCGAGCCCCGCGCCCGTCAGCGCCTCGCGGTCCTGCTCGGGCTCGACGCATCTGTGGACGAGCCAACCGCCGCGCCGTGCGCCGAGCGAGTAGAAGGAGGCGACCACGGGCAGGAACTCCTCCTCGCTTCGCAGGAGGACCGCCACGTGGGGACAGGCCCCGCCGTCGAGCGCCGGGGCGAGCGCGCCGCTGAGCACGGGTGCCACGTTAGAGGAGTCGTCTTTCACACAGGGACCTCGAGCTTCACTCGCGCCCCGACGTCGGGCGCGGAGGTGACCGTGAGGAGGCCGCCGGCGCTGCGCGCCCGTTCGCGCATCAGCGTCAGCCCGAAGTGCCCGTCGCCCGGACCGCCGGCCTCGGCGGGCCGGAAGCCGACGCCGTCGTCCTCGATCTCGAGCGTGAGGCGCCGCTCCCCCACGCGCAGCCGCACCTCGACGTGCTCGGCCGCCGCGTGGCGGGCCGCGTTGGCGAGCGCCTCCGTCAGGACCCGCACCACCACGGCGGTGGTCTCGGGCGCCAGGTCGACGGCGGGGCCCTCGCAGCTCACGACGAGCGGCAGCCCCTGGCCGCGCCGCGCGCTCACCTCCTTGACCGCCGCCTCGACGCCCCCGAGCGGGATGTGCACGGACAGGTCCTCGAGCCGCGCGCGCACGACGCGGCGCGCCGACGCCACCGCCTCGCGAAGCCGCTCCGCGCTCGCGCGGGCGAGCTCGGGGGGCGGGCTGGACTCGAGCAGCGCCAGCTCCCGCGTGGCGAGCGCCAGGTCCTGGGCGAGGCCGTCGTGGATCTCCGCGGCGAGCCGGGCGCGCTCGCGCTCGATCTCCGCGCCCTGAAGCTGCTGGCGCATGCGCGCGGTGGCGATTCCGGAGGCGAGCAGATCGCCGAGCAGGGTCAGCAGCGTCGCCGCGGTCGGGTCAAGTGACAGCGGTGGCCGAGCGGCGGCGATCACGACGCCCACGAGGCTGCGCTCCGAGACGAGCGGCACGACGAGCCAGGAGGCCGCCGGCGGCACGAACGGATTGGCGACGAGCCAGCTCGCCTCCTCGCGGAAGACGAGCGGCGCTCCACTCATCGTCGCGAGCTGCCATGCCTCGTCGTCGAACGCCAGCGCGTCACGGGCGCGAGTGCCCGTGCGCTCCCCCGCCGACGTGATGTAGCGCTGCAGGGTCGCCGCCTCGCCGAAGCGGGGCAGGTAGAGCGCCACGAGCTCGAGGTCGAGCCCGCCGCGCATCTCGTCGAGGGCTCCCTCGGCCAGCTGGCTCAGGCTTCCCGTGCCGACGAGCGCGCGCGCGACACGCCCCAGGGCGCCGAGCGCGGCAAGGCCGGGCCTCTCCTCAGTCGTCACGGCCACTTCGCACGATACTTCTGTCGTGACCTCCGCGGATCGACCCGTGCGCGTGCTGATCGCCGACGACCATCGCCTGATGCGCGAGGGCACCGCGGCCCTGCTCGCCGGCGACGAGCGCGTCGAGGTCGTGGGGCTGGCCGCCGACGGCAGCGAGGCGATCGCGCTCGCCGAGCGGCGCCGCCCGGACGTCGCGCTGCTCGACCTCAACATGCCCGGCGTCCGCGGCATCGAGGCCTGCGCCGCGATCCGGCGGAGCACGCCGGAGACGGAGGTAATGATCCTCACGGTCTCCGAGCACGAACCCGACCTCTACGCCTCGCTCCGGGTGGGCGCCGCCGGCTACCTCCTGAAGGACATCGCCCCCGCGGAGCTGATCGAGGCCGTGCTGGCCGCGGGCCGCGGGGAGCCGCGCATCCCCGCGTCGATGGCCGGCCGACTGCTGCAGGAGCTGGCGGGCGCGGTTGCGCAGCCGAGCCAGGGCGCGCTCGGCAGTCTCAGCGATCGCGAGCGGGAGGTGCTCGCCCTGCTGGCGGAAGGGCTCCGCAACCGCGAGATCGCGGAGCGGCTCGTGATCAGCGAGGCGACCGTCAAGACCCACGTGCGGCACGTGCTCGAGAAGCTGCACTTCCGCAACAGGTCCGAGGCGGCTGCGTTCGCTGCGCGCCACCTCGACTAGCCGGTCGCCTGGAGCGCCGCGCTGCGCAGGGCGCACAGCATGCTCGACTTCACTTCGTCGACCCGGAGCTCGAGGCGCTTGGCGACCCGGTCGGCCGAGTAGCCCGCCAGCCGCGCCAGCGCGACCGCGTCGCGGCCGGGCTGCGGCATCGCCTCGAAGCAGGCCGCCGGAGCGCCCCGCACCGCGGTCAGGATGGCGCGCTCGACGAGTGCGTCGCGGGCGACCACGGACTCGGCCGCCGCGCTGCCGAGCACGCGCTCGGTCACGCCGGCCGCGGCGCGCTCGTCACGCGCCGCGGCGAGGGCGGCGCCGTAGACGTCCGGCGCCAACCGCATCAGCTCGGCCGCCGTGGCGAGGTGACCCATGCGTGCCACCGTAAGGCCGCGCGCTCGCCCCGCCATCGCCCGGACGGCTCATCTCACATCAGCCGAAAGGTTGATCAGGCTCGCCGGCCGGCGCCGTGCCACAGCCGCCACGCGCGCACCTGCCAGCGCGCGCCCGCGAGCGCGCCCACGCTGCCCTGCCCGCCGGTCTCGAGGTGGGTCGCCAGCGCGAGGAACGCCTGGGCCGTGGTGAGCGCGTCGCCCTCGGCGTCGTGCGAGCGGTGCACCGGGAGGCCCAGACCGCCGGCCACCGCGGACAGCGTGCACCAGCCCGGGTCGCCCGCGCCGCGCTGGATGCAGAGCGCCCGCCACAGCAGGGCCGTGTCGAGGATCCGGCGCGGCAGCCTGAACCCGAGCGCACGCAGGCGCGGGCCGAGGAACGAGCGCTCCACCCAGGCCCCGTGCGCGACCGGGATGCGGCCGGTCAGCACGGCCACGAGCGGCGCGAGCGCCTCCTCGGCGGGCGGCGCGGCTTCGAGGTCGGCGGCGCGCAGGCCGTGGATCTCCACCGACGAGCCGGGCGGCGGGGTCGACGGGCGCACGAGGCCCCGCACGGCCTCGCTCGCGAGCACGCGGCCCTCCTCGACCGGCACGGCCGCAAACGAGACGATCTCGTCCCGCCGCGGGTCGAGACCTGTGGTCTCGACGTCGACGGCCACGAAGCGGGCGGCGCGCCACCCCTGGCGACCCAGGCGCCTCAACGCGGTGCGAAGCCCAGCTTCAGCCCGATCCCGCGCTGCACGGCCGCGACCGCGCGGAAGGCCTCCTTGAGCGCCGTCCGCGTGACCGGAGTGAGGCCCTCGGGCTGGATCAGGTTGTCGGGCGGGCCGCCCGCTCGCAGCTGCTCCACCTGGTGCTCCATGCGGAGCTCGCAGACCAGCTCGAAGGCGTCGCGCAGGATCGCGACGTCGTCCCGGTCGAGCGTCCCGGCGGCTTCGGAGGCCTCCAGCCGGGAGCGAGTGGAGGCCGCGCCAACGCCCGCAGCCAGGCCGCTCCAGCGCGCCAGCGCCTCGATCGGGATCAGGCCGGCCTTCTTGATGTCGAGCAGCTTGCGCTCGCCGCTCCGGAACAGCACGCGGTGGCGCCGGAAGCCCGTGGGCGGCCGTTCCGCCAGCGCCGCGGCGGCCAGGCGGTGGAGCAGGAGCTCGCGGTTCGGGCTGCGCGCGAAGGCGGCCGCCAAGTGCTCCGCCGCTGCCGTGGCGCCGTAGACGGGGTCGCTCTCCACCGCCACGCAGAGCAGCATCAGCCCGCGATCGCGATCCGGGTGCTCCACCCACGAGCGGGCCGCCTCCTCCCAGCCCTCGATCGAGCGCGCGAACAGCGGGCTCGACGCCACCGCTCCCTTGTGATCGGGCGGGAACCCCACCGCCTCGAGCGCCTCGAGGACACGGCCGGCGAAGCTGCGCATCCAGCCGCGCAGCTCGTCGTCCTCCGGGCCGTCCCAGGCCAGCGCGGTGTCGACGTCGGAGCTCGGGAACGGCTCGAAGCGGCCGTAGCTGCCGGTGGCCAGCCACGTGTAGGGCACGGGCGCAGGGCCGATGTCCGCGTGGGTGAGATCGAGCAGCCGCCGGGTGGCGCTGTCGTGGATGCTCGAGATCGCCCGGCTGATCGCGGCCGCCGGGAGCTCCGCGTCATGGAGCGCGATCACCATGTCAGGCAGCTCGGCGGTGGCCCGGGCCACGTCATCGACGTCGGTGCCGCGCGCGATCAGCGCCCGCAGCCGGAACGGGGCGCGGCGCTCGCTCGCCATGAGGTCCACGTCGTCGAGCACGCCGATGAGCCGCCGGCCGGCATCGAGCACCGGCAGGTGGCGCACCCCGTGGTCGAGCATCTCGAGCAGGGCCTCAGTGCCGGTGCGATCGCCCGCCACCGTCCAGGCCGGCGCGCTCATGACCTGCGAGAGCGGGATGTCCGGACCCGCCCCCGCGGCCACCACACGCGTCCTGATGTCGCGGTCGGTCACGATGCCCAGCGCGTCGCCGAGATCCACCACGGTGCAGGTCACACCCGCGTCGATCATGCGCCGGGCGGCGTCCTGCACGGAGGTGTCCGGCGGGCATACG
>Ga0081538_10006767_pt1 | contig 10016 bp, 13 predicted proteins | sample TabmetS5T2R1_FD_71022 | JGI IMG/M metagenome (GOLD analysis project Ga0081538, IMG submission 71022) | Tabebuia heterophylla rhizosphere microbial communities from the University of Puerto Rico - S5T2R1 | ecosystem: Host-associated > Plants > Roots > Rhizosphere ... | reverse complement strand
CAGTGTTATCGCTTTATTAGATATGATGCTCTTTACAAAATTTACCTTCATTGACCACGCCTATTCAAAGCCAGATAAGAAGAAAATAAAAATGGGAGAAAAAATAGAAATGACAAGCATTATCTCAAAATGCAGCATCTGTGATCAATTTTTTGACTCTAAGAAAAAACTAAGAGATCATAAAGATAAAGATCACAGGATAACAGATTTAAAGATGATTTCCATCGTATTGACAGAAAATCAAACCAAGCAGGCTGCTGCTTCTGTCAAAAGGCGTTATCAGGAAGAAGAAAACATCTAAAAGTCGCGTTATTATTTGAGATACACAAAGAGATTTTATTCTGTTATCTTCTTTTTGCTTTTCTAAGTGTGGTACTAAAATCACACCTATACACTGACACTTTTTGATGGAGCTGATATACCATTCAACTTAGAACATATTATAGTTACAGGTCAAAATTTACTCAATGCTACTGGCGATGAGGTTTCCCTATCGGGAAATGAAAACCTAACTTTACCAAAAAGCATACAAACATCGCACTAAACGGTACAGGTTCTGCATTAGTTGACTTTGAATAATTACTTACTATCTCGCAAAAATATTGAAAGTATTACTTTGAACCACTTCAGCCGAATGATCTCATAGTGAAGATGCAGCGTATCGTAGGAAATTCGATTTAGGAAGTGGAGCGGGTTGGATTTGAACTCACGACCTCAGCCACTCAGTTTGCTTAAGAGAGCCTATCTACCTAAAAAGGAACTGAAAGAGAAAAACTGTTTAAAATCCCACCCGGTCCATCATCATTTAGGTGTTATTCTCGGTTCCGATAGACTAGAACAAGAAATGGAAGTCAGCATATATGACTGTTCCAGCCATGCTTGAATGCAATAAGCAAAAGTATGGTACTCCTCTACTTCCATGAAAATGTGCTCAATTATTACTGCGATTGAAGCCGTTGGAAAAATTGCCAAGGCTAAAGGGATTGTTGTTACGACTATTGTGGTGGTAGTTGGGTCATCGCTATTGGGCTTCTGTATCATTTACTAATAGGTCGTCTTCAGCTAGTGGTGCTACTCCTGTCAAGTTTCCTTGTATGTTTTGTAATATACGCTTAATTGCTTCCAATTCTCTAACCATGCTTTCAGTGTCAGCGCCGTTTGTTTGGGTTGTTATTGTTGTATTCAATTGTTGAACATGGTCTAATCCCTGCATTGCCATCATGTTTATCGCAGTCACATTTATCGTCCTTCTAATTGCGTTTGCACCATTAGCTGTAATGTCGTCACTGGTATCTTGTGTAGTCTGCAGTTGCTGTTGCAGTCCTTCAACAGGGCTATAAGCAAAAACAAATTCTACCTCCTCTGTGAAGTCCTCGCTAGAGATAGGCTCCTCTGGCACAAGGTATGTAAGTATCAGTCTGTAGTTTCCACTTGCTGCCATTGGTCTACTATCAAACTCACTATTTATGCCTGCTTGAAAGCTATATGTGAAGATATTGTCAAAGGTTACATCCGCACACGTACTGTCGACAGTCACACCTTCTGGGTCTATTACCTGTATACAGACTGCAGAGTTGAAGTCTCGCACTTCAACAGTGCCGTTGACAGTGACTGTATCTCCAGTTGTAAAGCTCTCACCATTTAATGTGGCAGTCAATCCTCCGTCCGACTCTTCTTGTACCTCGCCCCCTTGCGCAGTCACCGTTGTTGTAGTTAATGCAGTTAAGTTCACTATTAAAATCGCTGTCAGCATGATACTGATTGAAGTTGTAAACATAAGGCAAGTGCCTAGGAGAGACAAATAAGGATATCTTCTTTTAACTCTTTATAAATTTCAAAGTGATGGATAGCCAACTATATATCCCTGCTGCAGAATTTTCCCTATACTTATTCAAAACAAGCTCATTCCAATGCCGTATTCGACCACAGTAAAAGAAATGTACTGGGTGGGTTTGAACCCCCCGCCTCAGTTATGCCTGTTATTTCCTATCGGAGCGTAGCTATGGAAGGAGAAATCCATAGTGTACAAATCCCACCCAGTCCACCTTTGTCAATCTGGTAAACGACGACGATTTTGAAGTGAGCTCATTTAGGTTCTTGTCGTACAAATTCAACGATACTCTGCTTGATCAAATTACTAAAACTCATAATCGCTATCACTATGCTTGACACACGCATAGCCATGAATATATGCTTCGCTTCCTGAAAGTCAAGCATTCTGTGTCACATTTACAGATGAGATTGAATTCCTAACTTGGAGTAAGTGATCGATACTAGAAGTGTTATAACAGGCGACGTGAAGAACAATCCAGTAAATTGGCTGTTGAAAGCTGGCTCGATCTCGTCAGTGTAGTTATGATGTTTTTTGCAGCTTCAATCCCAGCTTATTTGAGCCTTAAACTGAAGGGCGACCTTTGCAAGGTGACAATCATGCTCACAGCATTTATCGTAGTACATGGAATATATCACATCGTTAGGATGCAAGGAATCGAATCAATAGCTGACAGTGTGCTTGAGCCTGCATCTATTATTGTACTAATTGCGTTTGGTATAGCTTATCTTAGTACGTCGTACAAGAGGAAGAAAAAGCAGGAGGCGACTGGAAAATGACAGAAGAAGCCATACTGATTTCCTCGTCCTTTGGCAGCCCCACGCTTGTATTGCTAGTAATTGCCCTCGGGATATTTGCGTGGCTTAGTGCAAGATCAAGAAACGTTAAGAGTTTCCAATTTCAGATATCCTTGTTCATACTCATATGGATAACTGGTGAGATAGTAGATTTGCTTGGAGAAGATGGCGTTGTCGAACTGTTTTCAATCACTGAATTAGGCATCTATATCCATGTCGTGGCGATGGCAATGTTTAGCGCTATGCTCTGGATAAGATTCTACCTCTCAGAAAAGAAGGGCAAGAGAATAGCAGATGCTATGCAAGAAGGTTAATCAGAACTTAGAGAGAACAACCGTTCAGCAGTCCTTTCAACCACATTGATATTATATTCGACTTGAACAGTCACTTTTCCCTGGTCATATCTTGTATCAATTGACCTCAGTGTGCTTCTAAATAGGCTAAACTTTTTTCCATCCTCGGTTACGTTTATTTTTTCAGTAAAGAGCAAACCTTCCTCAAGCATCCACTTAATCTTCCTGTATGCTGTGCTATGAGAGATTCCTGTATCTTTGATTACTTCGTTTACCGACGCTGAGCGAAAGGTTGCGCAGTCTAAGATTTGAACCATTTCATTATCAGCTAAAGCAGTAAGAATCGCATGCTTAAACCTGTCCTGCATGACGATTACAGTCATATTCTTAGCAATAATAATGTCAAATACTTGCTTATTTTGTTATTGATTGTTATTCCATTAAGCCTGAAAGTCATCAAATATCCAAAAATCCACCTCCCAAAAGTCGAATCCGTCAAGATAGTATAACCACTGCTTTTTTCTTGCTCAGATCGCATGTAAGCTCGCTGATAGCATCCTACTCCTGCTATTACCCCTCGGTATAGGAGTTCGTTGACATCTTGCGTTGATTGCTGAATGAGTCTCTTTTCAAGGATTTATTTTTGCAAAAATATTTCAGGAAGTAAAGATGTATGTTGAGTCAGTAAGCACTCACATAAGTTAGGGAACCACGAATCCCAAGTTTGGGTCCCATGCTTGAGATTCGTCTAGGTGTTATTATAGATCAATACAGCTTTTGTATATCAATATGATTAACCGAAGAGGTGTGAGCGTATTCGTTGTCGCAGCAATAGCCGCTATTGTTTCTCTTGCCGTATCAGTGAGTCTATTTCTAACACTTCCATCAGAACAACAACTGGCAGTAGCACAGCAAGATAATACTATGACAGATACACCGACGTCAACAACAAATCAGACTGTGGCGCCAAGTTCAACTAACAACAAGACATTCTATCTCTTTAACACCGAGCTAGAAGGATTGGATGAGGCAACAGCAGGGATACCGCATTACATCTATTCTCTTCCTGTAATTGTAGCCAATAAAGGCGATAGTCTAGCTGTAAACTTATTCAATATTGCGTAGACAGAGGAAGAAGAGACTGAGGAAGAGGGAAGACATTCATTCACTATCAATACCTCGCCATATAGCGTAGACATAGATACCGCAGCTGGCGAATCTGGAAATGCAATCTTTACAGCTGAGGAAGAAGGAACATTCGAATACTTCTGTAAGTATCATCCTCCGAACATGAGAGGACAGCTTGTGGTACTTCCAGAATCATCACTGGGAGAATCCCCACCAACAACATAAAATGTTCTATTTGTCTATCTTGCAGGAGTTGGGGTTCAAATCCACTGCCCGGTCCATTTCTTCTACTCGGGTAAACTACGACATCATTTTGAACTCATTTTGGGTTACAGTAGGACGAATTCAACAGCGATACCATTGGCAAATCAGATAAGAAGAAGTTTTTCAGGGGATGTTGTTTGACATTCCCTGCTATTACATCTGCTTGCTCTCATATTGTTCAGTCTTGATGCGCTCCCGACACGAATGTAAGTACTGCTCTACCTTTGAAATTTAGATGCAGAGATTCTGCTTATTTGCTACTTAAATCATAGGGATTACTTAATAATACTAATTTGCTTCTGTCTATTAACATCTGTCTCTGTTCTATCGCATCATTGATCTCTCGTTTGAGAGTAGCAACTTTTTTCTCATATTCGTATAACAAATCTAAGTTAGCGTCATGATTCGATCTAATTAGAAACGATAACTTTGCTTCGAGTCTCTCTATGTGATCATCCCACATCTTGACTGCGACCTCGATTTCGTCTACAACAATTACATCACTCGTCTTCCCGTCTGTTGTTGCTGATTTTTCAGTTGTCGTCTTTGGGAGGTAGTAATAATCATTGTTTTTAACGGAATTCATATATGTTATATCATAAAATTGATGTGATTGACTAATATTGCTTGGGTATTGACACCTAAGTAAAAATATCTAGCGAAACGTTTTACAATTACATTATAGCACGATTTTATACTTCATTATTCTGGCAAATATGTTATTTTTCCTCTGAAGGCAAACTACGATAGCAGTATTCCTTGTGCAGAGGAGTGGGACTACTACATCATTTAGAATGGTAGCTCAAATAGAGTATAAGGCCATCCTTACTCAATCATTTGAATATCTCACATAGGCATACGTTTGATAAAGAAGAATAATACTTCACTAGCTATCCTGCCTATACTGACGTGGGAGAGAACAGCAGAAAACAGGAATTGGCTATTCATTGTTGCCCTTTAGTGCCATTCAAATGCATATGGTCGCTTATGACGTTTATCTATCTGCACTAAAGAAATAATACTGCAGAGCATGAACCATGAAGAACAAGAACCTCATTTGCCTTCCTTAGATTTTTCTTTGTGGACAGATAAACAGCTTGCAAAGCTTCCATTTATTGAATTTCTGGTTTTATCTTTTGAAGGGGAGGCGTCACTTCATCCAGGAGGAGTAGCCTCAACTGAGGGACTTTTTCAAAGATTGAGTGTAAGTCATAAAGATTATGTCTTGGAAATTGGATGTGGTAGTGCTAAAGATCTTTGCAAATTAGTTGAGAATTGTAATTGCAGAGCAATAGGGGTTGATTCTAGTGATCTCATTGTAAAATTTGCAGAGAATAGGGTACAAAAAAGAGGTCTTTCCTCTCAGATAACTGTCATCAAAGGTGACGTTACTAATATGAATTTCTTCAAGGATAGTCAATTTGATACAGTCATTGCTCAGTCCGTCCTAGCTACTGTCCTTGATAAGGATAAAGATAAGGTTGTAAGAGAAGTTTCAAGAGTTCTAAAATCAGGCGGGCATTTTGGGGATATTGAGCTGATTTGGATTAATGATCCAGACAATGAGCTAGTCTACAATGTAGAAAAAAGAATAGGCTCATTTGATAGACCTTTGAAATCAAGTGAATGGATTAGATTATTTGAAGAAGCAGGTTTCAAACAGAGCGATATCTTTGTGAGTTATGATTTTGGCTTTCCAACAGATATTTTTGGTGTGATAAAGCACAATGGTGGCTTTGTTGAGTCCATGAAATTGCTAACGCTTATGATGAGCAGGGGCAATAAAATAAATCTTACAGAGCGTACTGAACACATTCGTTGGATGAAAGATTCTGGAAAGATAGGCTATGGGGTCTATGTCTTTGAGAAGATATAATGGGCACATGTTAGACTAGGAGATTGCAACGTAACGCGTATACCGCACTTATTGATTATATATATAATAATTGGCTCGGGATTGGCAGATGCGAAAATATTTCTTATTGAAAACGATAGACCAGTAAGGAAAAAGAATGGAGCAGGTGGGATTTGATCAATTATTCTCTTCTAAGCGCTGACGTTGAGATAGAACTGGTAGAGAGCAGGGCAGCTTTAGAAAGGTTGCGGAGGTCAGGGGTTCAAATCCCATTCCCTCACTTTTATCATTCTGATAAAATGCAGCATTAAATTAACTTGTATTTGACAATTGTCGGGCAAGAGCATATATCACTCTCTGTGTGTTTTGAATAATCTAATCAATCAATTCTATTTTCCTTGCACCAATTTGATCTACCACATAAAAGTCGTTAGTTATTTGAATAATATCCCCTGAAGATATATTGGTATGAGTTCTTTTCTCTCTAAGCGGAATTCCAAATGGTCTTTCTTCATTCTCCTTAAACTTAAGCCAAACCCTACCTGCATTCAGAACATTCTTAAACTCACCTTCCCAGACTAATTCATAGATAGTATCTAATGCCTGCTTACTGATTTTATGAGTTTTTAGGATAATTTCAACAGCATCAGGCTCTCTACAAAAGTATGCTCTTACTTTCATGAATTACAACTAAGACTTGGAACAGCTTGGCACCCAATATATTATAGATGCAGGCATAACTTTCATCTTAGAGCTGAAGGTAAAAAATTGTTTATAAATACGACCCTTAGCTTTTTTAAGTAAAGATTATGTATAATAATATATGATTAATCTTTCTTCAGTAGACAACAGCACAAAGGCACAAGAAGTAACAACAACAGTAACAATGAATCCTGAGCAGGTTGCTCAAAATATCAAGGATATTGCCAAGAGGATAAGAGAGGAGTCAGCTAGATGAGGGATATTGTGAGAGTTATCCATGAGAGTGGTGCCATAGAAGAATTGACAGATGCAGTCAAAGAGGCTACAATGGCAGCTCGCGATACATCAAGAGAGATCAACGAGACTGCGAGAGTATTGAAAGAACGTCATGTTATCAGGGATACTGCTACTGTTGTTGACGAGACCGCAAAGACTGCAATAGAAACCGCCCAGACTGTGAAGGTGATATCTAAAGAGGCAAGAGAGGCAGCTCCTGAGACATCAGCTGCTATTGCAACTGCATCTGAAACAGCAAAGGAACGTACTCGAATTGCTGCAGAAAAAACAAAGCACAAATTGAAAAAAGGGAAAAATAGAGAGACGGCATAATAAAAATGGAGAGGGATGTCTGCACATAAGAAAGATGGACTAGAAGGTTGTACATATACTCAGGAGCTGTCAGAATAGAACGCTATAACCAATTAGGATTGTGGCTAATTTTTAACCAATTTTTGAAATTTCAAGGATAGATCAGAGCCATCAAAAATGTCAAGCCTCTCATTTTGAAGGCATTGTTGGGTTCTGGGGTTCAAATCCTACTACTAACCCGGTCCGCTTTCAGTCTGGCGATGTAGTGATCGGCAGAGTAGATTACAGAGATATATGCTGCCTCTTTATTTTGTACCTATTGAGTATTATTCTTCACTAGTAAGCTTAGTCCAAAATATATTGTGGTTTTGCGATTATTTTACTGGGCTATTTATTATAGCATGTGATGTTTGGTTGACCTGCAAAGGAATATGCGAACGACATAAGGCTCTTAAGCCCTCTCACGGTTTTGGAGGGAGATATTCTGCTGGACAGAAACGGTGCGCGATATGCGCGCTATTTATCAAGTGGAATGGACTATGGTGCCCATGCTGCGGCTGTAGGCTCAGGACAAATCCTAGGAACACAGAAGACAGAAGAAGAGTGAGAAGAAAAAAGGTTGCTATCTATTTGCCTAACCTTTGAGAGACACAAATCATTACCCTTTGATGTGACTGAAGCTATAACTAAAAAGTTGTAGCAAATATATCATACCTCTTATTTTTTCTCAAACTTCTATTGATAGTCAGGGTAGGGAGCATATCCTCGTGCTATCGAGCTCTGGATTATTATTATTGTTCCCACTAACTCTTTTGATCTGATTCTATTATTTTTCAAACTTGCTCAAAATATGGACAAATCGCGCAGTTATTCAATCGTCTACGTTTTTCTTTTACTGTAATAGAAAGTTGGATTCTGAAGTCTTCTCATTGCTTCTTCCCAGTCAATCGAACTGCTTGAGCTAGTCCAATCTGCAAATGCGGATCCATCTCCAGCCCATTCTTCAAATTTTTTCATAGCAGTGATGTGAGGTTCAGTCATCACAAATTGTCTCATTGAATGCCGATCATTCCAAATTGAAAGTGTCCAGAAGTGCTTCTTTGGAAAATCCGCCTTCACTGCATAATTTACTATTCCGTGGCTTTGTTTTGCCTGCTTTAGCACTTTTGATGTCATCAATTGGAATGAAATCATGTAGCGCCAACTCTTCAGCGGCAGGAAAGTAACAATGTGGGTATACTTATCCTGAGTTTGAAAATCAGAATCAAGATTGTTTTGCATTTAGATCAACAACTATGTCAAGATTCTCTAAGAATTTATGTCAGGCAAGCGAAGTGCCTAGACCTTCTCTTGCGATGTTTTCTGCCACCACCTCATCTTTCTCAATCTGTCGCAGAGCTGTGTGAACTCCAAGGTAGTAATGGATCGCTAGCCCCGAACTCCATCCGACCAATGGAAACACGAACCATAAGAACTGTGGAACGAATAGCAAATTGATTGATATCAGAATAGAATTGCCAATCGCATATGTTAAAGCGTGTATGGTGAAGGCTTTCCTTTCCCTTCTTATGATCGCATCCCGATATGCCTCTTTGTATCGTTCAAGTGTCACATTTGATAACATTATTATTTACTCACCATATTTCTTTACGGTTAGTGCGGTAGATTCAACTGCTCTTCGGTCTTTTTTTGCATTTTGTTTGATTCACGGTTCCTGCTCGAATTGATAACAATAGATTCTATTTCGCTTTCATGTCTTATCTCATCTTCCAAGATTTCACGGAGCAGATGAAAGGTAAGATCATCTTTGTCTCTAATCTTAATCATAAAGTCTCCATATTTTCGAATGATTTTCTGCTCTTGCTCAAGGATGTAAGAGAGAATTACTTTGACATCGGAGGTACTGCTTGGCATAGAAAAGCGCTTCAATGGAGACAGCATGACAAACTCTGTCGGATCGCCAGTTTCGGCTCCTCCAAGGTCTGTAATGCGTTCAGCAAGTTTTCTTGCATGTTTTATACTCTCCTGAGCTTTGTCTTCTAGTTCTTTTGACAGCAAGAATGCCGCCTGTCCTTCCAGCCTATTTTTCAATGCTTGGGAGAAATGCACTACTACCCATGACTGTGCATGAAAGCTGTCAAGGGTATCGATTATTTCCTGTATGTCTATCCCTTTGATCAAGGAATTTCCAGTGCTTCCCATTCTAATACTTCACTCCTACAGAAGGTTGACCGTTAGCATGTTTAGTTTTAGGTGATCTAACGGTATCACCTCCATTTGCGTTCTTAATTTTCATGCATCAACATACAATATCGTGGTAAATCAAGCCTCTTCAACGAGACCGTTAAATATCAATTGACACATTGACTAAGCTTAAAGCTTGAACTATTGACCTCTTATCTGAGCAGGATAATATCTACCTGTCTTTCTCGGGTTACCCCAGATAGTTGTGCTACTTTTGATAGCGACATCAGTGGCGATGGCAGCAAAGCTAGATGATTCTTTGTCATACTCAAGGGTATAAATAATATGTTAAATGTCACCAAATGTAGTGAATA
>Ga0081538_10006766_pt1 | contig 10016 bp, 9 predicted proteins | sample TabmetS5T2R1_FD_71022 | JGI IMG/M metagenome (GOLD analysis project Ga0081538, IMG submission 71022) | Tabebuia heterophylla rhizosphere microbial communities from the University of Puerto Rico - S5T2R1 | ecosystem: Host-associated > Plants > Roots > Rhizosphere ... | reverse complement strand
TCCTTCGCTTCAAGACGACCGTCGAACAACGCTACGCCGAGCTCACCTACGAGGGCCTGTGGTTCACCCCCCTCAGATCCGCCCTCGACGCCTTCGTCGCGGAGACCCAGAAGACCGTCACCGGCACCGTCCGACTCAAGCTCTACAAAGGTAACTGCACCATCGTGGGCCGCAGAGCCCCTAACGCTCTCTACAGCGAAGACCTTGCCACCTACGATCCCAACAGCACCTTCGATGAGGCTGCAGCAGCAGGCTTTATTGCCCTCTGGGGCCTCTCGGCCCGCCAGTGGGCAAGTGTCAACGGCGGTGCTGAATATAGCCAGACATCCTCACAACATTAAACTAACGGTTCATACTACATAGAAAAACATGCCGGTTTGCAGCACATTTAGTACTGAAAAACGTAAACACGAGTCGGCTTGTAGTATAAATGTATACTGCAAGTTGAGTATAAATCTGAACTACAGGCTCATACTTGCGTGTTCGGGATTCTGGTACGGTGCCCGACTGCGGCGAACGAGGCCTGTCCGGTCTTCCCGGGAGCAAGAGACTGCCTGAAGTGTACTTTCCCTGCCCCTTCGAAGGCCGCCGGTAGCCACGAAGAGCGCCTACGGGCGTTTCGAAACGTGCGGGATGAGATCCGAGCCCGTATCGAAGGCGAACTGGCGAAACAAGGGGAGTGATCCCAACCCGGCTTCGTCTGGAGCGACATCAGCGAAGGACAGACTGCTATCATCGGATTCGTGACGGCGCCACTGACACACGACCCTTCGGAGACCGACCTCGCCATGATGCGCCGTGCCCTGCTCGCCGCTGAGAACGCTGCAAACGAGGGCGAGGTTCCTGTCGGAGCTGTCGTCGCCAGGGGAGAGGAGATTCTGGCCGTCGCCGCAAATGAGCGTGAGGCCACAGGTGATCCCACCGCCCACGCCGAGCTCCTCGCCATCCGTCGTGCATCCGCCGCTACAGGCGGCTGGCGACTGACAGGCTGCACCCTCTACGCCACCCTGGAACCGTGCCCCATGTGCGCCGGCGCCGCCCACGCGAGCCGTCTCTCTCGTCTGGTCTACGCGGCCCCGGATCCCAAAGCCGGATACGCAGGCACCCTCCACAACACCCCCGCCGACTCCCGCCTCAATCATACCCTCATCGTCGAAAGCGGCCTTCTCGAAGAAACGGCAGCCGCATTGCTCCGCGACTTCTTCCAATATCGTCGCCAAAGAACCGGAAAGACCCCAGAAACCCCCGTCCTGTAGGGCCGATAACATACTCTACAATGTACTTATACTTGAGGTAAACGGTTCTTGATGTAGTAATCTTAGTATAAACTAACGCTACAAGGTCATCAGTGGACCTGAACATAACGGTGCGTGATTTGCGGCATATTCCTAATGATTACGTGGATGTGAAAAAACTTTTGAAAAATTCTGCTTGCGGGGCGTTTGGCGCGTATTCCGCTAGCGAAGGGGCATTCGAGTGTTTAGTGTCAATTTAACCTTAAGTAAAGGTAAATCTCAGGGGTATTGCATCTCGAAAATATAGTGTGCTAGGTTTTCCCGGTACCAGATGTGGTGTTGGAGCGATGGGGGTTATAAGGTGCAGTGTCCATACTGTGATTTCGAGGACACGAAGGTGATAGATTCGCGGCTTTCGGAGACGAAGGATGCTGTGCGCAGGCGCAGGGAGTGTCTATCGCGCTCGTGCGGGAAGAGGTTCACTACCTATGAGCGGCGCGAGCCTTTGAGGCTGATGGTGATCAAACGCAACGGCGGGAAGGAGCCGTTCGACCGGGAGAAGTTGAGGTCGGGGATGGCGAAGGCCTGTGCCAAGCAGCAAATCACTGACGAGCAGGTCGAGCTGATCGTCGATGAGATAGAGGCCGAGCTCCGCGAGCGGCGGCGGCACGAGGTCACCTCGAGGCGTCTCGGGGACATGGTGCTTTTGCGGCTCAGGAGGATGGACATGGTGGCTTACCTGAGGTTCGCCTCCGTATACAGGCAGTACACGGACGTGGACCAGTTCCGCACCGAGCTCGTGCGTCTCGCCGGCTCGGGGATGGGCAACGGCAGGTAGGGCCCAGCGCCCGCAACTGGAGAATGAAGCGGGCGAATCCGGTGATGGAATAAGAGCAACAAGCGGTAGAATGGGAAGGATGGGTATGGAGGTAGATCGAAACAGGCTAGCAGACATAGATCTCACCGAGAACGCGCGTGCCGTTCTGGGGAAACGCTACCTGAAGAAGAACGAGAAGGGCGAGCCCATAGAGGAGCCCATCGAGATGTTCTCCCGGGTTGCGTCAAACATCGCTGAGGGCGAGTTCCGTTTCAAGGAAGGAGAGGAAGCCCAGAGGCTCTACGAGGAGTCGAGGGAGAGATTCCTCCAAATCATGCTCAGCCGAAGGTTTATGCCGAATTCGCCGACCCTCATGAACGCGGGCAGGGAGCTGCAACAGCTTAGTGCATGCTTTGTGCTACCCGTCGAGGACTCCATAGACGGCATCTACGACACCCTCAAGCACCAGGCCATCATCCACAAGAGCGGCGGTGGCACGGGCTTCGGTTTCTCTCGTCTGCGGCCCAAGAACGACCTGGTGAAGTCAACGATGGGCGTCTCTTCCGGTCCCGTCTCGTTCATGGCCATATATGACGCTTCGACGGACAAGATCAAACAGGGCGGAACCAGGCGTGGGGCGAACATGGGCATCCTCAGGGTCGACCACCCCGACATCGAGGAGTTCATCGACTGCAAGAGGGACAACGACCAGATCAACAACTTCAACATCTCTGTTGCCATAACCGACGGGTTCATGGAGGCCGTCGAGGGCGATACCGACTTCGAGCTCAAGAACCCCCGCGACGGCGAGATCATGAAGACCGTTCGCGCCAGGGACCTGTTCAGGAAGATCGTCGAGGGGGCCTGGCTCAATGGCGAGCCTGGCGTCGTGTTTATAGACAAGATCAACGACGACAATCCGACGCCGCAGTTCCCGATAGAGTCCACGAACCCTTGCTCGGAGGCGCACCTGCCGCCTCATGACTCGTGCAACTTGGGGAGCATCAACCTGGAGCGCTTCTACCGCGAAGATACGGGAGATGTCGACTGGGACGCCCTGAGGGAGACGGTGCACACCGCGATCCGCTTTCTGGACAACGTCATCGAGCAGAACAACTACCCTCTTCCCGAGATCGACGAGATGAGCCGGGGGAACCGACGTGTTGGGCTCGGGGTCATGGGCTTCGCTGACCTCCTCATAAAGCTCGGCATAACATACGACTCGGAAGTGGGCCTCACCTTCGCCGAGCGGATAATGAAGTTCGTGGACGACGAGGCCTGGGAGGAGAGCAGGGCCCTTGCCGAGGAGCGCGGCGTCATGCCCAACTACGAGGGTTCGCGCCACCAGGCGCGTGGTGACAGGGTCCGTAACGCTACCGTCACCACGATAGCCCCGACGGGAACGATCTCCATGATCGCCGGCTGCTCCGGCGGCATCGAGCCGCTCTTCGCCGTGGCTTTCATGCGCCGTCAGGCCGACATGGAGATGCCCGACGTCAACCCCGAGTTCGTCAAGCTCGCCAAAGAGCGCGGCTTCTACTCCGAAGAGTTGATGAAGAAGATCGCGCAGCACGGCTCCGTGCGCGACGTCGAAGAGGTTCCTGACGACGTGCGCAGCGTTTGGGTAACCTCGCACGACATAAGTTCAGAGTGGCACGTAAGGATGCAGGCTGCCTTCCAGAAGTACACCTCAATGGGCATCTCCAAGACCATCAACCTGCCCAACGAGGCGACACCGGAGGACGTAGAAGACGCTTACCGCCAGGCCTACGCCCTGAACTGCAAGGGGATAGCGGTCTACCGTGACGGCTCGCGCGACGCCCAGGTTCTGTCCACGGGCAAGACGGACGGGGAGAAACCGACCATGACGCCGGCTTCCCCAGAGGCGCCGACGGCGCCACCCGTTACCCCCCCGGAAGGCACCCAAGCCCAGACCCAGAACTTCTCTTCGCTCGCCGAAGCGCGCAACGGAAGGCCGCGCACCCTGGCCGGCGTGACCAAGAAGGTGCGTACCGGCCACGGTTCGATGTACGTGACCATGAACGACGACGAGTTCGGGCCCAGGGAGTGCTTCGTCATATTGGGCAAGCCCGGCGGCACGGCCGCCGCGTTCTCCGACGCGCTGGGGCGTATGATCACGATGGCCCTTACCCACGGCGCCACGCCCGCCGAGGTGGTCCACCAGCTCCGCGGCATCCAGGACGGCCACCCCGCTGGCGTAGGACCGAACGCAGTCCTCTCCGTCCCCGACGGTGTGGCCAGGGCCATGTCCGAGAACTACCTGATCGAGGACAGTCTGCCGGACACCCGCGAGCTCCCCGTTATCGGGGCCTGCCCCGACTGCGGCAGCGGACTGACCCGCCAGGAAGGCTGCGTCGTCTGCCACTCCTGCGGGTACTCGAAGTGTAGCTAGAATACCGACGGGGCCTGCCAGGGACGGACCGGGTAGGTCCGTCCCTCACTTTATGCCTCTGTATCTCGGCGTTCCCTGTCCAGGCTTTGATCTTCGAAAGACGCGGGGTCTTCTGAGGGTTCTATGTGGATAAAGAAGGTGCTCTGGGGTAACGCCTCGGCGACCTCGCCTTCTATCTTCTCGGAGAGGTCGTGGCCCTGCTTCACGGTCCATTGGCCGGGCACGAGCACGTGCATAGAGACGAAGCGGCGTTGCCCTGCCGCGCGGGTGCGTAAGGCGTGAAACCGGATCCCCTGTCTCTCGTAACGAGACAGAATTCTGGAGATGATTTCCTGATCTTCCGAGGGCAGGGCCCGATCCAGCAATCCTTCCGCGGTATCACGCAGCAACCGGAAGCCCGTCCAGACGATGTTCGCGGCGACGACGAGCCCGATCAGGGGGTCGAGCACGAGCCACCCTGTGAGCTGCACCATCACGACCCCGAGCACGACGCCAAGTGAGGTCCATACGTCGGTGAGCAGGTGCTGCGCGTCGGCCCTGAGCGTTATCGAACGCAGCCTCCTGCCCGCCCGCAGGAGCACTAGCGCGACCACCCCGTTGAGCGCCGCGGCGCCGAGCGTGATGGAGAGGCCGAGCCCCACGTTCTGAAGTGGTTGCGGGTCTATCAGTCGGCCCCACGCCGTAACCCCGATCCAGGCCGCGGCGATGATTATCAGGGCGCTCTCCAACCCGCTAGCAAAATACTCCGCCTTGCTGTGGCCGAAGGCGTGCTCCTCGTCCGGCGGACGTATGGCGAACGTCAGCGCCCACAGCGCCGCCACCGCGGCCACAAGGTTGACCACAGACTCGGCCGCGTCGGAAAAGAGACCGACGGACCCCGTAAGATAATAGGCCCCAAGTTTGAGACCTATAGTAGTTACAGCAGCCGCTATCGAGAGCACAGCGTAGCGGCGCGCAGACCCGCCGTTCGTCACGCTTCCCTTCGTCACTGCCGCCTCACCTGGGGAGAAGCGCTCCTTGAATCAGCAAGAATCTCAATGAATGTCGGGATCTCAGCCAACTCTTCCACTTTCTACCATCTTCCCGATAGACCCGGCTATAAACCTTACGAGCCATAGAACAAGAGCCCTGAAGGCGGCTGCTAATTCGCCTGCCGGTGCCTGGAGGACGTCTCGGGACGCAGCCACAAAGAGACGTGCTCAGGCTGCATCGTCTCCATCACCACCGCTACCAGCTCGCCATTTGGCGCCTCCAAGTCGGTCTCGTCACTGAGCCTGGCAGAGAACGCCTCCAGAGTCTTTCTGGCGTCGTACTTTCTGCGGTAGAAGCGCCTGTCTATGAACGACTAGATGCGCCTACGCAGTGGGCTGAACAGTGCAGCAATCACGAGGGTGGAGACCACGATGGTTAGTTGCGACTGTTCCTCATGACCGGTGAGGACGCGGAAGGTGTACTGCAAAGAGACTACGCTCCCTAAATGCATGACGGCGAGGCTCAGGCATATCAGTACCCCTGTAATGGAAGCAGCACACCAAGTGGATTGAGCGCGAACATCAACTCCACAGGAGCCTCGACGGGAGTCCCCATCCAATCGGCCTGGCCGAGTTCGAGAACGTAGAAAACGTAGCTGGGGATAGAAGCGACGAACAGTCCCAGGGCCAGCGTGGCAACGGTAACCCATACTGCGCGGGCAAGGCGGAGCCGGTGCCCACCCAGGGTAGTGGCCGATTGCGAAGCGAGCGTGCTCATCCCACCGACTTCGGATCCCCGTTCCCTTGTCCGTTCTGTCACGACCCCACTCTACAGCACTACCGTCTCTCGAACGTTACGAAGAGCGTTACGAGCAGGACCTTCCGGAAACGTTGCGGACCTAATTTCAGGGCGCCCTCGGAGTTGATGCGGCTTTGTTCTTGCCTGGCCAGTACTCTTGTGTGCCGGGGGATTGTGGCAGAGTTCGATTCCCGGACCCTAGTATCAACACCAGAGAAAGACGGCGAGCACAGAGTTTCCCTGAGATTTATGGTTAACTTTCGATTCACGGCCGCACATCTATCCTGTCCTATCGTGCCTCACAAATACGACCATGTGCAGGTCTTTTATCTCCAGATGTTGGGACTGCTGGTCGAAGATCGTAGGAGGGAAACGGGACGATCTGGACCGCGTGAATAAACCGGGGATCGAGGTACAGGGTTGTGGGACATAATAGTAGAGGAGAAATTTGGTTGAAGGGGCGGGGCCGGGTGGATACACTCTGCCGCGGAGAGGTGGCAGAGTGGTTGAATGCGGCGGTCTCGAAAACCGTTACGTCGGTAATCCCGGCGTCGGGGGTTCGAATCCCCCCCTCTCCGCTCTTGAAGGCTTCAGGAAGAAATAGAACTTGATGTCTGAAACCTGTAGCCTGAAGCCTTTGATCGGCTCAAAGCGCGTATGATGCCCCTTATGGTATGGCTTTGTTTCGGGTGGGGATCTGGGCGTGAATAAGGCCGGTGATTCCAGGGTTTGGGATGCGGTAATGATCACGGCCAGCTTCTGGGTGCTTGGGGCCTCGCTGTGGATGTACATCGACTACATGGGCGCGACTCTGCATAGGATCTCGACGCAGTCCATGGCGTTTCACGTCGACTTCGACAGCTTCTGGCGTTCTGCCAGAGCGATGCTCGAGGGACAGAGCATCTACGATACGGGGGTTGATCTGGTAAACCTCAATCCCCCTCTCTGGACCGTGCTCATCTCGCCGCTCGGGCTGCTTGAGCCGATCACAGCGTACAGGGTCTTCGTCCTGATCTCGCTGCTAATCGTCGTCGGCTATCTGGCCTGGACCGTAGAGGAGCTACGCCTAAGGCCAGGGTGGACGGTCGTGGGGGTCGTCATGCTGCTTCTCTCCTCGCCGCTGCTCGCCACGCTGGCGCTCGGGCAGGTCTATCCCGTGCTGGCCCTGGGACTCGTGGCAGCCTGGGTGGCGGACCGGCGCGAAGGGCAGGAGATCTCCGGCGCGGCCCTTGGCCTGGTCGTTGCTTTGAAGCCTTTACTTCTCCCCGTGCTACTTTGGCCGCTCGCGAGGCGAAGGTGGAAGGCTCTCTTGGCCGCGCTCGTCTCCGGGGCGGTGGCCACGCTCCTAGGGGTCATGGTACTCGGGGCTGGGGAGACGCTGGACTACATCGCGGTCTTGAGAGAGCAGCCGGTCAGCGCCTACTGGGATAACGCATCCCTGCCCTCTGCGGCGGCGCGTCTGTTTACGGAGAATCCCTACGCCCAGAACGTCGCGACACTGCCGTGGATGGTCGGTATGGGCTACGCGCTTGGGATGGTGGCCATCGTCCTAACCGTCTGGAGGGTAAGGCACGGTCCCGAGGTGGGGTTGTGGGCGCTGGTTGCGGCTTCGCTCCTGGCCTCGCCTATTGCCTGGCACAACTATCTGGTTTTGCTCGGACCCGGCATATTGCTGCTCCTGGCGCGGGGCAGGGCGGCGACGGCCTTTTTGCTGCTCGCGTTGCAGTCCATCCCGGCGCAGTGGCCCCTGATCTGGAACGACAGGGGCACGGTCGCAGCCTCCCTGGCGATGACGCTCTATCTGTATATCCTGATCGCGCACTGGCTCGCCCTCCTGGCCGCAACTGGGGAGCCCGCAGATACGTTACGGCCGGAACCTGCTGCAGAGAAGCCAGGATAAGGGGAAAAACAAAAGCGTGGCATACTTCCATGCGGGAAGCGATCCCTAAGGAAAGGTTGAAGAGATGGCAGAGACCCTTATGCAGCGCGTGGTCGAAGCATTGCCCTTCCTGGACGACATCGCCGAGGACGTTCAGCCGAAGGTGCAGGAAGCCGTCGCCGCGGGCGGCACTACGGCGCGCAACGTGCTCGACGGCGTCTGGCTCGAGGCGCCATTGCACCCGGCCCTTACGGATGTGCCGGTTGGAGCCTGGACAGCGACGCTCGTCTTCGATGGACTCGACGTTGCTACCGGGAAGGAGCCCATAAGACACGCGGCCGACGCCTCGCTCGTTTTCGGGACGTTGGGAGCGTTCGGGGCCGCCGTGAGCGGGCTCTCCGACTGGAGGTACCTGAGTGGCGGGTCTAGGCGGATGGGAGTAGCGCACGGTCTTCTGAACACCATCGGGCTCGTCCTTAGCATCGTCTCGCTGGTCCTCCGGGCTACAGGGCGGAGGAACGCCGGACGCGTGACCTTCCTGGCGGGATACTCTATCATTGGCATGGCCGCCCACCTCGGTGGAGAACTCTCCTACCACTACGGGCTGCGCGTCAACAGGAACGTCTTCGAGGAAGCCGGCCCCGATGAGTTTGTTCCCGTCCTGGGCGAGAGCGAGCTGGCGCAAGACGAGCTGCGCCGGGTCGAGGTCGAAGGGGTGGGGATCTTGTTGAGCCGCTCTTCCGCAGGCGAGGTCTGCGCGATTGCCGCCACGTGCAACCACTTCTCCGGCCCACTTGAAGCAGGCGAACGCGAAGGCGACACTGTAGTCTGTCCTCTGCACAATTCCCGCTTCGACCTGTGTAGCGGTGAGGTTATCGACGGCCCGGCCGTCTTCCCCCAATCTCGCTACGCTACCAGGGTGCGCGACGGCAGAATCGAGGTCAAAGGCGCCGCCGAGAATATTCAGGAGAAGGTCAAGTAGTCATCTGTCCGCCGGCTGAGAAGGCGACCGGCATGTCCGCGGGGCGGGGGATATTAGCCTGATGCTGAGCGCCTTCATCTTCGGGTTGGTGGCCTCCAGCGCACTGGTAATCGGCGCGGTCGCCGGGGCCTACTGGAGGCCGCCCAGGCCGCTGCTCGCCTCAGCCCTAGCCTTCGCCAGCGGCGCTCTGATCACCGCGCTGGCTTTCGATCTTTTCCAGGAATCATTCAATCACGGAGGCGCGTGGCTCTCCTCGATCGGGTTGCTCTTGGGGGCCGCGGCCTTCGTCGTAGCCGACGCGACGCTCGACCGCTACATCGAAGGGGCTGGCAGCGGCGTCTCGGCCTTCGCCCTGCTGGCAGCAGTGACGCTCGACGGTATCCCCGAGAACATGGCCCTTGGTGTCTCTTTGCTCGAGATGTCCGGTGGAGGCACGTTGACATTGCTCGTCGCGATCTTTCTCTCCAACTTGCCCGAGTCCCTGGGCGGGGCCGTGGGGATGCGCCAGCTGGGCCGCTCCAGACGCTTCGCTATCGGGGTCTGGAGTGTCACCGCCCTCATACTCGCCGTCGCGGTGGTGCTCGGCAACGTGGCCCTCTCTAGCGCTGGAGAAGGCGCTCTCGCCGCATTGCTCTCCTTCGCCGGGGGCGCGGTGCTCGCCTCGCTGGCCGACACCTTGATGCCGGACGCCTATAGGGAGGGCGGTAAGTGGGTCGCCTTCGCTACGGCCGCTGGTTTCCTGCTGTCGTTCCTGATCGCGGAAGTGTGAGATCCGAGCCGCGCGTTCTAATTCTTCTCCAACGACTCCAGGGCTTCTGCGGCGGCGCGGCGGAGGGTGCGGCTGGAGTCGACCTGGAAGACCTTCTGCAGGTCGCCGCGGGCGCGGGCCTTCTCGCCCAGAGCAGCGAGGGCCGAGGCCC
>Ga0081538_10006765_pt1 | contig 10016 bp, 10 predicted proteins | sample TabmetS5T2R1_FD_71022 | JGI IMG/M metagenome (GOLD analysis project Ga0081538, IMG submission 71022) | Tabebuia heterophylla rhizosphere microbial communities from the University of Puerto Rico - S5T2R1 | ecosystem: Host-associated > Plants > Roots > Rhizosphere ... | reverse complement strand
AATTTTTTGTTTCTCCTGTTCGGTGCTTGCTGTAAAATAAAATTATCAATAGCAAAAGATACGCACACTTTTCTATTAATGCATAACTAAAAAATTGTTAATTCAGGCTTCTACTTCTCCTCTGGAGCAGAAGATAGAACTACTTAATTAATAGGTTCAATACATTGGTGGTAAACCGAAGGGTATGGCCATTACATTTAACAGAAATTGTATCATTTTTGTAGCTACAGTTCTTCTATCTTCAATGACAGGACTACTACCATATCAGCAGCAACAGAAGCTGCTGCATTTTGGATTTACAGCCGAAGCAGGAAAAGTGGCATGTATAGAATATGATGAAGATGATAATACTATTACCGTTAACTGCAACACTTCCTTCCTAGATGTTGTTTAGACCATAAATGATTCAGACATACCTCAGAATCTTAGCAATGGAGAATACATCCTAAACGCTAACATAGTGGTTGCTGATGACATCATATTTTCATTGACTTCAAGTGATGATGGTCTGCAATACTTGAAGATAGCAGGTGAAAACGGGATAATAGTCCACGGACAAATTATGATAAATGGTGTAACAATAACGTCATGGAATATCGCTGAGGAAGAAGTAATCCAACAAAATATCAATGGTACTATCCGCCGTGGCTATATCCAATTTGCTGGAAGTGAAGGTTCTCAAATAATAAATTCAGAATTTGGATATTTAGGAGATGCCGAACCTGGACGAAGGGGATTTGACCTCTATGGAGCTGGTCCGTCACACTCTATGTTGATTAGAAGTAGCAAGTTTCATGATATGTGGATGGCATTTTATTCTAGAGAAGCATACAATATCACAGTTGACGGCAATGAGTATTACAACAATATCAGATACGCCTTAGATCCTCACACTATAACTTATGATATGAATATTACAAATAATTGGGTACATCACAATCCAATAGGGATAATTTGTTCGGATAGGTGTTATAACATCCTAATTGAAGGAAATCTGGTAGAGCACAATATAGACTCTGGAATATACTTCTCAAGAAACATGCATGACTCAACTGCAAGAAATAATCATGTCCTCAATACAACGTCGGGAATAATAGTATCAGAATCACCAAACAACCAGATTTATGACAACACTATTGAAGGAGCAACTTCACAAGGAATACGTTTGTTCAATCCTGAACTACCAGATGATGGCTTGACAGAGAACAATTTGGTCTTTAATAACAGCATAAGTGACTCTGAAAATGGTATTATGGCGATAAGAAGCCATGATAATATCGTAGCAAATACCACGTTCTCTGATATAGAAGAAAGCAAATACACCTTATCAGGAAATTCAAGCATGATAATCAGAGAACAACATTTTGATAATGCATTAATATCAGATGAAGGCTCTGAAATAGGCAGTCAAATTGAAATAGCTTCTTCAGGAATAATAGAAGTGATTGGAGGACAGGGGGGAGACGACGAAGATGGCGATGATGATGAGGAAGACCCGGTGGATGGAGATGAAGAAGAGGAAGATGAAGGCGAAGGAGAGTTGTATAATACAGACAATGAACCTTATACGAATAGATTTGGCGATGGTGATAGCATTAGAGTCATCTCATAGACCAATCATCATCAGAAATTGGCATAATCAGTGATGATGCAAAACATTACCTACAATCTTGAATCTTTCTAATAGCTACTTCCATTCTTCGCTATACTAAACTCTATCACCCTTGGACTTGATGTTGCCATCTCAAGATGTGTACGATTCTATTTCTGATTTCGAACAATTCTCATAATATTATTATACAGTGTCGGATGGATTGATGCTATGGTTGTTGAGGCTTTTGAGTTAATTGTCCGAGATTTTGCAATTATCATGATAATTGCAACTGTCATGGCGTTAGTTTCACACAGGCTAAAGCAACCTATGGTTATTGCATATATCATTGCCGGCATGATAATAGGCCCATATACGCCACCTTTTAGTCTCATTTCTGAGACTGATACATTACAACTTTTCGCAGAAATTGGCGTTATCCTACTTCTGTTTGTAGTAGGGATGGAGTTTCCAATAGCAAAGCTAAGACAAGTTGGCGGAAAGGCCTCTATCATAGCTGCCGCAGAAGCAGGAGGTACCTTTCTTGCAGGTATTGGGGCGGGCCAATTGCTGGGATTTTCATTCTATGATAGCCTGTTTGTTGCTTTAGCAATATCAGTAACAAGTACTGTAATTGTAATGCGCGTGTTGGAGGAAATGAAGTTGATAAAGGAAGGAGCAGCCACACTGATCTTAGGTGTTGCAATAATTGAAGACATCATTATCATCTCAATGCTAGCAGTACTGCAATCGGTTGCTTCAACTGGAACACTATCATTTGTTGAAATTGGCATGTCTGTAGGCCTAGTCTTGGCGTTTATAGGAGGCACTATATACATAGGCGCAAGAACAGTTCCAAAGTTCATTGACCTTATTGGAAGAATGAACAGCTATGACGTCCTCATACTTGCATTGCTAGGAGTAGCATTTGGTATGGCCTTTATCGCCTTTGAGCTTGGAATATCGGTCGCGGCGGGAGCGTTTTTTGCAGGCGTTTTAGTGGCAGAGTCAAAGATGCACTCTGTTTCTGTTGTGCTAGCTACTCCACTCAGAGACATGTTTGCAGCACTATTCTTCATATCTGTCGGGGCGCTGATGGACATCTCCCTGCTTCCTACATTCATTGTACCTGCGTTAGTTCTTGTGGGAGTATCCTATGCAGGAAAATTCTTTACCGTCTGGGGTTCAGCGAGAGCTCAAGGATTTGACAAGCTAACTTCAGCAAGGGCGGGTTTTGGTTTATCCTCTTCTGGCGGAGAGCTTGCTTTAGTAGCTGCACAAGCAGGTGCTGGCACTGGGGTGACAAGCGCCTTTTTACTTCCAATGATTGGTGCAATGACCATCATTACTACATTCATGTCTCCTTACGTAATCAAATTTGGATTCAAATTTGCAGAGCGGTGGAAGGTGGTAGGGGATGAAGATAAGACTACTGCTGCCACCGATACTGCAGGAAAAGTATGAAATGCATCATTATTCTTTTGGATGCCAAAATAACTAAGATGGTCTAAGTATACCTGAGCATCAGAAGGTAGCGCAGAGCTCATTTGATGCAAAATTACTCTAGGTTTGACCGCGAGTTTAGTTGCTCAGCACAAACTGCAAATCCCACATGCGCGCAATCATTTGATTTACATTCGTTGCAAAATGGAACTCCCTCTGTAATAACTACGAGTATATCTTTTTGTAAGACATTATCCTGCAATGACACCACTACTTTGTTGGTACCCTGTGTGAATTGTTTCATTGTGATAGGCATCGATGTAGAGTTATTCCCATTTTCTCCCAGCCAAAGGGTAAACGCACTTACTCCTTCATCTACAGTGTTGTTTCTCACTATGGTTGCTATCACCTTGCCTGGAGCCTTTCGCCTTGTTCCAAAAAAATCAGAAGAACCAGCAGATCCATTCGAGGGTTCATCACGTCGTTTGTCAAACATGAAGTCGGATTTCTCTAACCTCTGTTATATTAACAGCAAACAGGGTAATTAAGGTATGCATATAGAAACCCACACTGTCATTTATAGGCATAGAGTATGATTTGGGAGTTTTGTCTTAATTTATATAGTTATTTTATCATCGAATTGCATTTTTTGTATAAAGTAAGCGCTTTACGAAAGTTGTGAGTTGACGAACGTACCACGAGAAAATCATCAAATCGCCAACGCCGGAGAGAAACCTTTTATCAAAATGGAAAAATCAAAAACATCAACTCAATACATCAGAGTTTTCAGATACTCCCTTTCTTTTCTTATATACATCCCTCTTTTGTCGAGTTAACAATGCTTAAATTAATTTCCTATGCTCTTAATTGTCATGTCTGATAGAGATAATAATACTAATAATAATAAAAAGATCACAGTAGGCAGAGTCTATGCTGTTAGTACGCTCTTGGCAGTGATAATTGCAATTCCTGCTGTGGCAGTTACGTTTATCATGCATTATGTGATTAGGGCAGAATTTTTCATGACTCTTGCTGCAGGATTGATAACACTGTTTATCGCAATGGGTTTTGGTTATAAGTTATCAAAAAAGTTTGCTAAGGTTCTATCTGGTAGTGATAATCAATAGGGGAAAGGGCCAATGGAGAACCACTATTGACGATCGCTATCCGCACATCAAGCCAAGAAAAGACCAGATATCTACAGAATCACAACCAAGTAGATGCGCGTATCATGTTAGCAGGAGGAGTCACACACAGTATTTTCCTTTACATGGGAGGCAAAACTCTGACGAAAAGTCTGCAAGCAAGCTCCAGTGGTTTATCCGATCCTAGCAAAGTCTCCTAGATTAATTGACCTATTTTGTCCCTGTTATCGTGAATATGAACGTGACTGTGAATTCCTCCTCTCAATTCTTCACATCTAAAAAATCATGCACTCTGGAACTATCCCTATCCAATTAGTAAAAATAGCTGAAATACCAAATAAACCTGTGAATCTAAAATATATTGCTTTACAGCTGTGTACCTGCACTTGGATTGAGGTAATGACTGGGGCTGGCATCACACTCTATATGGTATACCTTGGCAACTATGCTCTTGCAGCTATAACTGTGGCAGTATTTGCACCATTGATCGGCTTTCATTTTGCGGTCAGCAAAATACAACATAGCAACGTAGAATGGAGACCAACGAGGACCGTTAAGTCACATCACTAAAATACCAGCTCATCAATTGAAAGCGTCCGTGCGCAATATCTACACTTGAGCACGATATTTTCCTTGTCAATGACATCTATCAAAGATCTTATTTCTTCGCCGCTGTTTGTAATACATTTTAGATTGGGACACTTGAAGATCCCGACTATTGAATGGGGCATCTGTATTTTACGCTTTTCTATCAGCTTATAATCTCGAATAATATTGATTGTTGACCGAGGGGCAATAAGTGCAAGCTTGTTAGTTTCACTTGTTTCCAGAAATCTGTTCTCCACCTTTATGATATCCTTCTTGCCATGTTTGCTACTTGGCACATTGAGCGCAACAGTGATCACGTTACCTTCCTTACCTGTGATGTTTAATGCTCGCAAAACCAGAAGTGCCTTACCTGCTTCGATGTGATCTATTACTGTGCCGTCTTTTATTCTACGCACAAGGAGTCGGCTTGTATCCGACATTTCGATGTCAATGCACTACTGCTAAGTATAATATCAGGATACCGATACTTAGTAGTAGTAGACGAATGGGGCTCTAACGATACATTGATTATTCCGCTGCGATAATAGCTACTTGTGGGATTATTCAATCGCTGGAAACCAAAAGGAAAAATGTACAGTCTGAGATGTACTCAATGCGGTGCAGGATTCTTGTCCAGCTACAACCTTGAAGCCCCTATATGCGGTAAGTGCCTGCAAAAGGCCAAATCATTAGACTCTACTATAGATCATGAAAAGATCTGCCTCAAATGCGGCACGCAAGGTGTAATCTATGGCAAAGAATACTGTCATTCATGCTACTTTGGATTTCAGCAAAAAACATGAGACACCTCAGACAGTAGGTTTTTGTTAAGAGTATATAAGAGATTAGCGATGCTGATAAAGAATCAGTAAATATTTTTTACGTCTAAATGTATATTCCCTATTTTGCATACACAGACTTGCGAGTACAAAAGTGCAGAATAAAAAAATTTCATTCAGGGGATGGCAAATTCCTCTCTTTTACTAGAATGGCTTATAGAACATGATAATATATATACTGTGAATTTTGCGTATTAAAAAAAGGCACAGTATGTGAGGTTACTAAATTTTGAAAGAAATCATGGCTTGATTGGCTTTTAGCCAAATGTGAATGTGTATATCTGGAACCCTCTTCCTGCAACCTCGATCGTTATCTGGTGGGTACCGTAGTCTTCGTGAGCTACTACATTGTAGAGTCTTTGACCATCTATTTTGATTAAGCCATCCTCCGATACATCTGTGCCTCTTGAAATGTTATCTAATGGAGAGTTATCCTCCAAAATATGGAGCTCGCCATTGCCTCCTGCTACGATGTTGACTGCCTTGGCAGAGTATGATAGCACAATGCGTCCAACATCACTTTGGAGTTCCATATGATCTGCATTGTTTTTCCATTCCCCGTCAAGGTATATCCTATTGGGCATAATGCTGGTATTACCATCTTCACCAGGTATGATGTACTTGACTACTTGATCTGGCTTGTAGCCTTCAGAATTTCCGAGTGGCGCCCTAGAGTACTCGTAGCCGAAGTATAACTCGGGGGTATTGATTCTATCAAAATTGACGGTCAATGGGCTTTCTGGGTTGCTTATTGATTGATCAATAGTCATATTCGCACCAGTAAATTCTGTACGCTCTGTCAGGAGCGATTGAATGACTTTTTCGGTTTCAGTGTATGCTCCTTCACCGATGTGATCGTAGCGTATATAACCTTCATTATCAATCAGATATTTTCTGGGCCAATAGCGATTTTCATATGCTTCCCATGTGCCCTTTTCATTATCCTGCACTATGGGATACTTGATGCCAAATTTCTCAACTGCCGTCTTGACATTGTTATAGTCTTTTTCGAACTCAAATTCTGGCGTGTGTACTCCTACAATCACCAGACCATCGTCGGCATATTTTTCATACCATGCGTTCAAGTATGGAATAGTTCTGATACAATTGATGCAGCTATACGTCCAGAAATCCACTAGCACAACCTTGCCCTTCAAGTCTGCAAGTGTTATTGGCTCTGAGTTGATGTAACCTTTAACATTTGTTAGCTCTGGAGCCAACTTGAACTGCGACTTATCTATTTGCACTCTAGTTATTGTGCCATTATCTTCAACTATTGTAGCAGGCACAAAGCTCTTCTGCTGACTGAAGGCAGAATTATTTAGCTGTGGACTATTGAAATATACCCCAAAGCCAATGATAAGAGCCACCACTCCGATGCCAACCACCAATGCACTAAGGTTGTCACTATTCAGTCTCTTTCTCACACCCTTGTCATCCTCCTTGCAAGCTAATAATCTCGTTTGCCAATGGAAAGTTGCCAATTATACTCAGTTGGTTTGTAAGTACGAGTATACCAAGAGTGATCAGTATAGCACCCATTAGTGGGTTAAAATATTTGAGATGCTTAACCATCCTGCGAATTAGCTTTGTTGACTGCGAAAAGAAGGCGCCTGTTATGAGAAACGGAATTCCAAGTCCAAGAGAATAGGCTAGAAGTGAATTATAGGCAGCTCCTGGAGACGTGGCGGCAAGAGTAAGAGTTGTCCCAAGTATTGGGCCCACACATGGGGTCCACGCAGAGGCAAAGGCAGCTCCAAACACAAAGGATGTCAGATAGGTAGTCTTAAAGCGTGGTAGCTTCGTCATTTTCTTTTCAAAGTTTAGTATGCGTAGCTTGGTAGACAAGATAAGGTACCCTCCAAATGCAATTATTACTGCACCTCCTATGATCTGGAAAATCGTTTGAAAGCCAATGCCGACGTTTGCAAGGAAGCTATTCAATATAACACCCATAATAGCAAACACGAGTGAAAACCCTAGAACAAAATAGACTGTATTCAGAAAGATGTTGAGCCTTGTAGATTTTTTCATAGCGACTGAACTGCCGCTAAGGCTAGAATTTTGACTCTGAATTTCACTAAGAGTTGTGCCCGAGAGGTAAGAGACAAATGCAGGGATTATTGGCAAGATGCACGGCGAGAAAAATGATCCCGCTCCTGCAAGAGCAGATACCAGAACAGTAGTCTCTACCAATTCACATAACATCTGCCAATTTTTAGATTAATACTTTTTTCCAGATCTCCTCCAGATCCTAACCTACAAGGTAGCTTTTGTCGTCTTTAATCCCTCCGGCCAAACTGTTACCTTCAGAAGGGCTATTAGTCCTATGAGCTCGGCGATATGTATCCCAGCGAAGTACGGCAACAATTCAATTGAATAAAGAGGTGCCATTGCAAAGTATCCATAAACTGCTATTCCATTATGAAGCATCAGCATACCTGCAAAAACCGCAAGGCCGACAGTAAAGGTGGCTCTGGTCTTGATGTATATCTTGCTATACACCACGAGCAGTGCAACCAGTATAATCATGTTTGCCATGCTTACCAGAGAGCTGATGTCCATCAGCAGAGCCATTATTGTGAGATGTCCGAGAAATTCCCTTATTTACTTTATCAAGATTTGTTCTGCTTTTTTTGTATTGTGGCCTGGACCTCGTTGAACCCCTCAATGTTGGCCTCAAGGTAGTTTGAAAAAAAGTATCACATACCTTTCGCTAGCTTTTATTTCCATCCTGTTCTTTTAAAGCATGCCTATGTTATGCTGCACCAGCTTATAGTCTACTACTCCAACAACATCGGCAAGCTGGTTGACGTTGCAGGGTCTCTTTTTTTCAGAAAATCAATTATTTTAATCCTATAATCGCCTCTGCGAGAACCAGCAAAAATGAACTACATCAGAGGCCTCAGCATCTGGATCAGGGATATGTATATTATGTTCATCAACATGAGAGTTTGAAATTTAAACTGAATATCATACCGTACAACTTATATCATTGTCTTGCCTAAGCAAATTAAGACAAAAGTTTCTGTACGGCGGATTTGTCAAGTTTAGTCAAGAAAATGACTTTTCATATCTTCCGTGGCTTTTGTGGATATAAAAGAAATATATACAAAGTGAAAAGTAAAATGGCAAAAACATTTGAACAATTGGGTTTGAGTGCACAATTAACTAAAGCACTCGCAGAAAATAGATTTAAAGCGCCATTCCCCATACAAGAGACAGCGATACCTCTTATTTTGCAAGGTAAAGATGTCGTGGGACAGGCGCACACAGGAACTGGTAAGACAGCAGCATTTGGTCTGCCCATATTGCAACAGATCAAGCCGGGTGGCTCAGTACAGGTCTTGATACTTGCTCCAACCAGAGAACTTGCTGTGCAAGTGACCGATGAGATTAACCGGTTCGCAAAGTACACTGGAATCAAGGCAGTCACAATCTACGGCGGCCAAAGCATTAACATTCAGCTTGACAAACTGAGGAGGGGTGTGCAAATAGTAGTTGCGACACCTGGCAGACTCATTGACCACATAAAGCAAGGTTCGATAATCCTAGATGATGTCAGGTTCGTAGTGCTTGATGAAGCGGACAGGATGCTTGACATGGGTTTCATAGATGATATAAAGTTCATCTTATTCTATGTCAACGACGATAGGCAAACTTGTCTTTTCTCTGCAACTATGCCTCCAGAAATCTTGAGACTAGCAGACGAATATATGCGGCCAAACAAGACTGAGCATATTAGGCTTAATGAAGAAGAAATAACTCTTGAAACCATTGACCAGTCCTATCTGGTTGTAGAGGAACGCGAAAAATTTAGACACCTAATGGATTTTATTCGAACTAACCAGAAGGCTAAGTCACAGACCATAGTGTTTGCTGCAACAAAACAAAGAGCTGACAGGATTGCGTATAAACTCAGACAGGAGGGCTTTAACGCAGTTACTATCCATGGCGATCTTTCACAAAAACAAAGAGACCATGCTATGCACAAGTTCAAGAGAGGGAGTGAAGACATACTTGTTGCAACAGATATTGCTGCAAGAGGAATTGATGTCCCATCAGTTGGAAATGTGATAAATTATGACGTACCAGAAGATCCTAATGTGTACTTCCACAGGATTGGAAGGACTGCAAGAGCCGGAGGAGAAGGTAAGGCAATCTCGCTTGTCTCAAATGACAGAATCTCTGACTTTGAGCGTATACTTGCGCAAACAAAGTTACCCATTCGCAAGCTCAATGATGAGCTTGGAGTTGTTGTGCCTGTAATTGCACAACATCAAGCATCATTTGGTCGCGGCGGTGGATACCGGTGGCGAAGCGGCAGCAGAAGTGGCGGCTATGGCAGCAGAAGTGGCGGCTATGGCAGCAGAAGTGGCGGCTATGGCAGCAGAAGTGGCGGCTATGGCA
>Ga0081538_10006763_pt1 | contig 10017 bp, 8 predicted proteins | sample TabmetS5T2R1_FD_71022 | JGI IMG/M metagenome (GOLD analysis project Ga0081538, IMG submission 71022) | Tabebuia heterophylla rhizosphere microbial communities from the University of Puerto Rico - S5T2R1 | ecosystem: Host-associated > Plants > Roots > Rhizosphere ... | reverse complement strand
GCAGACCACCGGGGGCAGCCACTCGGCCAGGGCCCGCCAGTGCCCGCCCTCGTCGGCGGAGGCGAACAGCTCCCCGGTGCGGGTCCCGAAGTAGAGGCCGGCCGGGTCGAGGCCGTCGGTGGCGAAGCCGTCGCGGAGCACGGTCAGCCAGGCGTCCCCCTGGGGCAGCCCGTCGCCGAGCGGCTCCCAGGACCCGCCGGCGTCGCGGGTCCGGTACACCCGGGCCTGGCCCTCGGGGGAGACGCGGAACTGGTCGGAGTCCAGCGGGATGATCCAGGCGGTGTCGGGGTCGCGGGGATGGGCGACCATGGGGAACCCGAAGTCGCTCGGCACCCCGTTGGCCATGTCGACCCAGTGATCGCCCCCGTCGTCGCTGCGGTACAGGCCCCAGTGGTTCTGGAGGTAGAGCCGGTCCGGTCGCCCGCCGGCCGGGGCGACCTTGTGCACGCACTGGCCGAACTCGGGGTGCTTGTCGGGCAGGAACACGGCCCGGATGCCGTGGTTGCGCGGGCGCCAGCTCCGCCCGCCGTCGTCGGTCCGGTACACCCCGCCGGTGGAGATGGCGATCCACATGCGATCGGGGTCGGCCGGGTCGGGCAGGACCGTGTGCAGGCACAGCCCGCCGCCCCCCGGCTCCCAGCGGGGCCGGTGGGGGTGATCCCACAGCCCCTCGACCAGCGCGAACGTCTCCCCGCCGTCGTCGGAGCGGAACAGGGCGGCCGGCTCCACGCCGGCCCAGACCGTGTCCGGCCGGTCGTCGCCGGCCGGCTGGAGCTGCCACACCCTGGCCAGCGCGGCGTCGGTCCCCTCCGGGAACCGGAGGTTGGCCTCGGCCGGCTCGACCCAGGTCCGCCCCAGGTCGTCCGAGCGGCGCACCACCGACCCCCAGTGCCCGTGCTCGGTCCCGGCCAGCAGCCGGCGCCGTCCGCCGCGGCCGTCGAACCGGATGGCGTACACCTGCTCGCCGCGGAAGTGCGGGCCGCTCCAACGCCACTTCTCGCGGTCCGGGTCGCCCGCGAACAGCCACGCGCCCTTCATCGTGCCGACCGCGACCAGCACGTCCCCGGACTCGACGTCGATATGCTCGTTCATGGGCCAACCCTATCCCGTCCTCCCGACACCGGGGAACCGGTTGTCCTCGGCCCTGCCGCCGGTGGTGGGCCCGACCGCCACCCTGTGGAATGGTGGCCCTGGGTCCCCGACAGCAGGAGGAGCGATGGCGGCACCGGACACCGTTGTCGACTTTGCCGAGAAGCTGGCCAGCTTCGACGAGCAGTGGTCGCCCAGGATCGTCGGGCAGCTCAACGACCTGCACGTCAAGCTGGTGAAGGTTCTCGGCGAGTTCGTCTGGCACCAGCACGACGACACCGACGAGACCTTCATCGTCCTCGCCGGCCGGCTCACCATCCGGCTGGAGGGCCGCGCCGACGTCGAGCTCGGCCCCGGGCAGATGTTCATCGTCCCCCGCGGCCTGCCCCACTGCCCGGTGGCCCCGGTCGAGTGCCACCTGCTCCTCCTCGAGCCGGCCGGCACCCCCAACACCGGCGACCAGCCCGGCAGCGACCGGACCGCCACCGACGAGTGGATCTGAGGTTCGGGACGGCTCCCGCTCAGAGGTCCTCGAGGACGGCGTCGGCGGTGCGGCGGCCCGAGGCCAGGGCGCCGTTGATGGAGGCGTTGTCGCGGTGGTCGCCGCACAGGTAGCGGCCGGAGCGGAGGCGGACGGGGCGTTCGGGGGGGTCGAGGGTGCCGGGGGGCTGGGCCGGTTGGGCGTGGGGGATGTGGTAGGTCTTGAGGTGTCGCCAGGCGACCACGCCCGACCCGAACCAGTCGGCGAGCTGGCCGAGGACGGCGGCCTCCAGGTCGGGGCCCCTGGGGAGGCCGGGACGGTCGAGCACGGTGGCCGAGACCAGGGCGGCGCCGGGTGGGGCGTAGGCGGGGGCGACCGAGCTGGGCACGCAGAGGTGGTTGACCGGGCCCTCGCCGTCGCCGTCCACGACGATCACCGGCTCGTCGACCGGTGCCCGGTCGGCGGCGAAGTAGAGGCAGGTGGCGGCGGCCGACCCTGGGGCCGCCGGCTCGCCGCCGAGCAGGGCGGACGCGGTGGGGCCGTCGGTGGCGACCACCACCGCCCTGGCCGGCAGCCGCTCGCCGTCGGCCATGGTGACGCCGCCGTCGCCCAGCGCCGTCACCCGCCGGCCGAGGCGGACCTGGTCGCGTGGGAGGCCGCGGGCGAGCTGCTCGGGGATGGCGCCCATGCCGCGGGCCGGGAGGGCGACGTCGCCGAGGGCGAACATCCGGTACACGAACTCGAACATGCGGCTGGAGGTGCCCAGCTCGCGGTCGAGCAGGACCCCGCCGAACAGCGGCCGGAAGAAGCGGTCGACGATCGCGTCCGAGAAGCCGCCGGCCGCCAGGGCCTCCCTGGTGGTGGTCTCGGGCCGGGCGAACAGCTCCTCCAGCGACCCGGAGGTGACCCGCCGGCGCAGGGACGCCACCTTGCGCTTGTCGCCGAGGCCGCCCACCGGGGCGAAGGCGGCGCGGACCCCGCCCCAGGGCCGGCGGGACGGGTCGGCAACGGTCACGAACCTGCCGCCGGTGCGGACCACCGCCCCCGGGTAGAAGGGGCGCAGCTCCAGCGCCTCGTAGTCGAGCGCGTCGGCGGCCTCGGGATAGGCGGTCAGCAGGACCTGGAAGCCGCGGTCGAGCAGGAAGTCGTCGACCCGGTCGGTGCGGACCCGACCGCCGACCCCGTCGCCCGCCTCCAGCACGGTGGCGGGGACGCCCCGCTCGTGGAGGCGGCGGGCGCAGCGGAGCCCGGCCAGCCCCGCGCCGACGACGTAGACGCCGCCGTCCTCCTCGGCCATCTAGCCGCCGGGCCGCCCGGTCATGCGGGGGACCCCCTCGGCCCGGGCCGCCTCGGCGTCGCGGCGCAGCGTCCCCGGCAGGGCGAAGTGGACGTCCTCGGGGACGACCTCGACCTCGCGGACCTCGGTCGCGCCCCGCTCGCGCAGGGCCTCGACCAGCTCGTCGACCAGCCGTTCGGGGGCGGAGGCGCCGGAGCTGATCCCGACGGTGTCGACCCCCTCGAACCAGGCCGGGTCGACCGCCGCGGCCTGCGAGACCAGGTGGGCCTGGCAGCCCGCGGCCCGGGCGACCTCGACCAGGCGCACCGAGTTGGAGGAGTTCTCCGCCCCGATGACCAGCACCAGCTGGCAGTCGCGGGCCAGGGACTTGACCGCGGCCTGGCGGTTCTGGGTGGCGTAGCAGATGTCGTCGGAGCGGGGGCCGGCCAGCACCGGGAACCGCTCGCGCAGCGAGTCGACCACCCCGGCGGTCTCGTCGACCGACAGGGTCGTCTGGGTGAGGTAGGCCACCCGCTCGGGGTCGGCGACCTCGACCCTGGTCGCCTCCTGCTCGTCGCCGACCAGGTGGACGGCCCTGGGCGCGTGGCCCATGGTGCCGACGACCTCCTCGTGACCCTGGTGGCCGATGAGCACGATGTCGTAGCCCTTGGCGGCGAACTTGCGCGCCTCCTGGTGGACCTTGGTCACCAGCGGGCAGGTGGCGTCGATCACCCGCAGGCCGCGCTCTCTGGCCTCGGCGTGCACGGTCGGGGCGACCCCGTGGGCCGAGAACACCACCGTGGCCCCTTCGGGGACCTGGTCGAGCTCGTCGACGAACACCGCCCCGCGGGTCTCGAGGTCCCTGACCACGTGCAGGTTGTGGACGATCTGCTTGCGCACGTAGACCGGGGGGCCGTAGGTGGCCAGGGCCACCTCGACGATGTCGATGGCCCGCTCCACGCCGGCGCAGTAGCCGCGGGGGGCGGCCAGCAGGACCCGGCGGGGGGCGGCGAACGCTGGGATGGGGAGGCTGCTCATGTGCCCCATTCTATCGGCGCCGGGCGCTCGCGCCCGTCGAGCGGGCGTACGGTGGGGATGGTCGCGGCAGAGGAGGCGATGACCGTGCAGCTGGAGGCGCTCGACCACGTCGGGCTGGTGGTCTCGGACATGTCCCGGTCGATCCGCTGGTACCAGGAGGTGCTCGGCCTGCGCCGCGCCCACGAGGACGCCTGGGGCGAGTTCCCGGCCGTGCTCGAGGCCAACGGCAGCGGGGTGGCCCTGTTCCCCAACGAGGGCGGCGGGCCGGTCCCGGTGGACGACCCGATGCGCCACGTCGGCTTCCGGACCTCGCGCCGGGGGCTGGAGGCGGCCAAGGCCGAGCTGGCCGCGCGCGGCATCGCCTTCCACGAGGGCGACTACGGGGTCGCCTGGTCGGTCTACCTGCCCGACCCGGACGGCTACCAGGTCGAGATCACCACCTACGAGCCGGCGTGAGCGCCCCAGCGGCCGGCTCCGGCGAGGCTGCCGGGCAGGTGACCGAGGCGACCGAGGCCGCCGGGAGCTGGGCCGAGGCCAGGAAGCTCGACCGCCGCATCGTGGTCGTCTGGACCATCCAGGACGCGATCGGCTACGGCGTGCTGGCCCTGGTCGCGCTGGCCGTCGACGTCGGGGCCAGGATGGGCGGCGCCGAGCCGCCCGGCCCGCCCGGGCTGGCCGCCGGGCTGCTGGCCGTGCTCGGAGGCCTGGCCGCCTGGTGGTGGCCCCGCTCACGCTACCGGCACTGGCGCTACCAGGTGGCCGGCGACGCCCTCGAGCTGCGCCACGGCGTGGTCCGCCGCGTCCACTCGGCCATCCCCTACTTCCGGGTCCAGCACATCGACGTCGCCCAGGGGCCGGTGGAGCGGGCCATGGGCCTGTCCCGGCTGGTGCTGCACACCGCCTCGGCCGGGACCGACGCCACCATCCCCGGCATCGCCGCCGGCGACGCCGAGGGGCTGCGCCGCCTCATCCTGGCCAGGGCCGGCCACGGCGATGCGGTCTGAGGAGCCGGGCGTGGCGCTGGCGCCGCTGGAGGGGTCGGGGCCGCGGCGGCTGCACATCCTCAGCCCGGTGTTCTTCGCCGGCAGGCACGCCCGGCGGCTGTGGCCGCTGGCCCTGCTGCTGGTCGCGCGTCAGCAGTGGTGGCTGCTGGCCCTGGGGGCGCTGGTGCTGCTGGCCTGGAGCAGCATCGAGTGGCTGCGCCGGGCCTACCGCCTTGAGGGCGGCGCCCTGCGGCTCGAGGAGGGGGTGCTGGCCCGCAAGCTCCGGGCGGTCCCGTTCGACCGGATCCAGCAGGTCGACCTGATCCGCAAGCCCCTGCACCGGCTGCTCGGGGTGGCCACCCTGCGGGTGGAGACGGCCGGCGGCGGCTCGGCGGCCGAGGTCGACCTGGACGTGATCACCCTCGACGAGGCCCAGACGCTCCGGTCGGCCCTACTGCGAGCCAAGGCGCAGGCGGCCGCGCCAGGCACCGCCGGGCCGGGCACCGCCGGATCGGTGGCCGCCGGATCAGGGGCCGCCGGATCGGGGGCCGCCGGATCGGGGGCCGCCGGATCAGGGGCCGCCGGATCAGGGGCCGCCGGATCGAGGGCCGCCGGGGCTGTGGACAGCCGCGCGCACCCGGGTGCCGGGTCGGCTACCCTCCCGGTTGGGGGCCCGCACACACTGGTGGGGGGCTCCTACGCGCCCGCCGAGGTCGAGGTGGCCGCTCCTCCGGCCGAGCGGGTGCTGCTGCGGTTGCGGCTGCCCGAGGTGATGCTGGCCGGGATCACCGGGTCGCGGGCGGCGGCCGCGCTGGTCGTGCTCGGCCCCCTGACCCAGGCCAGCGACTGGTTCCCGGGCCTGGACGACTGGCTGCTCCAGCGGTTCGACCCGGAGGCGGTCACGCCGACCACCCCGGCCGCCTTCCTGGCCGTGGCCGTGCTGGCCGCGGCCGTCTGGCTGGGCCTGGCCGCCCTGTCCAGCATCGTCACCGACTACGGCTTCACCCTGGCCCGGGTCGGCGACGACCTGGTCGTCCGCCGCGGGCTGCTGGAACGCCGCGAGGCCGTCCTCCCCCTGGCCCGGCTCCAGGTCGTCCGGATCGAGGAGTCGCTGCTGCGCCGGGCCCTCGGCCTGGCCTCGATCCGCATCCAGAGCGCCGGCCGGACCGGCGGCGGCGACCAGACGGCCAGCCGCCTGGCCATCCCGATCCTGCAGCGCACGCAGGTCAACCGGGTCCTCGGCGAGCTCCTGGCCGGGGCGGCGCCGATCCCGCGACTGCTGGCCCCGCCCCCGGCCGCCCGCCGCCGGGCCGTGACCCGCGCCGTCGTCCGGACGGCCCTGTTCCTTGCCATCGCCGCCGTGCCCCTGCTGGCCCTGTCCGCGCGCGACGTGCTGGCCGTGCCCCCGGCCCTCGCCCTGGTCGCGGTCCCGCTTCTCGCCCTTGGCGTCGTCGGGGGCCTGGCCGCCTACCGGAGCCTCGGCCACGCCGCCGGCGAGGGGTTCCTGTACGCCCGGGCCGGGGTGGCCATCCGCGTCCTCACGGTCGTTCCCGTGGCCAAGGCCCAGAGCGGCCGCGTCCACACCTCCCCCTTCCAGCGCCGGGCCGGCCTGGCCACCCTCCATGTCGACATCGCCGGCGGCGGCCCGGCCCCCCAGGTCCACGACGAGTCCGAGCCCAGGGCCGAGGACCTCCTCCAGGTGGTGCTGGGCCGCCCGGTCAGGGCGTGACGCCGAGGGCGGCGATCGCGCGGCCCAGGGCCGCGCCGACGTCGCCGGCGAGCAGGTGGTGGCCGTCCTGGACGACCTGGCGGCCGCCAACCACCACCGAGGTGACGTCGGCGGCGGTGGCCGCGAACACGAGCTGGTCGACGGCGTCGGCGGGGCCGGTGCCGGCCAGCCGGACCGAGGTGAGCCCGACCGTGACCAGGTCGGCGAGGCGGCCGGGGGCCAGGCGACCGGCGTCCCAGCCGAGGGCGTCCATGCCCGCCGCCGTGGCCGCGGCCAGCAGGTCGGCCGGCTGGTGGTGGCCGCGGCGCTCGGTGGCCAGCCGCTCGTCGAGCTCGACCGCCCTCGCCTCCTCGAACAGGTCGACGACGGCGTGGCTGTCGGACCCGAGGCAGAGGGGGCTGCCGGCGTCGGCCAGGGCCCTGGCCGGCCCGACCCCGTCGGCCAGGTCGCGCTCGGTGGTCGGACAGAGGCAGACACCGGTGCCGGTGGCGCCCAGCCGGGCCACGTCCTCGCCGGTCAGGTGGGTGGCGTGGACGGCCGTGGTCCGCGGGCCCAGCACCCCGGCCGACTCGGCCAGGGCGGCCGGGGTGCGGCCGGTGGCGGCCAGGCAGGCCTCGTTCTCCGCCCGCTGCTCGGACAGGTGGAGGTGCAGCGGGGCACCGCGTCCGGCGGCCCAGGCGGCCACCGTGGCCATGGCCTCCGGGTCGACCGCGCGGACGCTGTGCACGCCGGCCGCCACCCGCACCCCCGGCCGGTCGGCCAGGGCCCCGGCCCGCTCGGCCCATGCGTCGGCGTCGCCGTCCCCGAACCGGACCTGAGCGCCGGCGAGCCCCTGGCCGTCGAGCCCGGCCCGCAGGTAGCAGGTGTCGATCAGGGTGAGCCGGACCCCGGCCCGGCCGGCCGCCTCGATCAGCGCCTCCCCCATCCGGTTGGGGTCGGCGTAGGGCCGGCCGGCCGGGTCGTGGTGCAGGTAGTGGAACTCCCCCACGGCGGTGACCCCGGCCAGGGCCATCTCGGCGTAGGTGGCCGCGGCCAGCTCCAGGTAGCGGTCCGGGTCGAGGACGGCCGCGAGCCGGTACATCTGCTCCCGCCAGCTCCAGAAGTCGCCCCTGGCCCGCTGGGTGCGGCCGCGCAGGGCCCGGTGGAAGGCATGGGAGTGGGCGTTGGCCAGCCCAGGGATGGTCAGCCCGGCGAGCCGGGTGGCCCCGGCCGGCGGATCGACCCCCTCGGTCACGGCCGCGATCCGCTCGCCCTCGACCTCGACCAGGACCCGCTCGGCCAGCCCCCGTCCGGGTCCCAGCCAGGCCAGCTCGGCATGCCAGGCGCCCACGGTCACCCGGCCTTCAAGGGTGCCGCCTGAGGCTCAGCGGCACGCCAGCTCCTCGATCACCGTGGTCAGGGCCCGCACGCCGGTGATGCAGTCGTCCAGCTCGGCCGTCTCCTCCGGGCTGTGGCTGGTGCCGGTCGGGTTGCGGACGAACAGCATGGCGGTGGGGACGGCGGTGGCCAGGCTGCCGGCGTCGTGGCCGGCGGCGGTGGGCAGCCGGGGCGGCTCCAGGCCGGTGGCCCGCAGGCAGGCGTCGAGCCGGTCGGTCAGGTCGGGGTCGAGCTCGACCGCCGGGCTGCGCGACTCGCAGGTGAGCTCGACCGACAGCCCGTTGCGGCCGGCGGCGTCCTCGACCGCCGCCTGGAAGGCGGCCACCAGCCAGTCGAGGGTCTGCTCCCCCTCGGCCCGCGCGTCCAGCCAGGCCGACACCCGGGCCGCGACCGAGTTGCTGGAGTTCGGCTCGACCACCACCCGGCCGACGGTGGCGACCGCCTCCAGCTCGGTGGCGGCCGCCCTGGCGGCGAGCGCGGCCGCGGCCAGGCCGAGCATCGGGTCGCGCCGGTCGGCCAGGCGGGTGGTGCCGGCGTGGTTGGCCTCGCCGGTCAGGGTGAGCCGCCAGCGCCCATGGGTCCAGATGCCGGTGCCGAGCGCCACCGGCTGGCCCAGGTCGACCAGGCCGCGGCCCTGCTCGACGTGCAGCTCGACGAACGCGCCCAGCCGGCTCAGCCGCGCCGGGTCGGGCCCGAACCCGCCCGGGTCGATCCCGGCGGCGGCCAGCGCCTCGGCCACGGTGGTCCCGTCCTGGTCGACCCGCCGCAGCACGTCGGTGGGGTCGAGGGCGCCGGTGAGCACCCGGCTCCCGAACGTCGGCACCCCGAAGCGCCCGCCCTCCTCGTCGGCGAAGGCGACCACGGCCACGGGCCGTTCCGGCTCCACCCCCCGCCCGATCAGCTCCCCCACCGCGAGCAGCCCGGAGACCACCCCGAGGGCCCCGTCGTAGGCCCCACCCCCGCGGACCGTGTCGAGATGGCTGCCGACGGCCACCACCCCACCGGCGTCCGGGCCCGACCCCGGCCACCAGGCCCACAGGTTGCCGGCCGGGTCCCGCTCCACGGCCAGGCCGCGGGCGGCGGCCTCGGACTCGAACCAGGACCTGGCCGCCCGGTCCTCCTCGGTCCAGGCGAGCCGGGTCCAGCCGCCGGCCGGGTCGCGGCCGATCGCGGCCAGCCCGCCGAAGCACGCCTCGAACGCTTCCCTTCGCCGATCCCCGTTCCCGCCCATGCCACTCCCACCGCTCGGCCCGCCGTCAGGTGGGAAGTCTGCCACCCATGCTCACCCGTCCACAGCCACCGGGGACGAGACCGGGGCCCGGCCGAACTGGGTGTGGTACAGGTCGGCGTAGAGGCCGCCGGCGGCGAGCAGCTCGGCGTGGGTCCCCTGCTCGACCACCCGGCCGCCGTCGACGACCAGGATCCGGTCGGCGTTGACGATGGTCGACAGCCGGTGGGCGATGACCAGGCTGGTGCGGCCCTCGAGGGCGGCGGCCAGGGCCTCCTGGATGTGGACCTCGGCCTCCGAGTCCAGGTGGGCGGTGGCCTCGTCGAGGATCACGATGGCCGGGTCGGCCAGCAGCAGCCGGGCGATGGCCAGGCGCTGCTTCTCCCCGCCCGACAGCCGGTAGCCGCGCTCCCCCACCACCGTCTCCCAGCGCTCGGGCAGGCCCTCGATCAGGTCGAGGATCCTGGCCGCCCGGCAGGCGGCCTCGATCCGCTCCAGGGTCGCGTCCGGGTCGGCGTAGCGCAGGTTGGCCAGGATGGTGTCGTGGAACAGGTGCGGGTCCTGGGCGACCAGGCCGATCGCGCCCCGCAGGCTCTCCAGCTCCAGGTCGCGCACGTCGACCCCGTCGACCCGGACGGCGCCCTCGGTGACGTCGTAGACCCGGGCGACCAGCATGGCGGTGGTGGTCTTGCCCGCCCCCGACGGGCCGACCAGGGCGACCAGCTCGCCGGGCCGGACGGCGAAGCTGACGTCGTGCAGGACCGGCTCGCCCGGGGCGGGGCCGCTGGCGGGCGCCCCCCCCGGGGGGCTGGGGGG
>Ga0081538_10006762_pt1 | contig 10017 bp, 7 predicted proteins | sample TabmetS5T2R1_FD_71022 | JGI IMG/M metagenome (GOLD analysis project Ga0081538, IMG submission 71022) | Tabebuia heterophylla rhizosphere microbial communities from the University of Puerto Rico - S5T2R1 | ecosystem: Host-associated > Plants > Roots > Rhizosphere ... | reverse complement strand
CTCGACGAGGTGTGTGGGGGTATATGACAGCGGAGCGCGCTTATGGTGGTTGTCGGAGCCCGATGCCGTCGCCGATCCGCCACTCCAGACCAGCACCTTGCCATCCTCGTCGGCGGCCACGCGTTGCGCATCGATGAGTTCGGCTTTAAGATCTTCCAAGTAATCGTCGTCAAGGGCGAACCGGCGTTTGAGCGCTCGATAAGACACGCGCCCCTGGCGCTGCAGCAGTTCGAGGGTCTGGGCCAGGATCTCGTCGAATGTCATAGTCAGTTCTCGCCTAGCGGGCTACGGTGACGCAAGCGGAACATCTGGACTCGTCGCCCTGGACAGCGATGAGTGCGCCCAGAGCCCAGTCGCAGGTGGGAACCTCCCCCTCTGATCCCCTGAATCGTCTGTGACGAGGTGGCTTGTCAGTACGCCAGATGCGGTCCAGTGTCAAGCGAAAATCGCTGGTGGTCGCACGCATGCGCACGTGAGCGTTGCACAGTCCTCCCGCATCGTATCTAGGCGGCGGCCTCATCCGCAGAAAATCTGCCATGGTCGCCTTCCTCTCGGCCAATGCTTGCTCGTGGAGGACCCTGAGCGGATCGTTGAGCAAGCGGTACAGCGGCATGCGACGCGCTGCGGGCGTGATTGCTCCGCTCGGGGCTTGGCCATCGGCGGCGCGGTGGGTGAACAAGACCCGGAAGAAGCGTTCGATGGCATTGGCGGTCGAAGGCCGGTGGACACGGGCCTCGCCGGAGATGAGCCCGGGGGATTGCTCTTCCGCCCCGGTGACGCACGCGGTAATTCCCAGTCCTGGCGCGCGAGTGTCTGCCGGTTTTGCTTCTTCTGCCTCAATCCGTATATACTAGCGCCATAGGCACCTGCCCCGTAGCGTCGGTCTGCATGCGAATGAGAGGGTTTTCAGAGCCATGGCCATGCGGCAGCGCCAGTTGTTTGCCAGGCGCACAAAGATCGTCTGCACCATTGGACCGGCGAGCAGCTCACCCACCCTCATCGAGCGCCTGATGCGGGCCGGGATGAACGTCGCCCGGCTGAATCTCTCGCACGGCACACAGCATGATCACGCGCAGGTCGTCGCCACGGTGCGGCGGGTGGCTCAACGCCTTGACGTACCCGTGGCGGTCCTCATGGACCTGCCCGGCCCGAAGTATCGCATTGGCCCACTGAAGGGCGGCTCAGTCGAGCTGAAAAAAGGTGCCCGCGTCGTCCTGACGACTCGCCCCGTGGAGGGGGATGCGCAGGAGGTGCCGGTCAACCTTCCTACCCTCCCGAAGGATGTCCGGGTGGGCGATAGGGTGCTCCTCGACGACGGCGCAATGGAACTGAAGGTCGAGCGCGCCCGCGGCACCGATGTCGTCTGTCGTGTCATCGTTGGCGGCACCCTCACCCCTGGCCGCGGGGTCGTCGTGCCCGGGATGCGTACCTCAGGTCCCTTCCTGACACCACAGCTCCGTGAGCACCTCGAGTTCGCGATAGCGCAACAGCCGGACTATCTGGCCCTGTCGTTTGTGAGCCGCGCTCAGGACATCGAGCAGGTGCGAGCACTCCTGCAGCAGCGTGGTGCTGACCTCCCGATCATCTCGAAAATCGAGCGCGGGCAGGCCATCAGCCACCTTGAAGAGATCCTACAGGCCAGCGACGGCATCATGGTGGCCCGCGGCGACCTCGGTGTTGATATTCCCCTTGAGCAGCTTCCCATTGTGCAAAAGGACATCATCCGGCGTTGCAATAGGCTCGATAAGCCGGTGATCACCGCGACTCAGATGCTAGAATCGATGGTCAGCGCCGCCCGTCCCACCCGCGCCGAAGTCACCGACGTGGCCAATGCCATCTTCGACGGTACCGACGCGGTCATGCTATCGGCGGAGACCTCGATCGGCAAGCACCCAGTGCAGGCCGTGGCCATGATGGCCAAGATCGCCAGTACCACCGATGGTCAACTGCCCCACGAGCAGATGCTGCAGGAGCGTGGTATGGCGCTGGGGCCGCAGATCGATGCGGCCATTAGCTATGACGCCTGTCGCACGGCGCACCAACTGGACGCCAAGGCCATCGTGGCCTTCACGCAATCGGGGAGTACTGCCAGACGGGTATCGAAGTGCCGTCCGAAGGTTCCGATCCTGGCGCTCACCTCCAGCGAGCTGGTCTCCAGGAGGTTGCAGCTCTGTTGGGGGGTCCAGGTCTGTCGGGTGGCGGAACCGTCGTCGGTTGAAATCCTGTTTGACATCGGCGCCAAACTCCCCAAAAGTCTGGGACTGGCAAATACTGGCGATCTAGTGGTGATGACGGCAGGGATCCCGTTGCGGGTCACGGGGACAACGAATCTCCTCAAGGTGGAAAAAATTGCCTAGGGTCTGGCAATTTTTACTCTGATCAGGGGTCAGAAGCTGATGGAGTGGCTGGGGAATGATGCAGGGGGTACGACGTTGCGCACGAGAGATGTCTCATCGGTGCGACCGATGGTCTCTATAGTGCGACAGGTAATGGGATTTGATTATGGAAGGGAACCGCTTGCGCGCCGGTTCCGGCGATTATTGGAACCGGCGACCGCTGCCCATGCCTGGTGACGGGCGGCTTCGATACGCCTGAAGATGGGATGATGCTGGCGCGACTGGATAAACGGAGGACGCCTAACGCCGAAGGCGTATACGCCGGTGCCGCGCTCCTTGGCGTGTGTCATGCTGGCAGAGCGGGCATACCTTGTAACCATCCTGCTCGTCCAAGAGGACATGACAGTTCGGGCAAAAATCTTCATCTTGTGCAACCCCTGGTCCGCTGATGGTGAGAAATCGCATGGCTGTCTCCTTGTCTATGCGTCGTTGACCCGTGCAGATACAGGACTGACATGCACGTGACACACCTATGAGGCTCGGCGTTGAGGCTCAGCAAGGGGCTCGCCGTAGAACGCCCGCGCGCCATAGTGTGCGATCAGGCCGTCTAATACGTCGAGTTGTCGCTCTAAAATCTCGAGGGAATCCTCGTTGATCAGAAGCGTAATCGTGGTATACGGCTCGCCAACAGTATCCATTCGGACATGTAGTTGCGGGTAAGGAAGCATGTAATCTGACCGCCTTTCTATGGCCATCGCCTGATGTGGGTGCCGGTGTACCAGCATCGATTCTTGCTAAGAGGGACTCGCCAATGCGCTGTTGTATGGGCGTTTGTGTGAGTCTCTTACTTTCTCTTCTGTGTGCAAGCGCTATGCCAAGGATGAGGGGCTCGATACACCACCTGGCTGTCTGGCTTCGTAAGGTGCTCTATAAACGTCTGTGAATGCGAGCGATCTTTGCCATGACGTGCCTTGACAACCATAGCTATATCGACTAAGGTGCTCCAAGCAGCTGTCGCAAATGTGGACAGCGTTACGAATGCCTCAAGCCATGGCCATGGTCATAGCGGCCCGAAGCATGGCCTGACAACGGTGGAGACCTATGAGACATCGTTGGCAGTACATCTGTTCTCCAAGAGAGCAGGCGCATACGCTCTGGGCGGCCCTCGCCATGATGGCAACGCTCCCCATGCTGGCGTATGCTGGCCAGGCGGGTTTTGGCCCCGTCCCTGTGGTGGTCGGAACCGTATCGATACAGCAGGTCGCGACTGAGGTCGAGGTCGTGGGGAGCGTTGAACCGCAGTTGGCCACCACGCTGAGCGCGGAGATCGCCGGCTTCACTCAGCACTTTGACCTCCGTGAGGGGGATTTTGTGCAGCAAGGAAAAACCGTCGTGGCCCAGCTCAAATCCACGGAGCTGACGCTGGCGGCCAACGAGGCCGAGGCAGAGCTGGCAAGAGCCAGGGCTGACCTCACGAAGCTGAAGCGCGGCTTGCGGCAAGAGGAGATCGACGAGAAGCGCGCTGAAGTCGCCGAGAAAAAGGCCTGGGTCGAGAAATACGCCAAGGATGTCGAGCGCAATAAGTCCCTGGTCACGCGGGATATGGTCAGCATGTCAGAGTTCAACCAGGCGGAGGCGAATTATCTCGCCGCCAAAGCGCAGTATGAGCGTACGCAGCGCTCGTTGCGCGTCGCGGAGCTGGGGTTTCGGCAGGAGGAGATCGCCGCCGCTGAGGCGGAGGTCCAGCGCCTGCAGGCCAAGGTGCAACGGTTGCGCGAAGATGTCCAGAAGACCGTCATTCGCTCTCCGGTGTCGGGGTTTATCACGAACCGCTATGCCGAGGTCGGCCAGTGGATCGAACGGGGCGGGAGGGTGGCCGATATCATCGATCTGGCCACCGTGCTGGTGCGAGTGCCGGTCCACGAGCGCGACATCCGTCTCGTGCAGGTGGGCGATGCAGCGGTGGTCACCCTGGACGCCCTTCCGAACCGTACGTTCACCGGGCGCGTCAAGTACATCACCCCGCAAGCCGACCTGGCGAGCCGCACCTTTGCCGTGAAGATCGAGGTGCTGAACACTCCCGATACGGCCATCAAGGCTGGAATGTTTGCCAGGGTCACCCTGCGGACTGGCGCGGTCCAGCCGAGCGTATTCGTGCCTAGAGACGCGGTGGTGCGGCGAGCGAGCGGACAGCTAGTGTTTGTGGTGGAGGATGCCAAAGCCCGCCTGGTGCCGATCAAGACCGGGCGGACCCACGAGGGCTTGATCGAGGTGGTTGAAGGGCAGTTAGGGCCCGGCGACACGGTTGTCGTTACCGGTAACGAGACGCTCCAAGACCAGATGGCTGTGGTCACAAAGCCCACCCTCCGCAACTAGGGACTTCCCTTATGACGCTTATCGCGTTCTGCGTGCGTTACCCGGTCACGGTCATCGTCGGCATGGTTCTCGCCCTGCTCTTTGGCGTGATCGCGCTGTCGCGCCTGCCCATCCAGATGACGCCGACGGTCGAGCGCCCCGAGATCTCGGTAGAAACGGTCTACCAAGGAGCGGCGCCGCAGGAGGTCGAGAACGAGATCGTCGATCGCCAGGAAGAGAAGCTGATCTCCGTCCAGGACCTCCAGGAGTTGGTCTCGACCTCCCATGAGAGCCGGGGCGTGGTCACCTTGCGCTTCGACTGGGGCGTGAATAAAGATGTCGCCCGCCTGGAGGTGTCGGAGAAGCTCGATCTCGTGCAAGACATCCCCGACGACGCCGAACGGCCGGTCATCCGTGCCGTGAGCTCGGATGAGGAAACCCCCATCGCCTGGATCGTCATCACCACCAAGCGCGACATCAACGAGGTCAGGCAGGAGGCCGAGGACGCCATTAAGCCTCGCCTGGAGCGTGTCGAGGGCGTAGGCGCGGTGTGGCTGTTCGGCGGGCAAGAGCGCGAAGTGCACGTGATCCTGGATTATCACGCCATGAGCGCCCGCGGCTTGACGATTCGCCAGGTGCGTGACGCGCTGCTGCGCGAGAACCGTAACACCAAGGGGGGCAACATCGACGAGGGCAAAAAACGGTATCTGGTCCGCACGGTCGGGCAATTCGCCGATCTCAAACACATCGAAGATACGATCGTCGCCACCCAGGATGGGCACACGGTGTACGTGCGCGATATCGCCACCGTGCGCTTCGGCCTCAAGGAGCGGGACCGTAGCATCCGCTTGTTCGGCGAGCCCACCGTAGGCTTCGGCGTGGTACGGCGCACCGGGGCCAACACCGTCGAGGTGATGCAAGGCGTCAAAAAAGAGCTCGCCTATCTGAATGCCGTCTATGCCGATAAAGGTATCCAGTTCAAGCAGGTCTACGATGAGACGGATTACATCTACAACGCCATCGGCCTGGTGACTGAGAACGTGTATGAGGCGTCGCTCCTGACCGTGGTCGTCCTGCTCTTTTTCTTGCGCAGCGTCAGCAGTATTTTGGTGATTGCCCTGTCGATTCCGATCTCGGTAGTGACGACGTTCATCATCCTCAGCGCCCTCGGGCGCTCCCTGAACATCGTCATGCTGGCCGGCCTGGCCTTCGCCGTGGGCAACGTCGTCGACAACTCGATCGTCGTGCTGGAGAACATCTATCGGCATCGGCAGATGGGGAAACCTCGCATGCAAGCGGCGTTGGACGGGGCAAGCGAGGTCTGGAGCGCCATCCTGGCCTCGACGCTGACCAACTTGGCGGTGTTTCTACCGGTCATCTTGATGAAGGATGAGGTCGGACAACTCTTCCGCGATATCGCCATCGCCACCTCGATTTCTACGGTCCTCTCTCTCGGTTGTGCCCTCACTATCGTGCCGATGATGGCCTCCCGGGTGCTGAAGACGGGCGACGAGGCGTCTCGGTACCCACGCCTGCAGCGCCTCCTGGATATCGTCCTGCTGAGCTGGTTGGGGCAGGCGTTCAGCAACGGCCTTGTGCGCAGCCTCTCCTGGCTGCGTCGTGGGGTCGGACGGCGGCTGGTCGTAGTGCTCGGCATGACGTTGGGTTCCCTCGCCCTGGCGTTATATCTGATGCCGCCCATCGACTACCTGCCGAAGGGGAACCGCAATCTGATCCTGGCCATCGTGCAGCTGCCGCCCGGCTTCAATCTGGACCAGATCGATGGCATTATCACTGAACTCGAAGGTCGCTACATGCAGATGCCGGAAATCGAGGGCCTCTTTGGCGTGGTGCGCACAGAGAACCCCTTGCTGGGCGTCATTGTCAAGCGGCAATATGCAGATGTCGGCGGGATGCAGCGGGTGATCGAAGAGCTGAGACGGCGCTCCACCGGCATTCCGGGCACACGGGCGGTGTTTGTCACCCAGATGGCACTGTTCCGGCAGCGTGGGCAGCTGTTGGGCGGGACGAACCTGGAGATCGACGTCAAGGGGCACGGTCTGGACGAAGTGCGCGACATCGCGGCCACCATCGAGCAACAGGTGCGCACCTTGCCCGGCGTCAACTTCGTGCGGTCGAGTTTTGAATGGGGTAATCCGGAATTGCAGGTCTCCGTGGACCGCCAAAAGGCGTCGGACCTGGGTTTCTCGGTCAGCGAGGTGGGCTATGTGGTGGAGACGCTGATCGCCGGCACGCTCGCCGGCACCTTCCGGGAGCAGGGCAAAGAGCGGGACCTCACCCTCATCGGTACTGAGCGCGGGGCGGCGCGGACGCAGGCCCTGGATAACGTCGTGCTCTATCCTCCGCGTGGCGGTCCCCTCCGTCTGGCCGACATCGCCGCCATTCGCGAGGCCGAGGGGCCGACGAAGATCGAGCACATCGACCGTGACCGTTCCATCAAACTGACCGTGAACCTCCAAGACGAGATGCCGATGCAAGAGGCCATCGACACCGTCAATGCCCAGGTGCTCCGCAAGGTACGCCAGGAGTTGCCGTTGGGTTATACCATCAACGTCAGCGGTCAGGCCAAGGATCTGGATCGCACCTGGAACTCACTTAAATGGTCGTTCCTCCTGGCCGTGATCGTCATCTACTTGCTGATGTGCTCGCTGTACGAATCCTTCACTTACCCGTTCATTATCATGTTCAGCGTCCCGCCAGCCATGGTAGGTGGGGTGTTGGGGGTGCGACTCCTCCACCACATCGAGCCCACGGTGAAGCTCGACGTCGTCACCATGCTCGGCTTCATCATCATGGCCGGGGTGGTGGTCAATGCCGCCATTCTCCTGGTGGAGCAGGCCTTGAACCATATGCACGAGGGGATGCATCCCCAAGAGGCGATTCTCGAAAGCGCCCGCAACCGACTACGGCCGATTTTCATGACCGCCAGCAGCATTCTCGGCTTTCTGCCGCTGGTTGCTTCCAGCGGCGCAGGCTCCGAGCTGTACCGCGGCATGGGCGCCGTCATGCTCGGGGGCATGGCGCTGTCGACGGTGTTCACACTGGTCTTGGTCCCCACCATGTTCTCACTCTGGATGGACGCCAGGTCAGGCCTCTTGTCGCTCCTGGGCCGAAAGCCGAAAGGGCTGAACGGCAATGGGAATGGCAACGGCCACAACAATGGCGAAGAGGCCGCCTTGACCTATCAGTCGAGGTCAAGGCGCGACTTGTAATGATCGCTGCGTGCCAGGAGTACCCCTAGGGGAGGGGGAAATGCGACAGCTGGGACGAGGACGGGCCGTGTGGTACGCTGTCCTCTGGGCTATAGGCATCGGGATTCCCATGACGGCCAGCGCCGGCTGGGTGATCGAGCAGATTGAATACGCCAATCTTGGGGCGGAAGGCACCAAAACGCTCCAATATATTTCGAAAAACCGCCTGAAGACAGTGGGTGACGGCACCACCTTCATTGTCGATTTTGCCAAGAATCAGTTTATCGCAGCTGATCAAGAGAGTCGTGTCTACTGGAGTGGCACGGTCGACGCCTACGTGCAAGAGGTCAAGATCTTCCAGCAAGCCGCCAATGATCTGGCAGCGAAGCAAATGGAGGAGGCGATGAAAGAGATGCCTCCCGACCAGCGTAAGTCGATGGAGGACCTTCTCCAGCAGATGCGGAGTCCCAACGCGTCCTCATCGCCACAGCCCGCTGCCAAGCGACCAGCGGTGAAAGTCGAGCCGACCCTAGAGACCACCACGATCGCGGGGCATCAAGCGACTAAAATCATGGTCCATGCCGACGGCAAGCCCTATCAGGAAGTGTGGCTAGCCAAGGGCCTGACGCTGAAGGCCGATCTCGACCTGAAGCGTCTGAGGGGCATACAGGCTCAGCTTACGCAGGCCATCATGCCCCATGCCCCCAGTCGGCAGTCGGTGGAGGAGGATCCCGCCTACGAGCAGCTACTTGAACAGGGCTATCCCATCAAGATCGTCGAGCTTGGGGAAGGTGGAGAACCGGAATCGGTGACCGAGGTGGTGCGCCTCGACAAGCGCGACATCCCCGAGCGTGAATTTCAAGTACCGGAGGGATATCGACGCATCGATCTTCGAGAGTTCTTTCGCGAAGAGATCGAGAAAATGCAAAAGGGGGAATAAGTGGCTGTGCCTTTGCTGACGGCGGAGCAGATGCGCCAGGTGATCCCAGCGCTGCACAGACAGGGCGCTGGGCATGTCATTCTGTCCGATGTCTACGCCATCGGCCTGGCCTATGGGGTGATTCGGGTCTTCGAGCGTCGAATAGGTGGCCGCGTGGTCGCGACGCTGGGGACCCTGGCGACCGACACGGGCGCTATCCTTGCGACTCTGGAAAACCTGGGTCAAGTGTGGCCCGACGGCGCTGCTGACAAACCCATGTGGAAGGTCGTGGATGAGCGTGACCAGCGGCTCGGGGTGTTTGCCGATGAAAAAGTCGTCGACGGGTTTGCCAAGGGCTGGGTGTTCCAACAGGGGCGCCAGGGGCTCGCCAACCCCGACTTCGGACAACAGGCGACGGTGCTGGAGTTGTCAGCCGAGGATCGTGCCGAGCGGGCCCGGGCGCCGGAGCGGGAACCGGAGATCTTGCTCGAGCGCACGCCCTAGCTATCCGCCAACACAAGCGCATTTCCAGCACTGACCAGTTTTTTCGGCCTCACCCAGATACGCCGTTCGGGATCTGCCACAGCGTGGCCCAGGCCATAGGCTGTGACGCCGTGCTGGCGGGCGATGGCAAGGACCTGGGCGGCCGCCTCTGCCGCTGTCACAATGCAAAAACCTACCCCCATATTGAAGACCTGGTACATCTCGGCATCGCTGACCCGGCCGCGCCCCTGGATCAGGCGAAAGATCGGTTGGGGCTCCGGTAACTGCTCGATGACGAAGCCCATCGGCGCCTGAATCCGACGCAGATTGAGCAGCCCATCGCCGGTGATATGCAAGAGCGCCTTGACGGCGAGCTGCGCGTCGAGCATAGCGCAGACCTCACGCACATAGATCCGTGTTGGTGCCAACAATTCTTCCCCCAAGAGCCGGCCGAGCTCTGGGATATGCTGGTCGACACGCCATCCCTCCTGATCCAACAAGACGCGGCGCGCCAGGGTGAGGCCATTGCTATGGATGCCAGTGCTGGCCAATCCGATCAGGACATCGCCCTCTGCGACATTCTGGCCGACAAGGACGCGGTCTAGGGGCACGGTGCCTACGCACGTCGCCGCCAGATCAAAGGCAAAACCGTCGCGGACGCCCTTGAGCATCTCGCCGATCTGCGCCAGCTCCCCGCCGGCAATGGTGATGT
>Ga0081538_10006761_pt1 | contig 10018 bp, 8 predicted proteins | sample TabmetS5T2R1_FD_71022 | JGI IMG/M metagenome (GOLD analysis project Ga0081538, IMG submission 71022) | Tabebuia heterophylla rhizosphere microbial communities from the University of Puerto Rico - S5T2R1 | ecosystem: Host-associated > Plants > Roots > Rhizosphere ... | reverse complement strand
CGCGTTGGCCACATCGGCGACCTCGGCCCGGGTTGGACGCGTCGAGTGGACCATCGACTCCAGCATCTGAGTCGCGGTTATCGTCGGCTTCGCCCGCCTTCCGGCGACCGCGAGGAGTCGCTTCTGGACCAGGGGCACCTCCTCGATCGGCAGCTCGATGCCGAGATCCCCGCGGGCGATCATGATGCCGTCGGCCGCGTCGATGATCTCCTCGCCGTTCGCGGCGGCTTGCGGCTTCTCAACCTTGGCGATGAGCGGCACGTCGCCCACGCCGCGCTCGCGGAGGTGCTCCCGGACCGGCTCGAGATCCTCGCGCCGCCGTACGAACGAGAGCGCGAAGTAATCGAGCTGCATGTCGAGGCCGGCGTCCATCAGCGCGATGTCCTCCTCGCTGACGGCGGGCAGCGAGACCGTGACGTTCGGAAGGTTGAGACCCTGGCGCGACGCGACGCTGCCCCCCACCTCGACCCTCGTCACGACCTCGCCGTCCGCGACCTGGTCGACGCGCAGGCGCACGGCGCCGTCGGCCAGGTAGCAGACGTCGCCCTCGTCGACGAGCTCCGAGAAGCCCTGCCATGCCACCGGGAGCCGCTCGGGCGTTCCCTCCACCTGCTGCGGAGTGAGGACCACGCGCGCGTCGCGGGGGAGCTCCGCCACTCCGCCGGCCACCGGACCGAGGCGAAGCTTCGGCCCGGGGAGGTCACCGAGGATGGCGATCTCGCGGCCGACTCGGCCCGCGGCGGTGCGGACCGCCTCCGCGGTCTCGGCGTGCTGCTCCGGATTGCCGTGCGCGAAGTTCAGGCGCGCGACGTCCATGCCGGCCTCGATCATCCGCTCGAGAACCTCGGGCTCGCGGGACGATGGACCGATGGTCGCGACGATCTTCGTGGAGCGCATCGTCACAGGAACATACTCGGACGAAGGCGCGGACTCGTCCCGCGTAAGGCCGGGCGGGTTGACGCACGAAAAACAACGCTCTTAGCGGGAGACCGGGCCAGTTCTCGGTTGACGCTCGGGCCGTTAGAGGGTTTATTGAGGCCCGGCCTTGGGTGGTGCGAGAGGTCCGAGAGGAGTTGGATTCCGGCGGCAGGTCGGGGTCTCCGAAGCGCGTGATGCTGGACCCATCCCTCTCCTCCTCCCCGCCTCTGCATAGGCCGCCGGGGAACTGCATCCGCTAGAACGCACGAAGTTGCGGGGAGGTCTGATGGGCGAGTCTGCCACGGCAAGCGCTGGCCAGGAACAGCATCTGCGAGCGCTCGAGTACGCCAATCGGGTACGCCTCGCTCGCGCGCGAATGAAGCGCAAGATCGCTGCCGGCGAGCTTCCGGCGGCGGAGGTGGTGCTGAGCTGCCCGTGGCAGGCGCACAGCATGTCGATCAGCGATCTCCTGATGAGCCAGAAGCGGTGGGGCCGCACCCGCTGCCGGAGGTTGCTGGTGTCCCTGAGCGTCCCCGAGAACAAGCAGGTGGGGACGCTCACCGAGCGACAGCGCCTGGCGCTGGCCGCGGTCCTCACGGCCAAGAACGCACCGTCGTCCGGCGAGATCCACCCGGCCGAGGAGTCGCAAGCGCCGGACGCGCACGCGAGGCCGCTGACGTCGCACGAGCGCGCGCTGACGCCCGCGTAGGAGCTAGACCGGCCTTCTGCCGAGCTCCTCGAGCGGCTCGTCCGCGGTCAGTCCCGGCCCGGCGGTGGCCAGCTCGATGAGGTGCCCGTCGGGATCGCGAAGGTAGATCGACTTGAAGTAGGTGCGGTCGAGCACCTCGGTGCAGGGGACGCCGCGCGAGATCAGGTAGTCGCGCCACGCCAGGAGCTCCTCCTCGGATCCGACCGAGAGCGCGAAGTGGTGAGTCGAGCCACGCCCGACCGTCCCCTCGTCGAGCTCCGAGTACTCGAGGCAGGTGATGAGCGTGCCCGGCCGGCCCTCCTCGTCCCCGAAGAACAGGTGACGAGCGCCGCGATCGTCCTCGTTGACCGTCTGCTTCACGACACGCATGCCGAGCAGGTTGCGATAGAAGCCCACCGAGCGCTGCACGTCGCCGCATATGAGCGTGATGTGGTGCAGGCCGGCGATCCGGAGCCGCCGCTCGTTCACGGCCCGGAAGCTACCTGAACCCGAGTCCGCCGGAGCGCCGCTTGAACAGCTCGCGCATGGCGTAGAACGTCAGGGCGAACACCGAGGCGCCGAGGACCATGAGCACCCAGATCTTCACCGGCCCGAGGCCGAACGCGACTACGGTGACGGCCACGAACGCGGCTACTCCGCCGAGGAGCGCGGAGTGCGAGCGGTAGCCGGCCAGGTGTTCGCGGAGGGCCAGCTCGCCGCCTCCCAGCGACGCGATCACGAGACCCCCGATCAGCCGCTCCTCGCCATCGCGGCCGCCGAGGGCGCCCCAGACGATCAGGACGATGCCGAGCAGGATCACGAGCTCGCTGAGCGGGAAGCTCCCCCACGGCGCCTGCGGTCGCTCGCCGGAGCGCCGCCGCGGCCGTTCGGGCACCGCCGCGACGCTCGCCCGTGCCCGCCGGGCGGCGTCGCGCTCGGCGCGCGTCGAACCCGCCGCCCCCCGCTTGCGGCTCCTACGTCCCATTCAGCGCGCTAAGGGGCAACCGGAGCTGATGACCACGCGCCACCAGCCGAAGAGCATGCCCAGGACGCCCCAGCGCGGCCGTACGTGCCACGTACGGCAGCCCGGCTCGCCGATGTCCTCGCTCGCCACCCGCGCCCACTTGTGACGCTTGGGCTCGAGCAGCATCTTCTCGATCAACTGCCGGTTCTGCTCCTCCGCGTAGGTGCGGTCGGAGAGGGCGTGCCGGGTGTGCTGAACGCGGACCACGAGGTCGTCGCGCAGCTCCTCGAGCTCGGCCAGCGACAGGAGGCGCGGCCCGCCGCGTCCCGCGACGGCCCAGTCGAAGTCCCTGCGCGGCCAGGTGGAGCAGAAAAGCTGGGAGAGCTCCCCCTCGAGCTGGGCCACCTGATCGAGCAGCGTGCGGCGGGCCGCGCGCTCGTCCGGCAGCGTACGCGGAACGAACTGCTGGGAAGGTGGCGTCAGGAGGCCTGGCACCGGGCCTCAAGTGTAAAGGAGCACCTCGGCCGCGATCCAGAGGGCCTCCTCCACGCAGATGGAGGGCACGCCCTTGACGGAGAGCGCGCACAGCACCATTCGCTCGGTGCCCCGCGTGACCCCGGCATCCTCGGCCACGTCGCCGAGAACTAGGGCCACCGGCCGGGTCGGATCGGCGACCACGATCTGCCCCGCCGACAGCGGCCTGACGGGCCCGAGGGTCTCGCCCGAGCGGGCGAGGCGAAGCCCGAGGTCCGGGTCCACGCGGTCCGCGTCGAGCGCGATCAGCGGCACGCCGGTCTCGGCGATGGCGATCGTGAGCGCGTCGTCGAGCAGGTTCTCGCTCCGGAGGCCGCCGTGCTTCAGCCGCTCGAGGGCGATCGCCTCGACCGGCGTGCGGTCGCTGTCAGGGTCGATCCCCACCTGCCGCGAGAACACCCGGTACGCCCACGGGACAGGGTCCTGGCGCATGTGGATCACCTTTCCGCCGGTGTAGCGGTCGGCCATCGCGCGCAGGCGGCGCTTCACCTCGCGAGGGCTGCTGGAGGGGCGCGCGTCGATCGGCGCGTGCGTCAGTCCGATGTCTGGAAACTCCTCGGCGAGGTCGGATGCGACCCAGCCGCTACGCAGGTCGAGATCGACCTCCGTCACCGGGTGAGCCTCGCCGCGCCGCGCCGGAGCTGGTCCTCGGTCAGGTTGCCGAGCCTGGTCGCGGCAACCCGTCCTCCGGCGCGGACGAACATCGTGGTCGGGCAGCCGCCGACGCCGTACAGGTTCACCACCTGTCCATCCTGGTCGATTCCCACCGGCTGGGTCCAGCGCCGCGCCCGCACGAGCCCCCGGACCTCGTCACGGTCCTTGCGGGTGAAGTACAGGGTGGCGAAGTTCACCCCGGGCACGCTGCGCTTCACGCGTTCGGTCCGGTCGACCTGCGGAAAGCAGTCGGCGCCGCGGTCGAAGACGAATGTGAGGACGGCGGGCCGGCGGGTCAGGTCGCAGCTGTTGAGGACGTTCCTGTTGTGGATCTCGCAGGCGGGGCGGGGACCCGAGTCCTCGGGGCAGGGCCGCCGCTGGCAGACGTTCGCGTCGCCCTCGAGATTGCTCGTCGCCAGCGGGACGGCGAAGTCCGGGGCGCGCCGTCCTCGCTCCAGGCCGAACAATCCCTCGCCGCTGTTGGGGATCGTCTCGGCGAACAGGAGGACGCCGAGGCCCATGAGCGCGAGGATCCCGACGGCCCATGCGTACTTGTTTCCCGGGCGCGGCACCTCCGGCCGCCCACTCGGCTCCGGATGCGTGCGATCCCGCTCGGCGAGCCGCTCGCCGACCGAGCGACGGCCGTCGCCCCCGAGGTCGTCGAAGCGATCCTCGCTCACGGCGCGTCCGCGTGTGCGCGCCGCGGCCGCAGCCCGCGGATGAGCGGCCGCGGATCGAGGTCGCGGACGCTGAACGGCCCATGCTCCTCGGCCCACAGGAGCGCGGCCGGCAGCACGAGCATGACTCCGAGCAGCGAGACGCTGAGATCCACGACCGCCACGATGCCGAAGTCGCGCAGCATGCGGATGTCCGAGGCGATCAGCACCCCGAAGCCGGCGATGGCGGTAGCGCCCGAGGCGAGCACGGCGGCGCCGGTGGAGGCGTAGGCGCGCTCGATCGCCCGCATCGGGCCGGCCCCGGCGCTGCGCTCCTGGCGGTAGCGCGAGGAGAGCAACACGCTGAACTCGGTCGAGATGGCGATCACGAGCGCGGCGAGGGTCACCGACATCGGATTCAGGTCGACCTCCAGCGGACCGGGCAGCAGTCCCAGCAGGAACAGCACGCCGCCCGACCAGCCCGTCGCGAGTGCGATCGGGATGAGGGGCACGGCCGCGGCGCGGACGGAGCGACGGACCGCGAGCAGCACCAGGAACACCCCGAGCAGCGCCGCGACCAGCGTGAGCGCGCGCCGGGACGGCGACGAGAGGGCGCCGTTCGCCTCGGCCGCGAGCACCGGCAGCCCGACCACCGTTGCCTCCACGCCTGCCGGCGGGTCGAGCCGGCTCTTGATGTCGTCCACGACCTCCTTCTGGCGCTCGAGCGGCATCAGGCGGATGCCGAATGCGAGGTTCGCGGTTCCTCGGTCGCGGGTGACCACGCCCTGCGAGAAGTACGGAGGAACGGCATCGAGCAACCGGCGCACCTGGGTCTGCCCGCTTCCCGCGGTGCTCAACAGGTCGGGCAGCGAGAGCGCAGGGCACAGCTCGGGCGGGTCCTTCTCCTGACCGCAGCGCTTGCCGGGCCGGTAGCCATGGGCGCGCAGCACGCCGTCCTGGAAGCGCGTCATCCACGCGATCACGGCCGGGTCGGTGATGTCCTCGGCGCGCACGGTCACGTCGATCTCGCCGGAGACGCCGGTCTCCTCCTGGAGCACGTCCACGTCCTTCAGCGCCTGGAGGTCCTGCGGCACCAGCTCGCGGATGTCGGACACGACCTCGCTCTGGGTGTCGAGCGCTAGGCCGACGACGGCGAGCGCGAGCCCGACGGCAAGGACCCGGCGAGGGCGTTCGAGCGCGACCCCCAGCGCCCGCCAGGAGCGATCGGCGAGCCATTCGCCCCACGCCGCGAATCGGGGGGGCGTCGGGGGCTTCCGGCCGGGGCCGCCGAAGCGGGTCAGCGCCGCGAATCCGGCGCAGAGAGCGCAGGCCAGGGCCAGGCCGATGCCGAGCACGAGGAGCGCGCCGAAGCCGCGCACCATCGGGACCGGCGAGAGAAGCAGGACCAGGAAGCCCACCGCGGTGGCGATCCCGGCCGTGAGGATGGTCGGCCCGCCGGCGGCGGCGGCCGCCGCCGCGGCCCCGCCCCGCGAGGCCTGCCCGCGCTCGAGCTCCTCGTCGAAGCGCGCGTGGAACTGGATCGAGTAGTCCACCGCAAGCCCGATCAGCACCGGCAGGACGGCTATCGAGGCCATCGTGAGGCTGCCGCCTGCGAGCGAGAGCGCGCCGAAGGTCATCGCCGCGGCGGACAGGGCGAGCGCCAGCGGCAGAAGGCGCAGACGGGTGCGGAAGACGAGCGCCAGCGTGGCGGCCATCACGAGAATCGCGGCGCCGAGCAGCACGAAGATCGAGCGCTGCACGGCGTCGGCCAGGCGCTCGGCGACGACCGGCACGCCGGTGACGATGTAGCGGGCGCCCTCACGCGGCCGGAACACGGGCTCGCCGGTCGCCTCCTCGATCAGGCCGATCGCGCGGCGGCGCTCCTCCTCGCTCAGATCCGGCCGCATCCGGATCTGGATGAGCGCCGCGTTCTTCGAGGGGAAGAGGTATGCGAAGCGCGACTTCGGGACGCCGGGATCGCCCGAGCTCGTGTCGAAGACGAGTGATGAGACGAAGTCAGGGCTGTCGATCCGCGGAACGTCCGTCAGCCCGTAGCGGAGCGCGAGGCGCAGCACGTCGCTCTGGAACTGGGCGTTCACGGCGTCGGAGGCCGCCCGGGCGAGGCGCTCCTGCTCCGCCGGGGGGTCGCCGCGGCGCCGCGAGAGCGTGCGCGCGGCCCGCGCCGCCCTCGTCGCCCGGCGCTGGTTCGCCCGCTGGCGCTTCGTGAACTCCCCGGCGATCTGATTCACCGCGGTGTTGACGAACGTTCCCGGCCCGTATACCACCTTCGCCGGGCGCAGCTCGGCGATCTCGCGGCACACCCGAGGCAGGTTGCCGAGCCCCCGCGGCGTGTCCGGCACGTTGCCCGACAGGCATCCCTCCAGCCGCAGCACCCGCCCGAGGTCGGCGGTGAGCACGGTCCGCGCGAGCTCGCCCCTGACCAGCACCAGCACGGCCTCGTCGCCAAAATCGCGCTTGAAACGCTCGGTGGCCTCGAAGCTGCCGGAGCCCCGGTCCACGAGCGTCTCCGTGGCCGTGCTCGGCTCGAGGCGCAGCGCCAGGGCGGCGCCGCCCAGTGCCAGCAGCGCGGTCAGGGCCAGTACGAGCAGGGGCCGGCGCGTGACTGCGCGCACCACGCGCCCGAATGGATCCCTCATCGCGGTCAGCTTAGTAGTGCCCTGGGCGACCGCTAACGCGTCGCCCGCCGGGCGCCGGCTGCGGTCGCCCCGCCGGCAAGCGGCTCCACGTGCGGGAAGAGCCTTCCCGGCTGGTTCACGAGGCGCCCCAGCGGCGCCTGCGGGTCGCAGGGCGGGGCGGCGCCGCGGCTCTCCGTGCCGCCGAAGATGAACTTGTCGATATCCGCGACCAGCTGTGGCGGGAGCGGGCCCGCAGTGGCGGGCGGCGACGGCGGCCACTGCGGCACGGGGTTCGAGGTGCAGAGGTAGCTGCCGAACACCTCGAGGTGGCCCTCGGTTCGCAGCTTGTCGTAGCCGCCGGGCTCCGTGTACGGGTTCGAGCGGTTGGTCGAGATCCGGTTGGGGTAGCCGGCCATCATCTCGGGGTTGAGCGGGTTCGCGGTTCTCAGGAAGTGCACGTTCTGGTCGACCGAGAAGGCCGGGTCGCTGTGGTCCTGCGTCGCCGCAACGTCGTTGGCGAAGAACGCCGCGACCTCACGCCGGTAGAGCCCGAGGTAGTCGACGATCGGCGTCAGCTGACGCAGCCACGGGTCGAGTCGGGCCAGGAGTGGGCGGGTGTCGTCGAGCACCTGCTCGGTGGCGGGCAGGCCGCGGCGCGACACCCGCACCAGCGGGTCGAGGTCGCGGAAGAAGCCGCGCAGGTCGGGCGCCAGCCTGTCGAGATCGATGAGCGTCGGCGAAAGCTCGCGCGCCGCCGGGCGTAGCTGGTCAACGAGCGGATCTGTGTCTTCGGCGAAGGAGGTCAGGCGCCGGGTCGTCTCGCGGCTCTCGCGCAGGAACGTCGGGAAGACGCGGAAGGTGTCGGCCAGCTCGGCGTCGCGGCTCGCCACCGCCTCCCAGACCCGGTTCGAGTTCACGATCAAATCGCGCAGCTGGCCGTCGCGCTCGCTCAGCGCCTCGAACACCGCGCCGGTGTCGCGCACCAGGCGTCGGGTGGCGTCGCTCTGACCGCGCAGCACCCGAAGCACGTCGTCGGTCTCCTCCAGGAAGGGGGTCAGCAGGCCGAGGGCGTCGTTGATCTGCTCGGCCCTGCCACGCGCCGCCAGGCCGGCCTGGTCGAACCAGGTGGAGAATCGCTGGCGCGTGACCGGATCGAGCGTTCGCAGGATCTCGTCGAGCTCGACGGTCTCGGCCACTTGGGCGCGCGGAAGCTCGTCCCCATCCTCCAACATGCCCGTTTCCCTCGTGCCGGGCGTCAGCTCCATGTACGTCTCGCCGAGCAGCGTCTTCTGGCGCAGGATCGCGCGCGTGTCCCTCGGAATCGGCGCATAGCGGGCGTCGATCTCGATCTCCGTGTGGGTCAGCCCAGTCTGCTCGTTCGGCTCCAGGTTCTTCACCTTGCCGACCGGCACGCCTGAGATGCGGACGTCGGCTTCCTTTGCCAGCTGGGTCGCCTCGGGCACCGAGACGCTGACGCGGTAGCCCTTGGGCTGGAGCGGCACCGAACCGCCGAAGTTCAGCCACAGGAACACGAGGATGCCGAAGCACGACAGCCCGAACGCGACCATCGCAAAGATGCGGCCGAAACTGGGGGCTTCCTTGATCATGGCGGCCCCGTGTCCGGTTGCAGGATGAGGTTCTCGGGGCACACCTGCGACTCGCGCGGCAGGTTCAGCAGCTGGATGACCGTGCCAAGCTGGGCGTTCCCCACGACCACGGCGTTGAGAGTCGTGTACTGCGGGCAGTTCGTCAGCACCAGGCCGCGACGGATGGGCCCGTGCGCGTCCTGCAGGTTCCAGAGGGTCGCGCCGTTGTGTGCACCCCACGCGCTCCAGAACAGGAATGGCTGGGCGGCGCCGGGCGGATCGTAGGCGAGCGTGTTGAAGAACTTGTTCAGCACCTCGAAGCTGCGGGTGAGCCGCGGCGTGACCTCGGCGAGGTTCCCGGTCGCGGCGCGCAGGTCGCGGACGGTGGGCTGGACGTCGCGCGCGAAGGGGCGGATCTGGTCGCGGATGATCGGCGTGGTCTCGCGGAAGAAGGGGCGCGACTTGCGCAGCGCGGCCGGCAGCGCGCGGGCAAAGGGCCGCAGGCCCTCGAGCGTCGGGCCAAGCTCGGAGGCCAGCGTCTCCGTCTTGCGCAACGTGGTCTCCGTCTGGGTGAGCGCCGGCGGGAACAGCCGCAGCGCCTCGCGCAGGGCGGCCTCCTCGGCGGCGAACTGCTCGAAGTTGGCGTTCGCGGAGTCGACCAGGGAGGCGAGCTGACGGTCGCGCTCTGCCACCGCGGTCGAGAACTCCTGGAAGTTGTGGATCACGCGCCTGATGTTCTGGCGGCGCTGCGCAAGCAGGCGCGTGATGCGCCTGCCGTCCCGCGCGGTTGGCTCGAAGCGCTTGAACGTCTCGCGCAGGTCCTGTTGCGCCGTCTGCTCGTAGCTGCGGCCGTCGGCGCCTGCCCTCTCGTCGTCGAAGGCGCTGCCGCCTGCGTTCAGCAGGATGCGCAGGTAGTCGCGGGTGTCGGCGTCGAGCTGGGCGAGCACCTCGTCCGAGGTCACGTCCGGCAGCGTGTTGCTCACACGGACGCGGCCGCCGTCGGGGATCTCGCCGGCCGCTCTCGTGCCCGGGTCGAGCGACAGGAACATGTCCTTGAGGCCCGTCTTCGGGCGCAGGAGGATGGTGGCGTCGCGGTAGATCGGCTTGAACTCGTCGAAGATCTGCATCTGCACCACCGCCCGGCCGTTCTCGAGCGTGACCTCGCCCACCTCGCCGACCTTCACGCCGGCGATGTTCACCGATTGGCCCTGGCCCGGAACGACCGCCTGCCCGGTCGACAGCTCGGCCTTCACCTCGTAGAAGTCCGTGCCGATCAGCGGCACCCCCGCGGGCAGGTAGAAGCGCTGGTTGGAGAGGAGGTAGGCGGCGACTCCGAGCGAAGCGGCGACCAGGACCAGGATCGTTATGAAGATCGGAACCTG
>Ga0081538_10006760_pt1 | contig 10020 bp, 6 predicted proteins | sample TabmetS5T2R1_FD_71022 | JGI IMG/M metagenome (GOLD analysis project Ga0081538, IMG submission 71022) | Tabebuia heterophylla rhizosphere microbial communities from the University of Puerto Rico - S5T2R1 | ecosystem: Host-associated > Plants > Roots > Rhizosphere ... | reverse complement strand
ACTTCGGGGTCGGCGGGGGTGGGCCACGGGGTGTCGAAAGCGCGGGCGCCCTCGTCGAGCTCTACCGCGGCGAGTTCAGCAAGGACTACCCGAGCCTGTCACAAGACAAGGCACGCGTCGTGCTGGTCGAAGCCGAAGGTGAGCTCTTCCCGATGTTCAAGAAAGGGCTTCGCACCTACGCAAAGAAGGCGCTCGAGAAGCGCGGCGTCGAGGTCCTGGTCGGCGAGACCGTGGCTTCTGTCGCGCCCAACCGCGTCACGCTCGGCTCGGGCAAGGAGATCCACGCTCATACGCTGGTCTGGGGCGCCGGCCTCGTGGCGAATCCGATCGTCGAGACGCTCGGGCTCGAGCTGGAGCACGGCAACCGCGTTCCGGCGGAGCCGGATCTCAGCCTGCGTGTTCATCCCGACGTGTTCGCCGTCGGCGACATCGCGTGGATCACGGATACGAAGACGAGCACGGTCCTTCCGCAGCTTGGCTCCGTCGCGCTGCAGTCAGGCGAGCGAGCCGGCGAGAACATCGCGCGCCACCTCGTGGACAAGGAAACCGAGCCGTTCGTCTATCAGGACAAAGGGACCATGGCGACGATCGGGCGAGGCGCGGCCGTCGTCCAGTTCCACCGCGGCCGCACGCTGAAGGGCAAGGTGGCTTTCCTTGCCTGGGGCACCGTGCACCTCGCGCTGCTCTCGACGGGCGAAGACCGAGCCAAGGCTCTGGTGGACTGGACGTGGGCGGGATTCGCGCACGAGCGCCCCGGCCGCATCACCGTACGGGCGGATGACGAGAGGAGAACGGAATGAACCAGCCTCCAACGGCCGATGTCCTCGTCGTCTTCGGGATAACGGGCGACCTGGCAAAGGTGATGACCTTCCACTCGCTCTACCGGCTCGAGCAGCGCGGGCTCCTCACCTGCCCGGTCGTCGGCGTGGCGGTGGACGACTGGACCGACGAGCAGCTCGTCGAGCGTGCCCGCGAGTCGATCGTCGGCACCGGCGAGCAGCTCGACGAGAAGGTCTTCGAGCGCTTCGCCGCGAGGCTTTCGTACGTTCAGGGTGACTTCGCCGACGCGGCCACGTATGCACACGTCGGCAAGGCGATCGGGGGCGCCAAGCGGCCGGTCTTCTACCTCGAGATCCCACCCTTTCTCTTCGGCACGGTCGTCAAAGGCCTCGCCGAGGCGGGCCTGACGAAGAACGCGCGCGTGGTCGTGGAGAAGCCCTTCGGGCACGACCGCGACTCGGCAAAGGCGTTGGCCGACGAGCTCCACTCCTACATCGACGAGTCACAGCTCTTCCGGATCGACCACTTCCTGGGGAAGATGGGCCTCGAGGAGATCCTGTTCCTGCGCTTCGCGAACACGATGCTGGAGCCGGTCTGGAACCGGAACTACGTCGAATGCGTCGAGATCACCATGGCGGAGGACTTCGGCGTCGAGGACCGGGGCCACTTCTACGACCCGGTCGGTGCGCTTCGAGACGTCGTCGTCAACCATCTGATGCAGGTCGTTGGCGCCACGGCGATGGAGCCGCCAGCAGGCGGCGATCCGGAAACCCTCAAGGACGGCATGGTCGCTCTCTTCCGTGCAGTCCAGGAGGCCGACCCGACGCATTACGTGCGCGGCCAGTACGACGGCTACCTCGAGATCGAGGGAGTCGCCGCGGGCTCGACCACGGAGACCTACGCCGCGCTGCGTCTCGAGATCGAGAACTGGCGCTGGTCGGGCGTGCCGTTCTTCATCCGGACCGGGAAGCGGCTGCCGGTGACGCAGACCGAGGTCAGGCTCGTCTTCAAACACCCGCCGCGACTGGGCTTCGGAGTGCTCGGCGACAGCACGGACCCGGATCAGTTCGTCATCAAGCTCGATCCCTCGACGGGCCTGAGGATCATCCTCGACACGCGTCGCGCCGACGCCCTGAAGGCGGAGCCGGTCAGTCTCGACCTCGAGTTCGCCGAGGCGGGCGGCGAGGGCCCGACCCCATACGAGGTGCTACTGCACGCGGCCATGATCGGCCAGAGCGTTCGCTTCACCCGGCAGGACGGCGTCGAAGAGGCCTGGCGGGTCATGCAGCCGCTGCTCGACTCGCCTCCTCCCGTGCATGCATACGCGCCCGGGTCGTGGGGCCCCGAGGCGGCGAACAAGCTGGTCGCCGGCCACGGCAAGTGGCACGGGCCCTGGGTGGCGGCATGAGCGCCCAGAAGGCAAGCCCGGAAGCGCGCGAGCAAAGCGCGGCTGCGCCCTCGCCGTTCCCACCCATCGCCGACTACGCCTTCCTCTCCAACTGCCATACGGGAGCGCTCGTTGCTCCGGACGGCTCGATCGACTGGCTGTGCGTGCCTCGCTTCGACTCTCCGAGCGTGTTCGGCGCCCTCCTCGACCGTGAAGCCGGCTCGTTCCGCCTTGCTCCGTTCGGCGTCAATTCGCCGACGGCCCGGTCGTACGAGCCCGGCACGAACGTCCTTGTGACCACCTGGAACACCCCGACGGGCTGGGCGATCGTCCGCGACGCGTTGACCATGGGACCGTGGGAGCACGAGGACGAGATCACGCCGCACACCCGCCCGCCGGCGGACGACGACGCCGACCACACGCTCGTGCGCACGATCAGTTGTCTCGAAGGCACCGTCGAGGTCGACCTCGTCTGCGAGCCCGTGTTCGACTACGGGCGCACTCCGGCCGAGTGGACGCTGGTCGACGGAGACCGACACAGGGCCGACGCGGCCGGAGCAGGCGTGACGATCCGGCTCCAGACCGACCTCGCGCTCGGTATCGAAGGTAGCCGGGTGAGGGGCAGGCACGTCCTTGCCGAGGGTGAGCAGGCGTACTGCTCGCTGACATGGGCGGAGAACCTTGCCTCGGTCGCGGACGGCGAGGAAGCCAACGCGCGGCTCGCCGCCACGACGCGCTTCTGGCGCGACTGGCTCGGACGGGCACGCTTCATCGACCACGCCTGGCGGGAGCCCATCCAACGGTCCGCCCTGACCGTCAAGGGCCTCACCTACATGCCGACCGGGGCGACCGTCGCCGCCCTCACCACCTCGCTGCCCGAGACGCCCGGTGGCGAGCGCAACTGGGACTACCGCTACACCTGGATTCGCGACACGACCTTCACCCTCCAGGCATTGCACTACCTCAACCTGGACTGGGAGGCCGACGAGTTCATGCAGTTCGTCGCCGACCTCGAGCCCACGGAGGACGGCTCGCTGCAGATCATGTACGGGATCGACGGACGGGGCGACCTCACCGAGTCGACCGTGGACGACCTCTCCGGCTACGCGGGCGCCCGTCCCGTCCGAATCGGCAACGGTGCGTTCAACCAGCGGCAAAACGACGTCTTCGGCGCCGTGCTGGACTCGATCCTCCTCCACACCGTCCGCAGCAAGCGTCTACCACGGCGGCTGTGGCCGATCGTCCAGTCGCAGGCCGAGGGCGCCATGCGGGTCTGGCGAGAGCCCGACCAGGGCATCTGGGAGGCCAGGGGCAAGCCGCAGCACTACGTGTCGTCCAAGCTCATGTGCTGGGTCGCTCTCGACCGCGCCTCGAAGCTGGCCGACATCCGTGGCAACCCCGAGCTCAGCACCACCTGGCGTGGGACCGCGGACGAGATCAAGACGGACATCCTCGAGCACGGCCTGAGCGATCGGGGCGTCCTGCGTCAGCACTACGGGACGGACGCGCTCGACGCCTCGACCCTCCTTGCAGCGATGTACGGCTTCCTGCCCAAGGACGACGAGCGCCTGCACAACACGGTGATGGCGATTGCCGACGAGCTGACCGAGGACGGGTTCGTCCTGCGTTACCGCACCGACGAGACGGACGACGGAATGTCCGGAAAGGAGGGGACGTTCCTGATCTGCTCGTTCTGGCTCGTGTCCGCATTCGCGGTCGTCGGCGAGCACCGGCGCGCCCGCGACGCGATGGAGCGCCTCCTCCGGATAGCCTCGCCGCTCGGTCTCTACGCGGAAGAGTTCGACACGAGCACCGCGCATCACCTCGGGAACTTCCCGCAGGCCTTCTCCCACCTGGCGCTGATCGAGGCCGCGTCCAGGATCATCCTCGCCGAGCGACTCGAGGAGTACTCGCTGTGAGCTCATACGACGTCATCATCATCGGGACCGGCGCCGGCGGCGGCACGCTCGCCCACCACCTCGCGCCCTCGGGAAAGCGGATCCTCCTGCTCGAACGCGGGGATTGGCTTCCGCGCGAGCCGCAGAATTGGCTCGCCGAGGAGGTCTTCGTCGCCAATCGTTATGTCTCGCCCGAGACGTGGTACGACGCGAAGGGCAAGCCGTTCCAGCCGCAGATCCACTACTTCGTCGGCGGCGCGACCAAGCTCTACGGCGCCGCCCTCTACCGTCTCCGCCGGGAGGACTTTGGCGAGCTGCGCCAACACGGCGGCATCTCGCCGGCCTGGCCGATCTCCTACGACGAGCTCGAGCCCTACTACACGCAGGCCGAGCAGCTGTACCAGGTACACGGCGCGCGCGGGGAGGACCCGACCGAGCCGGACGCGAGCGCCCCCTATCCTCATCCGGCCGTCTCGCACGAGCCGCGCATCCAGCAGCTGTCGGACGACCTGGCGGCGGCCGGCTACCACCCCTTCCACGCCCCCTGCGGGATCCTGCTCGACGAGGCGAACATGCCCTACAGCACGTGCGTTCGCTGCCCCAACTGCGACGGCTTCCCCTGCCCCCTCCACGCCAAGTCCGACGCCGAGGTGATCGGCGTGCGGCCGGCGCTCGAGCATCCGAACGTCACCCTGCTCCGGAATGCGAAAGCCGTGAGGCTCGGCACGAACGCGGAAGGCACCACCGTCACGGAAGTCGTCGTCGAGCACGACGGGGAGACGGAGACGTTCGCCGGCGACCTCGTCGTCGTCTCGTGCGGCGCCGCCAACTCGGCCAAGCTGCTGCTCGAGTCGGCGAGTGACAAGCATCCAGCCGGTCTCGCCAACGGCTCCGACCAGGTCGGCCGCAACTTCATGTTCCACGACAGCACGGCGGTGCTCGCACTCTCGCGGGAGGAGAACCCGACCGTCTACCAGAAGACGCTCGGGCTGAACGACTTCTACTTCGGCGCGGACGACTTCGACTTTCCGCTCGGAAACGTCCAGATGGTCGGAAAGTCGCAGGCGCCGATGTTCCGCGGGGAAAAGCCGGTCGAGACGAAGCTGGCGCCGCAGTGGTCGCTGGAGCGGATCGCGCGGCACGCGATCGACTTCTGGCTCTCGACGGAGGATCTGCCGAGCCCGGACAACCGCGTCACGGTCGACCGCGACGGCAAGCTCACGCTCAGCTACGCCGAGACGAACGCCGAGCCCAGAAAGCGCCTCTACGAGAAGGTGAAGTCGGTCGTCGGACAGCTCGACATGAACCCGGGCCACCTCGTCCATCGCTTCGCGTACATGAAGAACGAGATCCCGGTCGCCGGGTGCGCGCACCAGGCCGGCACCTGCAGGTTCGGGAGCGATCCGGCCACCTCGGTGCTGAACACGGACTGCCGCGCGCACGAGCTGGACAACCTCTACGTGGTCGACACGAGCTTCTTCCCCTCGATCGGCGCCGTGAACCCGGCGCTGACGGCGATGGCCAACTCCCTCCGTGTCGGCGACCACCTGCTCGCACGTATGGCGTGACGCCGAAGACCGACGTCCAGGTCGAGATCTCAGCCGCGGACCAGCTGGTCGGCGTCGACGTCATCGGCGGCGGGCTTCGCTCGTACTCCGTTGCCGGTCAGGAGCTGCTGGACGGCTACTCGCCCGGCCAACCGAGCACATCCGGCCGAGGGCAAGTGCTGATCCCGTGGCCGAACCGCCTGCAGGACGGCGCATACGAGTTCGACGGGCTCCGTCATCAGCTGCCGCTCACCGAGCCGGAACGGGGGAACGCGATCCACGGCCTCGTGCGCCAGGAGTCCTGGACCGTGGGCGAAAGCCGGCCAGAGCGTGTCGTCCTGGAGCACGTCCTGCGGCCCCGGCCCGGCTACCCGTTCTCCCTCTCGCTGGCCATTGCGTACTCGCTGTCGGGGAGCGGCCTGAAAGTAACGACCACGGCGACCAACATCGGGTCGGAGGCCGCGCCGTACGGGAGCGGTCAACACCCGTACCTCACCCTCGGGACGGCTGTCGTCGATCCACTGGTGCTCTGCGCGCCGGGAGGGACGGTCCTGATCGTGGACGAGCGGGGTATCCCCCGTGCCAAGGAGCCCGTCCACGGTACTGAATTCGATTTTCGCCGCCCGCGAGAGATCGGCGCGACGACTCTCGACCACGCGTTCACCGAGCTGGAGCGCGGCATGGACGGGCTTGCTCGCGTCGAGTTGCGCGATCCGAAAAGCCGTGCGGGCGTTTCGCTCTGGGTCGACGCGAGCTACCGCTATCTGCAGCTCTTCACGGGCGACCGACTCCCGGACGTGCAGCGCCGGAGCATCGCGGTCGAGCCGATGACCTGTCCGCCGAATGCCTTTCGCAGCGGAGAGGATCTGATCCGACTGGAGCCCGGACAGAGCGTCACGAGCGCGTGGGGCATTGTCCCTTGACGTTCGGGTCTGACAGATGAGCACGTTTGCCTCCACTGCGGTCGAGCTCGCCCGCTGGCAGTTCGCGCTGACGACGCTCTTCCATTTCATCTTCGTGCCGTTGACGCTCGGTTTGGCGCCGCTTCTGGCAGTGATGCAGACGCTCTGGCATCGGACGCGCGACGGGAAGTGGCTCCGTCTGACGCACTTCTTCGGGACGCTCTTCCTGATCAACTTCGCGATCGGCGTCGCCACCGGGCTCGTCATGGAGTTCCAGTTCGGCATGAATTGGTCGGTCTTCTCGACCTACGTCGGCGACGTCTTCGGCTCGCCGCTCGCAATCGAGGGCCTCGGGGCGTTCATGCTCGAGGCCACCTTCATCGGCCTGTGGATCTTCGGCTGGAACCGGCTCTCGCCGAAGGTGCACCTCGCCACCATCTACCTCGTCTGGCTCGGCACCTGGCTCTCCGCGTACTTCATCCTGACTGCGAACTCGTGGATGCAGCACCCGGTGGGCTACGAGCTCAACTCGCAGTCCGGCCGGGCGGAGGCGAACGACATATTCCAGATCCTCTTCCAGGGGTTCGTGCTCTTCGCGTGGGGACACGCCATCCTCGCCGGGATCCTGACCGCGGGCTTCCTCGTGCTCGGCGTCGCCTGCTGGCACTTGCTACGCGGCAGGAACGTCGACGTGTTCCGCAGCGCGGCGAAGCTGGCGATCGTCGTGATGCTCCCTGTCTCGTTCATCCAGCTGGGGCTCGGGAGCGAGTTCGGCGTCGCGGTGACAGACGTTCAGCCCATGAAGATCGCGGCCACCGAGGCGCTGTGGGAGACCGAGGAGCCGGCGGCGTTCTCGCTCTTCCAGGTCGGAGGGTTCACGGAGGACGATCAGACGCCGTCCTTCGACATCGAGGTCCCGGGTCTCCTCTCGTTCCTCGCCACGAACTCGTTCAAGGGCCAGGTGGTCGGTATCAACGAGCTCCAGTCGCAGGCCGAGCAGCAGTACGGGGCTGGGAACTACATCCCTGACGTGCGCCTCGTCTACTGGAGCATGCGCGTCATGGCCTACCTGGGGACGCTGATGTTTCTCCTCGCGCTCTGGGGCGCCTGGCTGCTCCGGCGCGGGACGCTCGAGCGCGCCAAGTGGTTCCAGCGGGCCGCGCTCGCGGGGATCGCGTTCCCCTTCCTCGCCAACTTCGCCGGCTGGATCCTCACGGAGGCCGGGCGGCAGCCGTGGGTCGTCTACGGGATCCTGAGGACCGAGGACGCTGTCTCGAGCTCGGTGAGCGCGTGGACGGTCGGCCTCAGCCTGGGCATCTTTGCCGCCCTCTATCTGGTGCTCGGCCTGGTCGACCTCTACCTCATGCGCCGGTACGCGCGTTTCGATCCTCCTGAGATCGGTCGCGAGCGGGAGGAGGGAGCCCCGCAGCCGGCGCCGGGGTACTAGGCGATGACCCTCGAGATTCTCTGGTTCGTGCTCCTCTGCTTCCTCTGGACGGCGTACTTCGTCACTGAGGGCTTCGACTTCGGGGTCGGCATGCTGCTCCCCGTCCTCGGCAGAGACGAGGATGACCGCCGGACGATGTTCGAGTCGATCGGCCCGCTCTGGGACGGGAACGAGGTCTGGCTCGTCATCGCCGGCGGGGCGACCTTCGCCGCCTTCCCGGTCTGGTACGCGACGATGTTCTCGGGCTTCTACCTCGCGCTCCTGCTCATCCTGCCGCTCCTGATCGTGCGCGTTCTCTCCTTCGAGTGGCGCGCCAAGGCGGACAACCCCCGCTGGAAGGCGGCGTGGGCCTGGATGAACACGATCGGGTCGGTCGGCGCGCCCCTTCTCTGGGGCATCGCGCTCGCGAGCCTCCTCCACGGGGTTCCCATCGCGTCGGATCAGAGCTTCGCCGGGGACTTCGGCGACCTCTTCACCGGCTACACGATCCTCGCCGGGATCGCGGTCTGCCTCCTCTTCGCGCTCCATGGGGCGGTTTTCCTCAGCCTCCGCACGCTGGGAGACCTGCGCGAGCGCGCCCGGCACACGGCGTCGCGCCTGGCACCGGCAGCCGGAGTCGTGGGCGCAGGCTTTCTCGTCTGGACGCTCGTCGTCGCTCGCGACGTGAACGACAAGGGCGTCTTCCCGGGCATCCTTTCCGTCGCCGTGGCTGCCGTCACCGTCGTCGCGGCGATCTTTTTCGTGCGCGCGGGGAACGAGCGGTGGGCGTTCGCTGCCACGGCGGTGACGATCATCGCGGTCGTCGTCACGCTCTTCGTCAGCCTCTACCCGCGCGTCATGGTGTCGGATCCGGAGTTCGCCAACAGTCTCACGATCGACAACGCGTCCTCAGCCGACTACTCACTCAAGGTGATGACAGTCGTCGCGGCCGTGCTCGTCCCAATCGTGCTGCTCTACCAGGCATGGACGTACCGCGTCTTCCGCGCCCGGCTCGGCGGAGAGAACGCCGGCAGCCCCGTCGATCTGATCGCGCGGAAGACGACCGGTTCCTAGCCGTGGACCCGCTCGACTCGCGCCTCTTCCGCCGCGCGCGGACCGTGCGCGCCCTGCTGGTGGCGGACGCCGCATTCGGTCTCGTCGCAGCGGTGCTCGTGCTCGTCCAGGCGGCCCTGATCGCCTATGTAGCCGCGCAGGGTTTCGCCGGAGCCCCGCTCGGAGACCTGGCCGTTCCCCTCATGTTGCTCGTGGCAGCGTTCGTGGGGCGTGCTGTCGCCGCGTGGGCTTTCGAGGCCGTCGGTCGCCGGGCGGCGACGAACGTCCTCTCCCAGCTACGAGTCGAGCTCGTCGAGCGGAGGCTCCGCCACCGGCCGGCCGCGCTCGACGGGACCGAGAGCGGCGAGGTGGCGACCCTGGCCGTGGCCGGCGTGGAGGCGCTGGAGACGACCTTCGCCCGCTACCTGCCGCAGGTCGTGCTGGCGATCGTGATTCCGCTGGCCGTCATCGGCTTCGTCGCCTCTATCGATCTCGTGTCGGCCGGGCTCATGCTCGTCACGCTCCCCCTCGTGCCGGTCTTCATGTGGCTCGTCGGCCGTTACACGGAACGACGCACGCGTGAGCGCTGGCGGGCGCTGACGCTCCTCGCCACGCACTTCCTCGACGTGGTCCGAGGACTGCCGACGCTGCGCGCCTTCAACCGCAGCGAGGCCCAGGCCGGGCGCATCGCCGCGGTGAGCGACGGCTACCGGCGGGCGACGATGGGGACGCTGCGAGTTGCGTTCCTCTCGGGAGCGGTGCTCGAGCTCGCGGCCACGCTCGGAATAGCGCTCGTCGCCGTCACCGTTGGGGTCCGGCTGGTCAACGGCGGCATCGGATTCGAGGCCGCACTCACGGTGCTCGTGCTCGCCCCCGAGCTCTACCTGCCGCTCCGGAACCTGGCGGCGCAGTTCCATTCGAGCGCGGACGGCCGTGCAGTGGCGCAGCGGCTCCTCGACCTCGTCGAGGCTGCGCCTGCCGCCTCGGCGCCCCTCGCCGCCGCGCCGAGCGCGCGGGCCGCCCCCGT
>Ga0081538_10006759_pt1 | contig 10021 bp, 8 predicted proteins | sample TabmetS5T2R1_FD_71022 | JGI IMG/M metagenome (GOLD analysis project Ga0081538, IMG submission 71022) | Tabebuia heterophylla rhizosphere microbial communities from the University of Puerto Rico - S5T2R1 | ecosystem: Host-associated > Plants > Roots > Rhizosphere ... | reverse complement strand
GGGCGGGGGGGGGGGGGCGGGGGGGGGGCCCGGGGGGGGGGCCGGGGGGGGGCCGGGGGCGCCCCCCCGCCGCTGGACCGGCTGGGCCGCCGGGGTGGCCCGCCACCGCTGGCTGGCCACCCTGGCCGCGCTGGCCGTGCTCGTCCCCCTGGGGGTGGCCGCCCTCGGCCTGCGCCTCGGCGAGCCCCCGGCCGCCGTCCTGGCCAGCTCCGGGCCCGCCGGCGAGGCCCTCGACCGCCTGGAGCGGGCCGGGGTCGGCAGCGGCGCCCTCACCCCCATCGAGGTGCTGGTGCCGGCCGGCACCGACCGGGAGGCGGTGGCCGCGCGCCTGGACGGCGTCGCCGGCCTGCAGCTGGCCGTCGCCCCCACCGGGCCGGCCTGGCAGCGCGACGGCTCCTCGCTCGTCAGCGTCCTGCCCGAGGCCGAGACCAGCGGCGACGCCGGCGAGGCGACCCTGGCCCGGGTCCGCGACCTGGTCGCGGCCGAGCTGCCCGGCGTCCGGGTCGGCGGCAGCGGCGCCCTGGCCGTCGACGCCACCGACGCCCTCTACGGCAGCTTCCCGCTGATGCTGACCGCCGTCGCGGCCGTCACCTTCGTCCTGCTGACCAGGGCCTTCCGGTCGCTGCTGCTGGCCTTCAAGGCGATCGTGCTCAACCTCCTGTCCATCGGGGCCGCCTACGGCGTGCTGGTGCTGGTGTGGCAGGAGGGCCACGGGTCCGAGGCCATCTGGGGGATCCCGGCCACCGGCGCGGTGGCCATGTGGGTGCCGCTGATGGCCTTCGCCTTCCTCTACGGCCTGTCCATGGACTACGAGGTCTTCCTGCTGGCCCGCATGCGCGAGGAGTACGACGCCACCGGCTCCACCGGCACGGCCATCGTCGAGGGCCTGGGAAGGGTCGGGCGCCTGGTCACCTGCGCCGCCCTGATCCTGTTCCTGTCCTTCGCCTCCATGGCCGCCATCCCCGAGCTGGACGTCAAGATCATGGCCACCGCGCTGGGGGCCGGCATCCTGATCGACGCCACCATCCTGCGCGCCCTGCTGGTCCCGGCCCTGGTCGCCCTCCTCGGCCGCTGGAACTGGTGGCTGCCGGCGTGGGCGGCCCGCCCCCTGCGAGTGCCGCCGTCGCTGCCCGCCCCCGAGCCGGCCAGCCCCGCCCGCGAGCAGTTGGTAACCTTTGATTTACGGTAATCCTCCTGTTACCATCTCGGCCGGACGTCGACAAGCCAGGAGGGGGAGCATCGATGCCGAACTACGTGCTGCTGTACAAGGGCGGCGGCGTGCCGGCCACCGAGGAGGAGCAGCAGCGGGTGATGGCCGCCTGGGGCGCCTGGTACGAGAAGCTCGGCCAGGCGATCGTGGACGGCGGTAACCCCTTCGGCCCCTCCAGGTCGATCGCACCCGACGGGACAGCCAGCGACGGCGCCCCTTCGGGCATGACCGGCTACACGATCCTGCAGGCCGACAGCCTCGACGCCGCCACCGAGCTCGGCAGGTCCTGCCCGATCGTCCACGACGGCGGCACCGTCGAGGTCTACGAGACGTTCCAGGTGATGTAGGGCCTCGGCGACCCTGGTTAGGATGCTGGGCGACCCACAACCGTTGACCCGGCAAGGGGAGCGCCATGACCAAGGTCTACACCGGGGCGAGCGTGTCCCTGGACGGCTACATCGCCGGACCGGAGGAGTCCGGCTTCGAGCACCTGTTCAAGTGGTACGGCAACGGCGACGTCGAGGTCCCGACGGCCAACCCGGACATCCCCATCCGGACGACCGAGGTCAGCGCCAGGCACTTCCAGTCCGTCATCGACCAGACCGGGTCGCTGCTCGTCGGCCGGAAGCTGTTCGACCTCACCAACGGCTGGGGCGGGACCCACCCCCTGGGCGTGCCCGTGGTCGTGCTCACCCACCGCCCGCCCACCGACTGGCCGCGCGGCGGCACCCCCTACACCTTCGTCAGCGAGGGCATCGAGCGCGCCGTGGAGGAGGCCAAGGCCCTGGCCGGGGACAAGGTGGTCGGGGTCAACGGCGGCACCATCGCCTCCCAGTGCCTCGACGCCGGCCTGCTGGACGAGGTCTGGGTCGACCTGGTCCCCGTGCTGCTCGGCGGCGGGACCCCCTACTTCTCCCGGCTGCGGCAGGTCCCGGTGGAGCTGGAGGGCCCGATCTCGGTGGTCGAGAGCACCGACGTCACCCACCTTCGCTACCGCGTCCGCTACCGCTGAAGGGTCAGCTCCCGACGACGGAGACGTCCGAGATCGCGGTGTAGTCGTGGTCGGGGTCGCCGGGCACGGTGGCCACGACCTCGATGGCCACCGAGTCGGTGGTCACGTCCACGGCGATCCGCTGCATCGCCGGCCGGTCCTGGAAGCGCTGCTCGACCACGGTGCCGTCGCCGAAGTGCCAGCGCACGGCGCGGACGCGGCGGTTCTCGGCGAAGCGGTCCCTGCCGGTGGCCGGGTCGGTCTTGGCGTAGCCGGGGACGAGGCCGACCCGGGTGATGCGGGCCGTGGCCGGCAGCTCCAGGTCCACGGTCGCGCCCCGGCCGTCGCCCTCGACCCGCCAGGCGGTCGCGGGGTCGCCGTCGAGGACGTTGCCGGCGTCGTAGTCGACCGGGTTGCCGGCGTCGTCGACGCTGTCGGGGGCGGTGGCCGAGGCGGACACGGCCGCGCCGCCGGCCAGCTCGGCCGGCGGCCCGGTCGGCGCGGTGGGCGCGGTGGTGGCCGTGGGGTGCTGGCCGCCCGACCCGCCGGGCGTCCCGGCGGTGGCGCCCGGCACGGGCGTCCCGGCGGCGGCCAGCAGGCCGGCCAGGCCGGTCTGCCAGGCCTGGAAGTGGCGCCCCTCCTCCTCGCGCATGGCCTGGGCGGCGGCGAAGGCGGCGGCGTCGTCGGTCTCGAAGGCGGCGGCGAAGGTCTCGAACGCCTCCAGCGCCGCCCGCAGGAAGGCCACGCAGGCCAGGTGGACGGACTCGATGGCGGGGGTGGGCGGCCGGTAGCCCTCAGCCTCGTCGAGCAGCGCCCGCAGGGGCGCGACGACCTCGGCCCGGACGCGGGCGGCCCTGGCCGGCCCTTCGACGCTCGCGTCGGCGTCGATCGCGGCCACCGCGGCCTGCACGGCCGTGTAGCGCTGGCTGACGTCGGCGGCGGTGGTGGCGTAGCGGGCCACCTCGACCAGGGCGAGCTGGGCCTGGCGGTCGCCGGCGCCCTGCGGGACGTTGATCGGCCCGAAGCCGGTGAGCGTGTCCCGCCCGCCGAACACGGCCAGGACGGCGACCAGGGTGACGGCGGCCGCGGCCGGCCAGGCCGGCGCCCGGCGCCGTTCCCCCTCCCAGGCGAGCAGGCCGGCCGGCGCGACCATCACGGCCAGGATCAGCCCGAGGGCGAGGGGGAACCGGGCCGAGGTGGTCACGAAGTCCGGCTCCAGGTCGCCGCCGAGGACGGTGTTCATGGCCAGGAAGCCGGCCACGGCCAGCAGTGAGGCCAGGGGACCGGCGAGCATGCCGACGCCGACGCCCCGGCGCGGGACCAGCAGGGCCAGGGCAAGGGTGACGGCGGCGCCGGCGGCCGCGGCCACCCAGACGTAGGTGTAGAAGCGCTGCTCCAGCTCGATGTCGGAGGCGGCCGGCCCGGCCAGGACCCGGAAGCCGACGATCGCCCCGGCGCCGGCGAGCCCGCCGGCCAGGGCGGGGGCGACGGCCTCGGCCAGGCCGGCGCGGCCGCCGGCCGGCCAGGGTCGCGCCCCGCCCCGCTCCAGCAGCCATGCCGGTGGCGCCGGCCCCCGGCGGGCGGCCCGCAGCGCCCAGGCGGCCGCGCCGGCCAGCACGGCCACGGCCACCAGCGTCGGCCAGGAGCCGGCCACGGTCACCAGCCACAGCTTGGCCACCAGCCAGCCGAAGGTGTCCAGGGCCAGCTCCAGGGACGCGGCCGCCCAGAGGACGACGGCGAACAGCACCGAGCTGACGACCAGGGCCACCGTCCAGGAGGTGCGCGGGTGGCGCACCGCCGGGGCGGCGTCGGCCCACAGCTCACCGAGGCCGGCGGCCAGCACCGTCGCCCCCAGCCCACCGAGCGCGATCACCGCCAGCAGGGGCGGATGGCTGACGCCGCCGAGGGCGCCCGTGCCGGTCTGGGCCAGCGAGGCGACCTGCCCGAGCACCAGCCCGGCGGCGACGCCGAAGGCGACCGGGGCCGCCCGGGCGCGGCCACCGACGACCCGCTGCACCAGCGCCGCCCGCCACAGGCCGAGCCCGACCGAGCCGCCCAGCAGCGGGCCGGCGACCAGGGCGCCGGCGACCTCGGCCAGGTCGCTGCGGCCGCTGCCCATCAGGCTCGTCACCAGCACCTGGACGATCAGGGGCAGGGCCAGGGTGGCCAGGAAGGCGGCGGTGAGGCCGTCGAGGAAGGTGACGCCGGCGGCCAGCTCGGGCCGCTCCAGCACCGCCACCCGCCGGGCCGGCGGCGGGTGGTTGGCCAGCAGCCGCCGGTACCAGGGCAGCGCGCCGGGGTCACGGATCCGCTCGACCACGGCCACGACCGCCTCCGGCCCACCCATGCCCCTGGCCGCCCGCAGGTCGGCGTCGTGCTCGCGGGAGCGCAGCAGCGCGCTCGACACCAGCTGGACCACGACGGCGAGCAGCGCGGCCCGCCACAGGTAGTCGCCGAGGATCGAGTGGTCGTCCGACGGCAGCATGATCGCCACCGGCAGGACCAGCAGCGGGGCCAGCGCGTACCAGACCGAGCGGGCCAGCCACGACAGGGGGACGTCGTGGTGGGCGATGTGGGCCAGCTCGTGGCGGACCAGGGGGTCGAACAGGGACGCGTTGCGCCAGCGGACCGCCACCGCCTGCGGCAGCGCGATCCGGTAGCGGCCGGGGGTGCCGTAGCTGAAGCCGTCCCGCTGGCTCGCCGCCCCCAGCCGCAGGGTTGGGGGCCGGCCAAGGCCGGCCTCGGCGGCCAGGGTGGCCATACGGTCGGCGGCCGGCCCCAGCGCCGGCACGACCGGCCGGAGCCGGCGGCGCCGCTCCAGCAGGCCGGGGATCAGGTAGAGCACGACCAGCCCGGCCGTCGCCGCGGCGGCCGCGCCGGCGAAGGCGTAGGCGGCCCGGCGGCGGTCGGCGTCGGCGCGGCAGCGGGCGGCCGCGCTGTCCTGGGCGATCGCCGCCTCGATGCTGGGCTGGGCCGACGGCTGCGGCCGCGCCTCCCGGTCGCAGCGGAGCACGACCGAGATCCACTCGTCGTACTCGACCTGGTTGTGGACCCAGTTGCCGACGAACAGGCCGGCGCTGAGGAGCGCGGCCAGGAAGATCAGGAAACGCGAGGTGGTGGGGGAGGGGTAGGCGAGGACGTCAGGCCGCGGCCGGTCCGGCGGGGCGGGCGCGGCGGGGAGCGTCCCCGAGGTGGCCATGGCTCATGCCACGACCAGGCCGCCGACCACCGAGTCGGCGAGCAGGCCGGCCTGGCCGTCGTCCAGGCCGAGGCTTCTGGCCCGCTGGTAGGCGATCTCCCGGACCTGCCGTGCCTGGCCGGTGCTGAGCGGCGTCGGTGCCTCGCCCCCTTCGGGCGCCGAGGCGGGGTCGGGCCGGCGCAGCAGGCGGCGGACGATCCGGGCCACCAGCGGCTTCGCCTCCTGGCCGACGGTGTCGGCCACCGTCGAGACGAGGAACTGGACCACCGGGGTGGCCACGGCCAGGACGTAGGGCGTGATCATGGCCACGTCCAGGCCGAAGCCGAGGGCCTCGTCCCGGCGCCTGGGGTCAAGGACCGCCTGCGGGTCCCGGAAGTAGTCCTCGGCGTTCTCGCCCAGCAGCACCAGCTCCTCGGGGGCGGCCCGCTCCAGGGCCAGCTGGGCCAGCTCCACGACCAGCTCGCGCTCGGTCTCGGATGGGAGTCGCTCGACGCCGTCGACGGTCATGACGACCACCCCCGTGCTCGGTCGGGCACCCGAAGTGTCGACCCAACCGTACCTGGGACGCCGCGGTCGCAGGTGTGCCGGACGTCACCGCCGACCGGTGACGGTGGTCACACCCCGGCAGGGGTCAGGGCTTGCGGCCGACGCCGGCGACCTGGTCCATCTCGGGCGGGGGGCCGTCGCTCAGGTCGGCGGGGTCGGGCCGCCACCGCGGGCACGACACCACCCCCGGCTCGACCAGCTCCAGCCCCTCGAAGAGCTCGGCGATCTGCCTGGCGCTGCGCAGCCGGTAGGGGACGGCGCCGCTCTGGTTGTAGAGCTGCTGGGCCTCGACGCCGGACTCGTAGAGGTCGTTGGTGCCGTCGCAGATGGTGAGGTAGCTGCCCGAGGGCAGGGCGTCCATGAGGCGCCGCACGATCGAGCGGGCCTCGTCGTCGTCGTCGATGTGGCCGACGATGCCGAGCAGCATGAGCGCGACCGGCTGGCCGAGGTCGAGGGTGCGGGCGGCGCCGGCCAGGATGGCGTCCGGGTCGTGGAGGTCGGCGTCGATGAAGGCCGTGACCCCCTGGGTGCTGGTGAGCAGGGCGCGGGCGTGGGCCAGGACGACCGGGTCGTTGTCGACGTAGACCACCCTGGCCTCGGGGGCCACCCGCTGGGCCACCTCGTGGGTGTTGTCGACGGTCGGCAGCCCGGTGCCGATGTCGAGGAACTGGCGCACGTTGGCCTCGCCGGCCAGGTAGCGGACGGCGCGGGTGAGGAACCGCCGCGAGGCGCGGGCGACGTCGACGATCTCGGGGTAGATCGACCGGTACTCGTCGCCGGCGTCGCGGTCCACCGGGTAGTTGTCCTTGCCCCCCAGCCAGTAGTTCCAGATCCGGGCCGAGTTCGGCACGGTGGCGTCGATCTCGGGGGGCCCGGTGCGCTGGCCGGGAGCGGGCGGGCTGTCGGTCACGGCGGCGCTCCTCGGGGTTGCGTGCCGGGCTACGGAACCGCAGGACTCCTCGCCTGTCAACCGGCCGAGCCGGCCCGGCGGGCCCGGTAGCGGCGCACCTTGGCGATGCTGCCGCAGGCCCGGGCGTCGTCGCCGGCGTACATGGCGCACCAGATCTTGCTGGCGTTGCGGGTGCGGTCCCAGAACACCAGCCGGCAGTCCGGGCAGCGGCGCAGCCGCGACCAGGTGCCGTCGGTCACGGCGGCGGCCACCGCCTCCACCACCGCCCCGGCCAGACCGGACCGGGCCGGGACGGCGAGCCGGACGGCCAGCCCGCCGTCCTCGACCTCGATCCGGGCCCGGAGCCCGGTCCGCTCGCACCAGCCGCTCAGCCAGGCGGCGTCGCTCGGGCCCGGGGGCGCGGCCAGCAGGCGCAGCAGCCCGTCGCGAAGCTCGACCAGCTCGGCCAGCCGCCCGGCGGTGGGGCGGGGGAAGCCGGGGAAGACCTCGGCCCAGCGGGCCGGCTGGGCGCGGAGCTCGTGCAGGTCGCCGCCGGGGTTGTAGGCGGTCATGGCGGTGTTGAGGAACGTCCGGACGAGCTCGAGCCGGCCCGGCGCTTCCCAGCGATGCTCCTCGTTTACCACCGTCTGAAGATAGCAGGTTTACACCGTGCCGTGGTCGGTTACTGGCTAGACATGTTAGCTAGTAAACAAGGGGTGAGGTCGGCGCGGACCGCCGTCCGCTGCCTGTCGGCCGGGCTGGTGCTGTCGCGCACCGGCGACCAGCTCACCATGATCGCCCTGGTGTGGTTCGTGCTCGACCTGACCGGGTCGAGCGTGGCCGTTGGCCTGATCCTGCTGTGCGCCGGCCTGCCGCCGGTGGTGACCGGGCCGCTGCTGGGTCGCGTCCTCGACCGCTGGTCCCTCCGGCGCGTGATGGTCGCCGACAACCTTCTCCGAGCCGTGCTGGTCGGCGCCATCCCGGTCCTGCACTGGCTCGACCGGCTCGACATGCCCCTCCTCTACGGGCTGTCCCTGGCCGCCGGAGCCCTCATCCCGGCCACCGACGTCGGCGTCCGCGTCGCCCTGCCCCGCCTCGTCGAGGAGGACGACCTGGAGCACGCCAACGTCCTCCTCAGCATCGGCGACCAGGTCGGCTTCCTGGTCGGCCCCGCCCTCGCCGGCCTCCTGATCGGCGTGATCGGCGCCCCGTCGGTCCTCCTCCTCGACGCCGCCTCCTTCCTGGCCATGGCCGCCCTGGTCGGCCCCGTTCCCACCGACCCAGGCTGGGCCGTGGACGACCGGGGGGCCGTGGACGACCGGGAGCGTCCAGTTCCCGGCTCGGCTACGCTCCCCCACCGGGGGACTGAGCCCGCGGCCGGCTCGCTGAAGGCTGCCCCAGCGTCCGCGGTGGCTGGCCGCGGGTCGGGGGTGCGCCTGCTGGTGGGGGACCGGACGGTGCGGGCGGTCCTGGGGGTCACCCTCGTCTACTTCCTGGCCTACGGGCCGCTGGAGCCGGCCCTGCCGCTCTACAGTCGCGACGTGCTCCACGCCGGAGCGGGTGGGTACGGGCTGCTGTGGTCGGCCTTCGGTGCCGGGGCCCTGGTCGGGCTGGTCACCGTCCCGGTCGTCGCCCGGCTGCGGCCCGGCGTGGTCCTGGCCGGCAACGCGCTGCTATGGGGGGTGGCCCTGCTGCCGCTGCTCCATATCACCGGGACCGCCCCGGCCATGCTCGTCCTCGCCCTGGGCGGGCTGATCTGGGCGCCGTACGCCGCCGTGGAGGCCTCCCTGCTGCAGCGGGTCGTCCCCGCCCCGAGGCTCGGCTGGGTGTTCGGGGTCCGCCGGGCCATCAGCGCCGCCGCCGTCCCCCTCGGCGCCGCCGCCGGCGGCCTCCTCCTCCACGCCATCACCCCGACCACGGTCATCGGCGTCTCCGCCGTCACCTGCATCGTGGCCGGCGCCGCCGCCCTCTGCTCCCCGTCGCTGCGCCGCCTCCGTGCCGGCGGTGGCCCCCAGGCCCCCGGGTAGGATCCGTCCCACGCAGGCCAGGCGGCAGGACATCTCTCCGGGAGGACGACGTGCGCATCGGCATCGGGCTGCCCAACACGATGTTGGAGTTCACGGGACGGCTGCTGGTCGACTGGGCCCGGCGGGCCGAGGAACGGGACTTCTCGTCGCTGGCCACGATCGACCGGATCGCCTATCCCAGCTACGACTCGCTCACCGCCCTGACGGCGGCGGCGGCCGTGACCGAACGGATCGGCCTGGTCACCAACGTGCTGCTGGAGCCGCTCTACAACCCGGTGCTGCTGGCCAAGGTCACCGCCTGCCTCGACCAGATCTCGGCCGGCCGCCTCAGCCTCGGCCTGGCGGTGGGTGGCCGCCCGGACGACTTCGAGCTGGCCGGCCGGTCGATCTCGGACCGCGGCCGGCGCTTCGACGCCGACCTGGAGCTGCTGCACCGGAGCTGGCGGGGCGAGCCGGTGGCCGGGAGCCAGCTCCCGGTCGGCCCGCCCACCACCCGGGGGCGCATCCCGCTCCTGATCGGCGGGCAGCCCAGGCTGGCCGCGCCCCGGGCGGCCCGCTGGGACGGCGGGTACACCCTCGGCGGCGGCCCGCCGGAGATGGCCGCCGGCGGCATCCAGGAGTTCAAGGCCGCCTACGCCGAGGCCGGCGGGGCCGGGGAGCCACCGATCCTCGCCGTCAGCTACTTCTCCCTGGGCGAGGAGCACACCGAGGAGTCGCTGCGGAACCTCCGCACCTACTACGGGTTCCTGGGCGACTGGGCCGAGGGGATCGCCGCCGGCGCCCCCCGTACCCCGGAGGCGGTCCGGCAGACGGCCGCCGCCTTCGAGGCCGTCGGCGTGGACGAGCTCGTCTTCACGCCCAGCGTCCCCCACCTGGACCAGGTGGACCGCCTGGCCGAGACCCTCGGGCAGCCCGGCTAGGCGAGGGCGTTGGCCCGTGCCACCTGGCCCAGCCAGGCGGCGCTCGGCTTGGGGGTGCGGGCCTGGGTGGCGCGGTCGACCGCGACCAGGCCGAAGGTGGGCCGGTAGCCGTGGGCCCACTCGAAGTTGTCGAGCAGGCTCCAGTAGGTGTAGCCGCGCACGTCCACCCCGTCGGCCAGGCAGTGGAGGACGCTGTCGAGGGCCCGGCGGACGAAGTCGACGCGCTGGTGGTCGTCGCC
>Ga0081538_10006758_pt1 | contig 10022 bp, 9 predicted proteins | sample TabmetS5T2R1_FD_71022 | JGI IMG/M metagenome (GOLD analysis project Ga0081538, IMG submission 71022) | Tabebuia heterophylla rhizosphere microbial communities from the University of Puerto Rico - S5T2R1 | ecosystem: Host-associated > Plants > Roots > Rhizosphere ... | reverse complement strand
TACCACCTTAATCGTCCGTGGTCTTTACTTTTTCAGGGAAATGGAGTTGAAAAAATAGGTAGAGTAAAGGTCGAATTTGAGGGTGCCTTTTATACGTGATTGCCCGCGGGCAATCAACGCCGAGATATCTTTTCAATGGTTCCGATCGGCTGTGCCTGCCTGCGGCGCTGAGAAGGCGCGTCAATTTTGCTACTCACTGTAGCTAATTTGATTCACCTCTCTTTCTTCCATCGCGTGCCGAGCGTTGAATCCAAGGAATTCCTTCATGAATTCACAGGTCTTGATTTGCCACATGAAGTACGGTTATGGCATCGTTCGTGGTCTTACAGTGGAGAACCAATAACCAGAGACAGTAAACATGCATCATGCCACTCGTGTGCCGGGCATCAGTGTGGTATGGGGTAAATATACTTCGGAGGTGATCTTATCACGGCCATCGAGAGAGCCGATGGGTAGTCATCGGTACGCTGGCCGCACACCATAAATTTCGGCGAACTTCCCTACGCCCGCCTTGTACCTACGCGGGCGAATTCGTCTCTACGGCCGACGGTGGCTTGCAGCATCTCCGGTGGTATCGCCTTCGCGCCGCCGAGCACTTCGGCATAGATCGCCATTTGCGCCGCCTCTTCCACGATAAGATTCGCCCGCGCCGCGGCCGCAGGGTCAGCACCGAAGGCCAGCACGCCGTGATTTTCCAACAGCACGGCTTTGGTATTCTTCGCGCTCGACAGAGCCGTGGCGATGTTGTCGACGGACGCCGCAGAACCCCGTGGTCCATATTGGGCCAGAGGCACGCCGTCGGTCATATCCGCGCGCACTAGCGCCTCGTAGGAGCAGCCGATAGAGCGGCTCGCCAGCGCAAAGCTCGTCGCATAAGTGGAATGGGTGTGGACCACGGCGCCGGTCTGCGGCCGCTGCTTGTAAACCACGGCATGCATGTGCACGATCTCGGCGTTGGTCGGGTTGATCTCGCCTTCGAGAAGCCGTCCTTCCAGATCGAGAAGCGCCAAGTTCTCAGGTTTCAGATTATCGAAGGAGCTGGTGGCGGTTAACAAAATCGTGTCGGTGTTGGGCACCCGCACGCTGAAGTTGCCGTGGTGACTCATAGAGATCGCGCCGGCCCGCACGAGAAAGTTCGCGCCGTCCACGACCGCCTGCCGCAATGTAAGATGACTGATTGCCATAATACCCTCCTAAGATTTCATGGGACCCAGGTAAAAGAACCGCTGGATAGTATCTCCCTGTTGCAGAAATTTTTGTCAAGCGAGTTACAGAGGTATAAAAAGAAAAAGTCGTCAAATTCGCGCGCCAAAATTTCGCGAACGAAACAATACCAGGACACAACATCAGCTGACGCATATGGGCCTCGATTACGAGAAAGACCGGCAAGGAGAAGGCGAAAGAAAAGGAAGTGCAGTTGGTTCTGTTCGGGAGTTGAAATCGAAAAAACGGTGCCGGCGCCGTTTGCCAACCGAATCGTTTGTTAGCCGAAAAGCAATCCTTGTGGCCAGCGGCTTTCCAACATGTATTCGAAGAGGCCCCAGATGAGTAGATAGGTGCAAGCCGTTGCGAGCAGCGAGGTCATCCACTTCTCTCGCCCCTCGATCAGAGTGTAAAGCAGGACCAGCAGCGGCAAAGCGATGACGATGCCCAAGAGCCAGATGCCAACCGCACCGCCGATAAACCAGGCAAAGAATATCAAGGTGCGGCGAAACTCGGTCTGCTTATCCAACGTAACCTCCTGCACCTCGTCCATCTCCATGCCTCCGCCTGTGCGACCACGACGCCCCTCCCAGTTCGTCGCTTCACGGTAAAGCTGGAACAGAACCAAAATCAGCCCGGGAATCGCGGCTACGTATACAGGCATGATCTTCGCAATAGGGGGCCAATCCCGACCAGCCCAGGCCGCAACCAAGAAAACTGCAAGGAAAAAAAGTGTTAGATTAGCTCTCATCTGGAGCCCTCGCCATCGCGCCGCCCAAAGAGGGCGAAGAAGTTTCCTGGCTGCCCTTTATCCTGCCGCGGACGGTTAGAACAAAGGAGGCTACAGCCAAAATCATTAGAACGATCACAGCCGGCCGAGACAGCCAGCTAAACCCATAGCTTGCGACCGAGCGATACAGATACTTCTCCATCAGATCGCCCAAAACCAGTCCGAGGATCATCGCCGGCCGGGGATAACCGTAGCGCCGCATGAAATAGCCCAGTATGCCAAAACCAATCACGACCAAGAGATCGATGGGATCGCGGTTGACGCTGAAGGCCCCCATGAGGATAAAAATAAACATGATGGGAACCATGAACGTGTAGCGCACCTCGGCCAGCTTGGCGAGCTGGGCGGCGAGAAAAAACCCGATCAACGTCCCCACGATTCCCGAAATCCCCTGCAGCCAAACCACGCTGTAGATCATCTCAGGATTCTTCTTCACCATCTCCGGGCCGGGCACAAAGCCCCACGCCAGCAACGCCACAATGAAAAGCGCGGTTACCACCCCCTGCGGAAATCCCAGCAATAAAGTTGTGACAAGATCACCGCCGTCTTTGGCGTCATTGGCGCTCTCCGGAGCGATCACGCCGCGCACGTCGCCTTTGCCGAAGTTGCCTCCCTTGGCGCTCTGCGCTGCATGGCCATAGGCGAGCCAGTCCACTACTTGCGAGCCTAGCCCGGGAACAATCCCCACCCAGACACCGACAAAACTGCAGCGCAAAACTAGCCACCAGTTGCGCAACGTGTCTTTGACTCCGTCGAACAAACTCCCCTTGAGCGGCACGGCTTTTTGCTCAACGCCAAGCTTAGTCAAAGCCAAATCCAGCGCCGAGGGAATACCAAACATGGCAAGGGCAATGATGCTGATGGATACACCGTCCAGCAAATAGGGTTGGTCAAACACAAAACGCATGACACCGCTTTGCGCTTGTTGACCGACGGTTGCGAGCAGCAAACCAAAGGCTGCGGCAATCAGCCCCTTGATCGGGCGCCGCCCAGCCAAAACCGCCACCATGCTGAGCCCCCAAAGCATGACCACGAAAAGCTCCGGCGAGCCCATCAGGTAGATCAGCGGCCGAGCCGCCGGAATCGCCAGGGCCAACGTCAAGGTGCCGATCAGACATCCCAACCCTCCAGCCATGAAAGAGGCTCCCAAGGCGCGGCGCGCCTCGCCGCGCTTGCCCATGGGGTAACCGTCCAGCACAGTCGCCTGTGAGCCAGAGCCTCCTGGAATGCCAAACAGGATCGGTAGATAGGCTGCGCAAATGGCGCTGACAGAGCTGGCGCCGATCAACAGAGCGATACCAGTGACAGGTTCCCACTTAATGACGATAGGCAATGCGATCGCATAGACAAGCGGCATGCCCAACCCTTGAGGCGCTACCGCCGTGAACGTGCCGATGCTGACGCCAATCAGCATGGCCAAAAAAACCTTGAACTGAAGTAGATTCAGGAAACCTTTGGCGGCCGCGTCGAACAGTGAAATCTCCATATGATAGTTCGTCCTTGTTTACTCCACTCAGAAGTCGTTGTCGGCAGTCTTGCCTTAGCGGCGTTGCCCCGTCTAAAAAATTGATCGCCAATTAGGGGGGCGATTACATTACGATCCGTCTCTCTTGTCAAGCAACAAATGCACTTAATCTAGCGCGGCGGAAGCGGCCCTGCTCCCGAGAGATTCTTGAGCAGATCGGTCACTTCAGGATCGCGCGGCACGTCCCTGATCGTCTTGGTTAATTCCTCCGGCATAAGCGGCTCGACTTCGTCGCCGACAAGCTTTTGAAATTCCCGCTGGAAGTCGGGATCCCTCAGCGTCTTGCGCATCGCCTCCTGAAGCGTATCGACGCGCTCTTTGGGCGTTCCCGGTGGCAACACGTAGGGCGAACCCACGAGCCGGAAGACCCGCCACATGTCGAGCAACTTTTTCTCTCTTTCCGATCTTACGAAAGTCTCGATCTCTGGCAGATGACCCAAGCGGGGGTGCTTGGAGCCTTTGGGAACGTCCATAATGGCGTGGAAATCCATTAAACCTTTTTCCAGCCACTCCGGGTTGCGCCGCAGGGCCGAAGTTGCCAGATTCGCTCTGGCGTCCAACTCGCCGCGGATCAAGGCGGCATCCACCTCGGGCGCCGTATAACCGGCGATAAACTTGGGCTCCTTCAGATCAAGGAAGTAGGCGAAAAGACGCCCGGCGATATAGGAGACATGCCCAACCGACTGGGCACCGATGCGAAGGCCGGCCTTGCCCCGCAGCTTTTCCAGATTACCCAAGCCAAGATCTTTTCTCGTGTAGATGATCTGGTGGCCGACCGTTTCCGGCGCGCCGAGGTAAATAAATTTGTCGATATCGTACATGACGCCGCTTTCGCGCATGATGTGCAGGCCGACGATACCACTGCCCATTGCGCCCACGGTCAGTCCGTCCGCTCGCGCGTTGCGGAACATATAGTTTGCCGCCTTGCGCCCGCCGCCGCCGTCCATATATTCAGCCACGAGCGTCGGAGTTCCTGGGATATGTTTGCGCAAAAAAGGGAGCAGGGCCTTAATGCGCAGGTCTCCGGTTCCGCCCGGAGCCGTGCTTATGACGACCGTCACAGTCTTGCCCTGGTAAAAATCGGTTTGTGAAAACAGCGCGCCTGGCAAAATGAGCGGGTGAAAAATTGCCGCCAACGCGCAAAACAAGTATCTCGCTCCCATGGCGGGTCTCTTCTCAACGCGGCGGCAGAGGCCCGGCGCCGGCAATCTTCTTGTAAAGGTCTATGATCTCGGGATCTCGGGGAATCTCCCCGATCGCCTTTTCGTGGTCTTCAGGAAGCAACGGCGAAGCTTCGTCGCCGGTGAGCTTCTTATATTCACGCAGAAATTCCGGGTCCTTATAGGTTTTGCGGAACGCCTCCTGGAGAATGGCGACGCGATCCTTGGGGGTTCCGGGCGGAAGCACAGAGGGACCACCGGCAACTCTGAAAGCCCGCGACAAAATGATCACCTTGCGATCTCTATCCGACCGGGCAAAGCTCTCCAACTCGGGCAACTGCTTGAACTGGGGATGTTTGTCGCCCTTGGGTATTTCAAGGATCGCATGAAAGTCCACCAGGGCACCTTCGATCCATTCCGGGTTTCGCTGCGCCACCGAATCGGCCGCAGTTGCTCGGGCATCGACCTCACCGCGCATCAGCGCCTGGTCGATCTCAGGGCCCCCATAGCCTGCGATGAATTTGGGATCCTTGAGTCCAAGAATATAGGCGAAGAGGCGCCCTTCATTGTAGGTCGAGAAGCCTACGGATTGGCCGCCGATCCTGACGCCGGAAGCGGCCGTGAGTTTTTCTATGCTGCTCAAGCCCGCCTGTTTTCTGGTTAGAAAGAGCGGGTGATACGAACTGTAGGGCGAACCCAGATAAAAAAACTTATCGAGCTCGTAGAGAACTCCCGACTCTCCGAGCACCGCCGCGGCCACCATGCCGAGCCCGGGGTTTCCGATCATCAAGCCATCAGGGCGAGTAGACCGGTAAACGTGATTGGCGGCCTTCCGGCCGCCCCCGCCGGGCATATACTCGCTCACGACACTAGGGTTGCCGGGAATATATTTCTGCAAAAAGGGAATCATGGCCCTTACCCGCATATCTCCTGTGCCGCCGGGATCCCGACCCTGGACAATGGTAATGGTCTTTCCTTTGAAAAAATCCGACTGTGAAAAAAGCGTGCTTGGCAGAACTATGAAATGGGCCAAAACCAAAATCAAAAGTGCCTTGAACAAAGACTTCATTCGCATGACGACTCCTTCTTCGATTATCTCGGCGGCAGAGGCTCCCCGCCTACGAGCTTTTTGAACAGTTCGATCGCTTCGGCGTCCCGTGGAATCTCTTTGATCGCCTTTTCATGATTTTCAGGGAGCAGAGGCGTCGGCTCGTCGGCAGTGAGCTTCTTGTACTCCTTATAAAACTCCGGATCTCTGTAGGTCTTGCGAAAGGCCTCCTGGAGAATCTCTACGCGATCTTTGGGTGTTCCGGGAGGAAGAACAAACGGAGTGCCGGCAACCCTGAAAGCACGCTGCAGCTGAATCACCTTACGTTCTCGATCCGATTTGGCGAAGCTCTCGATCTCGGGCAGTCGGCTAAACCGGGCATGAGGGTGCTTATCACCTTTGGGAGTTTCCATGATCGCGTGAATCTCCACGAAATCTTTGTTGAGCCACTCCTGGTTGCGCTGGAGCAATGTGTCCGGACCCGTGGCTCTGCCATCGATTTCCCCGCGCTCGAGAGCCGGATCGAGCTCGGCGCCGCCATAGGCAGCGATGAACTTCGGATCTTTCAGACCAAGAATGTAGGCGAACAGGCGACCTTCATTGTAGGTAGAGAAACCCACCGACTGGGCCCCGACCCTTAATCCCGAGGCGGCCTGGAGTTTTTCTATGTTGTTTAGGCCGAGCTGTTTTCGGGTTACAAAAACGGCATGATAGGTGCTGTACGGCGAGCCGAGATAAAAAAACTTATCGATGTCGTACAGAACTCCTGACTCTCCGAGTATGGCTAGGGACACCACAGCAGAGCTAAAATTCCCGATGGTCAGCCCGTCAGGACGAGCAGTTCGGTAAATGTGGTTGGCTGCCTTTCGGCTACCGCCGCCGGGCATATACTCGCTAACAACGCTCGGATTCCCTGGAATATATTTCTGCAAGAATGGGAACAAAGCCTTGACCCGCAAGTCGCCTGTGCCGCCCGGGTCGCGTCCCTGGATGACGGTAATCGTCTTACCTTGGAAAAAGGAAGCTTGAGAAAAGGCGTCACTCGGCAGCAAACCAAGCGCTGCGAACAGCGTGGCAACCAATAGCGCGCTTAATTTAGTTACGCGATTATGAGTTCTCATTATGGCCTCCGTTTAGTTTAGTTTCCGTATCGACCTACTCGTTATTGCTTGACTGGTGCACTGTAACAAATTGATTCCCGTCTAAGTGCGAAGAACCCTTCGACAGTCTCAGGGTGAACGGTCAAAGCACGAGCCGTTCATGGTGAGGCTCTCGAACCATGAACGGCGAACGCTACATACTTATAACGGTTTACTAACATTAGTTTTCTCTGTGCCGCCCGGGCTGCTGCTGCCACCGGCGGTTGTGGACGTTGCCGCCTGTCGCAAAACGTTCCGAAGTGCAAGAGCTGTAACGAAATGGAAGGCGAATAGAATACTAAAGGCGCTCATCGAGCGGGCCTCTTTGGACTCTCATACTTCCCCCCTGGGAGACGTGCGGAAACTCTACGCCTTGTTTTTTTAGTTTGTCAATACAATGCCCGCAGCGCCACACACATCTTAACGCGGCGGCAGCGGGCCATGCTCGGCCATCTTTTTGTACAGTCCGACAACCTCAGGATCGCGCGGGAGTTCGCGGATCGATGCCTCGACTTCTTCCCCGATGAGGGGCGAGGGCTCGCCGCCCATGAGTTTTTTGAATTCTTGAGCAAACCCCGGATCCTTAAATGACTTGTTCATCGCTTCGCGCAGGATCTTGACAATCTCCGCCGGTGTTCCTGGCGGCAAGACATAGGGCCAGCGCGGATACATAAATTCCCGGAACAGACCGATTAATTGCCGCTCTTTATCGTTTTTTGCCAGAGAATCCGCGTCGGCCACGTTGGTGAAGCGTGGATGGAACTTGCCTTTTGGAATTGTCAGGGTCGCGTGAATGTTGTATTCGCCCTTGGCAAGCGCGTCTGCGTTTCGGCGGATCACTGTGTCGGCGCTGTTGGCTCGTGCGTCTATCTCTCCCCGAGCTAAAGCAGCATCCATTTCCACGCCGCCAAAACCGACGACGATTTTGGGATCTTTGAGACCCAAAAGATACGCGAATATGCGCCCGCTGACGTAAACCGCGTGCCCCACGGTCTGCGCTCCAACCCTGACGCCGGAGGCGGCGCGCAATTTTTCCAAACTATCGAAGCCCGCCTCCTTTCGGCTCAAGAATACGTAGGGATCGCCATGCTCGGTGGAACCCAGGTAAATCAGTTTATCGATATCGTATTTTACGCCCGGCAAGCCGAGGATTGCGCCCGAGGCAAGACCGGAACCCACGGCGGTAATCGTGAGCCCATCGGGTTTTGCCGTCGAATAGGCATGATTGACCGCTTTCATGCCGGCCGCGCCGGGCATATTTTCAATGACAATTGTAGGGTTGCCGGGAATGTACTTTTTCAAAAACGGGATGAGCGCCCTCGCTTGCATATCTCCCGACCCGCCGGGCTCTCCGCCGCGAAGAATAGTGATCGTCTTGCCTTGGAAGTAGGGTGTCTGGGACAACACCGCTTTGGGGACGAGCGCAGCGCAATAAAATCCCAATGCCATTATGAATACGATTGATTTAACTCCAGACAACATGAGCTACCCCCAATTAGTTTCGAAAGGCGTATACTCACGTTACGACTTTCGCCGATTCTCTTTACATTGCACAAAAGTCAGAGTCAATATTCGCCAAGTCTGCCGCGGACTCCGACTATCGTTGACTCACAAAAGTTTATCAAGTAGCGTCCAACACGCATAGGCCTCTTGCTTCGCGCTATGAAGATTGGGCTATTCACCGAATTCTCTTATCCTGAAAAGTCAGAGCGGCAAGCTTATGCCGAGATCCTGGAGCAGATCGCCCTTGCCGATCAGTTGGGATACGATTTCTTTTCGACGACGGAAAGTGTCGGCAAAGATGAATTCTCGTGTTCGCCGTTTCCTCTGGGACTCTATGTCGCTGCGGCGCAACACTCGCGCAGAATTCGTTTTCTCACCGGCATCATCAGCGTACCCATGCACCACCCGGCGATCTTGGCCAGCCAGGTAGCGGCCGCCGATCTCTTAACCGAAGGACGCATCATGGTCGGGCTCGGCAGAGGCCATCCGTGGGTCTTGAATCGCGTCGGCATCGATCCTGGAGAAAGTCCCGCGCGATTTGAAGAAGGCATCCGCATGCTGGTGGAGATTTTCCGATCAACTTACATTGAAAATTCACAGGGCACATTCTGGCGGATCAACGACTTCAAGCTCAGCCCCGCGCCGCTCCAGGAACCCCATCCACCATTGTACGTCGCCGCGGCCACCACTCCGGATAGCGCGATCTTCGCCGGAAGCATCGGCCAAGGTCTGGTGCAGCCCGGCTATCTGGGCATTCCCTTCGGGTTGGTTCGTGATTTGACATCGCGTTACCGGCAGAACCTTCCGAGTGGAAGAGCCAGCGACGTCATCCTGGGTATTCACCTGCACGTGGCGCGCGACCGCGACCAGGCGATACAAAACGGAGCCTTCGCGCTCGCAACTCAGTCACAAGTATTCTTGCGCTCGAGTGCCAACCGGCAGCGGCTCGGCAGTGAGAATCAAGCTTACGCGACCAAAAGTGAATCCAGAAGAGCTTTTGAAAAATTATCAGAGCCCGAAAAGGCGCGCCAAGCCGTGGCGCAAGAGTCGCCTAACATCATGGCGGTGTGGGGCACTCCGGACGAATGTATTCAAAGAATCAGTTATTACGTGGATTCCATCCGCCCGGAGCAGCTCATGCTGAACATCGCGTCTGGCAGCCTGTCCCAAGAGAAAGTCTTGAACTCCATGCGACTCTGCGCCGAGGAAATTTTGCCCACTCTCCGCCGATTGTGAGAACTCATTAACTATCCCATCTATCCCATCTGACAAAATATCTGCCTTTCCAAGAAAGCTTTGAGTTCTCTTTCCGCCCGCGGGAATAGGCTGAAACTACTTCCATTCACTACAGTAAGCTAACTTTGTCCCCTTCGCGAGGCATACCCGCGCGAGCGCCTGACGCGTTTGTTTAAATGGAAAGTCGAAGCCTTGCTCCCTATCATTCGGGCAAGCTCTTTTGACGCTGTTCACCTTTCCATCCAGTGACACCTGTGCCAGGGCACAGTAACCATCATCTCCCTCGCGATCGAAAACGGTACCATACACGCGTCCTACATAAGGCCCGTTGGTTTTTGCGCGTTGCCAGCTGATCGTCGCCGCGATACGACCGCCCGGGGCACTGTCTGTAGTGTAGGCATTGACGCCACGCGACGCC
>Ga0081538_10006757_pt1 | contig 10024 bp, 10 predicted proteins | sample TabmetS5T2R1_FD_71022 | JGI IMG/M metagenome (GOLD analysis project Ga0081538, IMG submission 71022) | Tabebuia heterophylla rhizosphere microbial communities from the University of Puerto Rico - S5T2R1 | ecosystem: Host-associated > Plants > Roots > Rhizosphere ... | reverse complement strand
CACGACACGACACGGATCATCGAGGGCTTCGGGACCCGCCTGCGTGGCCAGGTCGACCTCGACACCCTCACGGCTGACCTGCTGGCGGTGGTCGACCAGACCATGCAGCCGACCCGGGCATCGCTCTGGCTACGACCGCCAGCACCCTCAACCGCAGTCCACGGGCCCGTCCATGGCCGGCGAGGAGCGGTGGAACGACCAACAGCATGACCAGGAGGGCAATCAAGTCGATTGCGGGAGAAGGGCTCGCTTGCATTGCTTGGTGGGGCTGGCAGGCCTCGAACCTGCGACCGAGCGATTATGAGTCGCTTGCTCTGACCGACTGAGCTACAGCCCCGTGGGCGAGATCGTACCGCGGGGGGTGGCGTGGTAGAGGATGCGGGTGCCCGAGGGGAACTCCTGGCGGTCGACCACGTCGAAGCGGGCTTCGAGGAGCCGTTCGAACACCTCGCGGCGGTAGTCGCCGTGCATGCCGGGGGGCTTGTTGGCCAGCAGGCGGTCGGCCATCGGGTCGGCGGGGTCGACGAACTCGACCACCAGCCGGCCGCCGAGGGCATGCAGCCAGTCGACCAGCTCGGGCAGGGGGACGTTGCCGGTGATGGCCAGGTGGTGGAGCAGGGCCAGGGCGAGGACGGCGTCGGGGCGGGCCCGGTCGAAGAAGCCGGCCCGCTCCCGGCCCCGCCAGCCGAGGCCGGGCGAGGGGTCGGACAGGTCGAGGTAGGCCGGGAGGATCTGGCGGTTGCCCTCCTGGCGCAGCGACCGGTAGAGGCCGTCCAGGACCAGGTCGTCGCCGTCGGCGCAGACCACGTAGTCGGCGTGGGTGGCCGCCACCCGCGAGTAGGTGCCGTCGTTGCCGCCGAGGTCGAAGACCAGCCCGGCCCCCTTGCCCTCGAGGGCCTTGGCCACGAAGGCGGCCTTGATCTCCCGCTCGGCGTCGGTGTAGGTGCTGGTCCGCTGGTAGTCGTTCCACTCCGAGGCCGACCGGCCCCAGTCCAGCTTGGCCACCAGCTTGCGGATGGCGGCCACGGTGGCCTTCTGCAGCTCGGTGGAGAAGCCGGCCGCCTTCAGCTCCTTCTGGGTGTCCTGGGCCCGCGACTTGGAGTAGCGCTGGTCCATGGCGCCGTGCAGCGACACGTGCTTGAGCACGCCCGGCTTCATCTTGTCGGTGCCGGTGAACAGCTTGGCCAGGTCCTGGGGCTGGATGCCCTGGACGGCCCCGCGCAGCCACGGCTGGAAGCGGACGTCCTTGTGGGCCTGGAGCAGCAGCGGGTACAGCATCGTCTGGCAGAACTGCCGGTAGCCGGCCCACGGCTCGCCGGGCCGGACCCGCTCGAACGAGCCGACGTCGATGAAGGTCGGCCGGGAGCCCACGAAGGCGAGGTTGTAGGCGTAGCCGTCCTTCATGGTCAGGTCGGCGTCCAGGGCGGCCAGCAGCAGGTCCAGGTGGACCAGGGCGGCGTCGCGGAGCATGGAGAAGGTCCACTCGTACGGGTAGCTGACGAACGGGATCCGCTCGTGCTCCAGCGCCCGAACCCAGGCGTCGCCGCGGACGCTCTGGGGCAGGTCCTCGATGGGGACCTGGGTGGTCCTGACCAGCTTGCCGTCGTCCATGGCCTTGGCGAAGAACGGGGCGGCGGCGAGGGTGTCGAAGTCGGCGGCGCCGTCCTTGGTCAGGCCGCGCAGGACCCGGCCGTCGAGGTACGCCACCGTGCTCGCCGGGTCCCGGAACGACGCAGGCTCCAGCTCCAGATCGCTCATCCAGTTCCTACCGTGTGTGCTCTATGAAGGGGCGCTGCTCAGCGCTCGTCGCGCTCGCCGACCTCGGCGGTGGCGGTACGGCGGCGGAACGGGGAGCTGATCCTGCGCCAGCCCAGCTTGAAGAACACGGCCGCACCTGCGGCGCCGGCCACGATCGCCTGTACGATCAGGCTGCCCGATGCGGCATCGAGGTAGGCGAGCATAGAACGCGTCTCCTTCCCGTCGCCCGTCACAACTGGCCGGACGACGTGGGGTTTGGGGCAGATCGCACGGCACGATATCACGAGTGGCCGGCTCCTGGCCGGACGCCCAAAGAGCCGTTACAAAACGGTGAACTGCGCAGGCTGCGCTACGCTGGGATTCCCGACGTCCGCAAGGAGCCTCGTGGCCGACCCGACCGACCCGCCGACACCGCCGGGCCAGCAGCCCTGGCCGCGGACGCCGGCAGAGCCCCCCGCGTGGGCTCCCCCACCGGGCCCGCCGCCACCGGGTGCCTGGTCCCAGCCCCAGACCGTGCCCTTCGGGGTGCCGGTCGAGGGGCCGTACGGGGCTCCGCCACCGGGCCAGACCGGCCCGCCGGGACGCAACCCGGTGCCGCCGCCGCCCGGCCCGCCCCGGCTGCTGCGCAAGGAGCTGGGCCTGATCCTGCTGCTGGCCTTCGCGCCCAGCCTGCTCGGGCTGCTGTTCCTCGCCCTGGGACCGGCGGCCACCGGCGAGATCGAGGCCGAGGTGGCGCCGTCGCTGATCGGCATCGTCATCGACCTGTTCATCTCCTGGTCGCCGGTGCTGGTGATCGGCTACCTGCTGGCCCGCAGCCGCGAGGGCTGGGCCGGGATCGGTCTCACCCGCTTTCGGACCGGCGACCTCCTCATGGGGATGGTCCTGTGGGTCGCCAGCTTCATCCTGGTGCTGGTCCTCGCCCAGCTGTTCCAGTACTTCGGCACGCGCGAGGTCGACTTCCTGCCCGAGAACCTGCCTCTGTGGTTCCGGTCGCTGCAGGCGGTGCTGATCGCCGTCACCGCCGGGGTCACCGAGGAGGTCGTGGTCCGCGGGTACGCCCAGACCCGCCTCGAGCAGCTGCGGGCCTCGACCGCCGTGATCCTGCTGCTGCCGACCATCCTGTGGGCCGCGCTCCACGTCTACCAGGGGCTGGGGGCGGCGCTGACCATCTTCGGCCTCGGCCTGATGTACGCCTGGTACTTCCAGCGGACCCGGCGGCTGTGGCCGCTCGTCCTGGCCCACGTCCTGTTCGACATGACCCAGCTGGTCTTCATCCTGACCGGCGTCTAGGCGCGCTCGAACACCAGCTTGAGGTCGATGGCCAGGCTGTCCTCGATCGAGACGACCGGGCCGAAGGTGGGCGGCTGGATCTGGTAGTCGGTCATCTTGACCGGGAGCTGGCCGGCCACCTGGATGGTCGACCCGGACCAGACGCCCTGGAGGTCGAGGTCGACGTCGCGGGTGACCCCGTGGACGGTGAGCCGGCCCTTGCCCTGGCCGCGGACCTCCTGGCCCTGGGCCGGCGTGGTCGCGAGCTGGAGCGGTTCGGCCAGCTCCAGGGTGGCCGTCGGGAACCGCTCCGACTCCAGGCCGCGCATGCGGATGGCGTTGTCGCGGCGGCTCTCGTCGCTGGTGAGCCGGGTCAGGTCGGCCTCGATCTTGACCGACTCCACGGTGTCCCCGGCCACCTCCATGGTCCCCGTCACCGCGGTGGTCCGGCCGACCGCCTCGTTCGGGCTGCTGAGGGAGGCCAGCTGCTCGGTGACCCGGTAGCCGACGAACGACGAGCCGTCGCCGCTGACCTGCCAGGTGCCGTCCGGGGTGGCCGTGCCCTCGGCCTGGGTGTCCTCGGTGGCCTGCCCGGCGGTGGTCGTGGGCACCGGGTCGAGGGCCGCCGGCGGCGGCGAGTCCGAGGTCCGGGAGGCGAACAGCAGATACCCGCCGCCCAGGGCCAGGACCAGCACCACCGCGCCCACGATGACCAGCTTGCCCGTCCGGCTCATGCAGCCTCCCCCTCGGTGAAGTTGCCGGGATCATCACCCGGCCAGCCTAAAGGCGTGCTAAGTCGCATCCCTGTGGATGCATCGCCCGGACCGTCGCGCCGTTACGCGAGGATGAGCCCATGGGCTACCGGGGCAAGCTCACCGAACGCCAGCAGGCACGCCGGCTGCGCCGCACCGGCCTGCCCCAGGCCGAGATCGCCGCCCGCCTCGGCGTCTCCAGGAGCAGCGTCTCGCTGTGGGTCCGCGACGTCGAGTTCTCGGCCCCGGTCAGGCCGCCGCCCCGTGGCCGCCGGCGCGACCCCAACGCCCTGCAGCGCCGCCGCCAGGCCGAGATCGACCGGCTGGTCGAGGAGGGCCGGGTTCGCATCGGCCAGCTGACAGAGCGGGAGTTCCTCGTGGCCGGGGTCGCGCTGTATGCAGGGGAGGGTTCCAAGACCGACGGGTCCCTCCGCTTCGCCAACAGCGACCCGCGCATGATCTTCTTCTATTGCTGCTGGCTGCGGCGGTTCTTCGAGATCGACGAGTCCCGGCTGCGGCTCGGCCTGTACCTGCATGAAGGTCTCGACCTGGCGGCCACGGTCGCCTACTGGTCGGCGCTGACCGGCATCCCGCCGGAGCAGTTCGGCAAGCCATATCGAGCGGTCCCGGACCCCTCGATCCGCCTCGCCAAGCATGTGCACGGTTGCGTCACCGTCAGATACAGTTGCAGCGCGACCCACCGAACTGTCATGGGTCTGGTGCGTGCGCTGCTCAGCGACGCCGCCATTCCGGGGTAGCTCAACCGGCAGAGCAATCGGCTGTTAACCGAAAGGTTGCGAGTTCGAGTCTCGCCCCCGGAGCGTTGCCCGCGACCCACCGTGGTCGCGGGCCGTTCCGCCTCCTCACTCGCCCGACCCCGCCACCTCGTGCACGTACAGACCGCGCTCGGGGTCGGTGCGAAGGGGCGTCAGGTCCACGCCCCCGACCCGGGTCGGGGTGGTGGTGGAGAGGGGTGCGAACCGTTCGGCGGGGCGGTCGCCGTCGGCGTCGTGGAACACGGCGGCGCTGCCGGCCAGGGCGCGGTCGAGGGGGGCGGCCAGGCCGGCCAGGAACAGGTCCCGGACCCGTCCCAGGGGCAGGCCGAGCTCGACCGCGACCCGGAGCCGCTGCGGCCCCGACACGGTGACCACCGCGCCCGGGTCGGCGGCGACGGGGGCGAGCACGGCGATCGCGGTGGCGGTGTTGGCCGACAGGCGGGTGTCGCGGTCGAGGGTCGAGTCGACCAGCGGGTCGGCCGGGGCCAGCGGCCAGCAGGCCACCCCGACCAGCAGCACCGCCCCGGCCCCCGCGGCCAGCCGGGGCGACCGCCACCGGCCGGCGGCCCAGCTGGCCAGGGCGGCGGCGCCGATGGCGGCGGCCAGGCGGAGGGCGACGTCGGCGGGGTCGAAGTAGCGCCAGGAGAGGTAGGTGCCGCGCCAGGCCTCCAGGCCCAGGAGGGCGAGCACCCCGAACCCGGCGACGGCCAGCGCGGCCAGCCACACCCAGGCCCGGCGGCGGACCAGCCAGACGGCGCCGGCGGCGGCCAGGACGAGCAGGAGCGGGTCGGCCGCGTAGCGGCGGGCGACCAGGGCCAGCCAGTCGCCGGGGGGAACCACCTGGCGGCCGGAGACGAGGTCGGTGTAGCGGCCCGGGATCCGCACCGCGTACAGCGGGTCGCCGGTCAGCAGCCAGTCGTGGGCCAGCCACAGCAGCGGGGCGGCCAGGGGCAGGACCAGCAGGAGGGCCCGGCGGTCGCCGCGCCGCCAGGCGACCAGCCCGTAGGCGGCGGCCAGCGGCAGCAGCAGCCAGCTCTCGGCCCTGGCCAGCCCGGCCACGGCCAGGGCGCCAGCGGCCAGGCCCCACGCGGGCCCGCCGCCCCTGGTCAGGGCGTCGAGGGCGACCGACCAGGCGGCCAGGGCGAACACCATCGAGTTGCCCCGGGCCGACTGGAGCACCAGGGGGCCCGAACCGGCCACGGCGATGACGGTGGCGCCCGCGGCGGGCAGGCCGCCCAGGCGGCCGGCCGCCCTGGCCAGGCAGACGACGGCCAGGGCGAAGGTGGCGACGGCCAGCGCCTCCAGCAGCCGCCAGTCGTGGCCGAGCCGCCAGGCGAGCCCGTGGACGACCGTGAGCAGGGGCTTGGGGGACGACAGCAGCGGCTCCTCGAGCCGTTCGGCGGCGACCAGGCGGTCGAAGTAGACGACGGCGGCGTGCTCGTCCGGGTCGAGGGTGGCCGGCCCGGGCAGGCGGACCAGCAGCCCGACGGCGACGGCCAGGACGGCCCAGCACAGCGGCCAGGCCCAGCGCGGCAGGGGCGGGAGGGCGCCGTCGCCGGCGACGGCCTCCTCCTGGCCCGGCCGACCCGGCGGCGAGGCGACGGCCCTCACACGAGCACCTCCCTTCCGGCCGACGAGCAGGGCAACAGTACGGGGTTTCGATCGGCCACGGCGGGTAGACATGCTGGTGAGTGATCGTCTTCAGGAGGTGCCAATGCGGTTCAAGTCGGGATTCCTGGTCGGGCTGGGCGCCGGGTATGTGATGGGGACCAAGGCGGGCCAGGAGCGCTACCAGCAGATCGTGGACGCGGCCGGCAAGCTGCGGGAGAACCCGGGCGTCCAGCGCCTGACCGGTGAAGTCAACCGGACCGTCAGCGTCGGCAAGGACCGGGTCGCCGAGACGGCGCAGGCCAAGGCCGACCAGGCCAAGGGGACCGTCGCCGCCAAGGCCGACCAGGCCAAGGAGGCCGTGGCCAGCAAGGTCGGCAGCTCCGACACCTCGACCACGACCAGCACCACGACCTAGCGCCTCCGGCCGAGCAGCGGGCGCCCCCGGCGGGGCGCCCGTTTCGCTGCTCCGGGGCCGGGCCGGTTCCTCCCTCCCACCGAACTCCCAGGCACGCCCAAGGGCGCTTGGAGGTGCGGCCGCTTGGATGGGCGCCATCGAGCAGAAGGGAGGTGAACCGAACATGCCAACGACGCTCAAGCGGACCCTGGTCGGCCTGGGGCTGGCCGGCGCCCTGTTCCTCGGGGCCGGCGCGGCGGTCGCCCAGACGACCGGCGACGGGTCCTCGTCCGGCACGTCCGGCGGGGCCACCACGACCGTCCAGGACGACGGGCAGAACCGCTCCGCCACCGACTGTCCCGAGCGGGGCGGCAACGACGGCAACGGCACCGACGAGAGCACCGCCTAGCGAGGTGCTGTCCGGCACCAACGGCGGCGGGGCCCCGGGTCCTCCGCGGGGCCCCGCCGCTCCCCCACGGGTGGGCGCGGCGCTCAGAGCCAGCCGCGGCGCTTGAAGATCGCGTGCAGGGTGAAGCTGACCAGGGCCATCAGGGCCAGGGCGAACGGGTAGCCGAAGACCCAGTCCATCTCGGGCATGTGGCTGAAGTTCATGCCGTAGACGGTCCCGATCAGGGTCGGGGCGAACAGGATGGCCGCCCAGGCCGAGACCTTCTTGATCTCCTCGTTCTGGTCGTAGCTGGCCTCGGTGAGGTTCTTGATCTCCTCGTTCTGGGCCTGGCTGACCAGGGTGGCGTTGACGGTCAGGATGTCGCCGAGCATCTGGCGGAACCCGTCGACCCGCTCGGCCACGGTGGTGGCGTGGTCGGCCACGTCGCGCAGGTAGCGCTGCAGCTCCTCGTCGGTCTCGTACTTCTCGAACCCGGCCATGAGGCCGTCGAGCATGCCGAGCAGGGGGCTGGTGGCCCGCTGGAACTCGATCACCTCGCGCGACAGCTCGTAGATGCGCCGCGACACCTTGGGGTCGCCGCGGAAGACCTCGGTCTCGATCTCGTCGATGTCGTTCTGGAGGCCGGCCACCACCGGGGCGTAGCCGTCGACGACGCCGTCGAGGATGGCGTACAGCACCGCCTCGGGACCGAGCCGGAGCAGGTCCGGGTCCCCCTCCATGCGCCGGCGCACGGCGGCCAGGTCGGGGGCCTGGCCGTGGCGGACGGTGAGGACGAAGTTCGAGCCGACGAACACGTGGATCTCGCCGAACTCGACCTCCTCCACGTCGTCCAGGTAGCGGGCGGCGCGCAGGACCACGAACAGGGTGTCGCCGTAGCGCTCCAGCTTGGGGCGCTGGTGGGCGACGATGGCGTCCTCGACGGCCAGCTCGTGCAGCCCGAACTCCTCGGCCACGGCGAGCAGCTGGGCCTCGGCCGGGCGGTAGAGCCCGATCCAGGCCATCGTGCCCGGCTGGTCGCGCAGCCGCCGGCCGGCCTCGGCGACCGTCAAGGGACTGTCGACGCGCCGCCCGCCCCGGTAGATGGCCGCGGCGACCACGCTCTGCTCGACGGCCGGCGCGGCCGCGACCGCGGGCCGCGGCTCCATCGACACCTCGGGCGCCGGTGGCTGCCGCTGGCCGTTCCAGCCGCGACCGGCACGCCGGTTCGGGAGCAGCACGCGGGGACGCCGCTCACCCATGAGAGACCTCCTATCGAGGACGCAAGGTTGCGCAGGGACCGGGAAACGGGGCCGCGCGGACACGCAGGCCCCACCGGTGACGCCGAACCTGAGCCGGCGTCAGCGGGGACTCGGAGGTTGGCTGCTGCTCACAGCGGCCTCACCTCCCGCGTCCTCGACAGTGAACGGACACGGCCAGCCTACCGCACACCTGAACGGTGAGTCAGGCACCGGCGGGAACCGCGGCCAGGGACGATGCGTCGAACGAAGTAGGACCCGCAGGGATGGCACGGAAGGTGGTCGGGAATGCGGGGTCGGTGGGCTCGGCTCGGGAGCGCGGCGACGGCCGTGCTGCTGCTGGCCGCCTCGGGCTGCGGCGCCGGGGAGTTGCCGGCCCGGACCGCCGCGGCCCAGTCGTGGCGGCGGTTGGCCGCCTCGCCGCTGGCCCCGCGGATCGGGCACAGCGCCGTCTGGACCGGCGCCGACCTGCTGATCTGGGGCGGCGGGCCGTTCGGCGTCCGGCCGCTGGCCGACGGGGCCGCCTACGATCCGGCCGCCGACCGCTGGCGGCGGCTCCCGCCGGCGCCGCTGGCCGGCCGGACCTGGCACGCGGCCGTCTGGACCGGGACCGAGATGCTGGTGTGGGGCGGCACCCGGCCGGCCCCCGGCGGGCGGCCCGAGACCGCCCTGGCCGACGGGGCCGCCTACCGGCCCGCCACCCGCACCTGGCGCCCGATCGCCCCGGCGCCGGTCGCCGGGGACACGGCCGTGTGGTCGGGCCGCGAGCTGCTCGTGTTCGGCCGCCCCGGACGCGGCGGGTCGCGCCCGGACCGCGCCGCGCCGAGCCCGAACGCCGTCGGGTCGCGGCTGGAGAGCGCCGCCTGGGACCCGCGGACCGGACGCTGGCGGCGGCTGCCGGCGTCGCCGCTGCCCGCCGGCGACCAGGCCGAGGTCGTGCTGGCCGGCGACGTCGTGGCCGCCTTCACGTACCTGGACAGCGAACGGGCCTGCCACGGCGGCCTCTACGACCTCGCCGCCGGCACCTGGCGCACCCTCGACGCCTGCCCGCTGCTGCCGATCATGTACCCGCAGCCGGTCTGGACCGGCGCCGAGCTCGTGCTCCTCACTACCGGCCCGGAGTGGTTCGACGGCGGCGACAACGAATGGGGAGAACGGGTCCATACCAACGGGATCTACGACCCGGCCGGCGGCACCTGGCGGCGCCCGGCGGCCCGGCCTCCCGGCCTCCAGCCGGGCTACGGGGTCCGCTTCGTCTGGACGGGCCGCGAGGTGCTGCTGTGGGGCCGGGGCGGCGGGGTCGCCTACGACCCCGCGGCCGACCGCTGGCGGCGGATGGCCGACGCCCCCTTCACCCGGGAGTTCGCCAGCTCCGCCTGGACCGGCGCCGAGCTGCTGATCTGGGGCGGCGCCACCGGCGACGACTGCGATGACGGCTGCCCCCGGGCCGACGGTCTGGCCTACCGGCCCGGCGCCGGCTGACAGGACGACGCACGTCTGCTTGCTCTGCGGGGCCGGGCGCCGCCACCATCCAGCCAGGTCCACCCGGCGAAAGGGGATGGCATGGACGAGCCCACCGACCCGCTGGTGCGGCAGCTGGCGTTGTCGGCGCTGACCACCGAGCAGTTCAACCTCCAGACGGCCCGCATGGGGACCATCGCCGAGGCCAACGGCCGCGCCACCCTGTACCTGGGCACCCTGTCCAGCGCGGTCATCGCCATCGCCTTCGTCGGGCAGGCCAACCAGCTCGGGGACAGCTTCTACCTGTTCGCGCTGACCGTGCTGCCGCCGGTGTTTCTGCTGGGCGGGTTCAGCTACCT
>Ga0081538_10006756_pt1 | contig 10026 bp, 10 predicted proteins | sample TabmetS5T2R1_FD_71022 | JGI IMG/M metagenome (GOLD analysis project Ga0081538, IMG submission 71022) | Tabebuia heterophylla rhizosphere microbial communities from the University of Puerto Rico - S5T2R1 | ecosystem: Host-associated > Plants > Roots > Rhizosphere ... | reverse complement strand
GGCGGGCGAGCAGGGCCCCGAACACCGGGTGGCTCGTGGGAGCGGTCCCGAAGTGGGTGTTGATCGTGGTGCTCCTGGCAGCGTAAAAGCCTCCACGGGGCGAGTACAGGCAGGCCTGCATGAACTGGGCGAAGGTCATGCGCCCATGTTTGTGAATGAGAGCTCTGATCTCCTGCTCAACCGCTCCGCGCACCCTCATCCCCCGGAACAGCCACTCTGCCAGAGCCCCTTCCGCAAGCTTGTCAGTGACAAGATGCTGGGCGCCAGGCGCCGGGGCTCCTCCAAACCCCTTTTAGCAGACGAAGCTGTCTGAAGTCGACCAGTTGGCCTTTGGAGAGGGTTCTCAAAGGGAGGACGCCTGTGAGTAACACCTGTCCCCAGCCCCCGTCCTGGCCATGCCCGGCAGCGCGGGGCGCAGGCCGCCCGTGGAAAAGGCTGTTTGAATTTCCTAGCTACTCGGCCGCACTGCGGCTCAACAGTTCTATGCGCTGGGCGCGATCGCACCGACCACCAACATGGGCGACACAGCTTTCCTAACGCCCGGCCAAATAAGACTCGGTGGCCCGTCGCAAGCCCGCCCGCCGGTTGGCTTGCAGTGCTTCCTTCATACTGGCGGACCTCTGGTTGGACGCGACAATGCCCGTCAGGCTGCCCTGGAACTGGGGCATGACGTAGCGCGCCATCAGTTCGTAGCTCCGGTGCAGCTTGTCACGAGGGGCCCAGTCCTCCGCCCGCAGCAGGAGTCCGCCGAACCCGCCACTGGCCTCCTGGAGACGTGCAATACCGGCAACACAATCATCCGGTGTCCCCACGATCCACTGGTTATGTTCCACCATGTAGTCGACAACCTCATTGGCGGGCACCGGAGGAATCGGGTTGCCATTGGTGCCGCCCGTGTATTCGGTGACGACTCGACCGGCTCCCACCCGAATATCTTCGAAGGCCTGTTCCCGGGTTTCTGCGACGCGTCCCCGGGTCAGGTGGTCCAGGAGCACCATGCGATTCGCGACCATGTAGGGGTGGTGATAGGGCAGGCTGACGACGCCAGTGCCCAGGCGAATATGGCGGGTGCGACCTGCGGCCGTGGCAATAAACACTTCCGGAGAGGCGATCGTCTCCCAGCCGCCGCTGTGGTGCTCGCCGATCCACGCTTCATCGAATCCCAGGTCGTCCAGCCACTCGAGCAACTCTAAATCTCGTTCCAGGGCCAGGGTCGGGTTCTCGCCCACGCGGTGAAAGGGAGCCATGAACGTCCCGAAGGTCATGTTGTCAGTGAGCACCGTCATTTCTTGCTCCTCCATATCCGAGGCTAGCCTCCAAGTTGCGTCATCAGTACCCACATTGGCCTCTTGCCCACGGGATACGTCTCCAGAGGAGTGAGAGCACCGGTCTCGCTGTTGACCCGGTACGATGCCAGTCGGTTCGTCTCCGAACCAGCGGCGAACAGGAAATGGCCCTGAGGGTCCAGGCTGAAGGCGCTGGGCCGCTCTTCGGTTGCGACGTGCCCGATGGCCGTCAACCGACCGGAGGAGGCGTCTACGGAGAAGCCCGCGATGCTGTTGTGGCCTCGGTTGGGAGCGTACAAGAATTTCCCTGAGGGAGAAATCTGAATTTGGGAGCAGGTGTTGCTGGCCTCGTAACCGGTGGGTAGGGTGGAGATGGTCTGGAAGGCGCTCAGGGTGCCGTTGGCGGGGTCGAAGTTGTACCCGGTGACGCTCGAGCCCTGCTCGTTGGAGAAATAGAGAATGTCCTTGCTGGGATGGAAGCAGAAGTGGCGGGGTCCCGTCCGCGTCGGCTGGCCTACCCGAGGCGGTGAGTTGGGCGTCAGGTGCCCGGTATTGGGGTCGAACTTGAACTGGAAGATGGCGTTGGGTCCGCCCCGGTTGTCGATGTGGGGCACAAAGGCAAACTGGTTGGAGGGGTCGGTCTGTATCGCATGGGCGCCAATGGCTGTCTCCAACCATTCGATGGGTGGGCCTCCTACCGCTCCGTCATTCCCAACCGGGTGTACCGCGGCATGGGCGCCTTGATAATAGGAGGACAGCACGTACCGGCCAGTGCGGTCTGTGGACAGAAAGGTGGGAGCGGCCTCCGGCGATACCGTCCCGGTCTGCGTCAGCGCTCCAGTGTCTGGGTCAATCCGAAAGCTGGAGATCCCTGGAACATTGCGATGCCCAACGTAGAGCACCTTCCGGTCCGGGCTTATCGTCAGTGGGGACGGCCCACCTGGTACAGGCACCTCGCCCTGTGGCGTCAATTTTCCGGTCCCGGCATCCATGGTGCCTACCCATATCTTGTCATCGTCCTGGAGGGAAACGTACGTGTAGTATGGCATTGATCAACCTCCTCCTGATTCACTCATGCTTTCTAAAGTCCACGTCATAGTACACATTTTATTCCTGGTGCATCTCATCCAAGGCCTTCGGCACATCCCCAATGCTTGCTTGGGATTGTTTGTCAGAGGTGGCTACGCCTTTAGAATCTCCCGCCGGGACAGCACCCGCTCCGTCAGCAGCCTCATGCCCAGAACCGCTTGCGCACGTGCACGAGACTATCAGCCGTCCTAGTCCTTGAGGATGACGTAGACGGCGGATGACGGGCTTCGGTCAACGTGGGTGTGACCGCGACCGGTCACGTCTTCCATGAGTCGAATGTCGCCGGCGCGAAACACTTGCCTGGAGCCATCACTGGTGCCAATCTCGACTTCGCCGGACAGATGAATGATCAGCCGGCGTTCGGGAAGCGGGTGGAAGTCTCTCTTTCTGGTCCCGTCAAACTGTTGCACCCGGACCTCGTGTATATCGGTCAATGCGCCCAATTCAGGGTGCTCCTCCAAACGCAGTTCCTCCATATGGCTTTCACCGTCGCTCCCCGCAAACACTCGATATATGCTCATAGCGCCCCTCCGCATCGCAAGACTTTTGAGCTCCGGTCTGCGCTTGGTCCGACGGACGATCTCGTCGGCGCAGAATTCTCTCGCGTGCCATCATGGGGGGATAGTAGCCTCAGGGAGGCGGATTGTCCATCGCCATTCATCTGGAAAAAGCCGTACGGCCTCGGGGCTCGGCTCAGCCGCCAGGGTTGCCCTGGGCTTCGACGTAGAGAGCGTAGACGGATTGGCTGGCGGTCATGAACAGGCGGTTCCGTTTGCGGCCGCCGAAGCAGAGGTTGGCACAGCGTTCCGGCAACAGAATGCGCCCGATTAAGGTGCCGTCCGGCGCAAAGACCGCGACGCCATCCTGCCCTGGACCGCCGGAGAAGCCACACCAGACATTCCCCTCGGTATCGCAACGGATGCCGTCCGCTCGAAATACAGCTGCCCGCCCCTGAGATATTCGGTGGGCTTCTTCTTCGGCAAGGGCCCGACCCGGTTCGGGAGGAATGTAATGCTCTCGCTCCCGTCCACATGCCTTGTGTGGGGCCCTTGCCTGATGAGGACAACCGCCCAAAGGCCGGCCACGACGCCGATGTGTGTCCCACTCTCCGCACTGGAGTTCGAGGTATGTATCTTACCGCACCTCTCGATGCCCACGCGAGGTCTAAAGTGCACACCGGGCTGCTGTCAGTGTACGTGACAGAGCCCTCACCACAATGGCAGCACCTGCGGTGGGCCGTTTCACCTGCCATACTGGCAGGGGGCTATGCGCTGCTACGCAAGCCATTGCTCGGCGTTCTCGCTGGGCATCCTGCACCCTCACGCGGCCCCACATGCCGCGCATCCGCTTGCCTTCCGCCTCACTCTCCCCCATACTGGAGTTCCAGCAGCGCGCAAGGCGGAGAAGCTGCGGAGTGCGTCCAATACCCATGGGAGTCGCCACGACACGAGGAGACGATGCTATGGCCAGAGTTTCGCTGGATCTGGAGAACAAAGATGACTTGAAAGTTCTACAGGCCGAAGGGTGGCGTATCGCGCCGGGCCTGGTCCCAGGGGAGCCCAACCAGGGCCTGGTCGCTGAGAGGCGGGGCAGCCCAGCCCGGCTCGCGGACTTTGATGATTCCGGCTGGGCGTTGGGAGACATCCAGGAGCGCCGCTCCATTGGGTTTACTTTTGCCTGGTACCGGCTCCGTTTCACCATGCCCGAGACAGTCAAAGGCCAGGCTGTGGCCGGAAATCGGGTCTTTTTCGAGTGCAATGTGGACAACTATGGCGAAGTGTGGGTCGATGGGGTGATTGATCGCACTATCGGTGCGGTCACCGGCAATAACACCCCGAAACGAGTCCCAGTGCAAGCTTCGGCAGTCCCTGGGGAATCGCATGTGATCGCCGTACTGGTGGCCAATGCTCCTCTGGGTGACCCGGTGGGGGCTATTTTCTTCCGCTATGCCACTCTGGCCTTTGAGGCAGCTGCCGGGTAACCGGGTCGCCCGTCACCGGCGTACCGGGCTTGGACGCCAGCGGTGAGGTGAGCCTGACGAGTGGCGCTCGGCCCTTGGATGGCCGCTTTCGCGGGCATGACGCGAGGCCGCAGGAGCAGGCCGTGTACGGGAGCACCTGCTGGGTGGCTGGCTGGCGTGCAGACGAGGACGCTGGCAGAGGCGAGGGGGTTGCGTCGGCACCGGCCGTCCACACAAGCACATCTCTGTCCTCCTCGCTATGTCGTACCTCGATGAGTTCCGCTTGCAGAGCGGTGTGGCGCGCGCTCGACGGCGCCACGCTTCCCCCAGGCGAGAGGACGGACGGTCCGTGCTGGGGTGCCATGCGGCATGCGTGCCTGGCGTGTGCGTGTCGCATGGCTCGAAGACCAGGTCAGACTCCCGGCGAAGCGTTCGGGCGTCATCCGCGCCTGAGGCGTCAGGCGGTGGCAGCCTTGAGATCGTCGAGCTGGCGTCGGGCGCCGGCGATCATCGACGCCAGATCCGACGTCAGCATGACCATGTCGAAGCCGCGCTTCACTGCTCCGGCCGCAAACGCCGCGCTCGCACAGTGCATGACCGCCTTAATGCCGTGCTTGTGCGCCGATTCGCGGATCTTGTCGCAGGTGGCGATGTGCACCGGGTCCGGATTGTCGCCGCGCGGGTCCATGCCCAGCGCGAACGACAAGTCGGCCGGCCCAATGTATACGGCGTCGAGGCCGGGTGTCGCGCAGATGGCGTCCAGGTTGGCGAGCCCTTCCGTCGTCTCGATCATGGCCATGATGACGATCTCGTCGTTCGCGTTGGCCACGTAGTCGGCGCCGCCGTAGTGCACGGCACGCACGGGCCCCGACGAGCGCATGCCCACCGGCGGATAGCGGCACGCCGCCACGGCCTTCGCCGCCTCCGCGGCGGTGTTGACCAGCGGCACGATGATGCCGTAGGCACCCAGGTCCAGCGCCTTCATGATGGTCGCCGGGTCGTTCCACGGCACCCGGACGACCGGCACCGTGTCGGTCTGCGAGATCGCCTGCAGCATCGGCCAGACATCCTTCATCTCGGTCGTCCCGTGCTGCATGTCAATGCACAGGGTATCGAAGCCCTGACGCGCCATGACCTCCGCGGTGAACCCGTGGGAGATCGACAGCCAGCCCATCGTGACGCACTGCCCGGCACGCCACATCTGCTTGATCTTGTTTGGTCGCACTGTCGCACCTCTCGTTGTGGTGATGTAGGAGCAGAGCGCTCTGCGTATAGGAAATCCACCCGGCCTTTTCTACTGACGCCCTGGAGACGCAGGCCATCATGGTTGGGCGATTCCTCAGACGTGACGACCGGAGGTCCACGTTACCGGTCCGTCACCACCAAGCCGTGATCGAAGATGCCTCTGCCGTCCAGTTTGGCGGCGTGGAGTCGCCCGGGGGGTAACGGTGGATTCAGCCGTGACAGGGCTTCCGGCGTCGCATCGGGTAATCCGTCGACCAGGCGAAGAAAGTCTTCCAACACCTCAGGCGCCAACACCGGACCAGCCAGGGTACGGAATTTCGCGACATATCCCGCGTGATCCATGGGTCGTGCACCGTGCGTGTGAGCATCGGCGACCGCTTTTTCGCCGCTGATGACCCGACCATCATTGAGGTGAATCGCGAGCCGACCGCCGAGGGCAGGTCGATCCGGCAATGCCTGGCGGTATAAGGCGTCCCAGGAGGGGTCGATCACGGAGTGCACCCTGTGCCACAAGTCGATGGTCTCGGGCCGGTGGGCACGTTCGTAGGCATAGCTATGTTCGTGGTGAAAGCAGCCGTCCTCCAGCGCCACGGCCACAATATAGGCCAGGGAGTGATCCAGGGTTTCACGACTGGCATCGGGATCATATTTTTCCGGATCGTTGCTCCCACTGCCCACGATCTTGTGGACCGCACTGTTGGTGTGCACCACCACCTCACGCACCTGCCGCAGATCGACCTGCTGCCGCAGCTCACAGGCCAAATCGATAAAGGCCTGGGCATGGTTGACTGCCGAGTGTGCCTTGGTAAACGTCTCCAGGATCGCCCGGAGCGGTTGGCCAGGTTCCGGTAAGGCCACCGTATAGCTGGCCTCCGGCCCGTCAAGCAGGTAGGCGATCACCCCGCTTTCCCCTTCGTACACTGGACTGGGCGACGCCTCGCCCCGCATGGCACGATCCATCGCCTCGATGGCCAGCTTCCCGGAATACCCCGGCACAAACGCCTTCCAGGACGTCATGTCACCGGTGCGTGTTTGGCGCGGCGAGAACGCCAGCAGCACGGACTGATTCAGGGCTTGATAAATCGTCGAGACGGGCAACCCCAGCAACGCCCCCAAGCCAGCAGTCGTGGCAGGGCACAAATGACCCGTCTGTTCCTTCTGGGTGGGGGCTAGGGGCATGCCCTTGACCAGCGCCACCTGGACCTCGTATGCCACAGCGATAGCCCGGACCAGCGCGGCACCATCACATCCCATCTGTTGCGCCACCGCAATCAGCGGCGCGATATTGTCGCCCGGATGGGCGCCCGGCGACACACAATCATGGAAGTCCAACTCTCGCACGGCCGTGGCATTGGCCCAGCACGCCCATTCGGCCTGCACCCTGATGGCCGCAGGCAGTCCGAAGAGCGTCGCCCCACGGGGCCGCGGGTGGGCCAACGCCATGACACGAGCCGTGGCGACCGGCTGGCGATTGATCGCCGCCAGGGCCACGCCCGCGTTGTCAACCACCCGACACGACACCATATCGGCCACGTCCGCCTCAGGCGATGGAGCCGCGGCAGCCACCTCGGCAATTTTCCAGGTCAATTGTGCTTCCCGCGGCAGGCGCGCTGCACTGGGATGCACCCGCACCTCGTGCAATATCATGCCTCTCCCTCCTGGGGTGCCATGCACACTCCACTGTCTGATGGGGTGTGCATGGCCTTGTCGCACATGTTGGCCGGGGAGTGTGGCGTGCTCGTGCTCCAGGAATCGCCGGAGGACACGCTCCAGCTAAGACAGCACCAGTTCTTTGTTCCGCCGCGTGACGTCGCCCATCAGCGCCAACCCGACGGCGGGGTCATCCTGGTTGTTGCAGAAATACTCGATCCGGTTGCCATCGGGATCAAAGAAATAAATGCTGGAGGTCATCCCGTGGTCGGTGTTGTGGTCCAATCTGACACCCTTGGCCTGAAACTCTTTGTAGGCCTCTTTCAGGTCCGCCAGGTTCTCGACCTGCACCGCAAAGTGGTTGAGGCCAAGCTGCCCCGGGGTGACCGGCAACGCGCCTGCGGGAGCCTGGAACAAGGCGACGTCATGGTGAATCTTCCCACAGGTCAAAAAGGTACCCGTTTCCCGCTGGCGGGAGATCTGGAACCCGAGAATCTCGGTGTAGAACTTCGTGGACGCCGCCAGGTCCTTGACGTTCAGTACGATATGGCCGACTCTCTTGGGCTTTGCCATGCTGCTTCCTCCCTCCTCAGGGCCAGAATGATGCCCGTATCGTGAGACAGTGGTGGGACAATGGCCTTGTCCACCGTGGGAAAGCACTATACGCCTGTGTGGCAAAGAATCCAAGAGGCAATCGACGCCCATCACGTTCGCGCGATGCCACCGAGCGTATGGCAGGGTGCCGTTGGGAGAGCGGGGCACCAGGACGTGTCGCTCTCAAAGGGGGAGAGCAAGAGCGGGTGCAAGGACCCCTCCTACCCTCCCCTGCGCCAGGGGACGGGCTGATGCAGCACGCCCTCAGATGGGCATGTTCGGCTCAGGACCGCCGGCAGGAACATCAATCTCAAACGCATTGGCGTTGAAGGCCAGCAGAGCATAATACCCCATCAGGGTCGTCAACTCGGTCACGCCCCGGGCGCCAAATTGGGTGAGAGCGGCTTGAAACGTCGCTGGGCTCGTTTTGTGCGTCTTGAACAACTCCTGCACGTAGTTGACCACGATCTGCTCGTCGGCGGGCAAGGCCGGCACAGGCTTGTTGTCCCGCAGGGCATCCACGAACGCATCACTGATGCCCTGCTGACGCGCACGCGCTGCGTGGGCGTGCCAGATGTACTGGCAGTCCATCGCCCGGGCGGTCAGTATCATGACCAATTCCTGGATTTTCTTGGACAACGAAGACTCGTCCCGCAGGTAGTTGACCAGGGCATTTGCCCGGCGACGCATCTCCGGACTATGGATCATCACGGAGCCGGGGCCGCCAACGATGGTGCCCCCGCTCCCAGCGGTCTCAGCATCAAAGGCCGCCCGTAGCTGCTCAGGTACTTGGTCTCGTGTGACGGTTGGTGTTCGAGCCATGACTCACCTCACAGGTTTTTCGTGACCAGACTCTACCGTGCCGATTGCCAGCATCATACCCACCCCTATGGGGCATGGCAAGTAGGCCCCAAATGAAGGTCAGTCACCTTCCAACACTGCCATCGCCGACGTGGTCCAGAAGAGCAGCCGGCGCGTCATCCGCACACTGCGGCAGCGGGGGTACCTGGAAACGGGCTTCGACGCCGCAGTCGCGACAGGCTATGACCCACTGGTGGATAACGCCCCTGAGCTCGCGCGCCCGCTGGCCGCCTCCCGGCAGCAGCGCATCGTCTTTGGCGAGCGGGCCGGTCAGCAGGGGCGGCGCATTGGTGCAGGTTTGGCGCCGAGGGGGAGTGCCCCACGCTGACGGGTCCCCGCTGTGCCAGTGTCCACAAGATCCTCCGGCATCTGAAGCTCGCGGTGGACCCACCCCCGATTGCTCCAGCGCGTGTCCGCCAAGAAGCCTTTGCGTGGTCCTCCCCTTGACCGTCCGTGGGGGGCGCCAACGCGTCCTCAATCTGCGTATCTCATTACATTTACATCAGAAATCGGGAAACGAGCCTTTGCAGTGTCCGTTGTGAGATCCTACGAATCGCACATTTTCCTGTCATGGCTCCCGGGACCCCACGATGGGCCCGCTACGGGCCCTGGTGCGCAAACCCCAGGAGAGCCGTGCCCAACCCATGCCCTTTCGCTTGAGCCAGCACTTTGAAGTCGCCATACTCCTCTGGGTCCACCAGGGCCATCATCGCCATACGGCTCAGGGCCTTCCGGTTGGCGACGGAGCTTCAAACCCAAGGCTATCGGGTCAGCGAGTGCAGTATCAACCGGCTCCTGCACCATTTGTGCTACAGCTTGCAGTCCAACCGCAAAACGGTTGAAGGTAACTAGTATCCGGATCGCGACGCCCAATTTCAGCATATCAACCGATGGGTGACGGCATTCCAACTAATTGATCGGGTGGTCTGCGATCTGGTCGATCACTTTGGAGAGAGCGGCTTCACGTCAGCCATCCCACCTCCGCTGCTGCAGCATGCCGCAGTACTTACGCGGGTCGAGGGCTGGATGCTTGTCGCGCCCTTCCAGACTCTGGGCTCCACGGCACTGGCTTAGCTGCTCGTTTCGCTCATGGTTGCGAGGCGAGACACGCCCGAGGCGTGGGCGCTCACCTCCTTGCGATCCAGGGCTAGCATGCTGGCGGCCGACGCCAGGCCAAAGCCGACCAGCAGGAGCCAGGGGAAGCTCTGAAAGCCGAGCCCTTCCCCAGCGTCGAACACGGCGCCAATGGCCAGATTGCCCACGACGGTGCCGCTGCCCTGGACGAAGTAGTAGAAGCCGAAATACGTCCCCAGGAGTCGATGGCCGCCGAGGACCGGGATG
>Ga0081538_10006755_pt1 | contig 10026 bp, 12 predicted proteins | sample TabmetS5T2R1_FD_71022 | JGI IMG/M metagenome (GOLD analysis project Ga0081538, IMG submission 71022) | Tabebuia heterophylla rhizosphere microbial communities from the University of Puerto Rico - S5T2R1 | ecosystem: Host-associated > Plants > Roots > Rhizosphere ... | reverse complement strand
CCGAGGTCTTCCCGGACTTGCGGGTCGGGCTGGTCTACGGCGACATGCCGGCCCGCGAGAAGGAGGCGACCATGGACCGCTTCCGGGCCGGCGAGGTCGACGTGCTCGTCTCCACCACCGTGATCGAGGTCGGCGTCGACGTGCCCAACGCCACCGTCATGCTGATCGAGGACGCCGACCGCTTCGGGCTCTCCCAGCTCCACCAGCTCCGCGGCCGGGTCGGGCGCGGCACCGCCCCGGGCCTGTGCATCCTGTTCGCCGACCCCCAGACCGACGAGGGCCGCGCGCGCATGCAGGCGATCACCCGCTCGGGCGACGGCTTCGAGCTCGCCAACGAGGACCTGCGCATCCGCGGCGAGGGCACGGTGTTCGACGCCCGCCAGTCGGGCCTGTCCGACCTCAAGCTGGCCCGCCTGATCGACGACTTCGACTGGGTCCGGCGCGCCCGCGCCGACGCGTTCGCGCTGGTCGAGGCCGACCCGGAGCTGGCCGACCCGGCGCACCGCCGGCTCCGCCAGGAGGTGCTGGCGCGGCTGGGCGACGGCCGCGCCGAGTGGCTGGCCCGCGGCTAGGCTGTTCATCTCCAGCCGCAGGCACTACGCTCCTGACCCATGACCGTCCGGGAGAGCGGGTGGGAGGACGAGGAGCAGCTCGTCCAGCACCTCTCCGAGTTCGGGCTCGGCCGGAACGAGGCCCGGCTCTACCTGGCCGCCTTCGGCCGCCCGGCGCTGCGCGTGGCCGAGCTCGCCGAGCTGGCCGACATCTCCCGGCCCAAGGCCTACGACGTGCTGCGCCAGCTCGTCGACAAGGGCCTGGTCAGCGAGGAGCCGGGCCGCGTCGCCCGCTTCAAGGCCGAAGACCCGATGCTGGTCGTCCAGCGGCTGCGCCAGCAGAGCGTCCTGGACCAGGCCGACCGGGTCGAGGACACCAGCCGCCTGGTCGCCGACCTGTTCGCCCGCTACTACGACGCCCCGCCAGGCGACGACCCGTTCGACTACGTCGAGCTGATCCGCAACTCCGAGACGGCCTGGGGCCGCCGCGACGCCCTCACCTCCGGGGCCGAGAAGGAGGTCGTGCAGGCCCGCAAGCTCCCCCAGCCCGGGGTCCGGCCGCGCGCCGGCGAGGAGGTCGGCGTGCGCGACGGCGTGCGCTACCGGGCCCTGTACGAGCGCGGCTTCCTGGCCCACCCGCAGTTCCGGGCCAGGGTCGCCGAGCGCGAGCGGCGCGGCGAGGAGATCCGCTTCGTGCCCGAGGTGGCGGTGTCGATGTGCGTGGTCGACCGGCGCAAGTGCCTGCTGAGCCTGAACCAGACCGGCGTGGTCAGCGGGCACGGGAGCTGGCTGGTGCTGGAGCACCCGGCGCTGGCGAGCATGCTCACCGACGCCTTCGAGGTCGCCTGGGAGGCTGCCGAGCCTGCCCAACCGTCTTGACGTACGCGATCATCACTTTCTACTGTTGCGGCCTCGACGGTTTGCTTGTGTTGTCCCTGAGGGGAAGGACAGATGCTGACCCAGACCGGTGAGTCCGACCTCATCGATCGGCTGGTCCGCCACGGCCTCGGCCAGGGGGAGGCGCGCTGCTACATCGGCATGCTGGCGCCGCGGGCGTTCCGCGTCAGCGAGGTCGCCGTCGAGGCCGGCCTGCCGCGCTCCCGCACCTACGAGCTGATCCGCTCGCTGGTGCGGTTCGGGCTGTGCACCGAGGTCGCCGGCGGCGGGGTCGCGCGCTTCCGCGCCGTCCCGCCCAACGAGGCCATCCTGCGGCTGGAGACGTCCCTGGCCGAGCAGGCCCGCCGGCGCGACCTGGCCCTCACCGGCATCATGCAGGCCCTCAAGGGGCGCGCGGACCCGGGGGCCGCCGACCGCGAGCCGGTCGAGATGCTGCACCGCCGCGACCAGATCATCAACGAGATCGGCGAGGCGATCGCCGCCGCCGACCACGACGTCGCCACCATCATGAACCCCTTCTGGGTGCCGACCCCGTGCGACCCCATGCAGGAGCGGCTCGACGCCGGCGTCCGCGTCCGCGCCGTCCTCGACGAGCCCTGCCTGGACAGCGACCCGCACCGCGAGTGGGTCGCCGCCTACGCCGGCGCCCCCGGCTTCGAGGCCAGGGTCGTGGACCACATGGACCTGATGTTCACCCTGGTCGACCGGCGCATCACCTTCCTGAACCTGGTCATCCCCGAGATCGACGTGCCCGGCAGCCGCGTCGAGTCCCTGAAGATCCGCCACGCCGGGCTCGGGCAGACCTTCAACGACGCGTTCGAGCGCCTGTGGCGGCGCGGCGCCCCCTTCGGCCGCTCAGCCGTGCCCGACTGAGCCGGCCCGACCGGTTGGACGGCGGGGGAACGGCCTTGGCCCCCCCGGGCTCGACCCCCGCCGCCAACCACCTCGTGGACGGGTTCTCGTAGGAGGAGCGGCGGTGCGGGTGGTGGGCGGTCGGCTCGGGGGGCGGCGGCTGCGGCCGGTGCCGGGCAGGGACACCCGCCCCACCAGCGACCGGGTGCGGGAGGCGCTGTTCGCGGTCCTGGGCGGCCGGGTCGAGGGCGCGCGGGTGCTGGACCTGTTCGCCGGCACCGGCGCGCTGGCGATCGAGGCGCTGTCCCGCGGGGCCGCCTCCGCGGTGCTGGTGGAGCAGGCCGCCCCCGCGGTCGAGGTCATCCGGGCCAACCTGGACGCCCTCGGGCTGGCCGGGCGCTGCCGGGTGCGCCGCACCCGCGCCGAGACCTACCTGCGCAGCCAGCGGGACGGCCCCTTCGACCTGGTCCTGCTCGACCCGCCCTACGCCGCGCCGGTCGGGCTGGTCGCCGGCCTGCTCGGCCGGCTGGCGCGGGGCGCGCTGGCACCCGGCGCGGTGGTGGTGGTGGAGGCGGCCGCCCGCGCCGAGGCGCCGCCCTGGCCGCCCGGCCTCGACCCGGACCCGCCGCGCCGCTACGGCGACACCGCCCTGCACGTCGCCCACCTCGGACGCGGGTACGCTTGAGCCCACCCAGAGGAGGAGGCCCGACCCGTGCGGACCGCTTGCTGCCCAGGCACCTACGACCCGGTCACCAACGGCCACCTCGACATCGTCGCCCGCGCCGCCACCGTCTTCGACCGGGTCGTGGTGGCCGTGCTCATCAACCCGGCCAAGCAGCCGCTGTTCGGCCTCGAGGAACGCGTCGCCATGCTGAAGGAGGCCACCGTCGCCATGCCGGCGGTGGAGATCGACGCCTTCACCGGCCTGCTGGTCGACTACGCCAGGGCACGCGAGGTGACCGCCATCGTCAAGGGCCTGCGGGCGGTGTCCGACTTCGACTACGAGCTGCAGATGGCGCAGATGAACTACCGCCTGGCCGGCGTCGAGACGATGTTCATGACCACCAACCCGACCTGGTCCTACCTGAGCTCCAGCCTGGTCAAGGACGTCGCCCGCAACGGCGGCGACGTCAGCGGCCTGGTGCCCGACTTCGTCGCGGCCAGGCTGCGCGAGCGCACCCAGGGACGCGCCGGCTAGCGGCGCCGCTCTGCTACCCTGATACGCTGCGGTCGTCTCCCACCGGCCGCTTTCGCTTGGCGCAACGCCAGCCACACCGAACACCCCGAGAGCGCCACCCAGAGATGAGCAAGCACGTCACAGCACCGGCACTCGCGGTCGACGTCCGCGAGCTGCTCCAGCAGCCAGGAGCGCACAAGCACGTGGTCCTGCGCGCCGCCCTGCCCGACCTGGCCACGCCGGTCGCCGCCGTCCCCGCCGGCTCGCCGGTCACCGTCGACGCCGAGGTCGAGAGCGTCGTGGAGGGCCTGCTGGTCACCGGCAAGGTCGCCGCCACCGCGGCGCTGCGCTGCGTGCGCTGCCTGCGCGAGGTGGAGCACCGGCTCGAGGTCGACGTCCGCGAGCTGTTCGCCCTGGAGGCGGCCGACGACGAGGAGGACGAGGGCTACACCCTGCCGCCCGGCGACCGGCTGCCACTGGACACCATGGCCAGGGACGCGCTGGTGCTCGCCTTCCCGCCGTTCCCGCTGTGCCGGCCCGACTGCGCCGGGCTGTGCCCCGTCTGCGGCGCCGACCGCAACACGGTCGACTGCGGGCACGGCGACGCCGACGCCACCGACCCACGCTGGGCCGCCCTGGCGGGCCTGCGTCGAGACCTCGAGGAGGACCACGTTGCCCGTCCCGAAGCGTAAGACCCCCCGGTCCAAGACCCGGCACCGGCGCGCGCACTGGAAGTCGGCGGCGCCGACCTACGCCGCATGTCCCCAGTGCCGGCAGGCCAAGCTGCCGCACACCGTCTGCCAGAACTGCGGATACTACGGTGGGCGTCAGGTCATCGAGGTTGAGTAAGCGGCTGCCGATCGAAAAGGCGCTCGGCATCCGCTTCGGGGGGGAAGAGCTCTACGTCTGGGCGTTCACGCACCGCTCCTACGCCTACGAGAACGGCGGCCTGCCCACCAACGAGCGGCTGGAGTTCCTCGGCGACGCCGTGCTCGGGCTGGTGGTCACCGACATCATCTACCGCGCCTTCCCCGGCCTGCCCGAGGGCCAGCTCGCCAAGCTGCGCGCCGCCACCGTCAACATGAACGTGCTCGCCGAGGTGGCCCGCGAGCTGGGCGTCGGCGACGCGGTGCGGCTCGGCCGCGGCGAGGAGCTGTCCGGCGGGCGCGACAAGTCCTCGATCCTGGCCGACACCCTGGAGGCGGTGCTCGGCGCCGTCTACCTGGACAAGGGCCTGCCCCGGGCGGCCGCCCTGGTGCGCCGGCTGTTCGAGCAGCGCGTCATGGAGGCGGCCGGCCGCGGCGCCGCCCTCGACTACAAGACCTCCCTGCAGGAGCTGGCCGCCTCCGACCTCGGCGGCATGCCCTCCTACTCCATCGAGGAGGAGGGCCCCGACCACGCCAAGCGCTTCACCGCCACCGTGTCGGTGGCCGGCACCGCCTACGGGACCGGCAAGGGACGCTCCAAGAAGGAGGCCGAGCAGCAGGCCGCCAGGCAGGCGTTCGAGGCGCTGGCCGCCTCCCGCATGGTCACCGGCGGCGGCGACGCCGCCCCGCCGGCCGGCACCGTCCCGGCCCAGTAGCCGATGCCGGAGCTGCCCGAGCTCGACGTGCTCGCCGAGAACCTGGCGGCCCGGCTCGGCGGCGCCAGGGTGGCGGCGGTGCGGGTGGTGTCGGTGGCCGCGCTCAAGACCTTCGACCCGCCGATCGACACGCTGGTCGGCCGCGCCGTCACCGGCGCCGGCCGGCGCGCCAAGTACCTCTGGCTGGAGCTGGGCGACCTGCTGCTGGTCATGCACCTGTCGCTCGGCGGCCGGCTGGTCCTCGGCGCCAAGCCGGCCGGCCGCAAGGTCACCGCGCTCGCCGTCGAGCTGGACGACGGCCGGGTGCTGTCGATCACCGAGGGCGGCACCCAGCGGCGCGCCGCGGTCTGGCTGGTCGACGACGTCGAGAAGGTCCCGGGGCTGGCCGGGCTCGGCCCGGAGCCGCTGGACCCCGGGTTCACGGTCGAGCGCCTGGCCGCGATCCTGGCCGAGGGCGGCCACACCCTCAAGCGCATGCTCACCGACCAGCGCGCCATGGCCGGGGTCGGCAACGCCTGGAGCGACGACGTGCTCCACCGCGCCAAGCTGTCGCCGTTCGCCCGCCCGGAGCGGCTCGGCGCCGACGAGGTCGCCCGCCTCCACGCCGCCCTGGTCGGCGTGCTCACCGAGGCCCGCGGCAGCCTCGCCGAGCAGGTCGGCGGCGAGGTGGAGATCCCCCGCGCGGCCGAGCGCCGCTTCGCCGTCCACGGCCGCGCCGGCGCCGCCTGCTACGTCTGCGGCGACACCATCCGCTCGGTGTGGATGGGGGAGCGCGAGACCTCCTACTGCCCGACCTGCCAGACCGGCGGGCGGGTCCTGGCCGACCGCCGCCGCTCGCGGTTCCTCCGCTAGCACGGGGAGGTGCTGATGGAACCGGAGATCGACACCACCGTCCCGCACTCGGCCCGGGTCTGGAACTACTGGCTGGGCGGCACCGACAACTACCCCGTCGACCGTGCGGCCGGCGACCAGTTCCGCCAGGCCTACCCCGGCATCGTCGAGGTCGCCCGCGCCTCCCGCGCGTTCCACACCCGCGCGGTCCGCTACCTGGCCGGCGAGGCCGGCGTGCGGCAGTACCTGGACATCGGCGCCGGCCTGCCGACCGCCAACAACACCCACGAGGTCGCCCAGCGGCTGGCGCCGGAGAGCCGCATCGTCTACGTCGACAACGACCCCCTGGTGCTGGCGCACGCCCGCGTCCTGCTCACCAGCACGCCAGAGGGCGCCACCAGCTACGTCGAGGCCGACCTGCGCGACCCCGACACGATCCTGAAGGAGGCGGCCCGGACGCTGGACCTCGGCCGGCCCACCGCGCTGATGCTGATGGGGAGCATGGGCCACATCACCGACGACCAGGAGGCGCACGCGGTCGTGCGGCGGCTGCTGGCTGGCCTGCCGTCAGGCAGCTACCTGGCGCTGTCCGACGGGTCCGACACCGACCCGGCGGGTGTGGAGGCCCAGGAGCGCTACAACCAGAGCGGCGCGGTGCCGTACCGGCTGCGCAGCCCCGAGCGGATCGCCGGCTTCTTCGAGGGCCTGGAGCTGGTGGAACCCGGCGTGGTGTCGTGCCCGCGGTGGCGGCCGGACCCCGCCGAGACCGCCGGCGGCCCCCACGCCGAGGTGGACGCGTTCGGCGGCGTGGGCCGCAAGCCCTGATCCGCGCGGGCGACCGGTTCGGCCTGGAGCTGCCAGTTCACGTGCGCACGAGGTGGGGGGGTGGATACACTCGGCGTTCGTGCCCGGGGGAGCACTCGGGCGTCGGCGTCCGCCGGAGGAGCCCGTGCCCGAGCTGCCGGAGGTCGAAACGCTCCGCCACGACCTGGACAAGGAGGTCGGGGGCAGGAGGGTCAAGGCCGTCGAGGTGCGCGCGGCGCGGGTCGTCCGCCGCCACCGCAACCGCAAGGAGTTCGCGGGGCGGCTCGTCGGCCGCAAGCTCGGCCCCGCCAGCCGCCTCGGCACCCTGCTGCTGCTCGACCTCGACACCGAGGAGCGCGCCGCCCTGGTCGTCGACCTCGGGGAGGGCGGCCGGTTGCTGAAGGAGCGCAGCGCCGCCCCGGTCGACAAGCACACCGACGCGGTGATGACCTTCACCGTCGGCGGCGACCTGCGCGCCCTGGACCTGGGCGAGGCCGGCGAGCTGTTCGTGGCCGGCGAGGCGGAGCTGGACGAGCTGGACGAGCGGCGGCGCGGGGCGCTCGACCCGCTCGCCGACGCGCTCACCTGGCAGGCCTTCAACGCCCGGCTCGAGTCCAGGCAGGAGGGCCTGCGGGCGCTGCTCACCGACCCGACGTTCGTGACCGGCATCGGCCCGGTGTACGCCGACGAGGTGCTGTGGGGGAGCGAGCTGCGCTGGGACCGCCCCTCCGGGAGCCTGGCGGCCCAGGAGGTCCGCCGGCTGCACCGGGCGATCCAGGAGGTCATGCAGGAGGCCGTGCGGCTGCGCGGCACCTCGGTCGGCGACGCCCCCTGGCTGGACCTGCGCGGCAACAAGGGCGAGTACGAGCCCCACCTCAACGTCTACCAGCGGGAAGGCCAGCCCTGCCGGCGCTGCCGCACGCCGCTGGTCCGCGAGCGCGCCCGCCGCGGCGAAACCACGTACTATTGTCCCAAATGTCAGAGCTGAAGGCCCCCGTCGTCCTGCTCGTCCTCGCCCTCGCCGTCGTCCTCGCCGGCTGCGGCGGCGCCTCCCCGGCCCAACCGGCCGCGCCGGCCACGACCTCGCCGCCGGCCGCCAAGCTGGCCCCGCAGCCCGGCCCGGTCGACCTCGGCGACGCGCGCGCCTACGTGGCCCTGGCCAACACCGACGTCACCGTCCGCGCCCGGCCCCGCGGCGGCCGGGTGGTCGGGCTGTTCCCGCGGACGACGCCGTGGGGCAGCCCCACCGCGTTCCTGGTGCGGGAGGCGCGCCGCGACGCCCGCGGCGAGGTGTGGCTCAAGGTGCTGGTGCCGCGCCGCCCCAACGGCAGCAGCGGCTGGCTGCCGCGCGACCAGGTCCGCCTGCGCCCGGTCGACTACTCGGTCCAGGTCGACCTCTCCGAGCGGACCGTGCGGCTGCTGCGCGGCGGCAGCGCGGTGCGCACCTGGCCGGCCGGCATCGGCCGCGCCTGGACGCCCACCCCGACCGGGTCGTTCTACGTCACCGTGAAGCTCCGCCCGCCGCAGATCTCCTCGGTGTACGGCGCCTGGGCGCTGGGGCTGTCCGGCTACTCCGAGGTGCACGAGCAGTTCGGCACCGGCGACGGGCAGATCGCCCTGCACGGCACCCACAACCCCGGCGCCGACCTGGGACAGGAGGTCTCCAACGGCTGCGTCCGCCTGGACAACCAGGCCATCAGCACCCTGGCCGACACCCTCCCGCTCGGCACGCCGGTGACCATCCGGCCGTGAGCCCGCCGGCGGCGCGACGGCTGCGGGCGGTGGTCCGCGGCGAGGTGCAGGGCGTCGGCTACCGCTGGGCGGTGCAGCGCCAGGCCCGCCGCCTGGGGCTCACCGGCTACGCCCAGAACCTGCCCGACGGCTCGGTGCGCGTGGAGGCCGAGGGCGACCCGGCGCGCCTGGACGAGCTGGAGGCGTTCCTGCGCGGCGGCCCCCGCCTCGCCGAGGTCGAACGGCTCGACAGCGAGCGGGTCGCCGCCACCGGCGAGTTCCACGGCTTCGCGACCCGGTGAGGCCCTCGAACGCCCCGCGCTGCGACAGGTTCGTCCTGAAGGGCTTGCTTGGCGCCTCCTTGAGAACGTGCTATAGTCCGCTTGTGAAATCAGCTCTCTGGGGCCGCCCTGACGCGGTAGCCGCCCCGCCCGGCTGCACCGGGCTGGGTCCAGCACATGCCTGGGGCCTTCCTCTCCCAGAGAGAAAACCGTAAGTCGTCAGCCGTCGGATTCCGCGCGGCGTTGGACGGCCATCGTGCTGTGCCAGCCCGGCGGACAGATCGCAGCGGTGACCCCGAGGCCGCTGCTGATGGGAGGAGCTTCCCGGATGTCGAAGGCGCTCATGGGCTACGTAGGTCAGCCGCCCGCCTACATGATCCTGCGGGAGCTGAATGCCCTCAAGGCGCGTGTCGCCGAGCTCGAGCGGGCTCTCGCGGTGGCAGAGCGGGACCTCGCCCTTCGCGAGGTCGAGGAGTTCCCCACCTCGGCCCCCAAGGAAGCAGCCCTGGCGTAGCCAGGGTTCTCGTTTCGTTCGGGGCCTCCACACGGGGGCCCCGACCCTTTCCAGTCCAGCCTCCCAGGGATCGTTCCAGGCCCGTGCTACACTGCGGCCGCTTCTGGGGACGAGGGGGTGCGGGCCAGCCGCCGTGTTCTTGAAGTCGCTGACCCTGCGCGGGTTCAAATCGTTCGCCGAGAAGACCACCCTGGACTTCGAGCCGGGGATCACCGTCATCGTCGGCCCCAACGGCTCCGGCAAGTCCAACGTGGTCGACGCGATCGCCTGGGTGCTCGGCGAGCAGGGCCCCAAGTCGCTGCGTGGCGGCAAGATGGAGGACGTCATCTTCGCCGGCACGGGCAGCCGCACCGCGCTCGGCCGCGCCGAGGTCGTCCTCACCATCGACAACGGCGCCGGCCTGCTGCCGATCGACTTCAGCGAGGTCACCGTGACCCGGCTGCTGTACCGCTCCGGCGAGAGCGAGTACGCGCTGAACGGCACCCCCTGCCGGCTGCTCGACATCCAGGAGCTGCTGTCGGACACCGGCGTGGGCCGCGAGCTGCACACCGTGCTGGGCCAGAACCGCCTGGAGGACGTCCTCCACGGCCGCCCAGAGGACCGGCGCGCCGCCATCGAGGAGGCGGCCGGGGTCTACAAGCACCGCCGCCGCAAGGACAAGGCCCTGCGCAAGCTGGCCGGCATGGAGCAGCACCTGGTCCGCCTGTCCGACCTGGTCGGCGAGCTGCGCCGCCAGCTCAAGCCGCTCCAGCAGCAGGCCGAGACCGCTGCCAAGGCCGCCGAGGTCGCCGCCGAGCTGCGCGAGG
>Ga0081538_10006754_pt1 | contig 10030 bp, 9 predicted proteins | sample TabmetS5T2R1_FD_71022 | JGI IMG/M metagenome (GOLD analysis project Ga0081538, IMG submission 71022) | Tabebuia heterophylla rhizosphere microbial communities from the University of Puerto Rico - S5T2R1 | ecosystem: Host-associated > Plants > Roots > Rhizosphere ... | reverse complement strand
ATCTTGCGCGGTGGTTTCGTGCTGCCGATACGCTCGAATTCCCGCGTCTCCAGGAAGCGCAAGAGCTTGACCTGGGCCGCGAGATCGAGCTCGCCGATCTCGTCGAAGAACAGCGTCCCCCCCTCCGCCATCTCGAGCTTGCCCATCTTGCCCTGCCGAGCAGCCCCGGTGAAGGCGCCGCTCTCATAGCCAAACAGCTCACTCTCGACTAATTCCTTCGGAATCGCCGCGCAGTTGACGACCACGAAAGGTTTGTCAGCCCGTGGACTTTTATAGTGTATGCTGGTGGCTACGAGCTCTTTGCCGGTGCCGCTTTCTCCCTGAATCAGCACTGTGCTACCGTCATACAGCGCGATCTTCTCGATCTGCTCTTCGATCTCACACATGCTCAAGCTGTCGGCCGCCACATATTCCACATTGAACCGCTCCAGGCGCTCCTTGCGGAGCAGGCTGACCTCCTTCTTCAGACGAACGGTTTCCAACCCTTTCTTAATAATCACATCTAATTCATCGAGGTCCAGCGGCTTGGTAATGTAATCATACGCTCCCGCTTTCATCGCCTGCACGGCACTTTCGATACTGCCAAAGGCGGTGATCATAATGACGATCAGGTCGCCCTTCGCCTCCTTGGCGCGTTCCAAGACGTCGAGGCCTCCCAACGTGGGGAGTTTGACGTCCAGGAGCACCAGGTCGGGACCAACCTCTTCGATGCGCCGCAGACCCTCTTCGCCGCTGGCGCAGATATCCACTTGATACCCCTCCCGGCGGAGATACAGCGCGATGGAGTTACGAATCACCTCTTCGTCGTCGACAATGAGGATTCTGAACTGCATAGATCGAACTCACCATTCTTGTGCCACTGGCTGAACGCGCTGACGTCGAATGCCTCCCATCTCCTTGGTGAGACGCGTGCCACCTCGTGTCAGCTGATCCGACTAGCCCTCGGGCTGACCTGCAAAGAGGATCGTGAATGTGGTGCCTTTCCCCTCTTGGCTGTCGCAGGTAATCGTCGCATGATGTTTTTCCAAGATGGTCCGCGAGATCGATAAGCCGAGACCAGCCCCTTGCGATTTGGTGGTGAAAAAGGGATCGAAAATGCGTTTCAGGATGGCCGGTGGGATGCCCGCTCCCGTATCCGTGAGACGCACCATAACGCGCCCGCCCGCACTCCTGGCGGTCCGAATGCGCAGCTCACCCCCGCGTTGCATCGCCTGCAATGCGTTCAAAATAATGTTGATGAAGACGCGCTTGATCTGTTCCTGATCCAAGAGCACTGGCGGCAGAGCTTTCCCCAAGTTTTTCTCGATGGTGATCTGGCTCTCCTGCGCCTGGGGCGCACTGAAAAATAACGCCTCTTCAAGCACTTTGTTCACCGAGACCGGCGCTAAGACGGGCTCCTTCGGGGTGGCAAAATCCAGCAATCCCTTGATGACGTCATCGACCTTGCGAATGCCTTTGAGGATGTTTTTGAGATTCGATTCATGGAAATCGCCGGGGTGTAACGAGCGCGACAGGGCCTGGGCGCTAATACCCACCCCGGAGAGAGGGTTGCGAATCTCATGCGCAATGACGGCTGAAAGCTCACCAAGCGCAGCCAAGCGGCTTATGCGCTCGTTCTCACGTTCTAAAGATTTCTGCTCCGTGACATCGCGCATGTAATGGACCACCCCGAGCAGATTGCCCGCCTCGCCGGTGAGCGGATAGGTATAGGTTTTATAGATCCGCTCCGACTCGGCGAGGCTTACTTCGACCGCGGCAGATTTTTTCGTCTTGAAGGTCTCGCGCGCCGGGCATCCTGGGCAGGGAGTATCGCGACGATGGAAGGCTTGATAGCACTTTTGGCCGGCGATCCGCTCGGCGGTCAGGTGATGACTTCGCAATTTCGACATGTTAGCGATGATGAGATTATAGTCGAGGTCATGCACATAGAGCTGCTCTTCGATGCCATCGACATCGACCACGTCGAACAACGTTTTGAACTTGCGTCGTCCTTCTGAGACGGCCTTACGCAGGTACATGTTCTCCAACGCAAGCCCCGTTTGCCCGGCCAGGAATTCAATGAACTGCATGTCCCCGAGCGTGAGGGCGTCTGTGGCGTCGGGTGGCCTGAGGAGCAGAGCCCCTAACAGCGTCCCCTGGCGGAGAAATGGAATGTAGAGGAGGGCTCCATGCGCCCAACGCTCCCCCAGCAATCCCTGAATCATGGAGTTATAAGGCTCGCTCTGGGAGTTTCCATGGAGGTCAAGCAGCTCGCCTGAGCGGTACAATAGGCTTTGTCGGGGGAGGCTGTTGATCAGCGGGCCGATGGGCGGCAGCACGACATCTGCCAGGAATCCTTCGGTCGTCGCCACGATGGTATGGCCTTCATCCTGGCCGACGCACAGGAGGGCACCCTCTTGCGCGTTCGGCACAAGGCTGAGGATTTTGGTGAGCAGCTCGGCGGGGGGTTCCTCTGTGTCCGCAACCTTGGAGAGAAAGGTCCCGAAATCGGACAAGTTAGGCCAGTAATAGTTCTGATCGGGCCAGGCGTTATGTTTGGTGGGGGTCACGTGGCTGGGGGAAGGTCGCTGGTGGGCGGCGGAGTCCAAACGGTGTGATGGCGTTCTCCCGCGCTTCTGCATCGAACCTCCTCTTCCCCAAGGATGAAGCGTTCAGCAGCTGTATCGCTCCTCCTGACAAAGTTTGTCGAATCTAGCCATCGGTGAGCCCCTAGGCATCAGGGATGAGGCGCCATAAACACCAGCATGATCAAACGATCGGGGCCCGGGTTCTGCACGGCGTGTTCTTCACCTGAACTCGCATGGGCAGCCATGCCGGGCTGTACCTCCCGCCGCTCCGCCCCGATCTGCACCAGGCCTTTACCCTCGAGGACATAATAGATCTTGTCGGCCCCCTGATGCTTATGTGGCGTCTGCTCCTGTCCTGGCTCGAAGCAATAGACGTCGCAGAACATGCGGTCGGTTTCAAAGAGATTGACCTTTTGGAATTTCTCCGGTGAAAAGCGCTTGCACTCAGACACATCCACCCATGCCACGGCCATTCCCCCTTGCGGATGATCCCCTCACGCCCCAGACTTCTGGGCGTTCTTCCCATGACAGCGCCCCAGCACCAGTGTTAGGCCGCATTATAACAGGCGCTGTCACACGCCTCAAGCTTTCTCTCAGCGACCACGCCAGTTTAGCATGATCAACACTGGCTTCGGTCTCTATTTTCTAAGGGAGTTTCGCTCCTGTCAAGCCCCGGCGTAGCTTGACAGGCTGGAAGGCATTAATTAGGATGGTAGCGCACTTTTCCCGCAATAACTGGGCCGTCTTCCATTGCTGTCGGGACTTAAGCCACCTACATGGGCTTTGGGGAAGAGCGCTGTCGTCGTTCTGACTATTCGACAACGTCGTGAAGGGACGTCATGCTGCGCATATTTTTCCTCGTATTTAGCCAGCTCGCCGTTGGCGGTCTGGCCTTGATGCGACTGGTTCCCGAGGCGGAGATCGGTAAAGGATTCTTCCGAACCTGCGCCTCCATCTACCTGCTCATCTGGGTCATCGTTCTGGCGGGTCTTGAATGGGCTCGTCCCTGGGAACTACTGGGGTTTGCGCTATTCACCCTCTTCTTCCTGGTGTACTTTGCGAGCTTATGGGTTGAGCAGCTGGCCCATAGCTCACGGCTGCTCGAGATGACGTCAGCGATCGGCCTCTGTGCCATCGTGGCCAGCGCGTTGAGTTACTCTGCAGGCGGATCACCGACAGATGAAGCGACGTTACGCGCTCTGAACTTTCTCCTCAGCACCCTGTCCCTGGGGGCCGCGATGAGCGGCATGCTACTAGGACACTGGTACCTGGTCACACCGGAATTATCGCTGGTGCCGATCAAACGCCTCACCGGAACGCTCTTGGGGTCACTGCTCGTGCAGGGCGTGCTGCTGGCCCTCACCGTCTCGCCGGAAATGGGGTCGGTTCCAGACTCCCTAATGCCAAGGGTGCAACATTTACTGGTGGTGTATCCCTACTTCTTGTTGGGACGAGCCCTGGTTGGCCTGCTGGGGACATTTGGATTGGCGGTGTTAACGATGTGGCTGTTGCGCGAGGGATCAACCCAAGCCGCGACCGGATTCTTGTACACAGCCGTGTTGACCGTCACCGTGGGAGAGTTGATCGCCCGCTTTCTCTTCCTACTCACAGGGGTTCCAGTCTGAACGGGGCGGCCTGATGACCACCCGCATCTGTGCCATGGAGCCTGTCTGCAGTCAGCGAATCGATGCCTCGGTTATCCCTCGAGCCTCAACAGCTGGCGTAGCGCTCGCAGACTCTCATCCATACGGGACCAGTACCAGCAGACGATCTTGCCATCGATGACATGGATCCGTCCATCGCGCACGGCGGGCACCTGAGGAAATCTCGCAAAATCGGCGCGATCAGCTTCTGAGAAGGGGTAGGGCTCGTCGGGCAAGAGGATGACCTCGGGCATCAATCCAGCCATTTCATCGAGCGCCACCCTGGGGTAGCGGCGATCGCGCCCTGCGACATGCGCAGCCCCCCATTCAGGCTGTTCGACGAGGTCTGCGGCCAGTGGGAACCGTCGCTCCCGTTCGGCGAAGATATTGGCGCCACCGCAGGTCTCGAGCATGTGATGGACGAAGGTATCGCGATTGATCGTCATCCATGGGTGTTTCCAGATGGGGCAGAAGACGTGAACCTTGCGACGCCCCGCGGTCAGGCCCTTGGTCTCCTCATAAGCGGACTCAATCCTTGCTAGCACTGGCGACGCCTGCGCCTCGACCCCGGTGATCTGGGCCAACGCCCGAAGGGCCGCTATCGCCTGGAGGACCGTCTGGGGAAAGCAGACGAAGACCGAGATGCCGTGAGCCTGCAGGCGCTCGACGTCTTCTCTCCGATTCTCCTCGATATTGGCCACCACGAGATCGGGGGTCAACCGAAGGATCGCCTCGACATCGGGATTTTTCGTCCCCCCGATGGTGGCCTTCGTCCGCACGTGAGGCTGTGGCGCTACGCAATAATCGGTGATGCCGACGAGATGTCGCTCCAGCCCGAAGGCGAATAGCGCTTCCGTGAGACTGGGGACGAGAGAGACGATGCGCTGCGGCGTCCGTTGCAGCGGCGGGGTAACCGTCAGCAAGGTCATAGATTCATCATGCTACTGTGGCCTGGGAAGGCTTTGGAGTCGGGATTGATATAGGTCGACGCAAAATTGACGGCAATCGCCGCTTCCCCCTGACCGGTGGTGATCAACTTGAGCTTGCCCGGATGCGTCACCACATCGCCCGCGGCATAGACGCCGGGCAAGTTCGTTTCCATGCGCTCATTCACCTTGATGGCATTGTTCTCAACGGTGAGGCCCCATTTTTTCACGGGCCCCAGATCAGCGAGAAACCCCAGGCTCAGGATGAGCGCATCCACCTTGCAGTACGTCTCTTCACCCGTCTTATTATGGAAAATGGTCGCGCCTTCGAGGGCATCGCACCCATGCACGGCCTTGAGCTCATAAAAACACTTGACCTTAACCGGCGAAGCCATGAGTTCCTGCACGCTTTGCTCGTGGGCGCGAAACTTGTCGCGGCGATGGATGAGCGTCACGTCTTTAGCGATATCCTTCAGCATCAAGGCCCAATCGACTGCAGAATCCCCACCGCCGACGATTAACACGGTTTTCCCTGCGAAGCCTTCCTTCTCTTTGACAAAGTAGTAGATGCCACGCCCTTCCAGGCGATCGATAGCCGGAAGCTCCAGTTTCTTCGGCGCGAACGCTCCAACCCCCACCGCCAGGACGACCGCGCGAGTCCAGTGTTCCCCCTTATCCGTGCGGAGCTGGATGAGCCGATCGTCATGGTGGGTCAAGTCGATCACTTTTTCCTCTAAACAGACGGCTGGATTAAAACGCAGCCCCTGTTCGACGCAAGACTTGACAAGATCTTTCGCCAGTACTTTCGGATAACCAGCCGCATCGTAAATGTATTTTTCTGGGTAGAGGGTGATGAGCTGGCCCCCTAGTTCTGCCAGACTATCGATGAGTTTCGCCCGCAGGCCGCGGAGACCGGCATAGAAGAGTCCGAATAAGCCAACTGGCCCTCCACCCAGAATGGTGATGTCGAAGATGTCCATCTCCTGCTTCTCGTAGGCGCTCAAGGTGCACGCTCCTTCTCATAGTCTCCATTGGTTATGCTCACAATCAGTAAAAGCGGTATACGGCGGGGGGTACGGTGGAGTGTGACTGTTGTGCGATGCTCTTAATGACCCAGGAGACGGCGGCGAATCGTGAGCGTCTTGCGGGCCACCTCCAATGCATCATGCCCCAGCACCCACACCATCGCCTCCTGACCCACCTCGCCAAGGTCATACATGATATCGGGGACGGTACCGATCCCTTGAATCGCCTCAGCCACGCCCCGAGCCAGGGGCGCGCCCTCGCGGATTGTTGCGCCACCTGGTTCATCCCGACGAGAGCCCTGGGCGATGCGGAGGTCGGCCGCCTGGCAGGCCTGCAGAATAGCCGGGCTGTAGCGAATGTTCATCGCGCTGCGATACCTGGGATCAACGTGCATCGCGGTGAGAATGACAGCCGCTACATGCTGCGAGGCGCCGAATCGCGGATTTCCCACGGGACAGATGTTCTCACCCACGAGGGCGATCCGACCTTCCCACGCGGCCACCTCCTGCGGCGTGGACGCCTGCGGAAGCGCCACCCCTAGATTCGACTGAACCTCTGGGATCAGCTCCGCGATCCCACCCGCCCGGAGCTGCGTCATGGCTTCCTCCAACTGCAGGAGGATGTCATAGCGTGCCGCTTGACGGTACAGGTCTCCAAAATGATGGGTTGGCCCAAATCCCCGTCCGATGGGCTCGGCCAGGCGAATCGCGGTGGTGATGTAGGCTTTAGCGCTGCGTACCGCTTCCGTCACCTCGGCCCCCTTGGCTAGCTCAGCCGCAATCGCCGAGGCAAACGTGCAGCCAGTCCCATGCAGACTCCGCGTCTCGATCCGTTCCCCCGCAAAATACTGGAACCTTCGGCCATCGAAGAAGACATCGACGGGCGGCCCTGCAAGATGTCCGCCCTTGACCACGACATGCCTTGGCCCCTGGGCATGAATCCGGCGCGCCGCCTGCTCCATTTCCTTGAGATCGTGGATCGACATGCCAGCTAAGACCTCGGCCTCGCCCAGATTTGGGGTCACGACACAGGCCAATGGCAAGAGTCTCTGGATCAGTTCGGCCTCTGCCTCTTGGCGGAGCAGAGCCGCACCGCCCTTGGCCACCATGACCGGGTCCACGACCAGCTTCTCCACGGCAAGGCTTTGCAAACGCTCGCTCACAGCTCGGATGATGTCGGGATTAGACAACATCCCGGTCTTGATGGCGTCAATCGGGAGGTCGCGCACCACGGTGTCGAGCTGGAGGGTGATGAACTCGGGCGGAAGATCATGGATCCCCGTCACCTCTTGGGTGTTTTGAGCCGTCACCGAGGTGATGACGGAGGCGCCATAAACGCCAAGCGCCGCAAAGGTCTTGAGATCCGCTTGAATGCCGGCGCCACCGCCGGAATCCGAACCAGCGATCGTCAAGGCTATTGGCATCGCCATTCCTCCACTCACGCCCTGCCAGACCAGCCCCCCGTAGCTACCGGAATTGGGCATAGCCCATGGGACTCATAGGCTTACGTTTGAGCTGGAGCCCTTCATGGGTGATCTCGAACGGCATCCAATCGACCGGGTGTTCGGTGGCAAACATCTTCATGATACGCAACTCCCGCCCGGCATCGCCCAAGCGTAGCTCGATGATATTGTCGTGGTACTGGCGTAGCAGGGCTTCAGCCTGGGGATCTTGCAGGTCACGGCTGACGCAGCGAATCCCACTGATACTATACCGCATGGCCCACTCTTTGGACCATTCCAGGGTACGGATTTCCTCCTCAAACCCGCTACGGATCACGTTCAGGGATTCATTATCTGACACCACTCGCGTCACCCGCGGTCCGGTACCCTGTTTGAGCATCTCCTCATGAAACGCACGCGTCATATGGGCGAATGGACGGCCAGCCACATAGGTGACTTGAGGATCGTCGGGGGTGCTGTAATGGGGAAACAACTGACGAAAGCGGATTTGCTGGGTCTTCTCGAAGGGATCGAGGTCCCAGCCGAAGGATTGGAAGTAGGTCCGGAGATTCTCGACAGGCTGGTCGGTCACTTCATACACACAGGCTTCGCCCGCGCACAGGCCCTGCCAGATGAATTCCATACCGATGATGGTCTTCCCGGTGCCATTCTCCCCATAGATGAGCGTCCAGGTGCCGCGGGGCAAGCCCCCACCGATGAGGTCATCGAGTCCTTTTATGCCGCTCGGCGTTCGCTCCATAGCTTCCTCATTTATGCGCCCATTTCTGAATGGGGTCAAAACGAACGCCGCCAAGCTGATACAGCCGTTCCTTGTTGAAAATCATCTCCTCACGGCTATAACCGGCCAACTCGAAATTCTTGGTCAGGAAGATGGCCTCCTCCGGACAGACATCTTCGCAAAAACCACAGTAGATGCACCGCAGCATATCGATATCGAAGGAGAGCGGATATTTCTCGACGTTGCTCCCCTTGAGTTCGCCTCCGACGATGGTAATGGCCTGCGGCGGGCAGATCTCCTGGCAGAGAAAGCAGGCCACGCACTTCTCACGGCCGTCTTGATCGGCGACCAGGGCCGGGGCCCCTCGATAGTTGGGGGGAAGCTCCCAGCGCTGCTCGGGGTATTCCATGGTCACCTTTGGTCTGAACAGGTGAGTCAACGTCAGCTTGAGGCCACGGAGAATTTCGGGGATATACAAACGTTCGGCCAACGAAAATTTTTCCTGCTGCTCAGCCATCGTCCACACTTCTCCTTGCAAAACGTTCGGCGGTAACGCTGCCGCTCCAATGGTACTAGGACCGGAGCCCACACAAGAAGAGGACATCGGGGAGCGGGATCTCGGCAGGGATTCACCTCTCTCACTGCGCCGTATGGCACAGCGAACAGTGTCCCAAATCGCGGTGCGGCATCAATGGGGCATGCACTCCATGCAGATGACAGGCGATACAGGCGTCACGGCTGATGTCGCCTCGATGTTGGGGAATGGCGGAAAGCGCCGGGGCAGCACTCCAAAACGCCCACAGGAACCCCGCGAACATGAGTCCACCGCAGGCCAGGAGAATGGTCCAGAAAATCCGCCGGCTGGCCGCTTCGCTAGGCATATGAGTAAGGTTACCTGTTGGTCATGCAGCTGCCGGCGTGAGGCCTATCATGCGGAGCGCTGACCAGCCCGATATTTCGGCGGCTCATCTTTGGCCATGGGTCGCCGGCGGGGCTCACGCCGCTAGAACTCGGTAAGTTGCAGGAGGCCGCTGGGCCGTGTTTCCTTGAGTGAAAACTCTTGCCCGTGGCTGAGTGCGGTGACGGCAGCCATGAGGCGATCGACATCGACGCCATAACCGCGCGCCGCCTGTTCGATGGTATGCTCCTCATTGATGGCGCACGAACTGCAACCGCCGAGGTGGAATTGGGCCAATACGTCACGGATACGGGGGTCAAGGGCAATGGCATCAGCGATCTTCATGGTTGATTCCACGAGAGGGCCACCTGACTGCCGCCGCAGCAGGGCACGGAGCGCCTGCAGCTCCTTCTCCACAGTACTCTCCACTTCATTCAGGCGAGCCTGCGCCAGATAGAGACGACGTTGGGCATCGCGCAGCGCATCCCGCAACCACCGCTGCCTGAAAAAGGTCATCGCGGCGAGACCCAGCGCGCCCAGAGCAATCATCATGACGAGCACATTGATCATCGCCCCCCTCCTCGACCCCCGCTAGTCTTTATTACCCGACAGCTCCCACAAAATCACCCCCGGTGAAAACTGGCTGCGTTGCAGGCGCTGTTTGAGCAGCAACACCTTCTCGCTTTCTGTCTGAAAGGGGTCGTTGAACCGCACCCAGAAGTTCATCAAGTGGCCGAACCGAATGTAGTTCCAGTCGAGGTCGTAGTGGATTTTCTGTTCCTTCGCCAGC
>Ga0081538_10006753_pt1 | contig 10030 bp, 8 predicted proteins | sample TabmetS5T2R1_FD_71022 | JGI IMG/M metagenome (GOLD analysis project Ga0081538, IMG submission 71022) | Tabebuia heterophylla rhizosphere microbial communities from the University of Puerto Rico - S5T2R1 | ecosystem: Host-associated > Plants > Roots > Rhizosphere ... | reverse complement strand
GGCCTGATACGCGCCGGTCTCGCCGATGAAGCGGCGGATGGCAACCCGCCGGTTGATCTGCGCCAGCGCTTTCATCGTATCGTCCGGCAGCCGCCGGACCTCCAGCAGCGTGGCGAGCGCACCCATCTCATGAATGTCGTCAACCGTCGGATCGTCGGTCGCGAAATCCTTTTGCACCGCAAGCACGACCTCGCGTTGCCGTTCGAAGGCCCACTCCAGTGCCTGTATGGTTTTTCGGCGGCCGATGAAGAGCGGCACCACCGCCGCCGGAAACGGCACGAGGTCGCGCATCGGAATGGCCGGATAGACGGCCGTCCCTTCCCGCGGCGCGGCAGGCACGTCGGCCGCCGGCCGGTCGGCCTTGAGCAACGCCGACAGCGTATTCCAGTCGGCGACGCCGAACATCCTCGAGACCAGCTCGAGGCTCTCTGAGTGGCTGATGGTGACGGCTTTGGTGCTTAACGACTCGCGCAGCGTCTGCGCCATGGTCTTTGCATCGCGAAAATCGCGCATGGTTTCTCGTCCTTTGCTGTTGAGCGAACCAGGCGTGTCAGGTGGCTGCGTTGCTGACCCGGTCGCTCGGGCAAAGGGAGACCACTAAAAATGGCTCGATACGTTCACCAATCCCTTTAGGTTAAGGGCGCAACCGGCAGGTCGTATCAACCTTGCCCTCATGTTGCGCCGCGCTCGCACGGCTGTCAATCGCGCACGTGAAACCGACGATTGTCATCACTCGTACAATGGACTGGATAGGTTGACGCTTGAAAAAAATCACATGGCGGCGCCGACGCCGTGGACACGGAATCGAATCAGGCACAGAGTGATCAAAAATTTACAGGGGATCGCAATGACAGTCGCGACAGGCTTCAGTGTCCTCTTCGTAATCGCCATACCGGCAGCCATCACGGCCTTGAGCCTTGGGCTGATCGGATGTTCGATGGCCAGGGACAGCTACCGACGACACAAAAACCCCGCCTGAGGCGGGGTTTTGTCGTTTTGAAAGACGCTCGGCTTACTGGCCGAACGAGTTCATCATGCCCTGAAGGGCGGAGGTGTCTCCGTTCATGAGACCCTTCATCATGCCCTGCATGCTCTGACGGGACTGCTGCTGGCCACCGCCAAAGCCTTCCTGCTGCTGCGCGCGCTGGCTGCGCTTGCCGCCCTTGCCCTGCTGCATCATCTGCTGGATGCCTTCCATTCCGTCGATGTTCGGAATCTCGAAAGCATGGCTGGCCGTGGAGATCGAGAAGAGAACCAGGGTCGCGGCGAGTACGGTCTTCATGGGGACACCCTTTTTGATTGGACGGGGAGAGAGTGCCTCAGCAGTTCCCTCCTGACTGTGAGTGGTGTCACACCGGTTTAGGTGACCGGCCGCACGGTTCTTTACCGGCCGTTAGGCCTATCCTCCGCATGATTGGAACGGAAAGATTCGCCTCAAATTATCCGTCTGCGAGGGCAGTCAGATGAGCGAAGAGCAGCGACTACGCGATGAAGCGGCCCGCGCCGAGCGCTGGGCACGGGCGTTGGCCGACCAGCAGATGACCGAACGGCTGATGCAGATCGCTCGGGATTACCTCCGCCGCGCCGACGAGTTGCAACGGGAAATGGCCGCGGCTTAAGGCGCGGTTTACTGCCTTTTACCCTTGGCCGGAACGGTTGTGCTCCGTCGCGGATTAATTGCCGTCCTCTGACGGAGGCCGGCATGTTCGATCGCACCATCGATGAAATCCTGCTTCGCCTCGGCACCACCGTCCTCCACCTCGCGCATCCGGACGTGACCCGGACCGACGACGAGAAGGAGGCCCTGGTAAAATCCGTGAACCAGTTCGCGGTCTGTGCGAAGGGCTCAAGCGACGAACGTGTGACGAGCCTGCTCGCGGAGCTCGAGGCGGCGGTGAACCTGCACCTGCCCGGCCGACTGCAGTAATCCCTCTACTCGCTTTTGGGTATTGACACGCGCCGGACGCGCGCACCTGCTTGTTATCGTTACGCAAAGGATGGATATTGCCGGCTTCCAACGACAGCGACGGGGCCTGCGCATGATTATCCAAAAGAACCCAGGCCGATTGGGAGCCGCGATGGCGCTCCTTGCGGCGAGTGCCGTGCTTTCCGGCTGCGGACAGAGCAACACCTATGTCGCCCCGCCGCCGCCGAAGGTGGTGGTGGCAAAGCCGGCCGAGCAAAAGGTCACGCGTTATTTCGAGGGGACCGGAAATGCTGCCGCGATCAATTCGGCCAATCTCGTCGCGCGCGTCTCGGGCTTCCTGACGGAGATCTCGTATCAGGACGGCATGCCGGTCAAGAAAGGAGACCACCTCTTCACGATCGAGCCGGAGCCGTATCAGCTCAAGCTGCAGCAATCCCAGGCCGCAGAAATGGGTGCCCAGGCAGCCTTGACCCAGGCGCAGGCCGACTTCGATCGCCAGCAGGAGCTGGTTGCGCGCCAGGCCGTTTCCAAGGCCACGCTGGATACGTCCACCGCCAACCGCGATTCCGCCAAGTCGAAGCTGCTGCAGGCGCAGGGCGACACCAAGCAGGCGCAGATCAATCTCGACTACACGCGCGTCGTCGCCCCCTTCAACGGCATCGTCACGGCACGCCAGGTGTCGATCGGCGAGCTTGTCGGTGGCTCCGGCACGCAGGTGCTCGCAACCATCGTCCAGCTCGATCCGATCCACGTCAACTTCAACGCCAGCGAGCGCGATGTGCTGCGCGTCCGCGACATGCTGGTGCAGCGCGGGCAGAACGCCCAGAACCTCCTCGGCGCCGAGGTGGACGTCGCCCTGCAGACCGATCAGGGTTTCCCGCACAAGGGAAAGCTCAATTACATCGCGCCGACCGTGGATCCCAACACCGGCACGCTCGCCGCGCGCGCAGAGCTTGCAAATCCGAACCGGCAGCTCCTGCCGGGCTTCTTCGTGCGCGTGCGCGTGCCCCTGGAAGAGCAGCCGGCCCTGCTGGTGCCGACGGTCGCGCTCGGCAGCGATCAGGCCGGGCGCTATGTCCTGACAGTCGACGGCGAGAACACAGTACAGCAACGCAAGGTCACTGTGGGTCCACCCGTCGGCGAAATGACCGTGGTCGAGACCGGGCTGAAGGGCGACGACCGAGTAGTCGTCGACGGCCTGCTGCGCGCCATTCCTGGCCAAAAGGTCGATCCCCAGGTCAAGACCGCCGCAAAGTGACGGAAGGCCAAGCGCGATGATCTCCCGTTTCTTCATCAACCGGCCCGTCTTCGCCAACGTGCTGGCAATCCTGATGATCGTGATCGGCGCCGTCGCGCTGTTCAACCTGCCCGTCGCCCAGTATCCGAACGTCACGCCGCCGACCGTGCAGGTGCAGACGCGCTATCCCGGCGCCAGCGCCCGCACGCTTATCGACACCGTCGCGCTGCCGATCGAGCAGCAGGTGAACGGCGTCGAGAACATGATCTACATGCAGTCGATGAGCACCTCGGACGGGACCTACACGCTGATCGTCACCTTCGCGGTCGGCACCGACCTGAACTTCGCGCAGATCCTGGTGCAGAATCGCGTCCAGGCGGCGCTCTCGTCCCTGCCCGATGCGGTGCAGAAGCAGGGCGTCACCGTGCAGAAGCAGTCCACGGCGATCTTGCTGTTCGTGACGCTGTCATCGCCGGACAACACGTTCGACAGCCTCTTTCTGGCCAACTACGGCACGATCCGGCTCAAGGACGAGCTTGCGCGCCTGCCGGGCGTCGGCAGCGTGCTGGTGTTCGGGGCCGGCCAGTACTCGATGCGGGTCTGGCTCGATCCGGACAAGCTGAAGGCGCGCGGCCTGACCACATCGGACGTCACGAACGCGCTGCAGCAGCAGAGTCAGCAGGTCGCCGCCGGCCAGATCGGTGCGCCGCCCACGCCGGGGGATACGCCATTTCAATACACCGTTGTGGTCGCGGGCCGGCTCGCCGATGTCAGTGAGTTCGAGAATGTGATCGTCAAGACCGGCAACGCCGGCGAGATCACGCGGTTGCGCGACGTCGGCCGCGTCGAGCTCGGCGCCCAGACCTACGGGCAGATCTTCAACGTCAATGATCGTCCTGCCGCGGGCATCGCCATCTTCCAGTCGCCGGGCGCCAATGCACTGAACGTCGAGCAGACGGTACGTAAGCGGGTCGCGGAGCTGTCGCGCGAATTCCCGCAGGGGCTCAAGGCCGACATCCCGTTCAACACCACCCTGTTCGTCGAGGAGGCGATCAACGAGGTCTACAAGACCCTGATCGAGGCGGCCATCCTCGTCCTCATCGTCATCCTGCTGTTCCTGCAGGACTGGCGTGCGATGCTGATCCCGGCGACGACGGTGCCGGTGACGATCATCGGCGCCTTCGCGGCGATGGCGGCCCTTGGCTTCACCGTGAACCTGTCGACGTTGTTTGCGATCGTGCTCGCGATCGGCATCGTGGTGGACGACGCCATCGTCATCGTCGAAGGCGTCGCCCACAACATCGAGCGCGGGCTGACACCACATGACGCCTCGATCAAGGCGATGGACGAGCTGTTCGGTCCGATCATCGGCATCACACTGGTGCTGATGAGCGTGTTCATCCCGGCCGCTTTCATGCCGGGACTGACCGGCCAGATGTATGCCCAGTTCGCCCTTGTCATCGCCGCAACCGCGATCCTGAGCGCCATCAATGCCGCCACGCTGAAGCCCACGCAGGCTGCGCTCTGGATGCGCGCGCCGGTGCCGCCCGAGCGCCGCAACTTCTTCTATCGCGGGTTCAACCGCGTCTATGACAAGCTCGAACGCGGCTATACCTGGTTGATCGGCCGCATGGCCACGCACAGTCGCATCTCCGCCATCGTCGCGCTCTTGATCATTGCCGCGGCCGGCTGGGGGCTCACGCGTGTCCCGTCGGGCTTCATCCCGATCGAGGACCAGGGCTACCTGCTCGTCGCCGTGCAGCTGCCCGACGGCGCGTCGCTGGAGCGCACACAGAAAACGATGGAAAGGGTGGCAAACATCGCGCGCGCGACAGCGGGCGTCGATCAGGTGATCACGGTCGCCGGCATCTCACCGCTGGACAACTCGGCATCGCTCGCCAATGCAGGCGTCGCCTATGTGACCCTGAAGCCTTGGAGCCAGCGCGGCAAGGGAGAGGACCTGCTGCCGCTGTACAACAACATGAACCAGGCCATGCAGCAGGTGACGGAAGCGCGTGTGCTGGTGGTGCCGCCGCCGCCGATCCAGGGCATCGGCAATGCGTCCGGATTCACCATGCAGCTCGAACTGCGCGACGGCAGCTTCGACTTCTCGAAGCTGCAGGCGCTCGCCAATACGATCGTGCAGGCCGCCCAGAGCCAGACCGGGTTGCAGCGCGTGCAGACGACGTTCCGCTCCGATGCACCGATGTACCGCGTTGATATCGACCGCGTGAAGGCGCAGGCCTTGCATGTGACGGTCGATCAGGTGTTTTCCACGATCCAGACCTTCATGGGCTCGACTTATGTCGTGCAATTCAACAAGTTCGGTCGGGTTTTCCAGGCTTACGTGCAGGCCGACGCGCAATTCCGCCTGCGGCCGGAAGACGTCGCGCAATTGACCGTACGCAATCAGCAGGGCGGAATCGTACCGATCGGCACGCTCGCAGAGATCGTGCCGACCACCGGCCCGCCGCTGATCAGCCTCTACAACCTCTATCCGACGGCGATGGTGATGGGCCAGCCGGCGCCGGGCTTCTCGTCGGGTCAGGCCATGCATCTGATGGAGCAGATCGCGGCGCGCACGCTATCGCCCGGCACGAACTACGAATGGACCGCCATGTCGTATCAGGAGAAGATCGTCGGCGGCCAGATCTACCTCGTGTTCGGCCTCGGCCTGCTGCTGGTCTACCTGGTGCTCGCCGCGCAGTATGAAAGCTGGTACGCGCCGGCCTCGATCGTGCTGTCGGTGCCGCTGGCGCTGGTGGGACCGGTGCTGATCCTGAATGCGGTCGGGATCGACGCCAACCTCTACGTACAGATCGGCCTGATCCTTTTGATTGCGCTGTCGGCGAAGAACGCCATCCTGATCGTCGAGGTCGCGCGCGAGCGCCGCCTGCATGAGAATCTTTCGATCGTCCAGTCCGCGGTCGAAGCGGCACGCGCCCGCTTCCGCCCCATCCTGATGACCTCGATCGCCTTCATCCTCAGCGTGGTGCCGCTGGTGATCGCCACCGGCGCCGGCGCCAGCGCCCGCAAGTCGATCGGCATCACCGTGTTCACCGGCATGATCGCCTCGACCTGCCTCGCGGTGCTGTTCGTGCCGTCGCTGTTCGTGGTGATCCAGTCGTTCGAGGAGTGGATCAAGGCGCGCAAGGCCGCACGGGCGAAGCCCGTGCCGGCGGAGTGATCGACGCGAACCTTGCCTCTCCCGCTTGCAAGGAGAGGCAGGAAGAGGCCATCGCCGGATCGATGTTGCGGTCGCGACAGCAGCGCTATAATACGCCGACATAAACAAAACACTGCCCGCGCGCAGGAGAAGAACGATGTCGTTTGCTGGTATCAAGGTTGTCGACTTCACCACGACCATTGCCGGTCCTCATTGCAGTCGCCTCCTGGCCGATCTCGGCGCCGACGTGATCAAGATCGAGGCGCCGGACGGCGATATGATGCGGACGCGGCCGCCCATCCGGGGGAAATCGAGCGCGATGTTCGGCCAGCTCAACGTGGCCAAGAGAAGCGTCGTTCTCAACCTGAAGTCGCCGCAGGCGATCGAAGCTGCGCGCAAGCTCATCGAGGGCGCCGATGTCGTCGTCGAGAATTACCGCCCCGGCGTGATGAAGCGTCTTGGCCTCGACTATGACTCCGTCAAGCAGATCAATCCCCGGCTGATCTATTGCGCCATCTCGGGCTACGGACAAACGGGACCGTCAGCTTCGCTGCCCGCCTACGCGCCCGTCGTGCATGCGGCATCCGGCTATGACCTGGCCCACCTGTCGTACCAGCCAGGGCGCACCAAGCCCGACAATGGCGGGATCTGGATTGGCGACGTACTGACGGGCACCTATGCGTTTGGCGCCATCTCCGCGGCGCTGCATCATCGCGAGAAGACCGGAACCGGCCAGTTCATCGACGTTTCAATGCTGGAGAGCATGCTGACGCTCACCTTGATCGAGATGCAGGCGGCGCAGTTCGACTACACGCCCTTGGCGCGTGGCTTCGCGGAGCCGCTCAAGACCAAGGACGGCTACATCCTTGTCGCGATCGCCAGCGAGCCGACCTTCCAGGCCGCCGCGGCCGCGACAGACAATCCCGGCTGGACGACCGATCCGCGCTACGCCAGGTATGCAGACCGACGTGCGAACTGGCACCTGTTCTTGGGCGAACTGGAAGCATGGACGAGCAGCCACACGACCGCCGAGTGCGTCGAGAAGTTCAATAAGCACGGCGTCCCATGTGCGGCGTACCGCACCGTCGCCGAGGCGATGCAGGATCCACAGCTGGTGCACCGTGGGTCCCTCTTCGAGGCACAGGACGCCGCAGGGACCTTCAAGGCGCTCAATCAGCCGTTTCAGATGTCCGGCGACGGCCGTCGCATCAGCAACGCCGCACCGTCACTTGGCGAGCACACGCTCGAGGTGCTCAAGGGCCTTGGCTACACCGACGAGGATATCAGCCAGATGGCAGGCGGCGGATAGAGAGGCGCGCCCTCCCCGCGAGCCGGCGAGCGCGCACGAGTCCTACTTCCCCTTGAACACGCCCTTGCGCTTGCCGAGGAAGGCGGCGACGGCTTCCTTGTGGTCTTCGCTCATCATCGCGGCGACCTGATTCTCGGCCTCGACGTCGAGGGAGTCGGCGAAGGTGGCGCCTTCGGCGTGCAAGAGGTTCTGCTTGATCAGCTTGAACGACAGGCCCGGGCCTTCCGCATAGCGCGTGGCGATACGTTTGGCTTCATCCATGAGCGCTGCGTCGTCGACCAGGTGATTGACGAGGCCGATCTGGAAAGCGCGCTCGGCGTCGATCAGTTCGGCCGACAGCAGCAGCTGGCGCGCCAGCGACGGGCCGACCGTCCGCGTCAGCAGCCAGGAGACGCCCCAGTCGCCGGCGAGGCCGACATTGGCGAACGCCGCGCCGAAGCGGGCGCTGCGTGCGGCGATGCGGATGTCGCCCACGGTGGCGATGCCGAGCCCCGCGCCGGTCGCAGGACCGTTGATCGCGGTGATGATCACCTTCGAGCTGTTGCGCATCGCCAGCGGCACCTTGTGCGACTGCTTCAGATAGGCGAGCCGCTCGGCCCGATCCGGGTTCTTGCGCTCGGCCATGTTCTTGACGTCGCCGCCGGCGCAGAAGCCGCGCCCCGAGCCGGTGATGATCACCGCACCGACGTCCGGGTCCGCGTCCGTGCGCAGGATCGCCTCATAGAGCATGTCGCTCATCTCCCGCGAGAGCGCATTGAGCCGCTCGGGCCGGTTCATCGTCAGCGTGACGATGCGTCCGTCGCGACTTTCCAGCAGCGGCGTCTCCGTTGATGTTGAAGGTGAAGCTGACGTTGCGGCGGCAGTTGAAGTCGTCATGGCGAACCTCCCGGATTGATTGCGATCTTCGAGATGGACTTGTTGCGTCGGCGTGGCCATTTCGGTGGCGAACACCTTCAGGCGCTTTCCCTAAAATACCTCGGTCGTCATTATTTCATCCGTCTCGGGGCCGTCCACTGCGTCCGGCGCAGGCCTCTCTGCCGACGCCCCGGCTTGCCGGGGCCGGCCGAATTGCGCAGCAATCGCGGAAATCAAGGAGCAGACCCATGAATTTCGACGATACGCCGCAGGAAGCCGAGTTCCGCGCAACCGTCCGGACCTGGATCGACCAGAACGCGCCGAAGGACTATGCCGAGCGCTTGTCGAACGCGCGCAAGGCGCTCGGCGGCACTGAGCTGATCACGACGGCAAAGGCCTGGCAGAAGAAGAAGGCCGACGGCGGCTGGGCCTGCCTGCACTGGCCGAAGGACTATGGCGGCCGCGGCGCGACGCCGATCGAGCGCGTGATCTGGCAGCAGGAAGAAGGCGTCTACATCAAGCTGAGCCAGCCCTTCAACATCGGCCAGGGCATGTGCGGGCCGACGGTGATGGCGTTCGGAAGCGAAGAGCACAAGCGCGCACGCCTACCAAAGCTCGCCTCCGGCGAGGAGATCTGGTGCCAGCTGTTCTCGGAGCCCGCCGGTGGCTCCGACCTCGCCGGCCTGCGCACCCGCGCCGAGCGCGACGGCGACGACTGGATTATCAACGGCCAGAAGATCTGGACGTCCGGCGCGCACTATTCCGACTACGGTCTGCTGATCACCCGGACCGATCCGAACCTGCCGAAGCATCAGGGGCTGACCATGTTCTTCCTCGACATGAAGAGCTCGGGCGTCGAGGTCAAACCGATCAAGCAGGCGAGCGGCGAGTCCGAATTCAACGAGGTGTACTTCACCAATGTGCGGATCCCCGATCATCAGCGGCTTGGCCCCGTGAACGGCGGCTGGAACGTGTCGCTGACGACGCTGATGAACGAGCGCTTCTCGATCGGCGCGCGCGTGGCGACCGGCTTTCCGGAGATGTTCGACTTCTGCAGCACACTGATGCTGGAGGATGGTCCGGCGATTGACGATCCCGTCGTCCGCTCGAAACTCGCCACCTGGGCGGTCCGCACCAGCGGCTTGAAATACACGAGCTACCGCTCGATCTCGGCGCTGTCGAAAGGCGAACGCCCGGGACCTGAAAATTCGATCGGCAAGCTCGTCGCCGGCTCGACGTTGCAGGAGATCGCAGCTTTCGCCCTGGAATTGCAGGGTGCGGCCGGCGTCCTGACCGATCCCGCGACTGCGGAAGCGGCGGGCGAGTTTCAGGCCATGCTGCTCCGCTCACCGTCTGCGCGAATTGCCGGCGGCAGCGACGAGATCCTGCGCAACATCATTGCCGAGCGGGTGCTGGGCCTGCCAGGCGACATCCGCGTCGACAAGGATGTGCCGTTCAACAAGATCCCGCTGAAGGGCCGTTAACGGCGCGAGATTCGCGGGGAACTTCGACTCTCGCGGTAGGGTGCGGAAACAG
>Ga0081538_10006752_pt1 | contig 10031 bp, 8 predicted proteins | sample TabmetS5T2R1_FD_71022 | JGI IMG/M metagenome (GOLD analysis project Ga0081538, IMG submission 71022) | Tabebuia heterophylla rhizosphere microbial communities from the University of Puerto Rico - S5T2R1 | ecosystem: Host-associated > Plants > Roots > Rhizosphere ... | reverse complement strand
CGGCGATGGTGGAACAGGGCCAAGCGCGCGCAGGTGCCCGAGCCGCAGGGCGCGGCATCGACCTGGCCCGGGCCCCACACCAGCGCGTTGCGCGAGATCCCGCGCGCATCGGGGAGCTCGTGCAGGATCACGTTGTCCACGGCGACGGCGCCCTGGCCGGGTACGCTCACCGGCAGCTGCTCGGCGATCGCCCGTCGCACGGCCATCCCCCGGGCGGCGATCTCGCCGACCCGCTCGCGCCGCACCGCGAGGCCCACCGCCGGCGCCTCGACGATGGCGGACACGATCTTGCTTGAACGGATCGGAATGAGCCTCGCCACGCTCGACGCCTTCTGGTGTGAGGCATCGATCGCCCGAGCCATCCGATCGAGCCTCGCTCGAGACGCTCGCACGTCCAAGCGAACGACTAGAGGAGCACCATGTGACCAGCCCTGCCACCGAAGCCGCTCGGCCCGGGCTCGCCGTCGGGCCGACCAGCGAGTTCACTTTGTTCTTCCACGTCCGGCCCGGCCATGAGCGGGAGATTCGGGAGGCCATCACGGCCCTCCAGAACAGCCCCGGCTACCGCCCTGGGGACTACGACGTGCCCATTGCCGTGATCCATGAGGCGCGATTCGTGCTGTTCGACGAGGACACCCGGCTGCTGTTCGCGACGAGCTTTGACGGGTCGTGGGACTCGTACATGGTCGATTTCGCGTCCAACCCGCTCCACCTGTTCGACGCGATCTTCCGGCATGTCGAGGGCTATGGAGGCCTGCCCGACCTGGATGCGGTCAAGAACTTCATCCTGAGCGCCCAGCAGACCGCGGCCGGCTACGCCCGTAACTACGGGCGCACGGTCAAGGAGATCCGCAAGGCGCAGCGCGTCAACGATGCGTTCCAGCGGGTGCTCGACGATCCGGCGGCCGAAGAGGCCTTGCAGCATCCGGCGCTCGCGCCGCTGCTGGACGAAGCTGCCGACGCCTGAGCTGGGCGGGCCGTGTCGCACCACATCTCCGGGCCGCGGGCGGTAGCCGAGCCGATCGCCGACATCACCGACCTCTACGCCTTCCCTAGTCCGGAGCGACCGGGGCACCTCGTCCTGGTCCTCAACACGCTTCCGTTCGCCGCGCCGACCGCCCGGTTCTCGGACGCACTGCTGTACCGCTTCAGGCTCCGCAAGCTGTCCACAAACGGCGCCGGCGCCGCGGCGCCGTTCCACCCCACCGACGACGAGTTCGTCATCGATTGCATGTTCTCGACGGCCGAGGACGGCGAAGAGCAGCACTGCGCCTGCACGTTGCCTGGCGGTGAGAGCGTGACCGCCCGGGTCGGCGACGACCAAGCCGCCGGCAGCTCACGTATCTTCGCGGGGCCGCGCTGGGATCCGTTCATCCTCGACGCGCCGGCGATGCTGAAGACGATCGCCACCGGCAACCTCGCGTTCACCGATCCCGGCGCGATCTACATGGACGGCAAGAACGTCCTCGGGCTCGTCGTCGAGGTCGACTGCGCGAGCGTGCTCGGAGACGTCGAGCTCGTCGGCGTGGCCGCGGAGACGCTTACGCGCGGCAAGCTCAACGTCCGGCTCGAGAGCGCGGGCCGGCCGGAGGTCCCGAACATGATGCTCGGGCCGACGCAGTTCGACCAGGTCAACCGCGACCTCGAGATCCGCGACCTCTACAACATGGACGACGCGTTCCACCCGGCGCACGTCTACGAGGGCGCCTACCGGGCGCGCCTGAACGCGAACCTCGCGTTCTGGGACGGCCTCGACGGCAAGGTCGACTGGCCGCTGGACGACGCGGGCGCCCATCCACTGACCGAGCTGGTCCTGGCGGACTACCTGGTGGTCGACGTCGGCAAGCCGTACGTCGAGCAGGGCTCGTTCCTGGAGATCGAGCTCGCGGCGCGCCGCGGTGAGGAGCACCGCACCTGCGGCGGCCGGACGCTCAACGACGACGTCATGGACCGCATCTTCACGCTGCTGATCGCCGGCGGCAACGGCCCTGCGATCCGCGACGGCGTCGACGGCGCGAGCCGCCCTGGGACCCAGACGTTCCCCTACCTGGCCGCGCCCAACCCCGATCCACCCCAGCTAGCGCAGCCATGACGGTTGCCCTCGAGCTCGACGACATCCAGCGCGGCGCGCTGCAGGCCCGGCCGTCGCCCTACGTCGGCACGTACTTGCTGCTGCGAATCGACGACCGCGACGCCGGCCGCAGGCTCGTCGAGCGGCTCGTACCCCACGTCGCCTCCGCGGCGTCGCCGCTCGACTCGCGCGACGGGGCCTCCCTCTCGGTCGCCTTCACGTACCAAGGGCTACGCGCGCTCGGCCTGCCACCGGACGTCCTCGAGAGCTTCGCGCCGGAGTTCATCCAGGGCATGGCCGCCCGCGCCGGGTACCTCGGCGACACCGGCGCCAGCGGCCCCGAGCACTGGGAGAAGCCGCTGGGCACCGGGGAGGCGCATGTCGCTCTGGCGGTGCTCGCGCCCGACGAGGAACGGCTCGACGACCTCCGTCAGCGGGCTCGCCGCGCGCACGAGCAGCTGCCCGGCGTCGACGTGCTGTGGCGCCAGGACTGCTACCAGCTACCCAACGAGCGGACCTCCTTCGGCTTCAAGGACGGCATCGGCCAGCCGGCCGTCGAGGGCAGCGGCGTGCCGCCAAGCAACCCGCACGAAGCGCCGATCAAGGCCGGCGAGTTCGTCCTCGGCTACCCGGACGAGACCGGGTTCCCGCCCCCCATGCCGTCGCCCGAGATCCTCGGGCGCAACGGGACCTACATGGTCTTCCGCAAGCTCCAGACGCGCGTCGCGGAGTATCGCCAGTACCTGCGCGCGAAGGCGAAGACGCGCGAGGAGGAGGTGCTGCTGGGAGCCAAGATCGTCGGCCGCTGGCCGAGCGGCGCCCCGCTCGCCCTCGCCGCCGACGAGGACGACCCGGAGCTCGGCGCCGACGCCGCCCGCAACAACGCCTTCACCTACGCCGACGACCTGCGCGGATTCAAGTGCCCCGCCGGCGCCCATGCGCGCCGCGCGAACCCGCGCGATGCGCTTGACCACGAAGGCATGGTCGACGTGCGGCTGCACCGCATGATCCGGCGCGGGACCAGCTACGGGCCGATGCTGCCGGCCGGCGTGCTCGAGGACGACGGCGCCGAGCGGGGCATCGTGTTCGTCTTCATCGGGACGCACATCGACCGCCAGTTCGAGTTCGTCAAGACGCAATGGCTTAACGACGGGATCTTCATCGGCGCGCCCGACGAACGCGATCCGCTGACCGGCCCGAACCACGGCTGGGAGGCGTTCACGATCCCCCGCCGCCCGATCCGCCGCCGCCTGCAAGAGCTGCCGCCGTTCGTGATCACCCGCGGCGGCGAGTACTGCTTTGCCCCCGGCCTGCGAGCGCTCCGCTGGCTCGGCGGCATGGAGGCCTGACCGCAGAGCAAGGAGACGACAGCTGTGACGAACGCCGCCGCAACCGACCGCTGGAAGGTCCTGGACTTCGGGCCGCCGGGGACCGATCTGTCCGAGCCCGACGACCCGGTCCTGCTCGAGTACCGCTCCGAGGAGCACGTTGCGATCATCACCCTCAACCGCCCCCAGGCCGACAACGCCATCACGACCGAGATGGGCGCGCGGCTAACCGAGGTGCTCGAAACCATCGCCGTGCGACCGGTGGTGCGGGCCGTCGTGATCACCGGCGCCGGCGACCGCGCCTTCTCCGTCGGCAGCGACCTGCGCCAGCGCAAGAACATGACCAAGGAGGACTGGCTGCGCCAGCGCCAGGACTTCGACCGCACGCTCTACACCCTCCGCCAGCTGCGCAAGCCGATCTTCGCCGCCGTCAACGGGATCGCCTACGGCGGCGGCTGCGAGATCGCCCAGAGCACCGACTTCATCATCGCTGCCGACACCGCCACCTTCGGCCAGCCGGAAGCGATGATCGGCCTCGCCGCCGGCGGCGGCTCGCCCGTCTTCCTGCCCCGGCTTCTCCCGCCTGGCAAAGCGATGCAGATGCTGATGACCGGGCGGCCCATCGCCGCCGAGGAGGCTTACCGGCTCGGCATGGTCAACGAGTTGCACCCCACCGCCGAGCTGATGCCCGCGGCGCTCGGCATCGCCGAGCAGATCGCGGGCAACTCGCCCACCGCCGTCCAGGCTGTCAAGCGAGCCGTCCGCAGTGGCGAGGGCCAGCCGATCGAGCAAGCGGTGGCGATCATGATGGAGGCCCACTGGCGCTCGGCCGTGCACCCCGACCGCGCCGAGGGGATCGGCGCGTTCAACGACGACCGCGAACCGCACTTCGCGGACAGCGACTACTGAACGAGAGACCCGAGGCGACCATGGCCCTGATCGAAGACCCCGCCCGCTCCCGCCAGGCACTGACGATGGTGCAGGCCGAGCCGTTCAACGCCGAGGCGCCGCCGGAGGCGCTGACCACCGACATCACGCCGACCCATCTGCACTACGTCCGCAGCAACTTCGCGCTCCCGGACCACGACGGCACCCTCCACATCGGCGGCGCGGTCGGCAACGAGCTGATGCTCACGCTCGACGACCTCCGCGCGATGCCGGCGCTGACCCGCGCGATGACGATGGAATGCGCCGGCAACGGGCGGCTCACGCAGACGCCGCTGCCCGAGGGCGAGCCGTGGGGCCACTACGCCGTCTCGACCGCGCGCTGGACCGGCGCGCTGCTGCACCAGGTGCTCGAGCAGGCGGCGCCGAGCCCGGACGCAGTCGACGTGCGCTTCGAGGGCGCCGACCACGGCCCGTACCACGAGTACGAGGAGCTGCGCTTCGTCCGCTCGCTCGATTTTGCGCATGCAGCCGACCCCGCGGCCGAGATCCTCATCGCCTACGAGATGAACGACGAGCCGCTCAACGCCGACCACGGCGCACCGTTCAGGCTCATCGTCCCGCACTGGTACGGCGTCGCCTCGGTGAAGTGGCTCAAGTGCATCGACGTCATCACGAAGGACTTCGCGGGCGAGTTCCAGGTCGGCCACTACATGTACGAATGGCCCGACCAGCCGCACGAGCCGGTCACCGCGATGCGCGTGCGGGCGCGCATCACCGATCCCGTCCCCGGCGCCGTCATCCCCGCCGGCACTTACACCGTGCGCGGGAAGGCGTGGTCGGGCACCGGGCCGGTGACCAAGGTCGAGCTCAGCTTCACCGGCGCCGGCGACTGGCAGCCCGCCCGCGTCGAACTCCGACGAGAGCCCTACGCCTGGCAGGACTGGTCGTACGAGTGGACGGTCACCCGACCCGGCCGCCACACGATCCGAGCGCGAGCAACAGACGCCGCCGGCAACGTCCAGCCCGACGTCCCGCCGTGGAACCGCCTCGGCTACGGGAACAACGCAGTGGAGGTGCAGTACGTCGACGTCCGCTGACCAACACGACACATTCCCCTGGTACGCAAAGAACTACATCGAGGACCTCGATATCTGAGTCCCGACGCGTCACCGCAGCGGGACAGCGCCGGTGACGCGCGTCTCACGTAAGGGCTTCGAGTCGATGCGGACCCAACCGCCAATGGCCTCGATCCGGTCGCGCATGTTGCGCAGGCCGCGTCCGCCAGCATCGTCGACGTCGAAGCCGCGCCCGTCGTCGCGGACCTCGAAGCCGAACTGATCGGGCGTCTGGCGGAGCGTGACCCAGACGCCGGTTGCGCCGTGCCCGTGCTTGAGCGCGTTCTGCACGGCTTCGACGCATATGAAGTAGATGGCGCTTTCGATCTCGACCGGGTGCCGCGTGACGCCGGCCGCGGCGACGTGGACCGGCTGCGGCGCGAGCGTGGCCAGCGACCGCAGCGCGTCGGCGACGCCTCGGTCGATCAGTACCGCCGGGTAGACGCCGCCCGCGAGAGCCCGGAGCTCGTCGAGCGCAGCTTCGGCCTCGAATCCAAGCTCCCGCACCATCTCGATGCCGGCCGCCGGATCAGTCTCGATGCGCTCCTCAGCCAGGCCGAGCCGGATGCGAAGGCCGATCAACCGCTGCTGTGCACCGTCGTGGAGATCGCGCTCGATCCGCGCACGCTCGACATCCGCTGCCTCGGCGATCCGCCGCCGCGACTGCTCCAGATCGGTCATCGCCCGTCCGAGGTCGGCGGTCAGCTGCTCGTGGCGCCAATCGGCGAGGACCATGCCGCCCACACCCTCCAGCAGCTCGCTGTCGTCGAGCAGCGCGACGTCGTGCACCAGTGCCACGTCGGGGCGGTCGCCGTCGAGCCCGACGGTCGTGACCGCACGGCCTGGACCAGGGTCGAGCGGCCAGCCGACCTCACGGTCGCGGGCATCGCGCCAAGTCCCGGAACACGGATCGCGTAACAGCACCTGCACGGTCGAGTCACGCATCGCCGTCGCCAGCGCAGCGCGCATGTCGACGCGGTCGTGGCTGGCACGCAGCGCAGCACCCAGGCGGGCAAGCGTCTGCGCAAGGAGCATCCGCCTCCACACCAGCCCGCCCAAGAACGCCGAGCAGACGCCGACGATCCAGAACGTCCAGACCGACGAGAGCGCGATCACGGTGTCAGCGTCCACGCCGAGTTGACGCGCCGTGATGTGCGCGTAATGCGACACCCCGAGCACCGCCCCGGCCACGAAGGCCGGACCCATCGCCCGGCGCTGTAGCGGCGAGCCGGCGCGCCAGCGTCGGAACATCGAGACCAGCAGGGCGATCCACAACGCCTCCACCAGCCACTCGCGGGCGTAGATGACCTTCGTCAGGAAGGCCGGCTGCGCATCGAGCGCGAACAGCGCGTTCGGCGGGCAGTCGGTCGTGCACGTGCCCCACAGCGTCTTCGGCGGGAAAGCCTGCACGAACGGCGCGGACCCGAAGAACAGCAGCACGAAGATCACGACGGTCGAGGCGAGGATCGCGCGGTCCAGGCCCTTGTCGATCCGCCCGTCGGGGAACGCCAGCAGCAGGTAGACGACACACGGGAAGGTCAGCCACGTTGACAGGCGCCCGATCGTGTACGGCACGCTCAGCGACAACTCGGTCAACGCCGTCAGCGACCACGCGAACCCGATCGCCAGCAGCGCGACCCCGAACGACCGGTTGATCGGCGCGCGCAGCGCGTACAGCCCGACCGCGATCGGCACGCCGACGATCAGCGCCTCGAGTAACCCGCGACCGAACGCAGCGTCGCCTCGCGAGCCCGCCGTCGCCATCGCGACGGCTGCGACGCACACGAGCGCCCCGGCGATCGCCAAGGGCGTCTCAAGCCCACTCCGAGGCGCTCGAACGACGGTTCTGGAGAGCTGTTGCGCGTGACCGATTGCCATCCTGGCATGCCCGGGACAGCCCCCGGCCTCCACGCGACTCTATGCGCCTAGCGACCTCAAGCGCAAGCCGTGCGGTGCCGCACCATCACGCCGTGGCGCCCCGACGCTCGCCTCACTGATCCGGGACGATGATCGGTCCCTTCCAGTCGTCGAGCAGATCGACTGGCTGGGCCGCACCGTCGCCGACCCGGCGTGGTCGGCGGTGCTGGCCGCATACGACCGCGCAACGGCACCGCGGACTGGGCCGGCAGGCGCGAGCTGTCCACGAGCTGACCGCCGCAGGATTGGAGGTCATGACCCGGGTGACGTGACCTGCGCCGTATCGGTGAACGGATCCTCCCAAGCAGCCTTGTGTCAGTCCACCGCCGAGACGACCGCGCTGACGCACCGGCTCAGCCGATCGCGGTCGCGCGGCTGATCTGCTCCCAGCCCTCGAGATCGGCACGGAGGCGCTGGTGCTTGGCGCGGATCGCGTCGACTGCGTCGCCGCCGAGCGCGAGCCGGAGCGGGGCGTGGTCCGCGTCGAGCACCTCGAGGATGGCGGCGGCCGCCTTGCTCGGATCGCCGGGTTGCGTGCCGTCGATGCCCTCGATCCCCGCGCGGTTCTCGCCGGCGGTCTCGGTGTAGAAGCCGGAGTCGCGCGAGTAGTGCATCCGGCCGCCGCCGAACTCGGTACGGAACGAGCCCGGCTCGACGATCACCACGCGGAGCCCGTAGGGCTCGACCTCGGTCGCGAGCGACTCGGACATCGCCTCGAGCGCGAACTTGGCCGAGCAGTACGCGCCGAACCCGGGCGGCGAGAGCTGGCCCCCCATCGAGCTGATCTGCACGATCGCGCCGCTGCGGCGCTCGCGCATCTGTGGAAGCACGGCCTTGGTGAGCGCGACAGCGCCGAAGAACATCGTGTCCATGAGCGCCCGGAGGTCGTCCATCTCGATCTCCTCGACCGCGCCGACCGAGCCGTGGCCGGCGTTGTTGACGAGTACGTCCACGCCGCCGAAGCGCTCGCCGGCGGCCGCGACGGCGGCAACGATCTGGTCGGGGCGGGTGACGTCGAGCGGGACGGCGAGCACGCGATCGGGCGCGGAAGCGACGAGGTCGTCGAGCGCCTCGGGACGACGGGCCGTCGCGACGACGCGGTCACCGCGCCGCAGGGCGGCGACCGCGATCTCGCGGCCGAAGCCGGACGAGCTGCCGGTGATGAGCCAGGTGCGGGGAGCCATGCGAGCCACGCTAGGACGCTCCTCGGGCGATCTGAAGCACCGGTTGCCTGGCTCGCCACAGGCGTAGCCTGTGGTCCATGACGCCCGAGCTGCGTCAGCTGCGCTACTTCGTCGTGGTCGCGGAGGAGGGCAGCCTGACCCGCGCCGCGGCGCGCCTGCACGTAGCCCAGCAGTCGCTGTCGCAACAGATCCGCACGCTCGAGGCGCAGCTTGGGGCGGCCCTGCTCGAGCGCAGCTCGCGCGGCGTCGCGCTCACCGACGTCGGCGCGGTGCTGCTGCGCGAGGCCCGGCCCGTGCTCGCGCAGGCCGAGCGCGCGACCGAGGCCGTGCGGCGTGCCGCCCGCGGCGAGCAGGGCGAGCTGCGCGTCGGCTTCCTCGGCTCGGTCGCCAACTACCTCATGCCGCCGGTCGTGCGCGCGTTCCGCGAGCGGCACCCTGACGTGACCCTCCACACGGAGGACCTCGCGATCGCGGCGCTGGTGGAACGGCTGCGCGAAGGAGCGCTCGACGCCGGTCTGACTCGGCCGCCGCTCGTCGACGACCTCGAGGCCGAAGTGGTGCTGCGCGAGCCGGTCGCCGCCGTCCTGCCCGCGGGGCACTCGCTCGCCGACCGCGCCGGGCTCACGCTGGCCGACCTGGCCGACGAGCCGTGGGTGCTGACGCCGCGCGCGTCGTGGCCGCCGTGGCACCGCAAGTACGACGAGGACTTCGCGCGGGCCGGCTTCCAGCCGCGCGTCGCCCAGCGCGGAACGACTCCGCAGGGGCTGCTCGCGCTCGTTGCCGCCGGCGTGGGCGTCACGCGGCTGCCGCTCTCATCGCGGAGCCTGCGCGACAGCGGCGTCGTGTTCGTGCCGTTCACCGATCACGACGACGCGTGCGTCGAGCTGGTCTGGCGCGCGGGTGCGGCGCCCCCGGCGCTGCCCATGCTCCGCACGGTCGTGCAGGACATCGTGCGCACGCTCGACCTCGCGACGGCCGGCTGATCAGGCGGCGGCCGCGTGTCGGCCGCCGGACCTTTTTCCCTCGGTCAAACAAAAGACCGTTGAGACCCACCGAAAGGTCGTATACGGTTCGCACGCCGCGTCAGATCGGGAGGGGGAGTCGGGAATGCTGTCAGCCTGGAAGCGTCGGACCTGCGTGTCCGCTTCTGTCGGCCTGCTCGCGCTGCTCGGGGCGGCCTCGATCGCGCATGGGCAGACGCCGCCACAAGAGCCCGGCGTCACGCAGCGAGTGTTCCAGCTCCCGCGCGCGATCAGCGAGATCTGCCCGATCAAGACCGGCCAGACCCCTAACGTCGACGTCCTCAGGCCGAACATCGACTGGTCCGGGGACGGCGACTTCGGCGGCCTGACCGACAACTTCATCGTCCACGTGATCGCGAACGTGACCGTGCCGACGACCGGCACGTACACGTTCCGTCTCAGCAGCGACGACGGCTCCGAGCTGTTCATCGACGACGGGCTCGTGATCGACCACGACGGGCTGCATGGCGAGACCACCAAGGCCGGCGATGTCGACCTGACCGCCG